>Ga0208916_10000616_pt1 | contig 16487 bp, 23 predicted proteins | sample DEB19_08_DNA_5_FD_184523 | JGI IMG/M metagenome (GOLD analysis project Ga0208916, IMG submission 184523) | Aqueous microbial communities from the Delaware River and Bay under freshwater to marine salinity gradient to study organic matter... | ecosystem: Environmental > Aquatic > Marine >... | reverse complement strand
CTTCAAGGGCTTCAAGGATTTTCACGACTGCGAAGCCGCTAGGAAATGGTCATCACGCGACCCGCGACGCAAAGAATGGTCCGCCATGATCGCCAAGATTCCGCTGACGCTGTCGAGATATATCGCCGTCACGTTCAAGCCGCAGAGTTGCCGCAACCGCGAGGCCGGCGACGTCATGGGAACCCGTCCACGCTCTGCGGCTGCTGGTGCGCAGCCATGAAGTGCGAATGGAAGGGCTGCCGCGAAGAAGCGACGCGAGCGCTTCGTGTGTCCGTTCCTGCGCAGGACTGGCCCATCGACATGCATCAGCCAGCGCGCCTGATCCTATCGCTGAAGTGCTGCTTGGAGCACGCGCGGGCTTTCAACGCCAAGGAGTTCCTCCAAGAGAACCCGAAGCTCAAGGAAGTCTTCCGCATCATGTTGCGCGGCAAACAACCCCCGGATTTCGACCGCGCCTTTTCTGAGGCCATTGGCCTGGACGATCCCGAGCTCGCCATCCTCGAGCGCCAAGCTGCAGGATCGACATGACTCCCTACGAACGCTCCGAACACGAAGCCCGCGAATATCATGAGAAGAAGGAGCGCGACGCCCTGGAAGGCGCTGCGATTCTCGTATTGCTGTTCTGCACCATAGTCATCATGGGATTGCTCAATTTTCTGGTGAGCGGGTGGGTGCGGTGAACTCCCTCCCCAAGTCTGTCTGTCAGGACTGTAAGGTCTTTAAGCGCCAGTACGCCAAAGGGCTATGCCGGGGGTGCTATCAGGTCCGCAAGAGGGTGATTTTGGCCGAAGCCATTAAAAGAGCCTCTAGGGCTTGCGAGGAGCGCGTGGGGGCGATTTTCTCAGATGGGAGGTAAGTCTACCCTCAAGACGAGGATGAACGCCCTAGACGGCGTTTTCAGCGAATGGGTGCGAAGAAAGGACGCTACTCCGCACGGGATCGCGCGATGTGTGACCTGTGGACATTGCGCTCACTGGAAAAATCAGAATGCCGGGCATTTCTGGAAAAGACAGCACAAGGCTACTCGTTGGAACCCCTTTAATGTTGCAGTGCAATGCATCCGTTGTAATAAGTTCCGTGGTGGGGCAGAGGCTGAGCATGCAGCCTATATCATCAGGGAGTATGGGCTAAAGGCGTTCGAGGACTTGGAAGAAGCGCATAATCGGGTGAAGAAGTGGACTAAGGAGGAGGTCCAGGCCATGATTCTGTACTACGGGGGAAAGCTTAAGGAATTAGATCAAAGCCTATCCTCCATCTCGTCTGCTAGCTCTTTATCGAATCTGGGTGCAAATATCACCCATCCCAGCCAGCCCCCAAGGGCAAGGGGGAGCCAATAAAGTAGGAGGTCAAGTAGGGTGCTCATGATTATTTCATCTCATCTCCCGGACGAGCCGGGGTTAAGTTAATAATACACTAGTCATACATGGTTTCATTGACCTATATCAAGGTTTCACTAAATACATGGGCGTATATTACTGGTCATGACTCCGAGAGCCAGGGAGGGAAATCGTCGTAGGTGTGCCCGGTGGCGGGAAAAGCATCGGGAGAAGTATAACGCCTATATCAAGGGGTGGAGGAATCGTCGAAAACTCAACAAGGTGGTCAATGAGGTTAGGAATGACAGACCTTGAACGAGAGACCGAGATAGCTTTTCGGGAGTACGAGAGAGAGAGGCTGAGGCTTTGGTATAAAAACAACAGGGAGAGGGTGAGATTTCTCCAGAAGATGTACTACTTGAAGAACAGGGAAGCCCAGAAGGCTCGGGCAAAAATCTATTACTGGCTCAATCGAGAGCGAGTGTTAAAAAGGATGAAGGAAAAGCGTTGTCCAGTCTGATAATCGGTAAGAACGGGATGCTAGGTGAGGCCCTTTACAAAAGAATAGGGGGGGTTGCGACAACCAGCAGAGACTTCGACCTGCGGGGCGATCCTAAAGACCTGCCTGAGGCAGAATTGGTCTATATCGTGGCTGCGATGTCGAAGTTTAGGGATTGCGAGTTAAATCCTGATTCGTGGGCGATCAATGTAGACGGACCTATCAGAGTCGCTCATCATTTCAAAAACTCGTTCATCGTGTATATTTCAAGCGAAGCTGCCGAGTGGGGAAGGACTGCTTACGGGATTCAGAAGGCTCATGCTGAGTTAGGTCTTTTGGCGGTGTGCGGTTATGAAAGGCTGGCGATATTCAGGCCGTGCAAGATCGTTCCTTCGATGTTGAACATGCTGTGCAGAGATCTGGACAGGATAGGCAAGGAAAGATTATGCGGAGTGCACAGGTTCCGATGATGATGCAAACCATGACCGAGGTTAAGAATCTCTGGTTTCCCATTGAACAGAGGCTTAAAGAGCCCGTTCCTGCCTTGCTCGAATTTCCCCGGTACTTCGAGATTGAAACAGTCAATGCCTGCAACGCCAGGTGTCCGATGTGCACCATTGACGACTGGGACCGGAGAGACGGTTTGATGAAGATGGACCTATTTGAGAAGATCGCCAATGAGATAGGGGAGCACACTCAGGAAGTCACTCGGGTGCATCTTTACCGGGATGGAGAGCCTTTACTGGACAAGACTTTGGCGACCAAGGTAGCGATGTTGAAAGGTCGCGGGGTCAAACGGGTAGGGATTTCGACCAATGTTGCGTTGCTAGACGAAGAAAGAGCCGAAGGTCTTTTAATGGCGGGGCTGGATGAGATCATTCTCTCGATAGACAGTCTCAGAGCTGGGGTCTATGAGGCGATCAGGAAGAATCTGCATTTCGACCAAGTCATGTATAACGCCCACAACTTCATCACCAAGAGAAACGCAGGTAAATACAACACCCAGGTTTGGGTGAGGATGATAAGGCAGAAGTCAAATTACGATGAATGGGAGCACTATCAAAGGTACTGGAAGAGCTGTCTTAAGGAAACCGACCGGATTGATTATCGTGATTTACATCATTGGGGTGGACAGTTGATAGGCTTCGACCGCGAACCCAGGAGGTCGGATACAAAACCTTGTGTAGCGTTGTGGTCTTTGATGGTGATCTTTGCCAACGGAGACGTACCCAGATGCAACGTCGATTACAACAACAAACACCCGGTAGGTAATGTTAAGAACTCCACCATCAGGGAGTTGTGGCAGGGCGAGATACAGAATACGGTGAGGCGGGATCATCTGGAAGGAATTAGGACGAGCATTTGTAATGGGTGCGATGTGTGGACGGAGAAAAGATAAAGATCACCTTCGCGAAGAAGATCACTCCTGATTTATTCAGGCTGTGGCTCGATGAGATGGAATTTCCTCAAGACGAGCGGGAGTTCTCTAAGCTCTTGGAGGAGATCAAGGGAATCTCGTCGATACTTGAAATAGGTTCTCGGTTCGGGGTCAGCTTGACCCGATTCAGTCAAGTCATGAACCCGGGGTCAAAGGTTGTGGCAGTAGACTTACCGGGAGACGATGAGTCGATGATATTTCTGGATAGTGAGACTTCTTTAAGGGAAAGGGCAAAGAAGATTGGGGAAAAACATCAGATGAGCTTATTCTTCGGAGACAGTCACGACCCGGAGATGGTAAGCAAAGTCAAGGAGTTGTCACCGTTTGATTTTATTTTTATCGACGGAGATCACACTGAGAAAGGGGTGAGGTTGGACTGGGAAAACTACGGCCCGATGGGGAGGATGATTGGCTTTCATGATATTGGTCCCTACAGCAAGTTATCGTGTAAGAATGTGTGGTCTGAGATCAAGGGTCAGTACCGGCACAAGGAGTTTTTGGACTCCGGCTGGATGGGAATAGGTATCTTGTGGCGTTGACAACCACAACATATAGGCGTATTAAGGTCAAATGACGCGACCGCTAGGTCTATTTCGTCGGCGTCCCTCCCTCGCCGGCATGAGCCCCGTTAATGCTACGGGGCTTTTTTCTTTTCCCATCTTTTTAAAATTGAAAGGTAGATCATGAAGAAGCCACGTTCAGGCGGTTACGGTCCAACCAAGCGCGAGACAGCGGGTCTGTCTCTGGAGAAGAAATCGCTGTCTCAGAAGGTTGGAAGAGCCGAAGGGAGGTCCAGTCCTTATTACACTCCTGTAGGTTCTGGTTCCCGGCCTGTAAAGTCGGTGTATCGGATTGAATCCAGTGCTCCGATGACGACTCAGAGGATTCGTCCCTCCAATCCGGTAGAAAGAAACAAGTGACTAGGGGTTGGAAGCCGGTTAAGGACTTCGATCCGAACAGTCAGGACGCTGACGAGAAGTACGATCCTGCCAGGAGACTTCAAACCAAGGACGGCGTGTACTACACGGGTAAGGGTCAACAGGGGGGTAGTTCTCAAAAGACCCCTCAAGCCCAGCGTATGGTCACAGGAAACTCCAGGGGCGGGTCTTATGTTATCGGAAGTTCGTCCCCCAAAGACAAACAGCGTATCCGTGGGTAGATGTAGATAGACGTGGTTAGACGTGGATAGTTCGTGGATAGTTTTGAGAAGGAAAATCAGGAATTGCGGATGATGCTTGAGGAAGTCTTGCAGGGCTGGTCTTTGGCGGCTGCAAGCCTGGAATCAGGTCAAGCCGTATGGATCTGGAAACGGATTAACGGTATCCGGGAAAGAATGAAATGGCTAGAGTACGGGAACGTACAATGACCGCGTATAACTCTGTGTGTATCCTGTGGGTCCACGTGGAACATGGCTGCTCGTTCTTCTAAGGTAATTCTGCATGAGAAATGGCGTGAGAAGATTCGCGCCAGCATGTTGATAAATAGACTTAGAAATCACGTACTTGGTAGGCTGGAAATGAGCAATACCCAAATACGAGCAGCAGAGATTCTATTATCCAGGGTTATGCCCACCCTACAAGCTACTGATTTCACCGCATTGGACGCAGATGGGCAACCACTTGCGATATCACTCATTGCTTACCATCCCTCACAACTATCAACCCCGGCCCTACCAGCTCCCGATACTGAAGGCTCTGGACTCAGGCATTAAGAGAGCAGTAGCGGTTTGGCACAGGAGAAGCGGTAAGGAAAAGACGTTCATCAACTACGTTTGCAAGGCGGCGTTTCAGAGGGTAGGAACTTACTTTTACATGTTTCCTACGTATGCTCAGGCAAAAAAAGTCTTGTGGGATGGGAGAGATCGGGAAGGGTTTCCGTTCATGGGTCACTTCCCCAAAGAGATCGTCAAGACCTCCAACGAAACAGAACTCAGAAAAGAACTAGTCAATGGCTCGGCTGTACAGCTTATCGGCACGGACAATATTGATTCTGTACTTGGGACTAACCCTGTTGGCTGCGTATTTTCGGAATATGCCATGCAGGACCCTAAAGCCTGGGACTATATGCGCCCGATTCTCAGAGAGAATGGAGGCTGGGCTATTTTTGATTATACGCCCCGCGGGAAGAATCACGGATATGCTCTATACCAGATGGCTCGATCTAACCCTGAATGGTTTGCGGAGATTCTTACAGTAGATCAGACGCAGGCTCTCAATCCTGGGGACATAGACAAGGAACGCAAGGAGGGGATGAGCGAGGAGTTAATACAGCAGGAGTATTACTGTTCATTTGAAGGGGTGCAATTTGGAGCCTACTACGGTAAACAGCTACAGTTGGCCGAACAAGAGAAGCGAATATCCCACATCCAGTACGAGCCCGATCTCGGAGTTGAGACTTGGTGGGATTTGGGAATCGGGGATTCAACCGCTATCTGGTTCACTCAATCCACAGGGAGAGAGATCCGAGTCATTGACTACCTCGAAGCCTCGGGAGAAGGACTCCCCCATTATGCGAAGAAGCTCCAGGAGAAGCCTTACGTTTACTCAGCGCACCACGCCCCGCATGATATTGAGGTCCGCGAGTTGGGTTCTGGGAGGTCTAGGAAGGAGATTGCGCAGTCTCTCGGGATTGTGTTTCAGGTGGTCCCGAATGTTTCGATTGAAGACGGTATCGAGGCGGCGCGGGCGATCCTTTCACGATGCTACTTCGACCAAGAGCGGTGTCGCAGAGGGCTAGATGCCCTGGCGTCCTACCATAAAGCCTATGACGACAAGCTCAAGGACTGGAAGTCCTACCCGCAACACGACTGGTCAAGCCACGCAGCAGACGCCTTCAGGTATTTAGCAGTGGGTCATAAGACGACGCAGGCAAAGACTCAAGAGGCTGTTGAAATCGTGTATTACAGCAAAGACGAGGGGAACCAGAATTGGATGGCCGTCTGACGGTGAGGTTCAGTGAGTCGGAGCGATATGACATCAACCTTGATTGTGAGGTTGTGTGTTTTGTGGCTACTACTTCTACTGGGAGTTACTTTTCTGAGATACCTGTGGATAGCGAGCAGTCAAAGAAGAGAAAGCAATTCAAGGACAAGGTCATTGAGTTGATGGAGAATGGACATGAACCCGGAGAGATTAGTTTTTCATAATGGCTGAACCTGCTGTAACTGACAGAGCACCCTCAGCGAAGTCCGAGAAGAAAGCTCGGGACGAGGATGAATTCATGTCCTTGGTGAGAAAGAAGTTCGAGCGGTGCGTCTCTGCTGAGTCAGTCAATAGGAAGATGGCCGTAGAAGACCTGAAGTTCAAGAATGGGGATCAATGGCCAGAGGCTATAAGAGCCGACAGGACGACTCAGAAGAGGCCCTGTCTGACGGTCAACAAGATGAAGACGTTCGTTCATCAGATCACCAACGATCAGAGGCAGAATCGACCCGCTATCAATGTCAGTCCTGTAGGTGATAGGAGTGACCCGAACACGGCCAAGATGCTAAAGGGCCTGATAAGGCAAATCGAGAGGCAGAGCAATGCTGACGTTGCTTACGACACCGGGTTTGACAGTGCTGTATCTAGTGGTTGGGGGTATTGGAGGATCTATACAGAATACGAAGACGATGAGAGCTTCGATCAGGTAATACGAATAGGCAGGGTCAGGAACCCGTTTCGGGTATATCTCGACCCCGATCACCAAGAGCCCGATGGTTCGGATTCCCAGTGGGGGTTTATCTCCGATCTCATTCCCAGGTCTGAGTTCGAGGAGACCTGGCCTGACAAGGACCCAATGCAGTTCGAGGCTGGCGGTATGGGGGATGAGTTCAAGAACTGGACCACTCAGACTCACGTCAGGATCGCCGAGTATTTTTACTTCGAGACCTCGACCAGGAAGCTGGTTCACCTCAAGAACGGGCATATCGGCTTTGAAGACGAGTTGGATGAAAGTCTCAAGAATGAGGAACCAGAAAAGACAAGGGAAGTTCAGGTCAAGAGGATCAAGTGGTGCAAGCTGACTGGGAAGCAGATTCTTGAAGAGAACGATTGGGCGGGCAAGTGGATTCCAATAGTCAAGGTAGTTGGGGACGAGGTTGATGTAGAGGGTAAAGTCTCTCTGGCTGGTCTTATTCGTGATGCTAAAGACCCTCAGAGGATGTACAACTACTGGGTTACTTCCGAAACTGAGATGGTCGCCCTTGCCCCGAAGGCCCCATATATCATGGAAGAAGGTCAGGTTGAGGGGCATGACAAGCAGTGGAAGCAGGCTAACGACAAGGCTTATCCCTATCTGCTTTACAAGGGAACGAATATAGGTGGAAAACAAGCCCCTCCTCCGCAAAGGCAGATGTATGCCGGCCCTCCTCAAGGGATTATCCAAGCCAAGATTGCGGCAGCTCAGGACATACAGGCGACTACTGGTATAAGGTTCGATGCGACTTTACAAGAGAGGACGTATGACGAATCAGGCAAAGCCCTTAGAGAACTTAAAAGAACGGGTGACCTTGGAAACTTTCACTATGTTGACAATCTTGCAAGGTCGCTTAGACACACTGGAAGAATCCTTATCGACCTTATCCCGAAGATTTACGATACTCCTCGGGTCCTTACGATCCTCAGGGAGGACGATAGCGAAGAACGGGTCAAGATTGAGCCCTCGCTAGGGGTTCCCCATCAGACGGTCCCAGGTCAGGGCGGGAAGATAGAGAAGCTCTACAACCCCAAACTGGGTAACTATGAGGTTGCGGTAACAATAGGCCCGAGTTATGCAACTAAGAGGGCCGAGGCTGCTGATAGTCTTCTTGCTTTCATGAAAGCCGTACCACAGTCGGGTCCTTTGATTGGCGATCTAGTTGCCAAGAACATGGATTGGCCGGGTGCTGAAGAAATCAGCACCAGACTAGCTGCTGTATTGCCTCCTCAAGTTCAAGCTTTGTTGGGTAAGAACATGCACGACTGGCCGCCCGAGGCGAAGGCTTTGCTGATGAACATGAACTCACAGATGCAGAAGCTTACCCAGGATCATCAGACTGCACTTCATTTATTGGGTGAGAAGCAGACCGAGCAAGTACAGCATCAGCAAGAGATCGACAATCAAAGGGAAAAGATCGTCAAGGATTTCGAGGCAAAGCTGACCAAAATAGCCGCAGACATGGAGAAGACGGGCCTACAGACTGCCCAGAAAGTCTACGACGATGTGAGACAACTTGCACAAGCTGTCAAGTCAATGGAGCAAGCTCTGAATAAACCCCAGGCAGAGACAAAGCAGGACGCAAGTATGAGAGGGACGGACGCGAGCAAGATAGCCGAGTCTTTAAAGTCTGTAGGAGAAGCTCTAGCTGCTGTTTCCAAACCCAAAACCCGAAAAGGAAAGATGAAAGGTCCCTCTGGTAAGGTCTACGAGATGGAGATGAGTGAGTCCTAGGTGGCGATAGCTTTCAAACAAGCGCCCGATCCGGGAGCCGCTACGGCTTCAGGGACTACTTTGAATTTGGCCTTCGTCTCCGATGTAACCGCAGGAGGGTCTATTCGTGTGGTTGCCAGAATAGGCGCAACAGGAAGAACCATAACGATAACTGACTCGAAAGGGAACACCTATAACGCCAGCCCCGGTATTACCGGGGATGTTACACAGGCACAGACTACTGACGTACATCAGGCATATATTTTCAGTGCTGATAATTGCGCCGCAGGTCCTACTACGGTGACTACTGCGATAAGCGGCGCGGCAACCACGATCAGAGTATGTATTGCTGAATACAGCGGGATAGCGACTTCAGGTGCGCTAGACAAGACAGCAAGTGCTCAGGCAGATGCGAGCTCTGCTCCAAGTTCCGGGGCGACAGCGGCTACGACTCAAGCTGATGAATTGGTTTTTGGAGCCTCAAGTTCTTCCGACAATCAGACCTATACAGCGGGGTCTGGATATACGAGAAGGGCGAGCACCCCTTCAAATGCAGGAACGGCGAGAATGTCCATCGAGGATAAGATTGTCGCGGTAACGGGCGCTCAGACCGCCGATTGGTCTACGGGTTCTACAAACTGGACTGCTTTAGTTGCGACTTACAAAGGGGCGGCGGCGGGTGGAGGGGGCAGCATGGTGAAGTTTCCGTGGTCTGGAGAGAATTCCTCTGGCTCTCTCCATAGTCAAAGACTTTAACAATGGCACTCATTCAAAGAAAAATAGGGACCACCTCGGAGAATCTTCGAGTATTCATTAACGACGCTACCGTATCTACCGGGGCGGGGTTGGCCAATATCGTCGCTTCGTCAGTGACCTTTGCTTGGTCTCGGGACGATATGAGCACGGTCTCTAGTGGAACTTGCACCACAGGGACTTTGGGGACTTATACGGTAAGTTCTTTCGTTCAAGCTCTTTCTACAAACGCTTTGGGGTGGTATGAGTTCGACCCCCCGGATGGAGTTTTCTTGTCTGGCAGGAAAGCTTTCATTCACCTTTCGGGGGCTCCATCGATGGCCCCTCTACCTATTTTGATAGAGTTGACTGCGACCGACAATCAGACCTCAATGTCTTCCCAGACGATCAGCACCACTCTCAATTCATTAGGTGTGGTGATGACTGATAAATCCGGTTATGGAGTCTCCTCTGTTAATACAGGGGTCAATGTCACCTCATTTGCGATAAATGTTGGGGTGTCTTCGGTCAATACAGGGGTGAATGTAACCTCTGTAGTAGGTAGTCCAGCGGTGACTTCGGCAGCGGGGATTCTGGCATACACCTTTGATCTTGGCAGAACCGCCAATCCCAATTCAACGGTGACGTTCAGTTCTCTGTCTCTAAGTACTCAATCGGTGACGGTCGGGGGTGTGAATGTCACCTCTGTAGGCGGGAGTGCGATCGTTACCTCTTCTCCAGGGATAATCACTGTCTCGACCCAGACGATAGACAAAGCAGGTTACAGCCTCGTAGCTGGTTATGACCCGGCAAAAACCGCCTCTCAAGCTGGGGATGCCATGACTTTAACGACTGGAGAGAGGGCGAGTCTTGCAAATGTCTTTCTGACGACCACTCAACCAGAAGTCTTTAGGACGCAAAACGCTCCGGGTTCGATCATGCAGATACAGTATGAAATCCTCGCAAATCTCACCGAGGCTTCAAATTCAGGAACGACAAGGACTTTGAACAGCGTTACCAGTCATGTAGCTCAGGCGATTACCTATGGGTATGATTCTTCCACTTCTCCGGCTTCGATAACGAGAACGGCATGAGCCTGTCTACTGTTACCACGATGGGATATGAAGTGGGGACCTTGAGTCTTGTGGTGACTTTGGGATATGGACAGGGAGCCGCCCCACCCCCTCCTCCTCCGGTGAGTGTTTCACAAGTCTACGGTCCCGCTCTAACCGAGTATGAAAGAAACAGATGGTTTGGGGATTACGATCCCGATAGGGAGAAAAGAAAGAAAGCCCTGGAAAGGGCAAAACGAATCGAGTTGGGGATCATCAAAGAACTAAAAATTCCTACCAAGATCAAGGCCGAGGTCAGAGAAGTCGTCAAAGAAGCAGCTCAAGTCGAAGTTTTCAGGTCTCAGTACGTAGAAGAAGCTTCTGTCATTTCTCGCCTTGTAGCTGAGATTTCCGCAGATCTAAAGCTAGCCTTGAGAGAAGATAAAGAATTAAGAGAGGTGAGAAGGCAAAAGGAACTGAGAAGGTTAGAATCCGAGGAAGAAGAGGAAGCTATTGAAGTCGCTACCCTTTTCATGCTTAACTAGTACGTAACCAGTACGTAACCGCCGAAAGGTGCCACGTGGAAACTGAGAAGCAAGTAGTTTTGGATTTGCTCGACACCAACTCTCCGGCGTTGTCCTCTACCGACGATGTGCCGAAGGTTGAAACCAAGCCGGACGCTACCCCGGCCAAAGAAGAGGTAGTGCCTGCCGCGCCTGAAAAGGCTGAAACAGAGACATCGGCAACCTCTGACAAACCGGAAGATTCATCCGCGACTCCCGAAGAGGCTAAGAAGCCCGCGAAGGGTGTTCAGAAACGAATCGATGAGCTGACGCGACAACGGGAAGACGAAAGACGTGCCCGCGAAGCCGCAGAAGCCCGAGAACTCAGGATACTCGCAGCACTTGAGAAAGCTACAGGTGTTACCGAGAAGCCTAAGGATACCGATACAGAGCCGGTCAGACCTCAAGAGAGTGCTTTTCAAAATCCCCAGGAATACGATGCTGCTGTCGAGAATTGGATAGCGGCCCGTTCCGAGTGGATTGCAGATAGAAAAGTCGCTCAGAAATTCGAGGAGCAAAACCGCAGGACCGCTGAAGAGCGTCAGGCTGCACAAGTCAAAAAGGTGCAGGAAGACTTTCAGAAGCGTGTGGATAAGGCCAAGGAGAAATACGCCGACTTCTCGGAAGTCGCTGAATCTCCCGATGTCATGGTTTCTTTTCCCATGTCTTACGCGATTTTGAATGCTGAAGAAGGCCCTGAAATACAGTATTTCCTCGGGAAGAACCCGGCAGAAGCCAAACGTATTTCGGAGATGAACATCGTAGACCACAACGGTAATACGGTGCCCGACGTTGCGAGGCAGCTAGTTGAGCTTGGAAAGATCGTGAACAAACTCACAATCCCTACCAGGCCCGTTTCAGCCGCACCCGCACCGATCAAGCCGATATCCAAAGCCTCTGAACACGAGAAGTCTGCGGAAGAAGAGTCTATGGAAGAGTATGCAGCTAGACGCAAGAAAGAGCTGAACTCGGTAAGACCGGGGGTGAGGCACTAACCCCTTTTAGGAGTCTTACATGTCCTCGCAGGTACTATTAACTCCTACGATCATCACGAAAGAAAGTCTGGTGATCCTGGAGAATAACCTTGTCGCGGCAAATCGGGTGAATCGGAAGTTCGAGAACCAGTTCGTAAAGATCGGGAATTCTCTTACCATCCGAAAGCCCAACCGCTTCACGGTAGCATCAGGCGCGGGACTCGCGGTTCAGGATATTGCAGAACCGTCAGTCGCGATTACCATCAACCAACAGAAGCACGTTGATTTTCAGTTCACTTCTCAGGACCTAACACTCACCGTCGAGGAATTCTCGGAGCGGTATCTGAAACCCGGCATGGCTGCTCTTGCCAACCAGGTTGACTATCAGGTATTGCAGAACTTCTCTGGAATCTCGAATTTCGTCGGGACGCCAGGGACGACGCCGGGTGCGTTTTCAACCTCGGTTCAGTTGGTGGGTCAGAGAATGGACGATAATGCCGCACCCCAGGATAACCGTACATTAGTTTTGAATCCGGCTGCTTACTGGGCGATCTCCAATGGTCTGACCGGAAGTTTCGTTATGCCGACCGCCAAGGAAGCTCTGGTGAAGGGTTATCTGGCAACCATCGGTAATTACGAAATCTACATGGATCAGAACATACCCACAGTTACAAGCTACATCCATGTGTCCACCAACGCCTTGGTCTCTAACGCTCCCGCTTCTCAGTCTGGGTCTCTCATTTCTACGGTCGGCTTTAACACTACCGACATCTTCCAGATTGGCGAGGTAGTGACCTTCGGTACGGTTTTTTCCATCAATCCCCAAAGTCGTCAGTCCACAGGGTCATTGAAGAACTTCGTCATTACTGCCACTACCCAGCCGGGTACGGGCAGTACAGCGGTTCTTTCGATCTCCCCGTCAATGATTACTTCGGGACCGTATCAGAATGTCACCAACGGGACTGTCTCGACTGCGTCAGGCAAGGTATCTATCCTTAGCGGAACTCCAACGGTAAGCTCTACGTTCACTCAGAACATAGCATTTACAAGAGATGCTTTCGGTCTGGTGATGGTGCCTCTGGAAATCCCGCAAGGGGTAGATTTTGCAGCCAGAGAGACGTATCGAAATATAAGCATGAGGGTCATTCGTGCTTACGATATCAACAATGACGTATTCCCGACTCGTATAGATATCCTGTTCGGGACGGCCACTTACTACGACGAGCTTGCCTGTCGTCTAGGAGGTTAATATGGCTACCACATCAGCGGCACTCAGAGATCTGTCGGACCAGAACTCTCAAGGAACACGACTTGGGACGACTTCAACCGACCTGATCTGTTTTTACGGGGTTACCTCGGGTATTGCGGCGGTGACTGTTATCGGGACCTCTATCGGTGTCAATTCACAAGTCCCGATTGCCAGCAACCAGGGTAACGTGTTTGGCTTCAGCTCTTCGGCCCAGTGTCAGGCGGTAATCAGTACGATGCTTCAACTTAGACTCATGGGTCTCATTGCTTGATCTTTGCAAGAGCGAGCAGTTATAGGGTCGCCTTCTTTGCCCGGTTGTGTTACTGGGCAGAGAGGGTTTCCCTATGGGCGAACGGGAAACTCATAGACAGATGCGAATAAATCCTTTGTCGGACATTGTAGTCATCAAGAGGTCGTCTTACGACGAGATCAATCAAAGCGGAATAGTCTTGCCGCTCTCTGCTGATATTCTTGAAGACATCGGTACGATCAAGTTCTGCGGTAAGGGCAAGGTCACTCCCAAGGGAAAGTGGCCTATGGAAGTCAAAGAAGGAGACAAAGTCATATTTTCCACTAACGGTCATATGGTGAAGTACATCGAAGGGGAAGAATTTATTGTCACCCACCAAGATTCGATCATAGGGATCATCGAATGAATCTAGAGCACGTAAGACTTAGACAAGAGGCTATCTCAAGGAAGAAAGAAAGACGCGAGAGGCAACTTGTTCTAGAGGCTCAAATAAAAGCCAGGAGAAATTCCAAATGGTATCCCCATCCTGACGGAGTAATGTCCGATGGAATGGGAAGATATTTCTACAATGGGGAAGAAATTCACCCCGTGGGGAAGTTGATCGGTCATTCGATAGAAGGTTATCTATGCCAAGAGTAAGCGTATGCAGTTCGGTTTTGAATCAATCCGCATGGTTGAGGGATATGATCGCCTCAGTCATAGCCCAGACCTACAAGGACTGGGAACTGATTCTTGTCGATGACGGGTCTACCGAGGACATTCTGGGCATTGTCGATGAATTCAAAGACCCAAGGATACAGCTCACACGTTTTCCTGAGAATCTTGGCATTCCTCACGGCATCAACTGGGCCTTTCAGCACTGTTCGGGGGAGTACGTACAGCCTTTGGCGGCGGATGAAATAATCACCCCGACCAAGCTTGAAGATCAGGTCAAGTATCTCGATGAGAACAAGACCATAGACTGCATCTGGGGACTGCCTCAGTTCTGCGGTTCCATAGAACTCAGAGAGACCGGGTTGAGACCTTCCTGGGAGCAGTACCTCATGAAGGCTCATAACAGGAGCAGGGAGTCGTGGTTGAAGACCTTGCTTTTGCTAGAGAACGTCCCGCTGGGGTCGTGTTCCGCGCTGTGGAGAAGGTCGGTCTTTGATTCCATCAGGTATTTCGATCCGACTCTAACTTCGTTTGTCGATCACGAATGGTTCTGCCGTTTCTTCGAGAAACATGAAGGCAGAGTCTTACCCTATAGATGGGCTCTTTGCCGTCCCAATCCCAACTCCGTACAGTCCAAGTCACCGGAGAAGAATATAGAGGAATTGAAGTACGTAAGAGAAAAACACAAGCTCATCCTGCCTCCTGTAACTGGGAAGGTCACGGTTGGAATTCCCTGCTTCAACATGGCGAATTATGTTCCTGATGCTGTGAACAGTATTTTGAAGCAGACCCACCAAGACTTCGAGGTCATAGTCCTAGACGATGCCTCTACAGACAATATTGCAGAGGTCATGGCAGGATTCAATGACGAGAGAATCAAGTTCATGGCCTTTGATGAGAATCGGGGGCAGATGGAAGCTCAGAACCAGATGCTGGCCAGGGCCGAAGGGGAGTTCTTCGTTCCTCTGTCCGCCGATGATGTATTAGCCCCTACTCATCTTGAGAGGTGTCTAGCGGAATTCTCAAAAGACCCGTTCCTAGAGTTTGTCTCTACCCAGACGGATTTTATAGACGAGAAGGGCGAGCCGTTCAAGGACGTTAAACACCCGTTCTTCCAGATAGAGAAAGCGGTCAATCATACTCAGGATCAATGGAAGCAGAGGCTTTATTACGGGAACGTCTATTTCGGCGTGGGGATGTACCGCACCTACGCCGCCAGGGAAGTCGGGGGGTGGGACAAGAAGCACGGGGTTATCTCAGATTACGAAATCTACCTCAGGCTTTTACAGAGAGAGAACATTCACGTAATAGAGGAAGCCTTGACGCATACCCGGATTACCGGGAAGAATCAAAGTCTGATAAGCAAGGAAGAATCTCTTAAGCTTAAGCAGAGGTACTACGATGCCAAGTCTCCATACTACCCGCCTAGAATTAAGGTCGTCATTGCGACACCGTTCTATGAATTGAAGGGTTTCAGCCCGTATATTTCAAGCATGGTCCTGACGACTAAGATGCTTCATCAGATGGGAATCGAGTTCGAATTCTGGGAGCTGTCTGGAGATTCCTACGTACATCGTGCGAGGAATACTCTATGCGCCAAGTTCCTTGAAGATCCTGCGGCTACAGATTTGTTCTTCATAGACTCAGACATGCAGTGGAACCCCGAAGCCCTTATAAACATGGTTCTCCTACAGGAAGAAGTGGTCGGCGCTTCGTATCCGATCAAGAACAACTATGCAGGCTGGACGAGCATTCCTTATTTTGAAGTAGGAGAGGACAAGAAGGGTCATCCGTTCGGTAGGGTTTTGCCGGACGGTACGGCTCTTTTAAAAGCCCACGTAGTAGCAGGAGGGTTTTTGAGAATCAAGAGAAAGGCTCTTGAGAAATTCAAAGACTACTATCCCGATCTTTGGTACAACGAGCCCTCGGCTGATCCTTCAGCTCCCGAAAGGAAGTACCACGCCTACTTTATGAGTCAGATAGAAGACCATCTTCTTTACGGAGAGGACATGTGGTTCTCCAAGAAAATGCGCGAGATGAACGCCGAGATGTGCATCTACCCCAACGTCAACATGGGCCACTTCGGCGTCAAGGGCTGGTCGGGTAACTATCATACTTTCTTGTCAGGAGCTAAAGACGAATTGAGGGAAGACCCTAGCTTCATACAGAATATCAGCGGAAAGTCGGGAAAGGCTACCTAATGGCGGTTACTGCAAACGATCTGATTACCAGGGCCATGAAGTCCCTTCAGTCCCTGGGAGGGGGGGAAGTCCCCTCTGCTGCTGAGGCGAACGATGGTCTTGTCGCTTTGAATGCGATGCTCGACAGTTGGTCTAACGAAGGTCTCAATGCCTACGAAGTTCAGGAACAGA
>Ga0208916_10000614_pt1 | contig 16509 bp, 21 predicted proteins | sample DEB19_08_DNA_5_FD_184523 | JGI IMG/M metagenome (GOLD analysis project Ga0208916, IMG submission 184523) | Aqueous microbial communities from the Delaware River and Bay under freshwater to marine salinity gradient to study organic matter... | ecosystem: Environmental > Aquatic > Marine >... | reverse complement strand
GGCGTGGGGTGCGGATGCGGTGCGCGGTTTGTGTGGCGCAGCGGGGGGCGGTGTGATTTTTGCAACCGTTTGTAGCGGGATAGAAGCCGCGTCGGTCGCGTGGAACCCGCTTGGCTGGCGAGCGCGGTTCTTCAGTGAAATCGAGCCCTTTCCATGCGCTGTGCTCGCGCACCACTATTCGACCGTGCCGAACCGCGGCGACATGCTCAAGTTCAAGGACTGGCCCGATGCAACTATCGATGTTCTCGCAGGAGGAACTCCCTGCCAATCCTTCAGCGTCGCCGGACTCCGAAAAGGACTGGATGACCCGCGTGGCAACCTCATGCTTACCTTCGGTGCCGTTGCTGCAAAGTATCGGCCCCGCTGGCTGGTTTGGGAAAACGTCCCCGGCGTCCTGTCAAGCAACGGAGGGCGGGACTTTGGCTCCTTCCTCGGGCTCCTGGGCGTCCTCGGGTATGGGTTCGCCTACCGGGTTCTTGACGCTCAGTATTTCGGATTGGCCCAGCGGCGCAAGCGTGTGTTCGTTGTCGGATGTCTTGGAGACTGGCGAAGTGCCGCGGCGGTACTTTTTGAGCGCGAAAGCCTGTGCGGGCATCCTGCGCCGCGCAGAGAAGCGCGAGAAGGGACTGCCGGCCGCGCTGCGCGAAGCATTGCAATCCGTGGCCGAGACGGAACGCCGCAAGCAGAGCTTGGAGACGAACTCGCCAACGCACTGCTGACGCCGAACGGCGGGCGCGGCGGGGTTGGGGTCGGCGCGGTACTCGCGCCAGAGAGAGCGCGCGCGCTAACGACCTCGAATCAGCGCATCGACGCGGAGACGGAAACGTTCGTCGTCACTCACGCCCTGACCGGCGAAGGCTTCGACGCCAGCGAGGACGGCACGGGGCGCGGCACGCCGCTGGTGCCCGTGGTGGCCGGCACTCTGCGAGCTAGGCACAACATGAACACTTGCGAGGATGCGATGGGCGGCGGGTTGTTGCCCGTCGCTTTCGACACAACGCAGATCACCAGCAAGGCGAACTACAGCAGCCCGAAGGCCGGCGACCCGTGCCACCCGCTTGCGGCTGGAGCTCATGCGCCGGCTATCGCGTTTGGCGGCCAGATGAGCACCGTTCAAACCGATGTGGATTTGTCGCAAACGCTGCAACGGAAGAACCCGCAAGCCGCTGCCGTTGGAATGCAAGTGCGCCGCCTGACCCCGCGCGAGTGCGAGCGCCTGCAAGGCTTCCCCGACGACTACACGCTGATCCCGCACCGCGGCAAGCCTGCGGCAGACGGCCCCCGATACAAGGCGCTCGGCAATAGCTGGGCCGCGCCTTGTGCAGCTTGGATCGGGCGTCGGATTGCGCTGGTGGATTCAATCGGCGGGAACGAAGCGAGGGCGGCGGTGTGAGCGTCATTCGCTCCTTCATCCTCGCCCACGACGTGGCCCGGCAGGGCGTGGCGAGGTTTGCAGTCGATGCCCCGGCTGGAACCTGTGTCGAGTTCAAGGAGCCGACCCGCAACCGCGAGCAGAATGCGCTGATGTGGGTGTGGCTACAGGCGTTCTCGGAACAACTCACCTGGCCGATCAACGGCGATCGGGTGCGGATGACGCCCGACGAATGGAAAGACGTTCTGACCGCGGCATTTCGGCGAGAATCTCACAGGATCGCGCAGGGCCTCGACGGGGGAATGGTCATCCTCGGGATGCGGACAAGTCAGATGGGGAAACGGGAGTTCGCCGAGTTTTTGGAGTTTGTCATGGCAACAGCGGCGGCGCGTGGCGTAGTGGTCGAGGAACTGACGGCATGACCGCCACCGTCATCACATACCGCGACGGCCAGATCGTTCAAGAGCCGGCCGACGAACATTTCGCGCGCATCGAGCGCGAACGAACCGACGCTCGGCATGTGGCCAACATCCTCGGGCTGGCTGCAAAATCCGACCGTGACGGCTATCTGTGGTCGCTGGCGCAGCGAGAGGGGCCGGAAGCAGCCGAGCGTGTCCGGCTGGCCGGGAAAGCGGCGTGGGAAGCGCGCAGATCAAGGGGCGGGCAATGACGGCCTGCCAACGGGCCTCGCCGGCTTGTAGGGACAAACCCTAATGTCTGAGTCATCGCACCAGATCGCGCTATTTCGCTGGGCCGTGGTTGCAGAGGCCACGCGCCCCGAGCTTGCGCTGCTGTACGCTGTACCAAACGGGGGCCATCGCAACAAAGCCACGGCCGGCCGGCTCAAGGCCGAGGGCGTGCGCCGTGGCGTGCCCGATGTGTGCCTGCCCGTGCCGAGAGGTGGATACGGGGCGTTGTACATCGAGCTAAAAGCGCCGCGCGAGCCGGGGGGCGGGAAACGCGCCGGCCGGCTGTCGCAGTCTCAGGCCGACTACGGGGCGGCGCTGCTACGGGCTGGCAATGCCTGGGTTGTGGCCTACGGATGGGACGAGGCGCGCAAACACATTGAGGGCTACCTCGGGTGAACAGCGCCGCCACTGCGGCAGAGCGCCGGCACATGGCCCGGGTCAAAGCGCTCCCGTGCTCAGTGTGTGACGCACCAGGCCCGAGCGAGGCGCATCACATAGAGCAGGGGATGCACTACGCGACGGTCGCGCTTTGCATCGAGTGCCATCGTGGCCCGGTGCTGGGCATCCATGGGCAGCGCCGGGCGTGGGCCGTGCGTAAAATGACTGAGCTGGCCGCGCTGGCTCGCACGATTGAGAGGTTGAACATCCCATGAATGCCGCATGGTGCCGCCCGGGTCACCGGCCGGCTGAGTCTCACACGGTCGCGCCGACCGTGATACGGCAAGAGGCGATACCGCAGATTCCAGCGCGCGAGCGTAGTCGGATGGGGTCAACTTAAATCGTGACAACCCAAAAAATAAACGGCAAAATTCGATTTCATGAGATTGCGTCGCGACGAAACACTGACGTTGGAGACAAGAATTCTGATCTTCTACGCAAGCTGTTTCGACGTGAAGATGTCCGGCTCGGAGTTGGAGCGCAAATTCAGCGCCGAGCCGATCACGATGAAGCGCGTGCTGCGGCTGATGGTCTGTGCCGGGCTGCTGGCGAGGGAGAGGCCGGAAGAAAAGATGGCCAGCCGCCGACGGCCGCGCCCGGTGTACGTTGCGGGAACGACGCTCCTGCGGGAGCTTGGAGACGAGGCATAAAATCGATCGGCATCAAAATTGCCAACGCCCAGCGCCGCGCCGCCGAGGAAAAGGCGCAGGCAGGGCTGGCCGGCAACCGCCCGACGCCGACATCCGCCGCCGCCTTGTGCTCCCCGCCGTCGCCGCCGGCATCTGGTGGCACGGCCACCGCAAAGAGGCCACGACCCATGCGCAGGCGGCCCCGATCTTCGCCGCGCTCCTTCACAACACCCGCCAGAAGTACATGGCAAAGGCCGCGCAACGCCTGAAAGGCTGACATGGACATGGGTGCCCAACAGGCTGGCCAAGCCGAGCAAGACCCCCCGCCGCGCAACTCGGTGTTCTGCATCGCCACCGACGGCAGCGTGTGCCGCCTGTGGATCGTGGAAGAGGACGACCTACCCCCAGTCGGCCCGCCGAAAGAGATGCAGATCGGCGACGCCCTGCGCTACGTGCTCGACGCTCACCAGCACGGCGAGCGCGGCGACCCGTTCATGGCGGGGCTCAACGGCGACAAGCCGGAACCCGGCCCGCAACCAACCACCACCGGAATGATGAGGGGATGACATGGCGCGCGCAACCGTAGAGATTTTCGACACCGAGCCCGGCAAAATCCAGGTCATCGTCCGCTACGACGGCGAATTCGACCCAGAGAGCGAGGCTCACCAGCACACGAACCACGTCATGACGCTGTTCGACAAAGCCGCCGACCCCGCCGGCCCTAGGATGCACTGGACGCCAGAGCAGCGCCGCGCCTACGACATGGTGACGAAGATGGGCGGCAGCCAGGCGCAGGCGCTGGAAGCGGCCGGGCCGGGTATCCCCGGAGCGCCGGATGGGATGGCCGATGATGAGCCGGCGGCCAACGAAGCCGATGCGCCGCAGATCATCCTCGTGCCGAACGACTGATGCCCCAAGCAGAGGGCCGAACGCCCGGAGCAGCGATCAACCGCGTCCGGGCGCCCAACCAGTCATGGCGAGAACTGCATTCCCTCGTGAGCGATCGGCCAATCACTCTCTCGCACAGGGTTTCGGTTGCATGACATGCGCGGCATTGTAAGCGAACGCAAACTTTTGTGCGATAGTACGAAGTGTGAACGCAACGCTCGCCAACGCAAAGCATGAGCATTTCGCGCAACTCGTGAGCAACGGGGAGAGCGCGACCCGCGCCTATGAGATTGCAGGATACAAAGGCAAAGGATCGGGACAGTCCGCGAATCGTTTGCTCAAAGATGCGAAAATTTGCGCGCGAATTGCGCATTTGCGAGCGGCGAAGGAAGCCAAACATGAAAAGGTTGCCGAGCGGGTTGTCAAAGAGGCGGGGCTAGACAAGGCATGGGTGCTCGAACGGCTGACCAAGATCGTAGGAATGGGAATGGCCGCCGACCCCGTGGTGGACAACGAGGGCCAGCCTATCGGCGAGTACAAGGCGAACCTTGCCGGCGCGAACAAGGCGCTGGAGCTGATCGGGAAGGAGCTGGGCATGTTCATCGAGCGCAAGGAGGTCAGGACCGGCGCGCTGGACGATCTGCCGCGCGATCAGATGAAGGCGCTGCGCGATGAGCTTGCCCGTCTTGTCGCTGCCGACGCTTCGGGCCCTGACTCCGGCAGAGCGGGCGCGACTACTCACTGAGGTTGACGCGGGGCTGGCCGAGGGCATCTTGGCCGACTACGTTCCGTACCCGAAGCAGCGGGCGTTCCACGAATCGGGCGGCCCCCTGAGCATTCGAGAGCGCTTGTTAGTGGCCGCAAACCAAGTCGGGAAGACTTGGAGCGCCGGCTTCGAGCACGCGATGCACCTGACTGGCCGCTACCCCGACTGGTGGCGTGGCGCCGTGTTCGATGAGCCGGTGAACGGCTGGGTGGCGTCGGAAACTGGGCAGACCACCCGCGACACGGTGCAGCGCATCTTGATGGGCCGCCCAAACGCGTGGGGCACGGGCGCGGTTCCGAAAGAGGCGATCAAGGACATCAAGCGGGCGGCCGGCTCGGTGCCCGACCTGATCGAGACGTTCACCGTGCGCTACGGGGGTGGTGGTGACGTTCAAGCCGGGACAAGCGTCGTCACGATCAAGACCTACGACCAGGGCCGGTTGCGCTGGCAGGGCGAAACGCTTGACTTCGTGTGGTTTGACGAGGAGCCGCCCGAGGACATCTACTTCGAGGGCCTGACCCGAACGAACGCTCGCGGCGGCATCGTCACGCTGACATTCACGCCGCTGAAAGGGATGAGCACCGTGGTCCGAAGATTCCTGCAAGAGAAGCCAGCCGCGTCCGCCGTCACGACGATGACGATCCAGGACGCTTTGCACTACAGCCCGGAGCAGCGCGCGGCGATCATCGCCAGCTACCCGGCGCATGAGCGTGACGCCCGGACGCTGGGCGTGCCGACGCTCGGCTCGGGGCGCATCTTCCCGGTTGCCGACGAGGTTGTGATGGAGCCGCCGGTGTCCATCCCGAGGCACTGGCCGCGCATCGTTGGCATGGACTTTGGGTGGGACCACCCGACCGCTGCGGTGTGGATGGCGTGGGACCGGGACACAGACACGGTGCATCTCTACGATGCCTATCGGGTGCGCGAAGCCACCCCGCTGATTCACAGTGTCGCCATTCGGGCTCGTGGCGACTGGATACCGGTGGCATGGCCGCATGACGGGCTACAGCACGACAAGGGCAGCGGGGAAGCCCTGGCGGCGCAGTATCGCAAGCACGGGGTCGCCATGCTCAAGGACAAGGCGACGCACGCGCCAGCCAAGGGTGAGAAGGAGGGTACTGGCGGGAACGGCGTCGAGGCGGGCCTGATGATGATGCTGGACCGGATGCAGACCGGACGGCTCAAGGTCGCCAAACACCTGCATGACTGGTTCGAGGAATTCCGGCTGTACCACCGCGAAGACGGCAAGGCGGTGAAGCTGGAAGAGGACTTGATGAGCGCCACCCGCTACGGTCTGATGATGCTGCGCCATGCAAAAGTCGGCGGCTCGCCATCACGATCGGTGAAAACGGCACCTTACCAACCATCTAACCCCATGACCGGCCCCCTCGGATAGGTAAAGTCAAGGCGAGCCAATACACAGCGAGGCGCCGCCATGGCCGCAGAAGTCGAAGTCATCGTCCACGACAGCAAAAGCGGGGTGAAGTGGTACTCCGGCGAGCACTCCGGCGAGTATGAGCAGGTGGCCGCATCGCAGACAAACCAAGTGCTCGGCGGAACCGGCGCGGCCGGCGACTACATCGCCAAGCTGGTCCTGATCGTGACAGCCGCCGCGACAGCCGCGGTGTCGATCAAGGACGGCAGCGGTTCGGCGTTCCAGGTGTTCCCGAACAGTCCCGGCGGCGGTGTCGGCACCTACACCATACCGATCGGCATCCGGTCGGGCTCGGGGGCGTGGGCGGTTACCACTGGCGCAGGCGTTGCCGTGGTGGCCGTTGGCCGGTTCTCGGGTTGATGCCCGCCTGTGGTTGACGTAACCACGTTCTCACCGGGCGTTCAGCAGGCGCTGGGTGCCCAGGACGTTGACCGCGAATCGGCGATGCAGGCCTTCGGGCGGGCCATCGCAACCCTGCGGGATGAGGCCGTTCGCGCACGGCAAACATCGGGGATCGAAACCCTGTGGATGAAGTACGAGGAAGCCTACCTCGGCATTGACGACAGCAACCGCTCGCAGTTCGGCGGGGCCCGCTGGGCCAAGCCGAACACGATGGCCGCGCCGGTCACGTCGGACTCAGGCGGCAAGGGCGACCCGACGCGCAGCACGGCCTACGTCCGGCTCACGTCGCGCTACGTCGATGCCGGCGCCGCGAAGATCGGGGAAATCACCGATCCGGTTGACGACAAGCCGTTCAAGCTCGATCCGACGCCCGTTCCCGACCTGATCGAGGGCAAGGAGGACAAGCGCCAAGTCATGCGCGACGGCCAGCCGATCATGCGCAAGCCGGGCCCGGATGACATGCCGGAGCCGGACATGATGGGCGGGCCTTCGCCAGAGCCGCCGGAGTCCGTGCCCCTGACCGTGGCTGACCTGGCCCGGTTCGAGAGCGAGAAGGCAGAAAAGGCTGCCGACAAGGCCGCCACCAGAATCTACGATTGGCTGGTGGAGTGCAAGCACTCGGTCCAGATGGAAAAGGTCCGCGAGGACATGGCTCGCATCGGGACCGGCGTGCTCAAGGGGCCGGTGCCGGAGACCGTCAAGGCCAAGGCCGTTGTGCTCGACGAGGCAACCGGAACCGTCTCGCTCAAGATGGTCAAGAAGACCGTCCCCGTGACGCGATGGGTTGACCCGTGGAATCTCTTCCCGTTTGAGGACTGCGGCGAGAACATCCACGACGGCGGAGGTGTGTTCGAGCGCGATTTCCTGTCGCCAGCATCGCTTCGCAGGCTCAAAGGCCAGCCGAACTACGTCTCGCACCTGATTGACCGGGTGCTCGAAGAAGGCCCCGACAAGGCGCTTGTGGAAAGCGCGAACCCCGGCCAGCGGAACAAAGACATTGCGCGCAAGAGGTTCACGGTCTGGTATTTCTACGGCGAAGTGAGCCGCAGCGATGTGGCGTCGTTCAACCCGGAACTGCACGGTCAACTGGCTGCTCGCGAGAATGACGACGAGAAAGAGCCGGTCTTTGCCATCGTGACGATGGTGAACGATACCGTCATCAAGCTGGTGCAGAACCCGTTGGAGACAGGATCGTTCCCGTACCACGTCGGGCGCTGGCGTCGCCGTTCGGGCTCATGGACCGGTGTCGGCGTGGCCGAGCAACTGGACGTGCCGCAGGCCATCGTGAACGGGTCAACGCGTGCGATGTTGAACAACGGCGGGCAGTCGGCCGGAGTGGTTACGGTGGTCAACCGCAAGATGCTGGAGCCCATGGACTCCGGCGGGTGGACGATGACCCCGGGCAAGATGTTCGGAACCGTCGAAGGCGACGACGGCATAACGGACGACGTGCGCAAGGCGTTCGCTTTCTTCACCGTGCCGAACGTCACCGGCCCGATCATGTCGATCGCCGAGTACGGGTTCAAGCTCGCCGAGGAATCGACAAACATCCCCCTCATCAGCCAAGGCCAGAGCGGCAAGACCACGCCAGACACGTTTGGCGGGCAGCAGCTCCAGGACAACAACGCTAACCAGTTACTTCGGGCTGTCGGCAAGGGGATCGCCAACGACATCACAAACCCGCTCGTGGACATGATGTACGAATGGCTGCTGCTGGACCCGGAGGTTCCCAAGGAAGAGAAGGGGGATTTCCAGGTCAACACCAACGCCGCCGCGGCGATGATCGAGCGCGCGATTCAGGACATCACGATCATGCAAATGGGCGCGATGGTGGTGAACCCGGTTTTCAAGAAGTCCCCGCAGCGGTGGTTCGATGCCATGTGCCGAACCAAGCGCATCGACCCGCGCGAGTTCGACCTGACCGAGGAAGAGAAGCGCGAGATGGCTCAGGGCCAGCAGCCGCCCCCGCCGATTGCCGTGGCCCAAATCAACGCCGCGTCACGCGAGAAGGTGGCGCAGAGCCACGATCAGGCGACGGTGGCGAAGATGAAGGCGGACACGGATCGTGACCAGGTGTACGTGGCTGCCGAGACGGAGCGCACGCGCGCCGAGTCCGAGGGGCGCATGGCCGAACTGACGATCAAGCGCGAGCTGGCGTTACTCGACTACGCCAACAAGCGCAACATCACGCTGGACAAGGTGAAGGCCGACCTGGCGCAGACTGCGATGGAGTTGAATCTCCAGCGCGAACTGTCCGGCAAGGACGGCAAGGGTCCGCAGGTAGCCGATCCTGCGATCGAGCCGGCCGGCCGCGCGCCCGAGGGGGAGGCGTTTCAGCGATGACCGACGAAGACTTCGCCGCCGCCCAGAACATCAAGTCCCAAATCGCCGCGATCGACGAAGAGCGGCTGATCTGGGCCAACCTTGCGCGGGCGGACGGCAACAAGCCGCTGCGCCTGTCGATCGTCATCGACGGCCGGACGATGGTCTACACCCCAAAGCGGGTTGTGGACGCGCTCAAAGCACAAGCCGTCCCCGGGCTCGACGCCGACATCGCCGCGCTTGAACAGGATTTCGCGGCGCTGTGAAGCCCCTGATCCTGACGGCGCGCGAGCGGGCGGAACCGCTGCTGACGACGCTGATCGAGCACTGGAAGGCCGAGCTTGACGAATTGCGCCGGAAAAACGACAACGCAGAACTGTCTGAAATTCATACAGCCAAGATTCGCGGCCGTGTTCACCAGTTGAAAATTGCCATTGCTCTCGGCGATGAGCCGAAATTCGGCCCGGACGGTGCTGATTCAGGCACCTGAAGCCACACCGACCAGAAAATCCACTGTCCGAAATAACTACACTCCCGCCAAGCGCGGGGTGTTTGCTTTCTGGACACCCGCAACGAACCTGCCGCCATCCCGCAAGGGCCGACGGCAAGCGGTGCCCCGATACGACAACGCAACGGGGTGGTCGGCAGCCTTCACCGGCAGCCTATCGAGTGGAGAGCGCGGATAAATGGACTTGGAAGCACAAGAGCAAGCGAGCGAGAACGACACGGGCAGCGACGCCGCCTTTCTGGCGGGGTTGAACGGAACCGAAAGCGAGCAGACGGGAACGCCGGCCGCCAGTGGTGACGAAGCCGCCAGCCAACAAGCGACCGAGGAACAGGCGGCGACGCCAGAACCGAAGTACGTCCAGATCACCGAAGAGCAGTGGAACGACCTGACGCAGCGAGCGGCCAAGATCGACGAGATCGAAGGCCGGACAAAGCAAGGGCTCGACAAGGCATTCGGCTCGATTGGCGGGGTCACGCAGCAGCTCAATGAGCTTCGCAACGGCGGAAGTGGGATCGACCTGTCGGCGGACGGGTTCAAGAACCTTCGGGAACTTGGATTCGAGGACGTGGCAGAGGCGATTTCCAAGGATTTGAATGCGGCGCTTGGCAAGCGCGGGTCGGCGGCACCAGCCGCGGCCCCGGCAGCAAGCCAGCCAGCAGTGCCAGACATGAGCGAGTTTGAGGCTCGGGTCGCAGCGCAGATCGCGGAAGCGCGAGAGCAAGCGGTCAGGGAAACGAACACTGAAATGCTGACGGCAGCACACCCCGATTGGCTCGCGGTGCGCGAGACGCCAGAGTTTCAGGCGATGGTCAAGGCAAAGCCGGCAGCGTGGCAGGAGGAATTCTGGAACACAACCAAGGCCAGCGTCGTCATCAACGCGTTCAACGAGTTCAAGCAATCCCGCCGGGCAGCCCCGGCCCCACGACAAAACCGCTTCGCAGCGGCAGAAACACCCAGAGGCGCCGGCGGGCATCCACCGGCGCCATCGTCAAAAGACCCGTTCCTGCAAGGCCTTGAAGAAGGCTAAGCAGACGCAAGGAGCCTGAAATGGTCATGCAATCCTACGCAACCCAAACCGGCCGGCTGGAGAAGTACGCCGGCAAGATTCTGAAGCACGCGATGGTTCAGGAGTGCCTGACCCGCGGCGGCCGACAGGTCGAACTGCCGAAGAATTCGAGCAAGACGTACATCGCCCGTCGGTTCATTCCCTACGGCGGCACGTCCTTGCAGCCGAACCGCTTTTTCCAGGACGGCACCGGCGACCGCGCTGCGGCCATCGTGGCGGCGCACCTGACGACCGAAGGCGTCACCGGCACGCCGGACAGCATCACGGCGCAGGACGTGACCGTGGTCATGCAGGAGTACTCGTGCCTGTACGGCTTCACGAACCAGACCTACGACCTGCACGAAGACGACATCCCGAGCGCCGCCGCCGAACAGGTCGGCCAGCGCATGACATTGGTTAACGAGATGATCAACTTCGGCACGGTGAAGGCCGGCACGAACCAGTTCTACGGCGGAACCGGCACCAGCCGCTCCACCGTGAACGGTGGCATCACGCTGGGCCTGCTGCGCAAGATGCAGAAGTCGCTCCAGTTGAACCACGGCATGATGGTGACGAAAGTCCTGTCGGCCTCGGGCCTCTACAACTCGTCCGCCGTCGAGCAGGGCTACATCTGCTACGTGTCGGTCGAACTGGAGCCGGACATCCGCGACCTGACGAACTTCACCCCTGCGGTGAAATACGCCAGCGGAACCCCGATGGCGAACGAACTCGGTACGTGCGAGCGCACCCGGTTCATCACGACCCCGGAGTTCCCGGCCATTCAGGACGCGGGCGCAGCGATTGGCGCGACCGGGCTGTACTCGACCACCGGCACCAACATCGACGTTCATCAGTTCATTCTGGTGGCCGCCGATTCGTGGAGCCAAGTGGCGGTGCGCGGCAAGGGCTCGGTCGATCCGACTTTCCTGCCCCCGGGCCAGAAGACCAAGAGCGACCCGCACGGCCAGCGTGGCTACAACGGCGCCATTTGGTACAAGGCGGCGATGGTCGAGAACGACGGATGGCTGGCCGTCGGAAACGTCGGCGTGGACATCCTGACCTGAGCATGATGGCCCGGTGAAAGCCGGGCCGCCCCAACAACTCGAAGGGAAAACATCATGCAAGACAACGTGAAGATGATCTGCACCAGCATGCCGCAGGGTGCGCCTCGCAGGGAGCTGGAGATCATGCTGTCGGCAATCGCCGATCGCATGTCGTCGCAGGCAACGTCCGGCGCTGGGCTCGAAATCGCGGGCACGACCACGCTCGCGCAGATCGGCTCGGCGACAACCTTCCACGGTGTGGCTGGCGGGGTTCCCGTCACGATCGCCGCTGGGACGGACATGCCGGCGCTGGTCGGGTCCATCACCGCCAACTCGTTCAATGTCTTCTGCTTCTTCATCGACTCGGCCAGCACTGTGACCGTGGCGATGGGGACTGAAGGCACGACGCGGGCGAGGGTGGTCTTCCCGCCGTTCCCGCCGAAGAAGGCACTCGTGGGCTATCTCGTCATCACCCACAGTTCCACGTTCGTTGGCGGCACGACGGTTTTGAGCACCGCAACCACGCAGTACGTCAGCCCCGTCGGCGCTTTCGACCCAACGATCTTGATCGGCTGATCGCCGACACCACCAGAAGGAAACCATCATGACCGCTTTTGTCGTCAACATCCTGGGCCAAACCGCGGCGGGCAACACCGCCCCGGCCGACAGCCCGAAGGCAGCTTTCGGCAAGGTGACGCTCGACGCCACCGCGCTGACCGCAACCGAGTACCTGGCCCTCACGGTCGGGTTCACCCCGAAGTACGTGCGTTTCGAGAACGCCACCGATCGCATCATGGTCGAGTGGTTCGAGGGCATGGCCGAGGACACCTGCATCAAGACAGCCGCCGCCGGCACGCGCACGCTGGAAACGACCAACAAGGGCATCAGCATCGTTGACCGCCCGACGAGCGCAACCGGCGTGACGGCAACGACCGGCCGCACGGTGCTCATCTCGCAGAACGCGACGCTTGCCGTTGTCGCCGCCAGCAAGGTCTGCTACTGGACCGCGCGGGGCTGACCCGCCGAGAGCCGCCCGGCCGCAATGCCGGGCGGCGTTTTGTTGCCCAAGGAGAAAACCAGATGCCCCGTCAAGCCAACCCCGCCGTCGATGGTGGAACCGCTGTTGCCGAAGCCACGAAGCCCGTCGATGCCATCAAGCGCCCAGTCGGACGCCCGCGCAAGGAGGCGCACACCGGCGACATGAAACTGCGTGATCTGCCGGTCATCGGCGGGAGCGTGCTGGTTCATGAGGGTGAGCCGATCGTGCTGGCGGAGTCATCGGACGCGACCAAGGACTACCTGAAGGAACTGTCCTTCATGGAAGACGTCATGACCATCCGGCTCGAAAAGACCGGTGAGAAGAACGCTCCGAAGTGGCATCAGTTCTCGGTCAACGGCGTCACCGAGTGGGTTCAGCCCGGGATGCCGTGGAAACTCAAGCGCAAGTACGTCGAGGTCATCGCCCGCGCGGTGCCGTGGGACATCCAGACCGAGACCGGCAGCCCGCAGGACGAGCACCCGAAGAACAACCTGGTGCGCAACCCGCGCTCGCGCTTTCCCTTCAGCGTGATTCACGACCCGTCCCCACGCGGGGCCGAGTGGCTGACGAAAATCCTGATGGGTTCTTGACCTGGCGTCGCGGTGGACAACCTCGCCCTCGTCAACCGCGCCCGCAACGAATGCGGGGTCAGCGGCAGCGATCTTGTGACGCTGCAAACCGGCCTTTCCATGGAGGGCCAGCGGTTCGTGCAATGGGTCAACCAGGCATGGATCGACATTCAGGCAAGCCGCCCGGATTGGCAGTGGATGCGCAAGGCCGCGACGTTTCAGACTGTTGCAGCACAGGCGGCCTACACCATTGCCGAGATGGGCGTGAGTGACCTTGGAGACTGGAAGCGGAACACGTTTCGCTCCTACCTTACGTCAACCGGTGTGGGAGCCGAGCAGTTCATGAACGATTGGGAGTACTCGGCTTTCCGCGACACGTACCAATTCAGTTCGCTCAGATCGTCCACGGGCTACCCGCTTGACATGACGATCCAGCCCGACAAGACCATGGCGCTGTGGCCGACGCCGAATGCGGCTTACACGATCAACGGCGAGTACTACCGCGCGCCGACCGAGTTGTCTGCGGACGACGACGACCCTTCATCGGCAGGCAATGGCCTCCCGGATCGGTTCCACATGCTGATCGTTGGCTACGCGATGGAGAGTTACGCCGCCTACGAGTCGGCCCCCGAGGTCGATGAGCGGGCCAAGACGATCATTCGCCGGCACCTGACGCGGCTCATCAACTGGGGGCTGCCGCCGATGTTCGGGGCGCCTGCGCTGGCGTGAGGGCCGTTCGGGTTGACTACGATGTCTACCGCCTGCTGGGTGGGCTAGACCAGACGACTCCCACGACAAGCCTGCCGCCCGGGGTTGCCCGCGGCGCACTGAATTTCGAGGTCGCCATCACTGGCGGGTACGCCCGCATCGCCGGCTATGAGCGCACCGACGGCCGGGTGGGTGCGCCGAGCGAGGCCACATTCTCCGCCTTCACCCTCGACAACGCGTCGGCGATAGCTGTCGGCGACGCGTTGGACAACGGCAGCGGCGAGACCGGCACCGCAATCGCCGTGGTCGGCAACACCGTGTTCTACACCCAGCAAGTCGGGGCTTTCGCGGTGTCCGACACACTCACGACCGGACAAGTCATCACGGCACTCGGCTCGGGGCTGCTCACGTCGCAACAGCGGGCGGCCTACACGCTGGCGGCGGCCAATGTCTACCGGGCGCTGATCGGCCCGGTGCCGGGGTCCGGGGACATCCGCGGGGTCGCCTACATGAGCGGGGTGCTGTACGCGTGGAGAGACAACGCTGGCGCTACCCTGCTTGAGATGTACAAGGCAACCACCTCGGGATGGACGAAGATCATTTTCGGTTACGAAGTGTCGTTCACCACCGGATCTGTATCCCCGGTCATTGGCGTTGCCATCGTTCAAGGGGTGGTTTCCGCTGTGACGCGGGCCATCTCGCTTGAAAGCGGATCGTGGGGCGCCGGCACTGCGGCGGGGAGGTTCATTGTGGACGCCCCATCAGGCGGGGCCTTCATTGCCGGCGCACTGACAGGCGGCGGGACTGCTGTATTGAACGCCGGCCTGTCGGGTGGGCTGGTGCAGGCCGTCATCGCATTCCTTCCCGGGGGCCGGGTGCAAACCGACACCGCCAACTTCGGCGCTGGCACCACACGCAAGCTCTACGGGTGCGACAACGAGAATCGTGGATTCGAGTTCGACGGGACAACGATGGTGCCGATCAAGACCGGCATGACCGTTGACCGGCCAACAAACGTCAAGGTTCACAAGAACCACCTGTTTTTCAGCTTCGGCGCCTCGTTGCAGAGCAGCGCCATCTCCACACCCTACGCATGGACCCCGCTGCTTGGTGCGGGGGAGTACCTGGCGAACGATGACATCAAGGCGATTGCCTCTCTGCCCGGGAACGAAACCGTAGGGGCGCTTGGCGTCTACACGCCGAATTCGACCTTCATCCTTTACGGCACGTCGTTCGGCTCAGGGGGGAATGCGCAACTGGTCGAGTTCAACGGCGGCTCGGGGTGCGAGTCCTACACCGCCCAGGTGCTTGACCAGACCTACGCCTTGGACGCGACCGGCATCGCCAACATGGCGGTGACGCAGCGGTTCGGGAACTTTCTGTCCAACTCGATAACGGCGAACATCCTGCCGTTCATCCGGACGCACCGCGGCACAGCCACGGCTTCGGGGGTCAACCGCGAGCGCTCGCAGTACCGGGTGTTCTACGCAAACGGCGACGCCCTGTACCTCACCATGTCAAACGGCAAGCCGCTCGGCGTCATGCCCGTGACTTTCCCGAACCCAGTGACGTGCTGGTGCGAGGGGCCGAACGACGAGAACGTAGAAATCGGGTTTTTCGGCAGCACGGAGGACGCCCTCGGGGACGCCTACGTGTACCAGATGGACATTGGCCCGAATTTCGACGGGGCAACGATGCCATTCATGCTGCAACTGAACTTCAACAGCATCAGGAGCCCGCGCGTATTGAAGCGCTACCGCAAGGCGGCGCTGGAAATCAAGAGTTCCAACCAGGCCGATTTCAGCGTCGGCTACCAGGTCGGGTACGGGGATTCGACTGCCAAGCAGCAGCCGCCGTTGACTACCGCACAGGTGCCTTTTGCGGGGGCCATCCCCTATGACGCTGGCTACACTTACGACAGCGGGCAGTTCTACGATGGCCGCTCGCTCGGGCCGGTTGAAGTGGAGCTACAGGGGTCGGCGGAAAACATCTCGTTTCAAGTGGTGGGGACGACGGCGATTTACAGCCCGTTCACCATCAACACGGTCACGATTCACTACACGCCACGGCGCGGACTCAGATGAGCAACGAGTATTTCAATGCCACCGGGACGCCATCGACCGATTCGGAAATCCTGTCGGCAAACCTGCGCGGGGAGTATTCCTCGGTGGAGGCGGGATTCGACAAGATGCCCGCCCTGGCGGCGAACGCGCTGAAGGGCGTTCGCGTGAACGCAGCCTCCGCCGCGTTGGAGGCGTTTGAGTCCGGCGGAACCTACACGCCGACCGTTACTGCCGTGCTGAACTGCGGCACGGCGGTTGCCGGGAAGGGCTTTTGGACAAGGGCCGGTAACATTGTCACCTTCGCCGGACTCGCCGGAGTGACTGCGGCCGGGGCCGGCGCGGTCACGTTCGAGATCAGCCTGCCGGTGTCGTCAAACCTTGCGGCCGATGATCTTTCTGGCTCGCTCAACCCCGTTGCCGGCGCCGCCACCATGACCCTCGCGTTTGTCTCGCTGAACGCCGCGACTGATCGGATGTTGGTTTCGTACACCAGCTCTGGCGCGGCCGTGCAGTCGGTCAAGTTTGTGTCCATGTACGAAGTCATCTAAAAAGGGCGTACCGTGGCAACAGTCCCCACGCCAACCGTTGCGAAA
>Ga0208916_10000613_pt1 | contig 16511 bp, 33 predicted proteins | sample DEB19_08_DNA_5_FD_184523 | JGI IMG/M metagenome (GOLD analysis project Ga0208916, IMG submission 184523) | Aqueous microbial communities from the Delaware River and Bay under freshwater to marine salinity gradient to study organic matter... | ecosystem: Environmental > Aquatic > Marine >... | reverse complement strand
GTACTGGGCGGACACCCGGGGTGGGGTCCCCCGCCCACCCCTTAGGCGACTGGTCGGAGACGGTAGGGCGCTCCCGCTGGGGTGAGCCTGACCAGGTGGTGGAGCTGTGGGTGTGTCGTGATGTATGTGGAGCGGGGAGTCTGTTCACGTGAGTGTCGGTCAGCGTCCCACTCTTCGGGGGTACGGTCTGACTTCTCTGCGTTGCATGCTCCGCACGACGGGACGATGTTCGTCATGTCGTTGCGCCCGCCTCTGCTGAGCGGTGTCACGTGCTCGACCTGCATCTCTGTGAGCGGGAGGTGATCGCGACAGTAGGTGCATCGTTGCCCGATGCTGGCCCACAGGGCGACTACCTGCGTCCAGCGGTACTCGCCTTCAGCTCCGTGCTCCCGGGCGGTACGGCGCTGTGATCGTCGTGCCCGTCGGCAGCGGTTCGAGCACACTTTGCTGGTTAGGTATCGCGTCGCGTATACCTGTCCGCACCAGTCGCATTCGCCGGTGTAGAGGGCCGAGGTGGCGCCGTACCAGCGGCCCCAGTGGTCGGCGGGTAGTTCACTGTGCTCTGACCAGGTGAGACGGCGTCGGCATTCGAGGGAGCAGGTCGCTCCGTACTTGCGTCCGCCTCCGCCTGCACGTGCGACGTTGGCCCCGCAGACGACGCATGTAGTGATGCGGGTCTTGTGCCGGTTCGGGAGCGTCTGGTTGTAGTGCGTGGAGCACAGCATCCTCGCCCGTGTGGGTCGTTCGCATACGGGCTGGGAGCACGTGGTTGTCACCGGCCGCCGGTTTGCTTCGGCCGCTCGGTTCGAGCATGTCTTGTCGCAGTACTTGCGTCTGCGTCCCGACATGGGCTTTCCGCAGTGTGCACAGGTAGGCTGAAACACAGCCAACCCCCTTCTAGCCAAGGTGGTCTGGTCAGGCCCGGCGAGTGTTCCACCACTCGTTCGGGCCGCTTCTATTCTACCGTGGGGCGCCGCGGTTACGCTCGGCCGCTTCGCGTCGCGTCTTCGCTTCGTGGCACTCTTTCGACAACCACTGCAGATTGTCCATCGAGTGGTCATCACCAGCGCGGATGTGATCGCACTCGGTGCCGATACCCGTGCAGTCTCGATGATGGGCTCGCGCCTCGCATCGCCCGCCTGCGCGCGTCTTGACCTCAGCTCGCAGCTGGGGCCAGTTCGAGGGTAGGCGTGAGCGCCGATCCGATGTTGCGTAGCGGCGAGAGTGCTGGGGGCAGTATGCCCGCCCGGTGACTCGGGCTTCGCAGCCTGGCTTGCCACACTTCTTCGGGGCTCGGGGGCTCATTGGGCGACCGGCCCGCAGTGGGCGCATCTGATGCCGCGGTCGTGTTCGCTGACACCGTCGGGCCGGAGGAAGAGGAGTGCCGACCGGATGAGGCTGGGGCGCCAGCACTCGGGGCAGAGCTCGTCGACTCGCTGTACCCGGAGGTAGCCGCAGACGGTGTCCACGTCAGTTGTTCGAGCGGTAGAAGCGCCCGTGTTCGCGGTCGTCTTCTTTCATCTCGTCCTGGTCGGCGCAGTCCTCGGCGTAGATGCGTGAGGTCCACGTCTTCCCACACGATGCGCAACGAACGATGTGCGGGTCTGCCTGGTCGCTGACGAGCTGCTCGATGTCGATGGCCATCAGTCGCCCCTTGAGAGTGCCCAACCGAGGATGGTGCGCCATGTGCCGCGGAGGCCGAGGGTCGTGGCGACGCCGAGTGTGTACCCGATGGTGATGCGCAGCATGGCGGCTCCACGGGTTCGTACGAGAGCGGGGCGGCGACCGTAAATCAGAGAAGATATCGGCGGGCGCCGCCCCGGTCTCGATCCCCGCTGGCACCGCGGGGCTGCCGGCCCACCTGTGGGCCTGTCACCGGCTTCAGGCTGAGGTAAGTCAACCCGCCGGGAGAACGAGATAAGGTCCCGTACCCGGAAGTGGGTGGGACCTACACGACGAGTATAAAACGGGTCATGCTCCCGTACGGTCCTCCGACACGCCGAGTGTCCTACTCCCGCTTGCGTTTCGGGTCCTTGACTTTGCGGTCAGAGAGCGCTCAAGTGGTGGCCTCGTCCGATGAGGCGCGGCTCCGGTAGGCCTCCAGGCTGACGATGTCGGCGGCTGGGGCCGCAGGGGCTTCGGTCACCTTGTCGCCGGTGGTGTACTTCTGGTCTGCCCATGCGTAAAGCTGCTCGATGCCGGACGTGAAGTAGCGCAGCAGGAGTCCGCCGCTGTTCGGCTTCGGCTCTGGTGAGCCGTTGGATTTCCACGCCGCCCAGGCTTCCTTCCGCTGAGCCTCGAAGATTGCTCGGTGCCGCGGGTCTGAGCAGCTGCCATGCCACGCCCTTTCCCCGGTGAGCGGGTTCGGGATCGTGCTCTGGGTGGTGGTCCGCTTCTTGCACGGTGCGCCGAGCGGGCGGAGCATCGTGCCGCAGCATGCAATGTTGCGATCGTTGCCCATGCGGAACTTCGGTACGTCGTCGTAGATCAGCCATCGGAGCTTTCCGCTGAGCTCTTCGGTCGTTCCCGTCTCGCCCATCATGCGGAGCGCCTTGTATGGCCATGCCTCCTTGCCGAATTGCTTCAACTCGCGGCGCTCGGCTGCGGTTTCCCAGAGGTGGATTGCCGCGAGAGTGAAGAGCTTCAGGCGTTGCGAGAGGTCGCCGTCGGCGAAGACGTCAACGCGGATCTCGGTGGCCTTTTCAGCCCTGCTCACGGGCTGCTTCTTCCGTTGTGATCGGCACCTTGCCGCATGCGTGGCATTGTCCGATGCGGAGGCCGAATTCGTAGTCGTCCTCGGTTGCCAGAACGTGGCCGCGCTTCGTGTCCTCGCACCCGACCCACTGCATGTGCGTCTCCGGGGTGCGGCGGTGCTTGTCGAACGCCTCGGGGCGGATGCCCCACCGGTCCAACTCCGCGTCGGTCCAGTCGCGCCAGCGGTGGTCCGGCCATTCCTCGATGAGTTCGCGGTACTCGTACCCGCCCTCGATCCCGCACATGGTGATGCCCGCACGGCGGAGGGTCGTCTTCGTCTCGCCGCAATGCAGGCAACGCCGCTCGTCGGTCACTTCATGCTCCATTCGTGCTCGACACCGAAGCGTCCGTCGGGGCGGGAATGCACGACGTACTCGCGCTCGAGGGTCCACCGGTTCAGCCGCTCACGGGTGATGAGTCCGCCGCGGTGACAAGGTCCGTTGAACGTCTCGGGGAACCAGCGGATCGCGTGCAGGGTCGCGCGTCGCCAGCGCCGATTCACGATGCGCTCCCATCCGGGCGGGCCAGCGGATTCGAAGAGGTCTCGACCTCGGCGCGGTGCGCCTCGAAGCGCTCGGTCAGCTCGTCCCAGGACGGCATCCCGCCTGCGAGTCCGGCGATGTGATGCCCGCATATGCAGCGCGCGAGACGGGGACTGACCTGCATGGTCGCGTGCTCGGCTGGCGTGCCGATCCTGAGTTTGTGTTCGCGATGCTGAGTGCGCGCGATCGCCGTGGTATCCACGTAGCCGAAGCTCCGGTGACCGCACTCGCACTCCCACAGCCAGAGTCCACCGCCCGCGGCGGTCGCCAGGTGGTAGAGGCTATGACCCTTGAGTCTCATGCTTCGCTCCCGCTCGGTCGTTCGGCGGACATAGGCACGCGCTCGTCGGTGTCGTCGTCCCACGTTGTGTGGTCGCCGCAGTAGTGCTTGTCGCCCACCGCGATCCAGCCCCAGTCGTCCGAGAGGCTTCCCTCGAAGCGGCGCGTGAACTGCTCTGCGAGGTTCACGGCGGTGTCGTAGACGGTGTTGTTGCCGTGGTCGAAGTCACTCGACTGGATGTTGCATCCGGGGTAGTCGCACTCCGCGACGTACATGGTCTTCGCGATGACGGTCATGCTTCGCTCCCGTTCTCTGGTTCGGTGGGCGGTGGCGTGCAGCAGCACCCCTGCTCGGTGATCACGCCCCTGTCGCAGTGCCGGTCCGTGGCCGGCGTCTGGAGTCGGAACCCGGCGGCGAGGATCGCGTCGGTGAGTTTGTCGTTCAGTGGTGCCATGTCCTGCCCAAGGAGCCGGACTTGTGCCTTCTCGGGGAAGTTCGACACGTTGAACAGGACGCCGCCGATCGCTCGCTCGGCGGCGAGGCGGTCTTCGAGAGTCGGGATCTCCATCAGCGGTTTCCTCCTTCGGTTCGGTGGCAGGAGCATTTGCACCAGGGGGTGAAGCACCACCCGCAGCTTGCTGCATCGCAGATCGCATCGCATGGTGGTTTCGCTCGTCCGCGGACGACGCGGCGCCCGTTGATCTCGATGATCGTGGACAGGTCGCAGTGGCCCGATGTGCAGGCGTCGCGCGATTCACACGTCCGGTGGGTGTGGACGTCGCGGTAGAGCTCGGAGCAGACGCGGGCGTGTGCCATGGCGCCGTCGAACGCGTCGCGCTGGGTGAGCACGACGGGCCCATACTCGTCGGGCTGCGCTTCGTCGCCGTCGTGGAGGTCGCACTGCCAGTACCAGCCGTCGTGCACGCGGTAGACGTAGCGTCCGGACGTGGGCTTACCCGTGTGACGGGTGTGGCCGAGGAGGTGCATGCGACCAGGCATCACTCACCACCCGTCTGGTCTGGGCATTGGACGTGGGCGACGGCGTTGCCGCGGTCCGTTGATATCGACTCGTCGCTGACGCGGGTGACCTTGCGGACATCGACGACACGGTCGCCGGGGACCAGTGCACGGTGGCACCGATCACAGGCCGCGGCGATCACGCTTCGCTCCTGGTCGGCGTGAGACCGAGCCGGTCCGCGTTGGCCGCCACGATCGCTGCGACCCCGGCGCGGCGAGAAGCGCGTTGTACTCCTTGGCGGTCCAGTTCATGATGATGCTCCGATGTTGTGTTTCCGGGCGAGGTGCTTCGCGATCCGCGCTGTCTTCTTCTGGATCTCGCGGAAGACACGGATGAGGAACTCGTAGTTGTCGGGCGGGAAGTGCCGCCCGCACCCTTCGCAGACGATCCGTTCGTCGTCGCCGAACTCGAGCGGGGGGAACACGGCGATGCTTCCCCGGCAGTCCTCGTCCGGGCAGGGCATGTCCGAGTAGCGGGGTTGCGGGTCTCTCGGCCAGCGGGCGTTGATCCGGTACATGTCCCGCAGCTCGTCCCGCCAGAAGTCGAGATCATCGACGACAGCGGGTCTGGTGGTCGCGAGTTCGAGGATCCGGTCGAGCCGGTCGGTGAGCCAGCGCACGAGATGCTTCGTCTGGTCCTTCGCGACGTGCGCGGGGGCGCCGGCGCGGAGTCCGGCGATGTGGCCCTTCTCGTCCCGCCAGATCCGTCCCGCCGTCGACGGGAGCGGTTCGTGGAGGTACCCGGACCACACGCGCGCCCAGTACGCCAGGCGCCGGTATGTCTCATTCGCGTCGTGGAACGCCTGCAGGTTGAACGGGAGCGGGGCGTCTCTGGACGAGTCGACCTTGTCGTCGCTGCGGGACTGGAACGACACCTGCGACACGCAGAACTCCACGAGGTCCGCGGCGATGCTGAGCGCTCGGACGTACTGGAAGTAGCAGCGGTTGCAGTACGCGCCGTGCCGGGCGGGCAGGAGGTCTTCGGTGCCCTTGCGGGTGCACCCGCGGATACAGGGTGCCAGTTCTTCGGGGCCGGTCATGTGGTGTCTCCTTCGGCGGCGATCTGGGTCTCGAGGGCGGCGACCTTCCGCGCCCACGTCGCGCGGCCCTGCTTGAGGCCGTGGAGGCGCGCGGTGAGGTCGCGGCCGCGGGGTGTTGAGCGTCGCTGGTCGCGGTTCATGCGGTCGTACTCGGCGAGCTGGTTGTCGAACAGCGCGAGGAGCATCTGGGCGGTGACGAGCTGCCGCTTCGGGTCGCGTTCGCTCATGCGTGCCCGCCAGCGACCAGCGCGCCCTCAAGCGCGCGCGCTCCGATGCCACGGACGTCTGTCGTGGTCTCGCGACGTGTCGGGCCAGTGAGGGAGCGGTCCTCGACGAACTCCACCGCGAACTCCTGCGTGACGGTCGTCTTCCGGTCGCCTTCGTCGAGCGTGACGGTGATCTTCATGATGTTCCTTCGTGTTCGGGGCACCCGCAGGGCACCCAGTCGTCGTTGTCGTCGAGGGTCTGCCCGACACAGTTCGAGCACTTCCCCTGTGTGCACTCCGGGCACAGCGGGCGCGGGGCGGCGAGCCAGTCGCGCTTCGCTTCGGAGTGGGGGCAGAGTTCGCCTGGCTTGAGGCTGAGGTAGCCATGTGCCTGGCATCCGCCGTGGTGATCGAACCAGCAGGGGTCCGGGTCGGTGAAGTCGCGGATCAGCCGCCGGGCGGCGTCGAGACGGTCGAGGAGCGCGAGCATGACGTCCGGTGATGCAGCCGCGATGTAGTCGGCGTTGGCCCGCTCATACGTCGGTCCAGCGATGACGTCCTCGGCCAGCAGACCTCGGTCGCCGACGAGCACGAACGTGTCGGCCTGCATGGACTCGTACTTCCGCCAGGGCCCCGGCCGCGCGGCGCCCGCCTTCACGCGAAGGTCCGCGGTGTCGATGTCGGGCATCGTCAGGCTCCGATCTGCGCGAGGATCCGCGCGGTCGTGTCGTCGTCGAGGTGGCGGAGGCCGAGCGCACCCTTGAAGGGGATCTGCTCTGCGAGCTCGCGGGGGTTCTCGAACACGAGGTGCCATCCGTCGGTGAATGCCCAGGGGGAGCAACCTGCGTGAGGGTGCTCTGAGGTCTCGTCGAAGATCCCGCAGGTGCGTAGCGAGAACGGGTGTGCATCCACGAGGTCCGCGACGCCGAGGATCACGCCCAGCCCTCGCGGGGTGACCATCAGAGGCAGCTGGCCGGTGTTCCGCGCGATGAACTTCGCGGCGGTGTGGAACTCGGCATAGCTGCCGTACGTCTTGGCCGCGTGGATCGCGACCGGTCCGCGGTAGTCGCCGGCGATGTTGCGTGACCGGTTCTCGACGCTCTTCCCGCGGAACAGTGCCCGCGCCCACGGCTGGCGAACGGTCAGGACACGCATGCGCACGCCCCGTTTACGGCTTTGATCGTGAAGCACTCATCGCACGACTGGCCCGGCGTGAGGTCCAGCTCCATGTCTTCCGACTTCGGCCACGGCGTCGACGGCCGCGCGAACTCGCACGACTCGTGCACGACGTCACCGTCGGCGTCGTACGCGACCTCCTGGCCGGGTGTGATCTGCTCCTCACAGGAGCCGCAGCGCCCGTGGTATCTCGCTGTGAAGCTCATGCGGCTCCCCTTTCGACTTCGTTCAGTTCGCTGACGGACCAGGCCGCCAGCTCGAGTTCCTTGCGGTCGCGGAAGATCGTCTGATCGGCGACTCCGAGGTGCGCCGCGATCTTGGAGTCCGACCATCGGGCCGCGTGAAGGCGGCGGACTACCACGTGCCGTTCCGGCTGGGTGAGCCGGTTTCGGTCACCGCGGATGGCGAGTTCGATCGCGATGTCGTCGACGGGGCTGCCGCCGTCGACCGTCGCCGGCTCCGCATCGAGGTCGATGTCGTCCCAAGCGAGAGGACCGACCCAACCCAGACGACGGGCCCGCCCCATCGAGTAGGTGCGTCGACCGCCTGGGGGCACCTGATCCCACACGCGGTCGTACAGCCGCATCACTTGCCGGCGGGTCGCCGCTGTCACGCGCGTCTTGCGTGACAGCGACCATGCCTGCCCCTGCGTCGTGCCCAGCTCGCGTGCGATGACGGTCGTGGGCCATCCCATGTACATGAGCGCCTGGATCCTCCGCCGAGTTCCGGTGGCGTCCACCGAGGCGTCCCGGTCGATCCACTTCCCCGACTCGACGAGGTGGCGGCGGTAGTACTCGTAGTCGCGTCGGCTGGCTCTGCAGTCTGCGCAGCGGCATGCGTGTGCCGTGTGGCAGGTCGAGGTCTCCCCGTGCTTGTGATCAGGCGGGCAGACGAACACGTCCGACTCATTGCGAACAGGCATCACGCCACCGCCTCTTCTGCGCATCGGTGGCACGGGAGTGGGTAGCCCGGGTGCTCAGTGCACTCAGCAGCCCGGCGGGGCAGCGGAGTCGGCTTCGACTTCTCCGCCGCCTTGTGCGCCTCGAAGCCGATCCGCGCGTTGCCGCATGCCTTGCAGGGACGGTCTGTTCCTTGAGGGTGCTTGGAGCAGAAGGGGGAGAGCGCGTGCGCGTCCCTCTCTTCTATCCCGTCAGGGGTAGAAGAGAGGGGGTCGGGTCGGGTCGGGTCGGGTCGGGTCGGGGAACGCGGAATCACAACGTCCGTCCCGTGTCCGTCACGGCGTGACTCGCCCTGTGACTTCTGACGTGACCGCTCGCGGGACAGACGCTTGCGCTCTGTCGCGGCCGCTCTCTCCTTCAGGACCTCCTCACGGGTGGGCTGGTAGTGCGCCCAGTCGTGGAAGATCCAGCCCTTCCCGTGCTCATCCCACAGCCCGGCCATGACGAGCTCGGTCGCCGAGTCACGGTCGGCGGCGAGCATGCGCAGCGCAGCCGGAGTGACCTTGCCGTCTGTCAACTGGTTCGCGCAGTAGGCGCCGGCACGGGTCCAGAGCCAGCCAGCCTCCGGAGACAGCTCCAGGACCTTGGAGTGCGACCAGAAGCCATCGTCGATCTTGAACCACACCATCAGATGGCCTCTCTGGTCAGTTCGGATACGTGCAGGCGGCCCAGCACCCACTGGCCCTTGCTGTCTCGGCTGGAGAGCAGATAGAACTGCTCACCGTCGAGGTAGGTGACGGGTGTGGTGCGGGAGCGCTCGAGCGTCTTCGCGTGGGTCGCGTGCGGGCGGACGTACAGGCCGCGGTCGATGAGGTCGTTCAGGACCATCGCGTGCGCGTCGGCCTTCGCGCCGTTGCAGAGCGTGCACGCGGCGATCAGGTTGACGGGGTCGTCGAGGATCGTGGATCCGCCCATGCCGCGGTTCGCGCGGTGGTCGGTGGTCTGCGCTTCGCCGGTGCATCCGGGGAGCGCGAGAAGACAGAAGCCGCCATCGCGATCGATGACGGCTTTCTTCAGGGACACAGGGACGGTCATGTTGAGACCGCCTTCTGTCTGCCTCCGACGCGCGGCGCGGGAGGGAGGAGGCCCATGTTGCCCCGCCACCTTGAGGCCGTAGACTGGGCGACTCCGAGGGCCTTCGCGATCGCCGCGTCGGACACGCCCTCCGCGTTCATCCGCCGGATCTCGGCGAGCTGCTCATCAGTGATCCGCGACGCTGTGCGCTTCTTCTTGCGCACGGACTTCGTCACGGAGACCTCGATGATCCGGTGGACCTGCGTGTCGTTCTTCACAGCAACGGGCACGAGCGCCCTATACACGTCGTCGGGGAGATGCAGGAGGACTGCGACGCTCATCCGTTCTTCCTCATCTTCCGTAGCTCGATCGCGGACTTCCCGCCCCAGATCCCGTCGTCCTGCTTCGTGCGCAACGCGTACTCCAGGCACTGCTCACGCACATCGCACGACGCGCACACGCTCTTGGCGGCACGGGTTGATCCGCCCTTCTGGGGGAAGAACATCTCCGGGTCCGTCTGCGCGCACAGCGCATCCTGCATCCACGGCTCGGGCCGGATGAGTGTGTCCATCCAGCGGGTGTTCCCGGAGTCCTCGGTGGCGGCGATCGCCTGATCGATCACAGCTCCACCACCCGCAGGAGCTCCGCCCACGTCCCGCTACTGCCACACGGGACGTGGGTAGTCATCTGCTGTCGAGTCGAGAAGTGCTCAGCGTGCCTCCCGCAGAGCAGGAGCGCATTCCTTCCGCAGACCCGGCACACGCCGAGATGCGTCGCCAGGAGCCCCCACTCTCCGCCCTTTGAGCGGGATCTCACTTCGCAGGTCGGTCTCTCGTCGACGTGCTCTACGATCTCCGCGAACTTCTCCTCGTCGAAGATCCCGAGGCGGTCGATGGTCGTCTGCTCGGCGGCCGAGGGTGCCTGAGCGGTCACGCGGCCATCACCCCCAGCCACTCGGCGAGGGGAGCGACGCGCATCCCGAGGGTGGCGCCCACGTTGACCTCCAGGCGCGCGCCGCCCGATGCCTCCCACCCGTCTAGCAGCGCGATCCCGTCGCACGTGATGAGCTGGGAGAGCCCGGCGCGGAGCCAGCCGTGGTAGTCGTCGGGTGTCGGGTTGACGTTCGTGGAAGGATCCTCGACATCGTGTCCGAGCGCACGGAGCTCTGCTGCGGCCGCTCGGAAGGCGGGGTAGTTGAATTCGGGCAGGCCCGTCATCGGCCCCGCGACGTAGATCTTCGTCATGCCGCGTCTCCTTCGAGGTCGATGAGGTCGAACAGCGTGGGCGTGTTGGCTTCGTTGTCGTGGCGCGTCAGGTACACCAGCGAGTCGGCGACGGAGACGGGGTTGAGCTCGGAGCCGAACCCGCGGCGGTCCTGCCTGACCGCTTCGAGGACGGTCGAGCCGAGCCCGGAGAAGCAGTCGCCGACGATCTCGCCAGGGTTCGAGTACATGGTGATCAGCCGGCGGGGGATCTCCAGTGGGAACGGGCAGATGTGCGCTTCCACCTCGCGCCGGCGCTGCTCGCTGTTGAGCGTGTCGATGCGCAGCACGTCGGTCCACACGTCCGCTCTGGGTGAGCCGGGCACCAGGGACGCGAACGTGCCCGGGAGCGCGTTGGCGGCCGCGAGGCGGTCAGCCAGCGCGACGTGCTCGGCGTAGTCGTACACGGACCGCTCCGTCTGGGCGGTGAACAGCTTCGAGCGGACGCCGACCTCCAGCTGCGCGAGCTCGTCCCCGGTCAGGAGCCGGTCGCCGCCGGTGCGCCAGTCCGCCGCAGCGTCGATCTGCCAGCGCCCTACCGAGTAGTCCGCCTTCGACTTCATCACCGGGACGTCCGCGTACCCGCGGCCACGGTTCGTCTGCGGCTTGTGGAACAGCAGCACGTACTCGGGTGAGCCGACGCCCATCTTCGAGTGGTCCTTCGTCATCTCCGTGTACGAGAGCCGGTACGTCTGGTTGTTCTCCCGCACGACGTCGGTCGTGACGGTGATCATCCCGAAGTAGTCGAACCCATGCCCCGTGTAGTGCGCGATCGCCTCGGCGTGCAGAGGGTCCACGGTGTAGACGCCGGCGCCCGTGACGGACCCGTACGCCTGCCAGTCCTTCACGTGGATCGCGAGGATCCTGCCGGGCATCAGGGCGCGGAACAGCGACGGGGTGAGGTAGTCCATCTGCCACCAGAAGTGGCCGTTGTCGTCGCAGTGCCCGAAGTCGGCGTAGTTGGGGGAGTATTCGTACTTCCCCGCGAACGGGATCGACGTGCAGATGAACCCGATCGAGCCCTCGTCGAGGCGCGCCCATTCGTCGACGGAGTCGTTCAGGACGATCTCCCATGCGTCCCCGGTCCATGCCTGCCGTTCGACGCCCATCGCACGGGCGAGCTCGGCGGACACGGCGCGGGCGTTCAGCCCGAACTCGCGGAGGACGTCGCTCATCGTGTCGGTGAGTGCGTCGTCTTCCTTCCACTTCGTGAGGAGGTTGTCGCGGACGTCCGTCTCGGTTTCGCCGTAGATCAGGTGCACCTTGCAGGGGCGGGTCTGCCCGAACCGGTGGATGCGGTGGATCGCCTGGACGGTCTGCTCATACTTGTGCGTCACGCCGACGAACACGGCCGTCGAGCACTGCTGCAGGTTGAGCCCGCGGCCGAGCATCATCGGCTTCCCGATCAGCGCATACGTGTCGCGCAGGAGCCACGACTGCAGCTGTTCCTCGACCTCCGCGTCGGACTGGGCGCCGCGGATCGAGGAGAAGGTGAGGCCGAGGTCGGTGAGCATCGCCTCGAGCGCGTCCTGTTCGTCATTCAGGTCGCACCAGAGGATGATCTGCCCGCTCTCGTCGGGGTCCATCCAGTGATCGACGACGATCTGCCGGGCCTTCGCGATCCGCGCATCCTGCGTGTGACGCTTCTCGCGTGACGACTCGACGGCAGACTTCGATCCGCCACGGACCAGGACGCCCTGGCCGTCCCGCTCGACCTGATCGGACAGCAGACCGACCTCGACTTCCTCCCACGCCACTTCGAGCGGCGGGAGAGCGTAGCCGGCATCCGAATATCCGAGGTCCGACGGGCGCTGAAGGAAGCACGCCCACGTGTTCAGCCACAGCATGAACTCGCGCTTCTTGTGCGGGTGGATCTTGAGGTTCCCCGCCTTTGAGGAGTCCCGCTTGAAGAACCGCGTCAGCGCCTGGCCGGTGTCCATGATGCCCAGGAACCCGGCGTAGTGGATGAGCTCCTTGTGCCGGTTCGGCGCCGGCGTCGCGGTCGCCACGAACCGGTACGGGATGCCGGCGAACAGCGGCAGGAACCGCTGATACGTCTCCGAGCCGAACGAGCGCAGCACGGCTGCCTCGTCGAGCGATGCCGCGATGAACAGGCTCAGGTCGAGCTTCCCGTCGCGCACCGACTCGTAATTCGTTACGTACAGCCCGGACCACTCCGGGTCCATCTCCGCCGTCGACCGCACGAACCGCACGTCTACGTCGAGGAGGTCACGGCCGTCCTTGATGATGTCGAACCGGACACCGAGCGGAGCGACGATCAGGCCGCGCTTTACGGGCACGTCGACGTCGGCGAGGGCGACGATGAGACGCAGGATCTCCAGCTGCATGACGGACTTGCCGAGCCCGTACCGCGCGAAGATCGCGCGACGGCCGCCGGCGACCGCCCACCCGACGATCTCGCGCTGGTGCGCCTTGAAGTCGGCGTGTCCGGGCTGGAAGATCGGCGAGAACTCCTCTGCTGGGACGGGGAACCCGTATGCGCGGTCGAAGCGGACCTTCTCCGCGAGGAACTCGTCATACGACAGGGAGCCGTCGTTTCCCGTGTTCAGGGTCAGGATGCCGGTCACGCCGCGACCGCCAGAGTCTGAGCGGCCTTGCGCGCGCGGCGGGCAGCGGCCGCCCGGCGGTTGTTCTCCGCCTGCGTGATTGCTTCGAGGTGTGCGGGGTTGCAGCACGCGCGCGAGCGGCACCCGCGGGCCTGGACGTGGTCGACGTGCAGGCCGGGAGGGATGGGTCCGATGGCGATCTCGTGCGCGACGCGGTGCGCTCTGGCGCAGCCGGTGCGGGTCCGTAGGTGCGGATATCCATTATGAGATTTGGCGCCCCGGAAGATCCAGCAGTCGCCGACGACGGTCAGGTGCGCGTCGAGTCTCCTCGCGATCGAGAGTTGTTCTGGGCGCGCCAAAGCGCGAAAGTAGGTGAGCATCGTCGGTTCCTTCTGCAGGGTTCGGGGATGTGAAAAGGGACCGTCCGGGGGCAATCCGGACGGTCCCTGCTGATGCGCGGGATCAGCGCGACTGACGGCGGTACTTCTCGCGGAGAGTGCTCCGGGCGATGTAGATGCGCCGACCGATGGCGTCGGGGTTGAGGGGGTGCGTCTCGACGCGCACGCGGACGCGGTCGCCGGAGCGGGTGCCGTCGATGACCTGGACGGTGCGTCCGGCGTTGCGGGGGTCGCGGTCCTCGAAGCGGTCGCCGACCTCGATCGGCTGGGTGTCGGTGCTCATGTCGTTCTCCTTATTCGTCGCACTTGCAGGGCTTGGGCATCCCAGAGTTCTGATCGCGCGTGCGCGACGTTTGTTCTCTTCCGGGGTTACGGGTTCGAGGTGGTCGGGGTTGCAGCAGCCGCGGTTCCTGCACAGGTGATCCAGTTCGAGTCCGGACGGGATCGGACCGATGAGCATCCGGTAGACCACCCGATGTGGGCGGTCTACACGGCGGTCTTCGAGGGTGAAGATTCCGTAGCCGCTCGAGTCATGAGCGCCGTCCCACTCCCAGCAGAAGCCAGTCGGAGCGACTCGCGACCAGAGCCGGTCCTCAACGCTGCGTAGATCGAAGGAACCGGTGCGCATTCGTCGCTGGTAATGGGTCGAGCACAGACCGTCTCGTGTGTAGCGGGCTCTCTTCCCGCATCCTGCGATCCGGCAGATCACTACCGGGGCAGCTGGTCGAGGGCCGACCGTCCACTCCTCGGGCATGGCGATCGATCCTCGCCGCGCCTGTGCATAGTGACGTGCGCACAGCCCTCGCGATCGGTACGCGTCCGTGCATTCTTTGATGGTGCAGGCCGACGGTACGTCCGTCGAGGTCATGCTTCACACCGACAGGGGCGAACGGTCCAGCAGACGCCGCAGACGACGGCGGGTTGCTCCTGGTCGAGGGGGTCGGGTTTCGGTGCGCACTCAGCGTGGAAGAGCTGGTCGTCGACGTAGCGGACGAGGTCGCCGGGGTGGACGCGGAACTCGCATGCGGCGGTGCAGGTTCCGTCGAACATCGCCCGGAACGTGCCGCTCATGTCGTCGGTGCCTTCTGGGTTGATCTCCTGCGGCGGCGCCGGTTGGCCTTCTGCATCTCCTCGCGTGAGGCGCGCTTGTCGCCGGAGTATCCGAGGTTCGCGAGCGCCCGGCCGATCGCGGACGTTTCGGCGTTCTCGAGCGCGGATGTCTCGTTGACGCCTTCCTCGCCGTCGGTCTCGGTGGCGAGGCCGGTCGCGTCGGGTTCGATGCGCTTGATCGTCATGTCGCGGTCTTCCCACCGGTCGGTCCAGAGGAGCGCGCGGACGACCCAGCGGGTCGCGCCGGTCTCCCCGGTCGCCGAGATGATCTCGGTGGCCATGCGGCCGTTGGGGTGTTCGCGGCGGAACTTCTTGATGCGGGAGGCGACGGTGTCGTACTCGTCGAGGTTGAATGGCTCTTCTTCGCGCTTCGCCTTCGTGTCGGCGACCAGCTGGTCGATGTTCCCGGTCATGCCGCGAGTCCCTTCGTGTCGGCGAGCTCGGCGTCGATCTCGTCGTAGATCGCGAACTGGGGTGGCTTCAGGGTGCCGATTCGGCGGTTCCCGGCGTTCTCGTATCCGCCCCAGCGGTTGCGGTCACGAGCCTGGGTGTACCTCTGCACGGCGCGGGCGGCGCGGGCGCGGCCCATGCGCTCGAAGTCCTCATCGAGGGTGAAGACGTTCGTGAGGTACGGCGCTTCGGTCTCGACGACGACCCACACGAAGGGCAGCACCTCACCGGTGATCTGCGTGTAGATGCGGTCGTACAGGCCGAACTGGACGTCATACCCGTGCCGGGCGAACGCCTTCGCGAACTCCGTTTCGGATGCCTCCCCGGCGGTCGTCTTCACGTCCGCGATCGTGCGACCCGGGCGGAGGTAGTCGAGGCGGCCGCGGAGGTCCACTCCACCCTCGGGGTCGGTCGCGAACATCGATACCTCGGCTGCGCCACCTTCGAGCAGCGCACGCGCCTCGTCGTGGGCGAGGATCGATTCGGCCATCTTGTCGACGACGCGGGCGGTGACGCGCTTCACGGGGATGAGACCGTGGTCGCGGGCTTCGGCTGCGAACGCTCTCGCGGCCTTCGTGCTCAGGGCGCCGTTGCTCGCGAGGACGTTGGTCAGGGTGACCGGGTTCCCCTTGTCGTCGAAGGTGTCGTACGTCTCGGGTCCGTCGCCGTCGGGGTAGACGGTGTGCTTCGCGCCGACGCCGAGGACCTTCGCGTGGACGAGGGAGCCGACGTCGAACTCGTCCTTCGTCTCGTGCGGGCTGTTGATGTACCACTGGTAGTGGGCGGGGGAGCGGAGTATCTTCTTCGCGCCCGTGGATGAGAGCCCCGGCAGGGAATGGTAAAGATCTTCATCGAGGTCGTATACGAGTCCCTCGTACTTCATGACGCCTCCTTGATGTGGGTCCAGGACTTGCCCCGGCGGATGTGGTTGATGGCTGACCGTCCGACGCCGAAATCAGCTGCGATCTGCGTCTCGGAGATGCCGTCGCGGAGTTGCGCACGGATGGCTGGGATGTCGGCCTCGGTGAGGACCGAGAAATGGTGTCGAGATCCTCGCGGCAACTGCCCGCGCTCGGAAGCGTCGATCCCGTTGTCCGACTTCGTCCCGATTTCGAGGTGTGCCGGGTTCACACAGACTTTGTTGTCGCAGGTGTGCCGGACGAGCATCCCGTCAGGGACTGGACCGTGGAAGTTGACGTACGACCATCGGTGTGCGCTTCCCTTCGACCCGTCGTCGCGGGTGATCATCCCGTAGCGTCCCCGCGACACGTGACCCCTCCACGGCCAGCATCCGGTCGGTCCAGCCGAGGTGTCCGCGAACGCCCTGAATCGTTCCGCCGCTGACCTGTATCGCCTCACAGCAGGTCCCGTCTCTCGGCCGGACTGGCCGGCGCCGAATCGATCTCGTTGGCGAACGCAAGCTTCCGCCACACTTTTCGCGCCTCGATGTACTCGTCACGCCACTGGTCGTGGAAGGGGTGCTCGGTGCCGTAGTCGGCGACCAGGTGCGCATAGTCCAGCGCGCGGCGGGCCAGTTCTTCGTGCGCCTCCCGCTCGGTGATCGGGGCGGGCGTGGTCGTGATCGCGCCCACTAGCTGGCCCTCGACGGGTCGATCATGCGATCGAGGAGATCTAGCGCTGATGCCTGGAGGTCTGCGACTTTAGGTCGCAGCGCGGCCCCGGCGGCGGCCCCGGCGGCGGCCCTGGCGGCGGCCCCGGCGGCGTCCCCGGCGGCG
>Ga0208916_10000612_pt1 | contig 16515 bp, 15 predicted proteins | sample DEB19_08_DNA_5_FD_184523 | JGI IMG/M metagenome (GOLD analysis project Ga0208916, IMG submission 184523) | Aqueous microbial communities from the Delaware River and Bay under freshwater to marine salinity gradient to study organic matter... | ecosystem: Environmental > Aquatic > Marine >... | reverse complement strand
TTAGGTCTTAAACTTAGGTCGTAAACTTAGGTCGTAAACTTAGGTCGTAAACTTAGGTCGTAAACTTAGGTCGTAAACTTAGGTCGTAAACTTAGGTCGTAAACTTAGGTCGTAAACTTAGGTCGTAAACTTATACATCGTTCGCATTGTAAATATGTATCTTTTCTTTATTTATGTCGGCTCCTCCGGAGGAGCCACCACTTCTGGACAGCACCACCGAATTGACCATCTCCATTTGTTTCGCCATTGCAACTTTCTTGTCCAGTCCCGAAAACAAGTAGTCCGTCCCCGGGCTCTCTTCCGTCTTCTTAATCGTCTTGTAAATGCCATTAATATTTTTCACCGCCAGTTCTACCACCCGCATATCCGACACCAGCTCGGTCGCGGGATTCACCTGCTCCGTACAAAGCGACACCGCAAAATACAATATGTATCGCCGTTTCCGACAACACGCATTGGTATAGTGTAGCGAAAATAGTGTGAGCAAAGACCCCATCACCTTCTCCACCAAAGGACTGCCTCTCTCTTTCATATAATGAAAGAGCACATCCCAGACCATCCAAATCAGGTCGCGCCCCAGTTTACGTTCCACACTAACAAAATCGCGCACTTCGCATTCGCACATCTGCTTCCGCTTCTTACAAATAGCATCAAACTCAATCAGCCACTCTATCCAATAACAGGCTACCACCGTGTTCCGCCGACCCGCCGACAAATTATAGGCGAACTCGTTCAGCGCGATGAAAACCTCTTTGGGGTCTTTCGGTCGGAAAATCGGTTTCACGTAATCCACGCCGGGTGCGACCAATCTCTCTGTCATCTGCGTCATATCAAACTCTTCTTCGCGGTTGATTTTGATGGATTCAAAACTATGTTTCTTCGCGGAAAGCGTCAATACACTCACAATCTCGGCAAACATATTGCGGATGGTGGGATTGTTGCGATGGTCCAATGGGTTTGTAATCTCGGCGCTTGTCATTATATTTTTAAAAACGACGAACCGCTTTTCAAGGTAACACACCAGTTTCGGGTTACCTATGTGGATGTGTTTCGCCATGTAATAGAGGATATTTTCCCAGAGTTCCAGATAATGCCCCGCGCAAACGAGTTCAGCTGCCCAATTACATGCAGCCTCTATTTTTCCATTTAGCATATTTTCAACAAAGGCTGTTTTCACTGCGGTTTTCTTGTATTTAGAGAAACTGATTCCGCGAAAGTCGGCCGAGGACCGAATATCATTGATTTCGCTAATTTCCATTACTATACACAGGCTTTTGTTTTTATATCGTGGTTTACAAACAAATAAAGTATTTTAAAAATATATATTACAAATGAGTCCAACAATGATTATTATGGGAGTGATTGTCATAATATTATTATACATGTATTTCTTTTACAAAACGGGAGAAACAAAACTAAATGATAAGATAGACCTGGGTGTTTCTCAAGCACCGGTTGCGATAGATAAGATAGTAGACCCAACTGCTGCCGTCTATTCTTTTGAAACATGGGTTTACATATCTAAATATGATGGTATCGGAACAGACGTGTTTTCAAGAGTCGCAAAAACATCTGGAACTTCTACAAACAAAAATATTGGCGTTGAGGTCAAAGGAACTAGTCCTACTTTAAAGGTTAAATATACGGATGCCGAAAGTCCGGCGACCCAACAAACAATTGTTGTCACCGATAACTTCCCGGTTCAATCGTGGGTTCACGTGATTGTAAGTGTAGAAAATCAATACATTGATGTTTATGTAAATGGAAAGCTCGCCAAATCCATCAAGGCAAAGAGCGTTGAAACACCCAGCGCCACGAGTGAAATTGTCTATGGCAATTGGTCGACGGCGGGCGGTTGCTCATTGGCGAAATTCTATCGGCGAACAAAGGCGGTTGACCCGGCCACTGCGTGGAGTTTATACAACGACGGCAATGGAGCCAGCAATGTGTCCAAATATTTAGGAACTCTTGGACTGGATTTGTCTTTGAAGAAAGACAATGTTGAATACAGTAAATTGAACCTATTCTAAGCGCCCCTACCCGAAGGGAGGGCGCGACCGAAGCTCTCCCGGAGGGGCGCAACCGAAGCTCTCCCGGAGGTCGCTTCTCCCTACGGGAGAACGCTTAGGGAGAGCGAGACAAAAGCGTAAACCGTAACCTTATATTTATAAATATTATCTATAAATATAGTAATAAAATGAATCCGGAACCAGCAGCAGCAGCAGCAGCAACCAATTTTAAAATGCCAGAGTTTCAAGATACGGCAAATAATGTAAAAGAAACGCTGACAAATTCAGTGGGCAATTTAGGACAAACACTTACGGATGCTCGGGGTACACTGACAAAAACACTGGATGATTTTTCTTCTACATCCGCCGCCGATGCCGGGAAAGAGTTTTTAGAAGCAAACACAATTGTGGCAAAATTCTCGTTCGTCATCATCGTTCTGATTGGATTTCTATTCTTGATGCGACTGGGTATGATAATCATTTCGTATTTGTTCTCGCCAAGTGAGTCGCCCTATTTAATCAAGGGTGTAATTTCTGGTTCAAACACAAGAGAAATCGTACAAAACCCGCAAAAAGAAAATACAACCGTATTTTTGTCTGAAAATGAACGAACCGGACTTGAGATGACGTATAGTGTGTGGCTTTATCTAGATGGCGTAACTGGGGATACCCAAATGAAACATATTTTCAGCAAGGGCGCGATTGATACATCCACCGATTTTGGCAAAATGAATGAGGTAACAAGCCAATTTGTCTCAAGCAGCACTTCTAACAAAACGTACAATGCCCCTGGCCTCTATACATTCCGAAATAGCGAGGGCGGTAACAATCTCCGCGTTTATATGGATTCGTACATAGAAACTACACTTACTGGCAATTTGAATTCACAAGTTCAATCAGTGGATATTAGCGGCGTGCCAATCAATAAATGGTTCAATACCGTGATTCGGGTTGAAAATCGCGTTCTTGATGTATATGTGAACGGGGTCTTAACCAAGCGTAAGGATTTGGAGTCCATTCCTCGCCAAAACTTTTATAGTGTTTTCGTTTGCCAAAATGGCGGTTTTAGTGGATATTTATCCGATTTACGCTATTTCAACAAATCACTGAACGTATTTGAAATCAATAGCATTGTGAATAGCGGACCCAGTTTGAAGTCTAGTTCGGATTCCGATTACAACAAAGTGCCCAATGATTTACACTATTTGTCAAACAATTGGTATTCTGCCAATACGTAAGAATAAATCAGCGATAACTGACCAAAAAGAACTTAGATGTTTGTTATTTACATAATACACATTCAGATAACAAAATGACTTCTTATATACAAACGGTTGCTATTTATGGTGGCATATTTAGCACAATCGCAGGAGTCTATGAATTGTACGAAAGTATCCGCGAAAAAAACACAACGGCTGTTGTTTCTCGCATAGCCATTCAAATGTCAGCTGGATTCATTTATGGGTCCTCGCTTTATTTATGGCAATTGCCGGCATTATATAGCGTGTTTCTAATGGGCCGCGGCTTTTACGCAAAAAAAACCCAATAACCAATAAAAAGTTTTCATTATATATTCCACAAATGAATATATAATGGCGAATGCTTGTAACACATTAGAGCAAAACCGTCGTAATGGGCTCATATTTAACATTCCTCCGCCCCGATATACCCCAACAAACCCATATAATGATGGTTTGACCAAGGACCAACTGGATATGCGCCGCAAAGCAGAAATCCTCAAATACAATAAATCTGCCAACGGCCGAATCACCAAAGCCAAGAGTTGGACTCAAGTCGTCAGCGGGTCATTTCAGCGACGCACATATTCGGGCGCCTATTTGGCCAATATTGGCACCGACGCCGATTGTGAACGCGTGGTAACATACACAACCGGCGCAGGAATCCCCGGCCCAGCCATCCCGCTCTACCTGGACCCTGCCGTGCCTCTCTATAACTACAATACCCAATCCTCCGGTCTAGGTATTAATAACAAAGAAGAGGCCGAAATGTGGCGCACAAAATACGACACCAATTTGCTATCAAATAGTCCACTTATCTATACGCTTAATATTCGCCCGCCGATTGATACCACAATGTATAATTTCACGGTCCGAACATCGGTCGGCATCTATTTAGATGGTTCCGCAAACGCAAATCCATTTTCCGCGAATCTCACAATTGAATCCACCTCTATCAAGGTCCTATATGGATATGAGTCGGTCATTTTTACCAATCAACAACCAATTGTTAAAATGGAATCCGGTGCTTCTGTGAACATTGATGTATCAGGGGGGTTGACCGGCGGACCATATGCCGGTGCCATTTATTTAGGTAATATAGTTATCAGTAATCTCTGGCTACCCACTGCCGCGGGAAATACCTATGATATTATGATTGAACCGACGATTATAGTCACCATTAATGGAGTTGCCACGAATGACTTGAGCAATACAATTCGCGCAACGTTTTATTCCAATTTGGTCCCCTATTCCAATAACCCGACCACGCTGTCAAATAACACAAAACGATTCGGAACACGAATTACCTTTTTAACACCTGCGTCGTCCTCTACTGTTCAGGCGCCATCATTGACTGGGTCTCCTTCATAATCATAATTTGGTGTATATACCTTATATGCTCAATATCAATATGCGACATCTCAAACAACATCTCATCTTCGCGGTTTATAAAAGTGTACACGATTAGCGTGAAAATGTCTAAAACTAGCTCATCGCGCGGATTGAACATTGGCATTCCACGCATTCGCTCTTCCCAAATAACGCGTGAATCAAAATACAAAACCGGATTGCGCAACTGCTCTTCCACAATCAGTACTAAGCCCATCGTTTCAATATGTTTGCTGTGTTTTTTGTAAATCGTGGAGATTAGCCGGGGAGCATCGTCAACCATTTCAATGTATTTTTCATAGAGACACCCCAGTTCTTTCATAAGGCGATAATATCGCGTTTCTATATCAAAGAAACGCCGAACTGGGGTTTTCACAATCTCGGCGAGCCATTCCAGTTCGTCAATCAGGCAGCGGTCTATTTCGCAGTGCTTGCGCTGTCTATCCAATTCATTATAGATTTTATACTGGGCTTCAATCAAGTTCTTATCTATGTCTGTGAGCGACGTATATTTCTGCGCGGTCTTTGCGCTTTTCTCGGCTTCATAAGTAAAATATTTGATAGAGCCCGAGATGGACTCCTTGACAGAATCGTCTAAATGACGCGCGTCGTATTTTCCGCCCCGAACCCGCTCAATTCCATGTTCGTGCATATATTGATGTACGATGCCGTCAATTTGGTGGGCCTCTACATTTTGGTGGATTAAAATCAGACATTCAATGTCGGCGCATCCAAACCAATCCCAATAAACAAACTTACATTCATTTTCTGGATTGACGGTGTCAATGGCGGGATAAATAACATAGGTACCATTTGTGAGTCGGTAAATATAGACATCGTAAGTTTGCGACATTGCTATAGAACATAAACAACATATATTTATGTTGTTTATTGAATATTACAGCCGATAAATCAAAACATCGTATTATTTATTCGGATTGCCGTCCGTAAATGCCCCCGGGTTCAAGCAAGCATTCTGGTTGGCAAATAGCTGCCCCGACATACACCTGTCTTGCTCACCCACCTGGACACATCCGCGCTTTCCTTCGTATTCGCCCACCAAACACCATCCCGCCTTACCGGCAGTAATTGGTTTCTGAATAGGGCTCTCCGAAGGTGACGGAACCGGATCTCCAACCATAAGGCTGGACGGTGCGACATTTAGCACATTGTCCAACTGGGATGCCGCTGCCTGGTCCACGTGTTTGCGACTGGCGTCTTTCAAAATAGTTCCGACAGATTGGAGCGACCCTTCGGCAACATCCACGCCGGTTTTAGCAACATCACCCACGACATCGGCAGTTTTGTTGATAACGCTTCCAGTAGTGTATCCAAAAATGGACAAGACTTGTGAGACAAATGGTCCCAAAATGGAAATCACGGTGTCTATTAATCCGCCAAACATAGTCAGTAGATTTATTCCTAAAAATGACAAAATGAGCAGCGTCGCCAATACAACGATTATCACTTTATTACTAATTCCCCCTGTTGAAGAATCATCCATGATAGGTGCTTGCGGTAGATTCATTTCCATAGTTTATATATTTGATAAAGAAATAGATGTATGCCTAACTCCCACAGGGAGTTAGGAATAATCACTTCAATAAATGCTCCCTTAGGGAGCATTTCCTGAACAGATGTATGCCGTGCCCCGAAAGGGGCACGGAATAATCACTTGGTGAAGTGTGTGGCTTCGCCCCCCTCACTTCTACCAACAGATGTACGCCACACGCTCTCCCCGAAAGGGCGGCGTAATCACTTCAATAAATGCTCCCTTAGGGAGCATTTCCTGAACAGATGTATGCCGTGCCCCGAAAGTGGCACGGAATAATCACTTGGTGAAGTGTGGGGCTTCGCCCCCCTCACTTCTACCAACAGATGTATGCCGTGCCCCGAAAGGGAGCTGTTTTCCATGCGCCCCTTTCGGGGATGTTTGCGTTTTAATAACGATTATTAATTTACTTTGTTATAATAAAATGAAAATAGTTTTTGAATCCGTATTATTATTTAGTTTAGCAGTTTTGGTCATTGCTGTGGGACTTTTAGTATATTATTTTAAAAACCGTATCGGCGACCTTGAACACAAAAATACTAAATGTTTAGAAATAGTGAATGACATTTATTCGCAGCACAATCAATTGAAGAGCGAGGTGGCATATTTGGCGAATCGGTCTTCTCCGTCAGAACCCGCGATGACATATTACCGCGAAGATGGTGATAACATCCAGTTTCACGTAGATGAAGGTGAATACGATGATAACCAAGAAGACTATGACGAGACTGACGTGAAAATCGTCAATGTAGATTTGTCGGGGCCGGTTGATTCCGATATCAATATTGCAGATGAAATAGAGGACACCGACCCCTATGATAATGTAGAGGTGGATGAACTGGCTAAAGAGCTATCTAAAGAACCGGCAATTGTCAAAATTGACGTACACGATTCCGACCTGGAATCTGATAACGAATCTCGGACGGAGCCAGACAACGAGTCGCGTTCGGAGGCGTTCCGCGATTTGTTCAACCCTGGAACCAAGGATGTTTACAAGAAGATGGACGTTCGTTCATTGAGGCAGCTGGTGATAACCCGGGGTTTAGCAACAGATAATACGGCGCGAATGAAGAAGAACGAATTGATTGACATCCTGCTGACAATTGTATAAATATATTGTGTTAAATTATAATGACCGAATATAGTGGTAGTGTTGAAAAATTCCTATCAACCGCAAGAACAGTGGATCCACCGAGAGATGAACAAACTATTAATGAGATGGAATACATCGCGGAAAACTCAATTAACGGTGAAAAAAAAAGAACTGATTACCACAATCATTTCAAAACAATGTATCCCAATGCCCCTCTGGCAAAATTGCTGACAGATGATTTTATTATGGTGATACGTTTAATGAACGACCCAGAAGGAGCAAACACAATATTTGAAAGAGAAGGCATCACATGGAAGGAGTATTATCAAAAAAAACTGAATGCTGTAATGAAAGGTGGAAGCAAACGTAAGCCAAGCAAACGCAACAAGCCAAGCAAACGTAACAAGTCAAGCAAACGTAAGCCAAGCAAACGCAACAAGCCAAGCAAACGTAACAAGTCAAGCAAACGCAACAAAAGCCAGCGTGGAGGAACAGACAGAGGAAGTCCTAGTAAACGTCATTCAGACGAAGCAACTATATCACGAAGCCAACTTGATGCTTTAGCAAGGGAAAATGTGGAGCGAATGGAACAAGCACGACTAGCAAGAGAACAACAATTAAGAGAACGGCAGGCTGGACTAGATGACCTCCTTCACCGTCCAACAGGGACCCCAAGACGAGGCCCCGGCGCATTAGCCACTCTATTTGGTCCTTAATCATTCTTGAGTTTTACTCGTAGGTTGAAAATCTCGCTCAAAATCAGCACCTTTTCCTGCTCCCCAAACTGGAACTCCGCCATCAGCCGGTCCGCCGTATAATGCCGGATAGCATCATAATTCGGCACAAGTCGCCCCTCCGTATATTTCACCGACGACTTCCTGTGAAACTCCATAAAATTGCTCGCCGTTTTCCCGCGCACCTTGTCCAAATGAACCAAGACAAACCGCTCGGCCAAATTGAACACCCCATAATTGGCGTTTTTCAGCGCCTGGGCAATCGCATTGTCGCACCCGAGCCGACCCAACTCAATGTTGTAGTTGGTACCCCGAATCGGGTTATTGAAAAACCACCCATCTTGTGTATTGGAATGTAAGGTAGAGGCAAACACCGGGTCCATATAAGGTGTTCCCGTTTTCTCATCCAATTCGTGCCGCGACAACGCCAGCACCATGTTCTTGTCCGCCAATACATTGCGCAGCTCGCCCATATCAAACGCAAGGGCGACATATATATCCAAATTGAGGATGCCCACGATTTCGTCCGGGGCCATATTTTTGGATGCAAAGGCAAACGCATCCTGGTATGTCATCCGTTTTTCAAGAGGATGACCCCGATACTTGGGGTGACCGCGAACTGAATCCGGCAGCCCTTCCTCCGATTCATAGAGGTTGTAAACCACCTTCACGTAATAATGATTCAAATTGGCGAGCATACATGTCACGTATTCGCCCATTCGCGCGGCATCCGCCTCGGCATAACTCTGAACAATGATATTCATAATAGAATATCATCGTTACTTATTTCTATGTATTTTTTCTACACATTTTAATGTAAAGAGTCTAAGATAAAAACATATTCTCGTTTAAATTGTTACTATATTCAAACCGGTGGCGAATACACCAGTTCACGCATTTTTGGACATTCTGTTTATTGTAATAGTCTATTTTCTCCTTTTTGGACCGCATCTCAATGAGCCCCAGCGTCGTGTAAATGTTGTCCAGCTGGTTTTGCCCAAACACCACATTCGCCTCCTCTATCTTATTGTAGAAAAAGAGCGGCACTTTCACCGACAAAACACTGCGCACATATTTCTCGGGGTCCAGCGATGCCAACATTGTCTCAAACGCGGCTTGTATTTGCTCATTCGGAGTATAGCGATACCCCATACACACAATGTATTTTTCGGAATTGGCCGACCTGCTCGTATTCGGTTTCACAATATGAACGCGTTCATACATAGAGGACAACAAAAGCAGCATTTCCACGGTCGGCTTATAGAAGCTGTCAAACATTTTCAATACAAAACATCCGCCCTGTTTTTGAAGACAAGCGGCATACGCGATTTGCGCAAACAACAAGTTCAACATAGATATTTCCTGGTTGTTGAAATCCAGCGAAAAGTCAAACCCGCCATCGCCAGTTACGAAATCCATTGTCCCGCGGTATTTTTCAACCACGTGGCGGAAATTGGCGACGCTGAGCAAATCGCCCGTCTTGTCCGCCCCCTTTTCAACAATCACATTCGGATTGTGTTTCAAGAACCCGCGCGTTTTTTTCCATCCGGGAACATCGTGGTTGTCGGGGTCTTCAATTGTCATTCCGTAAAACCTGCTTTCGGGATTCGTATTGTAATAACATGATGCTTCAATGAAGCCGCCCGGTCCCTCTGCCAGTCCAAACATCGCGATTTGATTCGTCGGCGACCCAAACGCGGGGATTTTGAAATTGTCTATGATTTCCACCAATTTGAAAAACGCCCGCGAAATCGGCCGATATTTACAAATACTGGTCCGCGAACTGTTGTTGTATATGTACTCAAATGCGTTTGTGTATTTTTTGTATATGTCCCATTCCTCCACACATTCGTCAATTTTGCCCTTGATTTCGGTCAAAAAATGATGTACCGAATATGAAATGTATTTTGTTGGTTTTTCCGTGTTCTGTGATAACACCATTTTATTCCAATATATTCCGGATACCGCTGGTAATGTGTTGATAATCATTAATAATGTCTATTGTATAAAACACAGATATGTTTATGTTTTATACAGAAATGAATAATATTTATACAGGTAAAGATTACACCTTTTAACCGTTGCATTTTCAATCTGTTCGTGAAATGCGGACGCATTTCACGAAGTGATTATTCCAAGGGTGTATACCGCATCTATAAAATTGAACTCCTTATTTTGAAAAAAACAAAAGGTATTAAGACTATCGTTTATACTACTATCGTTTATACTAACGAACTATAGTTATAGAAAAATGGAATCTGTATTCAACATCTCATTATCAGTAGGTGAATCCAAGTCAGCATCTGTATCGGAAGAGGCCAAGATGGAATTACCCGGACTCATCATATACGAACCCAATTGGATTGCCAATTCCAAGGCGCTCTTTTATAGAACTCCCAAAAACAAAGTGCTGTCCGGCCCACTACCCGTTACCAATTGGTCCATCCCGGGTGTCTTGTTGTGCGGCGGATACCTAGAATATGACTCCGAGGTTGCCGTATTAGTTCGGCTGGGAATTACAAGGTTCTGGTGTTTGTGTAGTGAATATGGCATTCCCGATAAAAGACACAGAAACTACGCTTATGGCGATAAATTGCCTGTCGGCCAGTTTAACCACGTGAAAATTGATGATATGGGGATAACCGACGACGCAATTGTTTTGGAAAATTGCTACCGAATCGTGGCACAGATTCGCGCTGGTGAAAAAATATACCTACATTGTTCTGGCGGTCACGGCCGAACAGGGACGTTTCTCGCCATCATTTTGAACAAGATGTTCCGGAAATGCGACCGCGTTTCCGGAAGTACTTACTCCGCGCACCCTAAGGGGGAGCACGGAGAAAAGGTGTATCCATATTTGACGCTTGACCAAATACTGAACTACATACAATATAGCCATGACCAACGGGCAGCCAACTACTTTGGGCCCTACTATTTTACAAAAAGCTTCTTGGATGGCGACGAAGCCGATATTATACACGCAAAAAACTTTACATCCGGCCAAGTGCCTTCTCCTCAGGCGCGAGAGCAGCTACAACAGATTCGCCGGCTATTCACCTAGCCTATTCCGCTTCCTCTTCCGCTTGCTTAACGGGCTCATATTTATCCAAAACCACTTGTTTCACACGTTTGACTCGGTGCCTTGTAATAACCGGTTTCTTATCCAGTACCGCCTCCACTTTGGCACTCGTCATATGTTTTGCGACCTTAGACGCCTCCACCGAATGCGTCTTCTTGAACACAAAATACCGATTCATAAATGAAATCGTTTTTTCCTCTTCCGTCATAAACGACGCCTTTCCATATTCGTTACGATTCTCCGGATTTCGCCGGATTTCATTCATCATCTGGTCATAAAGCGTCTTGAACATCCCCGTATTGCTGATTCCAATATCTTCAAACCCCGCCAATACGAATCCGTAATCTTCCATCAGCCGCGTGAAATATCCAAAATTGACCAAATATTCCGTCGCATATTTGTTGATGGATTCCTGGAAAACGTCAATCGCGTACCCGACACTACTCTCATCATCCTCAAACACCGTCTGTTCATATTTCCGATGAATCTCAAATATTTTGCGCCCATCCGAGTAAATCGTCATTTCCGGTTTTTTCTCCAGGTGTTTGAACACGGTCTCGCCGTCGTAGCACGTCCCCACGAAATACCCATTGACCGCCGTACATTCCGAGACGTTGCGCAAGAAGTTGTGTAGAATGGAGTGGTTTTCAAAGAAATAATGGAGTGCGAATTGGCACGAGCTGACATTGAATCCGTTGACTCCCGCGCCGAAACTCTTGTCCACCGCTTTCCCCAGGTTCGGTTTTGGCCCCGCGGTCTTACTCAGAATCGCCGCGCCGATTTCGCGCTCCTTCTCCGTGTAAAATGCGTCGCCGTTCTTCAGATTGAGCCGACTGTCCGCGGGCAAGAACAGGGCGTCAAATAGCCCGCGCGTCTCCCGACGCTCTTTCAAATACCGCGCACAAACCCCGTCCATCTGGTTGTAAATGTTGTCCTTTGACAAATCCACGCCGAATACGAACTTCAGTTTTGAGCTCTTCCATTTGGAAATGTCGCCGCCTTTCCCGACCGCGTAATCAATCAGGGTGTCCCCCCGTTTAGACACTTTCCCGATGATTCGCTTCTTCACAAACAAATTGTGGAAATTGCGCAGTCCCATTGTGCGCGACTCCTCTGTGCTGGTATTATTGTAGTATATGTCATCTGTGCCCTCCATCCGGATTTCCTCTCTCCCCGTGAGCATCTCCTCGGTGATGGGGAAATGGATGGACTTCCAGTTGTCATTCGCCACGTGATAGGCGTTTCCGTAGTTCTTGTTGCCCGCGCGCAAATCGTAGGTCTTGTCGTGGCGCACCCTGAGCGGTACCCATCGCCACCCCGGTTCCTTCTCCAAGTCGTAGGAGAACTCCACGATGGTCTCGTTCTCAAATCGCTCCCCCTCGGCCGTATACATGATGCTGCGTCCTTCCGAGTCGGTTTCCATCAATATATTGGCATAACAGGCTTCGGGGTCATACGGCAAACTGGGGCGAAAGGGGAGCGGCTGATACGCGTCCTCGTTGTCAATGTCCTCGCCCACAAACCCCACCTCGTCATCCAACAACGCCTGGAAAGGGTTCATCGCGATATGGGACTTCACATTGAATCCGCAGCGCAATTCCAGCGTCCTGTATTGGCGAAGTACCGTTGTTCCACTTTCAAACTCGTTATGGACCACTTCGGCGCCTGATTTGTCTTTCTTATACGACACCAAGAAGTCAATCGTGTTGTATTTAGGCGGTTTCCATTTGAAAGAGAGAGGCCATGTCACCTTCTCCAACTTGCCCGCGCGACCGTGCGCCATACCCGCGACGCCCACATTGGTCGGCGTGAATATGATGCCGTCCGTGTTATAAGGATACACTTCATCCTGAATGTTGGACAACAGCGTGGAGCAAATATTGAAGATGGTGGTGCTCTCGTTGGGCAAGTAGAACATCTTTGGCACGATTTTGAAATCGTCGGGCGACGCGACCTTACTGGGTCGCTTCGTCTTTAAACCGTTCACAAACCTCTTCAAATGAAGCAGTCGATACTTATCTAAATCTTCCTTGGTCTTCGGTTCTTCAAACCAGGCGAAGTCCAGTTCGCGCACCGACTTTACGCGCCCATTGCCGGCGCCCATAAAATAGATGTCAAACGCCGCATAATGGTTGATGAATCGCCCCGATTTGTCCATCAAGATGTGCTCGCCGTCAAGAATCGTCCCCCAGTCCGTCTTTTCCGTCGCGGTGAGCCCCGTGAATTGTACGAGCATATTGGTGTTTATTAGGTAGATGCGTCCATCGCGGGCGTCAATATACAAAAGCTTGCGTTCGCCGTCGGCCTTGTCCGTCGCACAATAATTCACGCGGATATTGGGTTCATTGGAGGTCTGGTCCAGTTCAACGATGTTTTTTAACTGAAGCGTACAAGAATTGGGTCCGATGAAGTTGCGGCCATATACGCGGCGCTCTTCGTATAAATCCCCGTGAACTGTGCGCATATAGGATTGTAGGACGCGGTCATGTTCTGCATAAGGCGTCGGGTATTTCGTGTCTTGGAGGGCGCTGAGTACGACGCGAATCACGGATTCCAGCTCCTTTACGACGTCAGCCGCGCTGTTATAAGGCGTCCCCACGCCGACCTTTTCGTTGTCTATTTCCAGCTCAATTTCGCAGAACTCCTGGTTATTCAGCACTTGCGCCTCTTCCATCGTGAATTCTGGGACCATGATTCCGCCGGATGTCTTGGAGGTGCGAATAATACTGAGGTCCACCACGATGGGGCTTTTTTCGCTGGTGAGGCGGACACGATTGATGAGACGATATGTCTTGCGGTAATCGCGCCACGTCCCCAGAATATCGTTGGCGATTTTGGACTTCAAATTGTAGTCGGATTCCATATTGAAAGAGACGTTGAATCCGTAGTCGCGATTTGTGATTTTCTGGACGAACTTGCCTTCGCGGTCTTTGGCGGACGACTTCTGTGTGAACTTGATTTTCTTGTAATTGGCGGGGACATCGGCGAGCTTTTTCAAATTGTTGTCCGAGCGACAATATTGCTGGATGAGTTCGGCGCCGAAGAGTTCCGCGCGCACATTTGACATCTGAATCGCGCCCGTCTTGGCGTTCGTGTGCTGTGACTGAATACGCAACATATTGTCGCCGGTTTCATTTTCGCATTGGAACCCGTGTCCGCGCATACGGCGGATGACGTTGTCGTATTCGGTCTTGGTAAAGGTGTGTCCGCGATGAGGCTTGAATCGTACTTCAAACTCCTTTGTTTGTAGACTGGTGGCCGTTGCTAAATACTGATTTATCATTTTTAGAAGGTCATCCTTGAATCCAGAAGGAGGTGTTTTTACCTGCTGCAGCTGCGCGGACGACAATTCCTTTACGTTAGATTGTGTGTCTGACATTATTGCGTGAATATATTATACGATTATATTATTAATCCAAAATATATTCAATTTTATAGAGGAAAAAAACGTCATTCTCCTTTCTCCCAAAGGGAGGGGTCACTTTATAAGTCGCATTCTTAATCCTTTAGGATGAATAATGCTTTCCCCACCCTACGGGTGGGTGGGTGTGCTTTATAAGTCGCATTCTTCATCCCTTCAGGATGAGAATACTTTCTCCTCCCTACGGGAGGAGTGTTGCGACCCCCCCTACGGGTGGGTGGGGGCGCTTTATAAGTCGCATTCTTATCCCTTTGGGATAAGAATGCTTATACAAGCCTGGCACTAACACATTCGGTCATTTTCACAAGCAGCTTCTCATAATATTCCGGTTTGGACATCTTGACATCGCTCGGTCCAAAGATGCGCGTATGAATTCCCACCAATTCGTCCAATTTGTACGCCGACGCGCCCAACATCGGTTTTTCATAATGCTCCAGTGCCATATAATTCGCACGAATATCTGCGGATTTCCCCGACTGGTCCACATAGAGGCGCCCTCCCTTCTCTATGCGCAAAATGATGTCATCGGCATTGTCGGCGTTGTTGTCGTCCTCTTCATCCGAGACATATTCTTTAGAAACAAACCGCAAATAAGCGCCGATTTCCTCAAACACCGTATAAATCGGACGTTTATAGTATATCGCGCACGCGACCAGACCCCCCGCCGCCTTGTCCATAAATGGCCGCGTCATCAAATCGCATCGGATTTCGTTCATTTTCGCGATGGTCAGTTTGTAATTGGACGCCTTCAGCGCATTGGGATTCTTGTTGAGATGTTCGGAGATGAGTCGTTTCTCATTCATTAACAAATTGGTTGGTGTGGTGCCCTTTTGAAATAGGGACTGCTCGCCGTTGATGGCGACGAAGACACATGTGAATACGGAATCCTTGGATTTGGCGTGGTATTTGTATTGGGGTTTTTCATAAGGGACCCCAGAAATTGGCTCTTGGATAATGGTTTCTTTCTTTATAGGAGATTCCTTTAAAATGGGTTCTTTTAAAACAGGTTCTTTTACACAATTGCGCATTTGAAATGCGCAACCTGCAACCCCTTGCTCTTCCCTTCGGGAAACTGCCGACAAAGTCGGCGTTTTGATTGTGCGAAGGTGTAAAACAGGTTCTTGTACATTCAGTACTTTTGTAAGGGTCTCCTCTACTTTCTTATAAGAAGAAAGTAGCCGCGTGGCCAAATCTTCCGTCAACATATATTTTTCCAAACATTCCAGCGTATCGTGTTCCAACATAAAGTCTTTCTGGCCGTAAATTAATTTGAACTGCTTAAGATTTAAATCCTCCCCTTCGGGGATAGGATTTGTATCTTTGGCACGCGAAGAATGGAAATCCGCTCTGCGGATTGAGTGCTTCGCTTGATTGAACGTTTTTTCATCAATCATATTTGTGTGTTATTATAGATAACACATAAACCTTTATCTAATTTTCAATATTTCAAGTGATAAGCTATCCTTCGGTCGCTTAGCTTACCATATCACTATCAAAAAACGTATTCTTGAACTCTTGTTTCTGGTGTTCCACCGTATTAATTACACTCTCTTGGTCCCCCACATACTTCACATACTTTGCCAATTCGGTAATGGTCTCCTTCGGCAAAAACGAAATATTAACGAAAACCCCACTCTTGTTTTCGTTCAATTTGATTGTCGGATTCATCTTAAGGATTCGCAGAACCTCTATTTGGTTGGACTTTGCCATTTTTTCTATTTGGTCCTTGATATTGGTGAGTGATTCGGTAGTTACTTGGAATGATTCGGTGGACATCGTATATTGTGTTATGGCGCCCTCGTTTTATGCCGTTTCAAAATATCATATGTTCAAAGGTTCAAGGATGTGTTTTCACATCAATGGTTCAACGGGTCAAAGATTTACATCAAAAGGTGGATTACATCAAAAGGTGGATTACATCAAAAGGTGGATTACATCAAAAGGTGGATTACATCAAAAGGTGGATTACATCAAAAGGTGGATTACATCAAAAGGTGGAT
>Ga0208916_10000610_pt1 | contig 16540 bp, 41 predicted proteins | sample DEB19_08_DNA_5_FD_184523 | JGI IMG/M metagenome (GOLD analysis project Ga0208916, IMG submission 184523) | Aqueous microbial communities from the Delaware River and Bay under freshwater to marine salinity gradient to study organic matter... | ecosystem: Environmental > Aquatic > Marine >... | reverse complement strand
TATATTAAAGGCTTGACAAGTATACTATTGTTTGATAAGCTTAGAGTGTCAAAGGGCAAGAGCACAACCAGCCAACGAGCTAACCGAGCCAACGTTACCGATGACATGAGGGTTGCCGAGAGGCAGCTGCACACGCAGCAAAAGACAATCGGGGCAGACCGATAACAAATTATAAAGAAAGGGAGACCGACATGACTGTACAAGAACTATTACAAAAAGTAGCCGCCGGAGAAGTAGAACGAGACCGAGGCATATCAACTTACTGCCACGCTAACGGCTATACTAGTAAGAACGCCCGAGAAGCTGAACTAGCTTTATACGGCAACCTAAGTTAAAACAACGCCGGGTGACAGCGTAAGCGGCTCGCACATAGTAACGTGCTTAATGGTTATCACCAAAGTCCCGGCCCGGCGTAAGGGATATTATGGAATATTTAGAAGACATATTAAGTAACTGTTGCGGGGCTCCCGTTATCGAAGCGGGCGAGTTCTGTAGCGAATGTTTGGAGCATAACTGATGGTAGATATTAAGTTCAGGATATGGGACACAGAAAAGAAAGAGTGGAAAAGCAGGCCAAACGTTTACATCAATGGCCTTGGCCAAGCAATTTGGCAACTCGGCTTAAACTTTGAAGCCTACCCAGGAGTAGAAATCTCACTGTTTACTGGCCTCAAGGACAAGAATGGTATTGAGATATTCGAAGGAGATATTGTTAAGGACACTAGGGATAAAGAAAACAAGCTGAGGACTATCCAGTGGTTCAGGGGTGGCTTCATGCAACAGCTACAAGGCTACTTTGGGTATAGAGACATCGAAACTTACGACGGTGACTCTAGGTACTATGAAGTTATTGGTAACATCTATGAGAAAGAAATACCAGGCTTTGAAGGAACACAAAAAAGCCTCGATAAACTAACCATAAGGAAACAAACATGAAAAACACAATCATGGCTATAGTAGTATTTGTAGGTTATTTGCTTGCTACTTCTATTGTGAGTATATTGACTTCACGCATATAATTTAGTAAAATACAAGAGCTAGTCATAGTAGCATAATTTAATAGAAATGTAATATAATTTCTATGCGAGATGTCGCCCGCCAGCTATGACTTGGTTGGCGGCATTTTGTATTAGAGGAGAAGAAGATGAAAGAAGAAGAAATACAACAACTAACTATGGATGACGTAGTCCGTTGGATTATGCAAAATAGTGATAATGAAGAAGTAATGGATAAGGTGAACAGACTTACTTTTACATTCACACCAAAATACAAAAAATACTCAAACCATACTATGACACCAGAAATGGAGAAGGCGGGTAGAGAAGCTGGGTTCATAAAATGAAGCAGCGAATGATAAATACAAAATTTTGGAGCGATGGCTGGATAGATACCTTAGACCCCATAGAGAAGCTATTATTTCTATACCTACTGACAAACGAGCGTACCAATGTAGCTGGTATATATGAGTTACCCATTAAGCTCATGTCGGTTGAAACTGGTATTGAGAAGTCAATGATTGAGACTATATTAAAGCGGTTTTCTAAGGATAATAAAATAGCAACGTCAGGTAGTTGGGTTATGGTTATCAACGCAGTATCTCATCAAAACATTTCTAGCTCAAAAATAAGACGAGGCATTGAGATTATTGTAGAATCACTTCCCAAAGCTATTTTAGATACCCTATGGATACCCTATCAATACCCTATGGATACTGTGCCCTATTCTAATTCTAATTCTAATCTTAATTCTAACTCTAACCTTAAGTCTAATTCTAAGCCTAAAAATACCACCAATAAATTATCGGTTTCTAAATTAAATAACCAAGACCCCAATATTAAACAGGTAATAGAGCACTTTGAATCCCAGGTAGGCAAAATGCCTCGCTCTACATACCAACCTATGGCTGCGAGTGAACTGCTTAAACAGCACGGTTTAGAAAAAACTCTGGGAGCAATCAACGCTGTGGTAGACAGTAGAGGCAAACAATACGCCCCAAACATTGCGAGTCTCGAAGAGCTACGGGACAAATGGGTTAAATTAGAAAACTTTTACGCAAGAGAAACTAACTCAAGAAGGAAGGTAAAGATAATATGAAATACATCATCGAACTAAAATCAGGTAAGACCCTAGAAGTAACCCAACCCCAGGCTGAGCAGATTGACATAGCCTGGACGGGCGACGTGAATATCGACATCAACGGCATTACGGTTAGCCCCGACCAAATTACAAGTATCTGGCCTTACGATATTTGGAAAGACGCAGAGAATGAGAGGCGTGAGAAGTGGGGTAAAGACCCATTACCGACCATTAAGGCACAAACACTACAAATAGAAGCCCCAGAGCCTAATAAGGTGCTTACAGAGCAAGGGAAGCTATGGCTAGAGGCTATCAAACGCAACAAAGCTCAAATACCTTACGGAGCGTGGGAAGTTGTAGACGGTAAACTATCCGAGACCGCCGAGTATAAGGCACAAGAGCCAACATCAATTAAGGTTTACAAAAAGACCAAAGAGTTTTCACTACATGATTTTAATAAGTTTAGACAAGTACCAGGCTATCGAGTAGTTGACGCTGATAACTTTGTATTGGAGTTTTGGGCGAGATGATTGTCAAAGAGGGCGAACGCTATATTGATAAGTCGACAGGTGAAGTTCTATCTGCTAAGGAGTGGATAATCAACGAGTTTGAAGGCCGTATCACAAAGGTTAAACGGTTGAGTGATAAACAGTTAGCTTACATTGAGAGCATGGAATACCAGCTAGGATATAAGCCAAGAAGCCACGCCAATATGCCAGCCTACAAAGCAGCAGCCTATATAGAAAAACTACAATTACGAGTTAAACAACTCAAGCTATTTTAAGGCTTGACAAGAACCCTTATCTTTGATAGTATTAAAAGCATAAGGGAGACGATAAGATGAATTTAGCAATGGATCAATTCGAAGCACTACGAGGCTACACGGCTGACAGTTACCAACGTGATATGGATCAAGCCGCGGCAGATGTTTTAGGCTTAGGAGATATTGCAGACAACGTTATTAGTGCAGCAGACGAAGAAGTAGAAGACGCTATGCGAACAGCAGCTTGGAACAAAGCCGAGGCAGAGTGGCAAGCAGAGAAGGAAGACTGCTAATGGAAGAACTAACAAAATACACCGCCATAGAGTTAGAGCCAGGCAAGCATTACATACTCGAGATTGATGAGAGAACAGTTCGACAGTCAGATATTAGAAGTTTAGTCGAGTCCTTAATAAAATCAGACGTATTCGTCCACGCTATAACATCTTTAGGCGGAGACTCTGTGCGAGTAGTACCCCAGGAAGAAAAGAAATGATCTACATTAAAGATGTCTTAACAAAATGGGTTAACTCAAGACCTGACAAAGAATACAACTACATCTCCCCTTCAAGTTTAGGAGGTTGTAACCGAGCACACTACTTTAAGATTAAAGGAGTTAAACAAACTACTCCTCCTAGTGAATCAGCTCTACTTAACTTTCAAATGGGTTTTGTGTGGGAAGAAGTAATTAAAAAGGCTTTAGATGAGTTAAAGATACCTTATAAGTTCCAAGAATACTTTGAGGATAAGGAGCTTAATACAGGCGGTACAATCGACTTTATGTTGCCAGCCGACCTCGACAACCTCTACCCCCAACATGAAGCCTTAGATGTCTCCAAAATGGCTTACAAGGCGGGTGCAAGAATGCCAATACCAACGATAGACTGGAAAAGCATCGAGACTGTAATCCACGATAGTAAAACAATGGCGTCGAAATGGTTTTGGTATTTAGAAAAGAGTAACAAAGACTTCGGTTTAGAGAATGAACACTACCTCTACCAGTTAGGACTCTACATTATCCTCGCCAGACGAGCAGGCTATAACTGTAATAAAGGGCTACTGACGTTCATCAGTAAAGACGATTCTATGGTAGGTAAAGAATACGAGTTTACCCTTACGCCAGAGTGGGAAGAAAAGATACTTACAAGAGTCAAACGATTAAACGCTAATCTCAAAGCTAATAAACTACCTCCTTGTGAGTGTGAGAATTGGCGTGTAGCCTACTGCGGTTTCGGAGACCCCGCTACTAGGGAAGTGAATAAGACTAAGAAGCTCGTAAATACTAGCTGCTGCTCGGAAAAATTAATGGAGACTGTAGCATGAAGAGACATGTACGAAAAGCAAACTCGCTAGAAGGCGTAGAAATGTCCCCAATCACCCCCAAAGAAGAGTTGGTATACTCTTCAATCCACACCATAACAGACCCTGATGAGCCAACTGTACCCTATATTGAGACCCTAACACCAGACGCTGAAGACGCTATGAAAGTCTTGAGGTTCTTAGACGAGATAAACGGTATTGGGTGGACACCAAGTCTACGAAGAATAGAAAAGGAGCTTAGAGAAGCTCTACACGATTTGTGGATGGCTAAATAATGAACTACCAAACCATAGAAATCAAGAAACCTATCTGGGACAAACGTAAAATAGGAATTAACCCTAATAAAATAACCAGTAGTCAGATGTACCGCATAGAATGTACCTGGAAGCTAGCAAACGGAGCACGAATGTACCCCAATCCGTTCTATGCACGAGGTCGTCAGATACAGGAATACGAAGCCCAGACCTTTGTCAGTAAAAAATATGGTCCATTTCAAGTACATGTAGTTCCTATCGCAGACCTAAGCACAGAACTACCAGGATCAGATATTTGTTTAGAGCATAATGCTATAAAGCTCCCAAGTGGAGAATGTTGGGTGGAGGTGCCGCTATGAAAGACCTAGACGAAATCTTAGAGGATTATTGGAACGCTGCTCTATCATGCACTAGTGAACTCGATGAAGGTAATTGGACGGAAGACGAGTACCTAAAAGCCCAAAGCAACTACCGAGCACATTACAAGGAGAAGATACAGAACCTAAGTGAATATGTATATGTCTGTGGAACATGTAACGAGTGTTTTGACCCTGTAACAGGAGAAATAACAAAAGAAAAAAAGAAGAAATCAACGCCCCCAAAGCAAATAAATAACTAATGGAGATTGTATGAGTAGATATATATGGGCAGAACTAGACTACAGGTCAAACAAAGCTAAAGAACGCATGCTTCGCTGGATAGCCTGGCACTTACCCAAAGCCTTAGTAATGTGGTGTTATTTCAGGGTGGTAGGTTACGCTACATCAGATAAGTATGGAGATACTATTGTTCCTGAAATCACAGCAATGGAAGCAATAGGCAGATTCAGTCAAGACCATAAACTATAAAGAAGGAGACAAAGTAAATGCAAGAGTTTGTAAAATTAGGCTCACTTGTGGGCAACGTATTCACAGTAACTAAAGTAGGGCCATATTCTTTTAAGATGTGGTCGCCAACCGAAAACAAAATGCTAGTCAGTGATACCTGGCAGCAAGGCTACCAAAAGAAATACCGAGTAGAGACCGATAAGGGTATTCTGGAACTATCGAGTAGTCAGCTAAGCCAGCTCTTAGAGGGTGTCGTCAAAGACGGAGTAGCCGATATTAACGGTCGCTCATTCCAAGTTAAGTCAAACGGTAAGACAGGTATGGAGATTAGATACTTCCTTAACCCCGCTACCAGCCAACCCAAAGCTCAGAGCATGCAAGATCCAGAGGTTAAAGCTAAACTAGAAGCCCAACGACCAGAACAACCACCAGTAGATAGTTACGACCCGTTAGACGGTCCCATAAATCTTGACGATGTGCCTTTTTAGGGGTGTAATATGAAAGCATTTAGTTTACCAGTAACCCTAGACGGAGCAGCCCGTAAGAAAGATGATTCAGTATCATTACGGTTTGTAACTACCTTTGAGATAACTACCGAAGACTACATGGAGATTGATAGGAAGCGTAATCAGACTGGCTGGTTGGTGTTTAGCCCTAACCCGATAGAAGATACGGAAATCCCCAAAGAAGTCGTTACAAGCGACAAGAAGAGCAAATCCCAACGCCTCAGAGCATCCCTGTATGTGCTTTACAAACAAAACCACCCAGACGGGCTAGATGCGGATGCTTGGGTAGACAGAGCGATGGAGAAAATAATTCAGGATGTACAGGAGAAATTAGATGACTAGAAGAGATACACTCATAGAAAAATACGGAAGCGAAGAAGCCTACAAAGCCAAACTATCCGAATGGGGAAAAGCTGGAGCCAAGACTAAAACGAAAGAAGATTTAAGTAAAGCAGGTAAAAAAGGATACAAAGTAATGAAGAGTAAATACACTGATAAAGAATGGAGCCAGTTAAAAAAAGAAGCAATTAACAAACGTTGGGTGGACTCTCTGAGTAAACCTAAGAACATAAAGAAGGAGATAAGTCAATGAGCGGCACTCGAGCCGGTGGGCTTAAAACAGCGAATACAGTAAAAAAACTCTATGGCGAAGATTATTTTCAGACTATTGGGGTAGCTGGTGGCAAAAAATCCCGTGGTGGAGGCTGGGCTAGTAACAAGATCGGCAAAGACGGTCTAACTGGTCGTGAGCGAGCTATCGTAATGGGTTCTAAAGGCGGCAAGAAATCTAAGAGGCGAGTACATGAAGATCGTATGGTTTAAGAAGCCCTGCACCCTACATGACGATGTATTTATTGGTAAGTATATTCAATGCCGAGTGTGCCATAGCGTAAGGCTGTCTCCTTATAATATAGGGTTGACAAGTACAGACATTGAGCGTAGTATAAAAGCATAAGAGGATAACGACATGGCAGATAAACGTAAGATACTTTTAGCTAGTTACATAGCAGTGGTAGTGGGGATAATCATTATTGCTTTCCTAGCTAGTAAGCTGCCTAGAATCTGTGATGAGCACATACCCCTCGACCAACTACCTGCTAAATGCGTAAAGGAGTTCAGTAAATGAGTGATACACGAGCAGACCTGATTGATATTCAGAATGAATGGAACGAAAAAGAAAAGAAAGAGAACCAATCCAACCCAATGGCTCACTCTAAACTAGACAAAACTGTTGATGATCTACTATACGATTACTGGGCTAAGCACCGAGACTGCGAGAATGGTTGCCAGTCGCCCACTGACCATGACGGGGCAGGAACCAAACAAGCTCTTTTAGAAGCCTTTGAACAGTCGCTACCAGGAGAATACCAGATTAGAGATACCGAAGACCCTCAATCAAAAGCAGCTAAAGACGGTTACAACGCCTACCGTAACGAAGCTATAAAAGTAATTAGAGGAGAAGAATAATGATTGATTATATAGACTTTAGGGATAAACTACAGGAGTTGATAAACAGCAACAGCATGGAGAATGGTAGCAATACCCAGGATTTTGTACTGGCAACTTACCTTACAGCGTGTCTCATAGCCTTTGACAATGCCGTAACTGAACGCACAAGATTATCAGAGGTATCTAATGACTGATTACAAGAATGAACTCCAGCAAATAATCAACAGGCTAATGATTGCAGCGAATAACCACCGAGGCAACGCATTCCTGCTTAATTCTGATAACCGCAAAGCACTATCCGCCATAGAAGCCTTACTATCCCAACACAGTAAGAAACGAGAACTAGAAGCGTTAGAAAGCCTAAAGAAAAACCCTGTGGTGGCGATTGAGATTGAAGGACATAGACAGATTTTAGAAGCACCAATGCTATTTGTATCAGATATTGATGACCGCATTAACCAGCTAGGAGGACAAGATGAGTAAGTACGACTTTCATAGAGCAACCGATACTATCCTTAGTGTGCGAATGAGCAAAGAAAACGCCGAACGCATTAAGCAGATTGCTAAAACCGAGGCAGTTAGTATCCAAGAAGTATGCCGCACCTTTCTGAATGAAGCACTTAAAGACTATGACCAGCTCACTAACGGGGAGAAGTAGGTATGAAAGAAGATAGATTTCAATCTTATTTCGGCGAAACAACTCAAATCGCATTAGAACAAGTACCGCCTAATAGAAAAGTCCTAGAGGTATTAAAGCAAAAAAACCAGTTTACAAACCACAATTATATTGAGGTAGTAACTGAACCAATCAACTACTAAGGAGTAACTATGGAATTAGATAGAATAGACAAAATATTAGACAGAATTGCCACTCCTTACAAAGTTGACAAGAATACTTGGGGCTGGCTACCTATCATAGACGCTCAAAAGAAGTTAGCCCTGCAAGCTATCGAAGCCTATATAGCTGAAAGAGAAAAGAAAGCTTACATTCAAGGTGGTGTTGATGAGATATTAAGGCACGAAAAAGCCAGTGAAGCAGTATTAAAGGAGATGACATGAGTAAGATAGAACCACTAAAGATATTTCCCTACACTGGCAAGAATGTACCTGCTGGAGAAATGGAGCTACTAAATAAGCTCAACGAAGTAATAGAGGTGGTTAATGGCCTTAATGAGTGGACGGAAGATAATCCATTTAGTATACCTAGAAAGACACTTGAAAGACTTGGGGATACAAACAAAGATAGTGAATGGTGTGATTGCGATAGCTGTGATTCTATTAAGCAGGCAGCTATTAGTGAAAAAAGAGAAAGATTAGAACTAGAACTAAATGCTCTTAACCCAGGCTACGAAATGATTAACAGATACGATGCTATCAAGATTGTCCGAGGTCAAGATGAATAACGAACCGACCGTAGAAGAACTAAAGACGGTTTAGAGTATAATCGAGGGTATTATGGCTAAGAAAACAAAGACAATTTCACAATTGAAGAAACTCGCGGACGCAACGTTTAGCGAGTGGGTACGGAGATCGGCTCCTGTAGATGAGGATGGCTTAACGAAATGCGTCACTTGCCCACAACGGCTTCCGTGGAAACAACTCCAGGCAGGCCATTACGAAACCCGTGGTACTTTGGTACTCAGATATGACGAACGGAATGTTCATCCGCAATGTGTAGGGTGCAATGTGTTTAAGAAAGGCAACTACCCTCGCTATGCGACTTGGATGATTAAAGAATACGGAGAATACATCTTAAAAGAGTTAGAAGAAGAAGCCAAAGTCTTAGTTCACGACTCTAGGGGGATGTACGAAGCAGTAATAGAAGATTATAAATTAAAACTAAAGGAGATGGAGTAATGGCTAAAGAGAATCATGTACACGACTATAACAATTTCTATAAGACCTGTTTACAGTGTGTGCTCTACGTATCCCACGGAGAAGAATCATGACCAAACCAGAGACCACAATATGCACTAACCCATATCACGGTAACTGTCAGACAGACGGGACTAACCATGTTAGTGAGAACATAGAACCACACATAGAACGCCAGAAAACCGACGTAGGGAGTACGCCAGGTATTAGAGAAACAGTAGTATTTTCAATTAGTAATGCAATACAGATGATGGCTGAATACACTGCCAAGGATATAGAAGATTACTGCGGCCACCGTTTCAAGGTTATAGAACTCTATTCAGAGCGGATACTTAACCTCATCGAAAAAGAAAAAAGAAAAGCAGTTGACGAATATGTAGAGAATGTAGCTAAACATGCTAGAGGAGAGAAGCAATGAAAGATATAAAAGTAACTATTACGGTAAGCCCAACCGATGAAGAACTAGACCAAAATAAGTTAAGGTGGTTGTCCGTGTTTTCAGAGAACAGCGAATCCTACATTAAACACCAGATTAAGCAGGCACTAGTTGAGAGTATATTGCCAGGTCTTATTGATGAGTACCAAGACATCAAACCTACTAGAGAAGAAATTAAAGCAGCCATTATAGACAAAATGGCAGAGAGGGCGTTAGATAATGACTAACGACAAGATAGCAGACCTAGCTGAAAACGATGTAGACCGAGACATCTTAAAGCACTACGCACCGCAAATGCTAGAACTCATTGTAGAGGCACGAGAGAAAGGCTATAAAAAGGGTTACGCTGCTGGTGGAGTAGATGAGATATTGAGAACCCAAAAAGCAGAGAATAAGCTAATGAAGTATTTGGATAAGGATTAAGCATGCTTAACGACATACTAAACCACCTCTGTACCTACCATGAATACGAAGTAAGATGGTGTGATGACTGTGAAGAAAAGAATAAGGAGGGTCGTGAGGGTGGCGAAGAAAACAGATAGACAAAAAGCTAAAGACAAAGCCTGGAATGCATTCTCAGTCTACATTAGGACAAGAGACTGTTTAAGATTTACTGGAGACCCAGAACAGGGTATGTGTGTTACTTGTAATGGGAATTTTAACTTTAAAAGACTCCAGGCAGGACACTTTATATCAGGTAGAGGTAATGCAGTATTATTTGATGAGAGACTTGTTTATTCGCAATGCTACCAATGCAACGGCAACCCTCCCTTTGGCAAAGGTGGTAACTATGTAGAATACTTTAGGTTTATGCTAGACGAAGTAGGCTTAGAAAAAATAGACGAGTTTAGGGCTATTAAGGGGTCAACCGTTCAATACAAGATACATGATTTTAACGAATTAGAAGAAAAGTTTAAACAGAAGACAAAGGAGTTATTAGATGAGAACTAAATTCCTAGACTCACTATCAGACCGTAAGTGGGGAGCCAGTAGATATAAAAAACTAGAACAAGCCGCTTTTGACGCTTGGACTGGTAGTGGGAAGATATTTAAAAAAGGTATGTGGGTAGATAAAGAGAAGTTTGAAGGTGTTGAGTGCACTGTTGATGACTTTACATCTTGACATTTTTAAGCATAAGGAGTATGCTCTAAGAGTCCCGAAGTAGGGGAGAATCAATAAACAAGGAGACTCATATGAGTTCTACCAAAGACAACAAAGTTCGTAACGCAGTCGTCGTAAGTGTCGCTGTAACCGTTCTCGTAGTCGCTGCCTTTGCTGCAACCTTTGTAGCAGGTATCAATTACGAAAAGGGCAACACTGCTCAAGTCCAGTCTAAGGTCAATGCCGCAGTTAAGTTAGTAAAGTAACACGGGAGGCAATAAGCTCCCAAACAGCGTCCGTAGAGCCTGCCCTAGAGGCTCCGAAAGTAGTTCCTGAACAAGTAGCCACTCCAGCCCCGCAAACGCCTGTAATCGTCCCTACGCAGCCCACAGGTAGTCATCAAGATTGGATGAGCCAGGCTGGTATCGCACAAAGTGATTATCAGTATGTAGAGTACATCATTCAAAAGGAATCGGGCTGGAACCCACTAGCCGTTAATGCCTCATCAGGCTCATGCGGATTAGTCCAGGCTCTCCCCTGTAGTAAGATACCTGGGGACTGGAGAAACCCTGTAGACGCATTACGCTGGGGCAACTCCTATGTAGCTCGCTATAACGGCTGGGCTGGAGCTTACCAGTTTTGGTTATCCCACAATTGGTATTAGAATAAAAGAGGGTTGGAAAACTTACCGAAAGGTATAACATCCTCGGGGAGAGTACCCAGGAAAGCTCTCGTGTGTGGTGAGGAAAGTCTAGGAAGCTGTCAGTAGTGCTGTATAGTGCGTACGAGCGTAAAGGAGCTATCTGCCGCCTAGACTGACATATTTATGAACAAAATCAATATAGAAACAGACATAAAATAGGTGCATACTAAGAATACACTTTATAAATAATTGGAGGGAACTAGCATGGCAGAAGTAGAGAAAATTGACTGGGAAAATCTCGATATGTCAGGTACAAGTATGTGCTCGATTGAGAAGGGCGTTAATTGTGAGAGCTGTGCTGGCTAATCCATACCTAGCACTTTAGAAGCCGCCTTAACGGGCGGTTTTTAGTTATAAATGTGGTGGAGTCTTTTTACGAGGACCCCATGACTCGGCTCGCCACCTCCTACTTGTGGAAGTGGTCGCGGATGTAGTGATCGCTGTGGCACAGCGGCACGTTGGTGTTGACCATGAAGTTCTTGAAGTTCTTGATGGTCTTGACGACGGAGTTCAGCTTGCGTCCCATTTCCCCTCCTCTCGCTGCATCTCCTCAAGCTCTTGCTCGAGTCGCTCGATGTCTCGGGTAATGGTCTGGTGTTGGTTCCGAAGCGGGCCCAGTTGGTTCTGGATGTCCCGCCTCCTGGTCTCAATCGCTTCCTTGTTCATGTCCCTCCATCTCTTCGATGTCGTGGTCGAGTTCTTCGGTCAGGATGCCGATGTACTTGTCGTAGGCGTCGTTGTCCCACGGAGTGGGAAGGCGGCGTACCTGAAGGGGGTAGCCGTACTCCATGAGCTGGTCGATGACCTGGCGGTTGTTGAAGATCACGAACGTCGTTGGTGCGTAGACGTAGATGTGGTCCTGTTCGGGTGCGTCGGTGAAGATACACACCCAGCAGTTGTCCTCGTTCAAGAGGAGTTCCTGCCCTTCGATGTTCAGGACGACAGGTTGCACTGGCATTTCCCCTCCTCATGGTTGCGGATGGTGTCCAACATGAACTGCTTGGAGGGCTTGCCTCCTGGAGTTGCGTTGTACTTCTGGTGGATGGCTCGGTGGGCCTCTGCCGTAAGCCGCACGATCATGCACGGCAACTGGCGATAGGACTTCTCGATACGAGTCTTGTAGTCCCTGCGAGGCCAAGCGAGCTAAAGGTGATGTCTTTGCATATGCTCGGTCATCACTCAATCACCTCCTTTGCCACCACGTTCTGTGGGGCTTCGTCACCAAACAGTTGCTTGGCTACATGGTTGTAAGCTAGGGCAGCCGCATCCGAAGTGTCAAATCTTCCTATGTCTATCATTTGACTATGGAAACCAATTACGGCTTTCCATTTTCGGCGACGCTTGTCCCAGCTTACTCCCCTGTATCTATCTTTCCACTTATTTGAGTTGAGATGATTTATTTGTTGGCTAACAACTCTTAGATTGTGTCTTTGGTTATTGAGCTTGTTACCGTCTATATGGTCTACGACTAGTCCGCTTGGCGGGTTAAGTAAAAACCTATGCATATAGACTACTCCCTCATGTCGAGTAACTCGCTTAGCGTATCGGTCAAAGTGCCATGAGCCAACAGAGACTAATCTTTCGTAGTCCCTATCATCTACAAGTGCTTCGTAGCCTTTAGTGAGTGGTATCTTCTTCATGACACCATTGTATCACATTTATGGCCGTTTGTGATGCCTTTGCAGGTGTTCCATGGGACTCCTAGTTGTCAATGGGCGTATGGGACTTGCGTTTATAATGCTCCTAATTAACTGTAAATACAATACGAAAAGAGTCCGCCCCCTGTTGAAGTCGGGAGGGCGGTTAGAATAGAATTACTTTTGGCAGTTTAGCACAAAACCCAATATGTTGAAAACGTAGGTACTACTTCTTACTTGAAATGTATATCAAACTTATGCTTCTGTAAAGAGCATTTTTATGTATACCAGGACTGCGTTAATACCTGCTACTGCTGCGGCCACTAGAGTACGTTCATTTAATTGGTCTAGTGACGGGTTAGCAAGGAGTGTTGCGATAAACGTAGACACAAAAGCATATCCCAGAGCTTTTAATACTTTCTTAAATTGTTCTTTTGTTACAGGTGTTATCATTTTAATCCCCATCTCTTTAATAGTTTCGTAAAGAACCCCTTACCCTCTTCGATAAGTTTAGAGTCCTCAGATTTGTTAGCTTGTTCTTCTAGTAGAGCTTTACGGGCTGCCTCTGCTTCAGCGTTGGCTTTCTCTACTTTCTTGGCTTCCTCAGCGAGTTTAGCCAGAGCTTCGTCTAGTTGAGCTTTAGTGGGTCGGTTAGGTAAGTCAGCGATTACACTTGCGTATTGGTCGTAGAACTTACGATTACGTTCCCTCTGTGCCCTAAATGGAGCGTTCTTGTTCCACTTCTCCCAAATAACGGCTTCTAGGTCAGCCCCGCCCCATGAAGCGTTAAATGCAGCGTCATACTCGCCCTTATGAGTGCGGTCTAAATCCCAGCCTTCCATTTCGCTGTGGATTATTCTTAATAGTGGTGTTGTTACTTTTCCCATAGAACCTCCTTGTGGCATTCCTGCCTTTGGTCTTAAAATTACTACTGCGTTACGATCTGGTGAAATTGTTACTTTACGAGCGACTCTGCCGTTCTGCTCTAAGATTGTATTAGCTTGGTATATCCAGATATGTCCGTAAGGGTTGCCCGGTACCGCTCCTGAGATACCGATATCTCCAGCTTGAGACTGATTAACAGGTACGAACCACTGGCGGATAGGGTTTGAGGTGTTAGCCCAATCCTTAGCGTGCCCCCAGGCTCCTGCGTTGATGCCGTGTACTTTTGAGAGGTACTGGTTAATCAGGGATACGCACTCTCCACAAAAAGTTCCGTCTGTCTTACAGACTGTACCTTGGTTTAACGCCCAGGCTGAGAATTCCGAAAGTGTCATAGTGTTTTCCTATTCCTATCAATTACATACCAAGCTGTTATAAATACTAAAGGTGTAGAGAATACTGCGTTTAGGGCAGCGTTAGCGTAAAGGTAATTGACTGTTGTTACACACAAATAAAGAACACATATCAACATACCTATAAAGTCTTTTTTACGAGTAGCTAGAAACCCTACAAAGATCAGGGGTACTAAACGAAGATAAAACAAAGCGTCTACTATCATCTTTTAATTGTTGCTCCTATTATTGCGAGGGCTGTTGCCACAAGTCCGAGGGCGTAGAGTAAGAGTTTCTGCCAGTCTACAACGGTTTCCCCTTTTGGGTTTTGTTTGGTGTAGTCAGCAATTATGTCGAGTTTGTCTTTCCACTTCTCTAACTTTGTAACCCGACCATTTGTTCTGCGTACTTGCTCATATACATCTGATAGCCGAGACTCAATGCTTCCCAGCTTCTCAAAGATATCTGCGTTAGTTGGTTCGTTTGGTGTCGTCATTTCGTATTACTCTAGCCATGTCATTAAACGTATTCCGCCTGTAATAACGATGATGAGCCGTTACTCGTGCTTGAACCTGTCCATGCGTATATCGTAGTGTTGGCGTTTTGGTTTGAAAAGCCCTGGACTTTGTAGGTGTGGACACCAGTCGTAGGGGATAGAGTCCTTGTAGTGGCGAGCTGAGTCCTATTACTTGCCGTAGCTTCTTGCTCTCCCACGTTTGCTAAGAATGTAGACCCTTCCACTAAACTGATAATATTGAGAGAGTTAACAGCCGCAGTACCAAGAACTTCCTGGATAGTGAATTTGATTCTTTTGTTGGCTGGAACGTATATGGAAATACTCATACCATTTATGTCAACTGAGGTACTATTAAAGTTAGTTATCTGTTCGCCTCCATGCCACACACTAGCAAGCACATTGCTAAACTCTGGTAACCCGTATGGATTACTCTGAGTAGAGTAGAGAACACTTGAGATACCGCCTGATGTTGGAAGTTGGCAACCTGCTGGTACTCTTACGGTTACAGTTGTGTTCGTTGAGAAGGCTACGTTTAAGACTTCTGCATATTCTAGTGAACCTGCAGTTACAGCGTTAGCAAAGGGAGAATCAGCGTTTGTGGCTACAGCACTATTATTAGCGGTTAAGTTGTTAGCGTTGGCGTTGAGGTCAGTAATCGAGTTATTGAAGCTATAGGCTGAGACTAGGTTGGTCTCTGAGCCTGAGAGAGTACGGTTGATTGAGTCTCTGATAGTAGAAGCTGAAAGAACGGCTGAGTAAACGGCTGCTTGAGCGATTTTACCATCAAACTTATTTGTGCCGTCTGATTGTTCTGCCCCTACTACAAGAGCTGTCGTGCCTTGTACAAGAGCTGTACAAGTACCAGTGGTAGTTACCGATGAGTCAACCAGGATGCCATCAAAGTACATATTAGTTGAAGCATTACCAGCTACAGTAACGTCCATAGTAGCAGCTACGTGCACCCACTTATTAAGAGGCACTGAAGCGTATGAAGTACCAACTTTGTTATTAGAGGCAACCCGCAAAGCAGCGAGCAGAAGTTGACCTGAGCTGTTAAGTGCCATCGAGAAGCCTTCGGTAGAGGCGTTACGGCGGGCAATAATACCCATTTGAGTGCCGTATGATTCTAGCTTAATCCATGCTGAACAACTAAACGTAGTCGTAAATGAAAGACCTGACGGGGAGGTCTTAGAATAGTACTGTGAGCTTGCCAGTTCTAAGTCAGTACATTGTGAAGGGGCAGCAACTGTTCTAGCTAGTTGGAGTTTCATACCATTGGAGAGAGTGTCGGTGTGATCTTCACCATTAAACACCAGGTCATATACTTTAGGGACTGAGGCATTAGGAGTTACGGTATCAGGAACATCGCCTAATGGAGTCCAGCCTTGACTCGTAGCAGTACCGTTAATTACAACTGAGTTAAACGTACCTACGGTTCCTGTAATAGCTCCTGAACTTACAACTGATGTAGGAGTAATAGCTCCGTGAGTACCATCTTGGTCATGTTCAACATTTATACCTGAAACGATATCATCTGCCCAGGCAGCAACAGGGCCAGCTTCTACAATTGCTCCAACTGCGTACCCGTTGTCCGTACCAGCCCTAAGAGTGAGGTTAGAGATTGTCGTGCCTGAAGCAGTACCAGACCAGTCGGTTTGTGAACCAGCTACTTTATTCCCTGAAGTATCAATAGTATAAATACAGAAATCTACACCAGTAGTAGTAGGCCAACCAGTTAAAGCACCGACCGTAATCGAGGAGGCACCAATAGATTTAAGAGCTGTTAGGGTTGTAGGAGATGGGC
>Ga0208916_10000609_pt1 | contig 16542 bp, 16 predicted proteins | sample DEB19_08_DNA_5_FD_184523 | JGI IMG/M metagenome (GOLD analysis project Ga0208916, IMG submission 184523) | Aqueous microbial communities from the Delaware River and Bay under freshwater to marine salinity gradient to study organic matter... | ecosystem: Environmental > Aquatic > Marine >... | reverse complement strand
GGTCAGCGAAAGCCGTCCGCCGGCTTGCTGTGCCGATGCCTTGCAAGCCGAAAAAGACGAGCGTCATCGCGAAGAACTCAACGCCTTGTACGTCGCCCTGACGCGGGCCAAAACAACGCTGGCCATGTCGTCGATTGAGCCGCATCGCGCTGCCCCTGGCAGCTGGTGGCTTAGGCTGCATGCGCTGGCGGCAGAGTGGCCGCAACCGGCCTTGAAGGCTGTCGTGACCGAGCTCGAGGCCGCGTCAGTGATTGACTTTCCCGAGCTACCGCCAGCGCCTTTGCTGCCGCTGGCCATTGCCAAACCGGCGACTGATTCAGCCGCCTCGCGAACCGGTCAGGCCATGCACCGTTTGCTGGAATGGGGCGCTCTGTCTGAACAACATGTGCGGGCTATCACGCGTGAGTTTCGGCTGGATGTGGCGCAAGCCCAAACGGCCTTGGCCGGAGCCAAAGCGGTTTTGGCTGGCGCTGGCGCATGGGCTTGGATGCCAGCGGTCGTCAGCTGGCAGGGCAACGAGGTTGAGCTCGCTTACGAGGGGCATAGCCTGCGCTTGGACCGCTTGGTGCAACGAAAAGACGCGGGGCACGAGGGCCATTGGTGGGTGCTGGACTACAAGTCAAACGCTGCCCCGCAAGACCTGCCTGAGCTGCGCGCGCAAATGCAGACCTACTGCGCTGCGGTGCAGGCGGTTTACCCCGGGCAAACTGTCAAGGCGGCCTTTTTGACGGCGCAGGGGAAGCTGCTTGAAGTGAATCTGGAACGCTAGATGTGGAACTGTGATAATTAAAGTTTGCCGAAAGCTGTCTGGCCGTTGGCTGCCTGATGCTGACCCGATAGCTGCTTGGCGCGAATGGATTTTTTCTTGAGCAACACACCTTCCTTGTCAACCGGCACCGCTGTCCGCCGCGTGGCTGTCATTGGTGGCGGCCCTGCGGGCCTGATGGCGGCTGAAATTTTGTCGAGCGCTGGCCCTGCGCTGTCGGTGCAAGTGTTTGACGCCATGCCATCGGTCGGCCGCAAGTTTTTGCTGGCGGGCAAAGGCGGCCTGAACCTCACGCATTCCGAGCCACCTGTCACGTTCAACGCGCGTTACGGCGACCGTGCCGCCGCGCTCGAACCCTTGCTGGCCGAGCTTGGCGGCGCTGAGATGCGCCAATGGGCTGAGGGCTTGGGCGTAGACACTTTTGTTGGCAGTTCGGGCCGGGTATTTCCCAAAGACATGAAAGCGGCGCCTTTGCTGCGCAGCTGGCTGCATCGTTTGCGGGCGTCGGGCGTTCAGTTCTCTATGCGGCATCGCTGGCTCGGCTGGGCCGACAACGGCGCGCTGCGTTTTTCAACGCCATCAGGCGAGCAATTGGTGCAGGTTGATGCTGTTGTCTTGGCCCTTGGCGGTGGCAGCTGGTCCCGTTTGGGTTCGGACGGTGCCTGGGTGCCCTTGTTGGCGCAGCGCGGTATTGACGTGCTGCCCTTGCGGCCATCCAACTGCGGTTTTGATGTGGCAGCGCGGCCGGTCGGGTTGGCTGGGTCTGCTGAAAATGAGACTTTTAGCGCAGGTTGGTCGGCGTATTTCGCCAGCCGTTTTGCCGGACAGCCGTTCAAGTCGGTGGCGATCAATCTCACTGATTCGCTGGGCCGAGAGTTCAACCGACGCGGTGAATTTGTCGCCACGGCCACCGGTGTTGAAGGCAGTTTGGTTTACGCCGCATCGAGCTATCTGCGTGACGACATTGAGCGCGCAGGCAGCGCCACTTTCACGCTGGACCTGCTGCCCGACAAGTCGGCCCAGCAGGTGCTGACGGAGACTCGCCATCCGCGCGGTTCGCGTTCGCTGTCCAGCCACCTGAAAAGCCGTCTGGGCTTGGACGGCATCAAGGCCGCGATTCTGCATGAGCTGCTGGACAAAGCTGCCATGGCCGACCCGGCCAAATTGGCCGCTGCCATCAAGGCGCTGCCGATCACGGTGGTCCGGACACGGCCCATCGACGAAGCCATCAGCAGCGCGGGTGGTGTGTCCTTTGACGCCGTGGACGCAGATCTGAAAATCAAAGCCAGTCAGCCCGCCGGCAGCGCCATTTTTTGTGCCGGTGAAATGCTCGATTGGGAAGCTCCCACCGGTGGCTACTTGATGACCGCCTGCTTTGCCAGTGGCCGTGCGGCCGGGCAGGGCGTTTTACGACACTTCGGAATCACACCATGATTGTTCGCTTTCACATAGACCAGTTTGAAAAAGGCAGCTTCGACTACCGCGTCACGTACGAGGGCGAAGACCTGTACGCCGACGCTGGCCTGTCGAGCATTGAAGAATGTATCGCTGCGGCAGTGGACGGTCTCGGTCAAGATGCGCTGGGCGCCGAGATCGCTTACAAAAGCGTCATCAGCGGCACCTACCCGCTGGCTTCGTTGGCGCTGATGTCTGCGCAAATTGCCGAACACGCCGAGAACTCGACGGCGGCGATTGAAGAGTTGTTGCGTCAACCTTTGTAAATTTTTCACATCAAAACGGGATAAGCAATGGCAAAGATCATTGGCGGCATTGGGACTTCGCATGTGCCCACCATTGGCGTGGCGTATGACAAAGGGCGGCAGAACGAACCCGCTTGGGCGCCGCTGTTTGACGGCTACAAGCCGGTGGCGGCTTGGTTAGAGGCACAAAAGGCCGATGTGTTGGTGTTCTTTTACAACGACCACGGAACGACTTTTTTCTTCGACATGTACCCCACCTTCGCGCTCGGCGTCGGTGAGCATTTCCCCGTGGCTGACGAAGGTGCCGGCCTGCAAAATTTGCCGCCGATTCGTGGTGACGTGAAGCTGCAAGCGCACATTGCGCAAAGTCTGGTCAACGACGAATTTGACCTGACTGTCTTTCAAGACAAACCCATCGACCACGGTGTGGCTTCACCGCTGCCCTTGTTGTGGCCGCATCAACCGGACTGGCCCGGAACGGTGGTGCCCATCGCCATCAATGTGCTGCAGTACCCGCTGCCAACCGCACGCCGTTGTTACCGTTTGGGGCAGGCGGTGAGGCGCGCGATTGAGTCGTACCCGGAGGATTTGCGTGTGGTCGTCGTCGGTACCGGGGGCTTGTCCCACCAGATCCACGGCGAGCGAACTGGCTTCAACAACACCGAATGGGACATGAAGTTCTTGGAGCTGCTGCAGAACGACCCGGAACAGCTCACCAAGATGACGCACACCGACTTTGTGCGTTTGGGCGGCGCGGAGAGTGTTGAACAAATCATGTGGCTGGCCATGCGTGGAGCTTTGGGCGGACCGATCCGAAAAATCCACCAGAACTACTACTTGGCGACAACCACAGCGATGACCGTCGTTCTCTATGAAGACGGCCTTGAGTCGGAGGTCCGCGTATGAACCCGCAACTCGTTGGTATGAGCGACATACCGGGCACCTATGTTTTTGACATTGAGACCAGCCACAAGGCCTTGCGCTTGAACCGGTTTTTCTGGAACATGATTGCTGCCGATTGGCGTGCACGCTTCGTAGCAGACCCAGAAGGTGTGATGACGGAGTCCGGCCTGAATGATCTTGAAAAAGAGTTGATACGAACTTGTGACTGGCTTGGCTTGGTTCGCATTGGTGCCAATTTTTTTGTTCTTGAAAAATTTGCACGGGTCATGAAGGTCAGCAATATGCAGGTCTATGCGCTGATGCGTGGAGAGACTTTTGAAGAGTTCTTGGCGACCCGGAAAGTGCCGGACGCGCGTTGAACCATAAATTTTTTATCTTTCATTTCATTTAAAAATACTTCTATTGTTCATGTTGGTTTGCAACACTTGACGTTGAGTTCGTTAACGCATTTGGGGCGGCAGTCAGGCCACTTCAACTTGTAGGCGTAGCAACGACTTCAGATTCAAGGAGACAACAACATGGGTATTTCTGCACCGCGCACGTCGCGTCGTTTGGCCCTGCGCAGCAGTCTGCTGCTGGCACTTGGTTTGTACGTTTCCACGGCCATGGCAGCCTACCCTGACAAACCGATCAGGATGGTGATTCCTTACCCACCGGGCGGTGCCACCGACATCATTGGACGCATCGTGGCGCTGAAGCTGGGCGAGGCGCTGGGGCAGCAAGTGGTGGTCGACAACCGCGGCGGCGCGGGTGGCAACATTGGTGCCGAAGCGGTGGCCAAAGCCAGCCCTGACGGCTACACCTTGTTGATGGGCGCCTTGACGTCGCATGCCACGATCGCCACCCTTGAAAAGGGGCGGCTGCGTTACGACTTGGTCAAAGACTTTGCCCCTGTCATGGTGGTCGGTTCGGTTCCGCTGGTGGTCGTGGTGCACCCCACGCTGCCAGTCAAGACCTTGCAGGAGTTGGTGGCCTATGGCAAAGCCAATCCGAACAAGCTGAACTTTGCATCCTCTGGCCCAGGCGCGCCGCAGCGTTTGGCGTCTGAGATCATGATTGACGTCACCGGCGTCAAAATGGTCCACATCCCATACAAAGGGAGTGGTCCAGCCATGGTCGATTTGGTCGGCGGTCAGGTCAACATGATGGTTGAGACCGTGCCTGCCGCGCTCAGCTTCATCAAATCAGGGCAGCTCCGCGCCTTGGCCGTGACAACGCCAGAACGCATCTCCATGCTGGCAGACATTCCAACGACCGCTGAAGCAGGTCAGCCAGCGATTGAAATCAGCTCCATGTTCGGCGTCTTGGCACCAGCGGGCACGCCGCCCGCGATCGTGGCGCAATTGAACGCTGCCTTGGCCAAGATGGTGGTGTCGCCAGAATCCAAAGAATTGCTGCTCAAGCAGGGCGTGTTTGCGGCCAACCCAAGTTCGCCGACTCAGTCGGCTGAGCGTATCCTTGCCGAGGTCACGCGCTGGGGGAATTTGATCCAGAAGGCTGGCATTAAATCTGAGTGAACCCTCGTCTTTCACGCGCCATCCTGTTTCGTTGTAACCGCCACGGCTAAAGCCAAGAGTCCCCATGACAAGTAAACCGCCCTCAACCGATTCATCCAACACCGCTGACGCGCCAGAGCCGACTGGCATGAAAAAAGGTTTGACCAGCTACGGTGACGCTGGCTTTTCGCTGTTCTTGCGAAAAGCCTTCATCAAAGGTGCGGGCTACACAGACAAAGCGCTGGATCGGCCGGTCATCGGTATTGCCAACACGGGCAGTGCTTACAACCCCTGCCATGGCAATGTCACGCAGCTGATTGAGGCGGTCAAGCGCGGCGTCATGCTGGCGGGCGGCTTGCCCATGGATTTTCCGACCATCTCTGTGCATGAGAGCTTCGCCGCGCCGACCAGCATGTATTTGCGCAACCTCATGTCGATGGACACCGAGGAAATGATTCGGGCGCAGCCGATGGACGCCGTGGTGTTGATCGGTGGTTGCGACAAGACCGTGCCGGCGCAATTGATGGGCGCTGCATCGGCCGGTATTCCGGCCATTCAGCTCATCACCGGGTCGATGTTGACGGGTTCCCACCGTGGTGAACGCGTCGGTGCTTGCACCGACTGCCGGCGCTATTGGGGCAAGTTTCGCGCAGGTGAAATTGATGCGGAAGAAACAGCAGCGGTCAACAACCAACTGGTCGCCAGCGTTGGCACTTGCTCGGTGATGGGCACCGCCAGCACGATGGCGTGTATCGCCGAAGCCTTGGGCATGACCGTGCCCGGCGGCGCGTCGCCGCCTGCGGTGACGGCCGACCGCATTCGGGTGGCCGAAGAAACCGGCGCCCGCGCCGTCGGCATGGCGCACGAGAAGCTGACGATCGACAAAATTCTGACGCCCGAAGCCTTCGAAAACGCCATGCGTGTGCTGCTGGCGATTGGCGGTTCAACCAATGGCATCGTCCACTTGGCGGCGATTGCCGGTCGCGTCGGCTTGGACATTGATCTCAAGGCACTCGACCAGATGGGGCGTGAAACCCCCGTCTTGCTGGACCTCAAACCGTCCGGCCAACACTACATGGAAGACTTTCACAAAGCCGGTGGCATGGCCACCTTGCTGCGCGAGCTCAAGCCGCTGCTGCGTCTGGATGCGTTGACCGTCACCGGTCGCACGCTGGGCGAAGAGATGGCGCTGGCTGGCCCTGGTTATGCGCAGGACGTTGTGCGATCCTTTGACAAGCCGATTTATCCACAAGGCGGGATTGCCGTGCTGTACGGTAACTTGGCGCCGGGCGGGGCCATCATCAAACAGTCGGCAGCCGACGCCAAGCTGATGGAGCACGAAGGCCGCGCCGTGGTCTTCGAGAACGCCGAAGATTTGGCCTTGCGCATTGACGCGGACGATTTGGATGTTAACGCCGACGATATTTTGGTGCTCAAAAACATCGGTCCTAAGGGCGCACCGGGCATGCCGGAGGCCGGCTATCTGCCGATTCCCCTGAAGCTGGCGCGCGCAGGCGTCAAAGACATGGTTCGCATCTCAGATGGCCGCATGAGTGGCACCGCTTTTGGCACCATCGTGTTGCACGTGACGCCGGAGTCAGCGATTGGCGGCCCGCTGGCGCATGTGAAAAATGGCGATCGGATTCGCTTGAGTGTGAAGAACCGCGAGATCAGTTTGCTGGTGTCTGCGGGAGAAATGCAGCAGCGCGCGCTGGCCAACCCGATCACGCCGCCGTCGGCTGACCGTGGTTACCGCAAGCTCTTTTTGCAAACGGTGACGCAAGCCGATCAAGGTGTGGACTTTGACTTTTTGCGCTCACCCGAAACCAAGGGCTTGGTGCCGCGCAAATAGCGACATAGCGGTTCAGGCCTTGCTTCAAGCCGGCAGCGCTTCCTGCGGTTTTGCAAAGATAAATTTGGCATCTTCCAGCAAAGCATGGGCGAGCTTGACGCGTGGTCCGTACTCACCCCAGATCAGGCCCACATGTCGTACCGGTGCTCTGGCGGGCAAGGGGATGCGGGAGATGGCCCGGCCGCTTTGCCAGAGAGATGGCCAGTCCGGAATCAGGCCGACGCCCAGCCCTTGTTCGACCAGCGCTGCAATCGGTAGCAAGCCATCCATTTCTAAGCGTTGCTTGGGTCGGATGCCATGGTCGCGCAGATAGCGGTCGGCGAGTTGGCCACCTAACACCGAGCGGTCGTAACGGATGAAGGGCTCGTTGCGCAGCAGGTCATGGGCATCCCGGTGTTGCAGGTGTGCGGGTGCCACCACCACCAAGGGCTCTTCCACGAGTGACTGCCACTCGCAGCCTTTGGCAATCGCAAATTGCGGCTCCACCACAATGGCGGCGTCCAGCGCGCCGCTGCCGACCTGTCGGCATAAATCCACGGATGCGCCTGGCGCTACGAAGACATTGAGTTCGGGGAAGTTGGCATACAGGCGCTTCAAAAGCGGCGGCAAGATGCTCGTCATGGCGGAGACAAACACGCCGAGTCGAAACTCCCCCAGTGTGGTGCCATCGCTGGCTACCGCGCGCAGATCTCGCACGTCGCGCAGGACCGAGCGTGATTGCTCCAAGATGTTGATCCCGGCCGCTGTCGGTTTGACCGTTCGACCGGCGCGTTTGATGAGTATCGAGCCCAGATCTTCTTCCAGCGCATGAATCCGGGCCGCCACCGCTGCAGGCGTCAAGTCAAGTTGGCGGGCAGCTTGTGCCAAGGAGCCGAGATCGACCACGGTGACAAAACTTTGCAAATAACGGATATCCATGTGTTGGCTTTCTCGAAAGATAAACATCTTATCTTTTGAAGATGAAGAGTGGGACTTTTTTAATCTTTGCAGCAGGTCAATACTTCACCGAGTAGTTCACGGCAATTCAAATCAACCACCTCAACACAAAGCAATTTCATGGCAACCAGCGACAACAGCAGCAGCAAAGTCAGTCATCCCGCCTCCAGAATCATCTCTGTCGAAGCCCGGACAGTCACCATTCCGCTTGACACGCCCACCTCTTTTTCGACGCGTCAAGTCTTTGCGCGCGACTATGTGGTGGTCCGGATTCGCACCGAGGACGGTCATGAAGGGCAGGGCTTTTGCTACGGCGGCAGTCGTGGCGGCAGCTTGGTGGCCAGCGCGGTGCAGATCTTATTGGCGCCGCTGTTGGTGGGCAAAAATGCGCTGAACGTCGAGGGACTTTGGGCTGAGATGTACAAAGACACCTTGCTGCATGGTCGCGCTGGGTCGGTCATGCGGGCACTGTCCATCGTCGACATCGCGCTGTGGGATCGCAACGCCCGTGCGGCCGGTTTGCCGCTGAGCCAGTACCTTGGCGGCACCGGTCAGACGTCGGTCCCGGCTTACGCCAGCGGCGGTTATTACTTGGAAGGCAAGACGCCCGACAAGTTAGCCCAAGAAATGGTCTCGTACGTGAAGATGGGTTTCAAGGCCGTCAAGATGAAGGTCGGCCGTGGCGACTTGAAAAGCGAAGAGGCGCGCATACGCGCCGTGCGTGAAGCAATCGGTGACGACATCGTTTTGACTCTGGATGCCAACAACGCTTGGCAAGACGTTTCTACCGCCATGGAATACATGAAGCGCTACGAGCCCAGTAACCCGTACTGGATTGAAGAGCCCTTCGGCCCAGACGACATTGAGAACCACGCTGAATTGGCCAAGCGCACGCGGGTCATGGTGGCCACCGGTGAAATTGAAGCGGGCCGCTGGCGACACAAAGAATTGATTGAAAAGCGCGCTGCAGCTATTTTGCAGACGGACGCTGCGGTCTGCGGCGGCATCACTGAGTTTCGAAAAATTGCCGCCACCGCTGCCAGCTTTGGTGTCGCCATGTGCCCGCACTGGTTTCATGACCTTCACGTGCACTTGGTGGCGTCAACGCCGAATGCACAGTACGCTGAATTTTTCGCCGACGACCAAGTTCTAAATTTCCGCCGCTTGGTGGATACGCAGCTTGAAGTCAGGAATGGTGAGCTCGTCGTCCCGACCACGCCGGGTCTTGGCTTTCGTCTGCGTGAAGACATGCTGAACCAGTACGCCTCAGGCCCTTGGGCTTGAGGCGACATCACTTCAAGGAATTTTCATGGCCATTCAACACAAGCTCGGCGGTATTTTTTCGCCCGTCCTGACCCCCTTCAAAATCGACCTGAGTCCCGATTCAGCAGCCTTCGTGCGTCATTGCCAGTGGCTCATCAACAGCGAAGTCGGCTTGGCGGTTTTTGGCACCAACTCCGAAGCCAACTCGCTCTCCGTGGGTGAACGGCGACAGCTGCTGGATGCCCTGCTCGAAGCTGGTGTGCCGGCTACGCGCTTGATGCCTGGCACCGGTTGCTGTTCGCTGACGGACACCGTCGAGCTGACGCGGCATGCGACGAGCGCCGGTGTCGGTGGTGTGCTGATGCTGCCGCCGTTCTATTACAAAGGCGTCTCTGACGAAGGTTTGTTCCGCCATTTCTCCGAGGTGATCCAGCGCGTGGGCGACAGCCGCTTGCGCATTTATCTGTATCACATTCCGCCTGTCGCCCAAGTGTCCATCAGCTTGGCGCTGATCGAGCGCTTGCTGAAGGCGTACCCGACGGCGATTGCCGGTATCAAGGACAGCTCGGGTGACTGGAACAATACCGAGGCCATGCTCAAGCAGTTCCAGCCCGAGGGCTTTGACGTCTTCGCCGGCAGTGAGGTGTTTTTGCTGCGCACGCTGCGGGCGGGTGGGGCTGGCTGCATCACCGCAACCGGCAACGTCAACCCAGCGCCGATGGTGGCGCTCTACAAGTCGTGGCAAGCGGCAGGTGCCGACGCACAACAGGCCGCGCTCGACGATACCCGCGCTGCATTTCAGAAGTACGCCATGATCCCGGCGATGAAGGCGGCCGTCGCCCGATACGGCGAGCACAGCGCGTGGCGAACCGTCAGGCCGCCACTGGTTGAACTGAGCTCGGAGCAAGAAGCGGCGTTGTTCGAGTCCCTTGATGCGATCGGTTTCAAGATGCCTGGACTCTGAACCTTTGTTTTTATAAAAATAAACAGGAGACAACATGACCCACTTCAGCAAGATTCTGCCGCGAGCACTTTTTTTTGCGGCTCTGGCGGGCATCAGTGCCCAGACCTCGGCGCAGACCGCTTGGCCGAGCCGGCCCATCACCTATGTGGCGGCCTTTCCCGCAGGCAGCAACACAGACACACTCGGGCGCATCATTGCGCAGAAATTGTCGGAGTCTTTGAAGGTGCCGGTCCTGGTAGACAACAAGGCCGGCGCGACCGGCATGGTCGGCTCTGCCTACGTGGCCAAGGCGCCTGCCGACGGCTACACCATTCTGGGCGCCAGCATTGCTTCCCATGCGATCAGCCCGAACCTGCAATCGAACGTGCAGTACGACGCGGTCAAATCGTTCGAGCCGATCACCATCATTGGCATGAACGCCAATGTGCTGGTGGTGCCGGCCAACAGTCCGTTTAAAAGTGTGGCGGACATCATCGCGGCGGCCAAGGCCAGTCCGGGGACGCTGGCTTATGCCTCATCTGGCATTGGCACCACGCAGCATTTGTCTGGCGAGCTGTTCCAGAAAATCGCCGATCTCAAGATGATCCACGTGCCTTACGCGCGCAGCCCGGCTTTGCAAGACGTGATCTCCGGGCAAGTTCCGATGATGTTTGAAGGCCCAACCGTTTTTTCGCATATTCAGAGCGGATCGGTTCGTGCATTGGCGGTGACCTCAGCCAAACGCTTGGCCAGTCTGCCCAATGTCCCCACCATGATCGAGTCTGGCGTGCCAGGCTACGAGGTGCAGGCATGGCAGGCGGTCTACGCGCCAGCCGGAACGCCCAAGGCTGTGGTGACCAGGCTATACACCGAAATTGCCGCTATTTTGAAGCAGCCCGACACGCTGTCACGCCTTGAGAAGATGGGTGTCCAACCGTCTGGCATCACACCAGAGTCCTTTGCTACTTTTCAGAAGTCGGAAATAGAAAAGTGGGGCCAACTGATTAAATCGGCGGGCATCAAGGCAGAATAAATCGTCTGGCGCACGGTTAAAAATGGCCTCCAAGTCATGGAGTTGCGTCGAATCAAGAGGTGAGAAATCGCGGTTAAATGTGAGTATCACGTTGACCTCGATGGTCTAATGATTTGGGCGAGTCCAATGCCGCTTATTTTTAAAAGGGATGACTTTGGTGCTGATCTGTCAATCTATTCGTTCTGCCCTCGCTGTTTTTCTCCTGATTTCTAGCAACGCAATAGCCGCCTTTCCCTCACACTGCTCCGCTGATCAATACGCCATTGTTGATTCTTGGATGGGTGACGTTGATGCGACTGACGAAGGATGGCGCAACACAAGAAATGGAAAATTTCTGTCCTTGTGTGCAAATAGAAAGACAGAGCCATTCACTAAAGTTACCTACCGATATGGATTTTTGGGCCAAGTCGAGTTTGAAGCAGTCGCAACGCCAGGTGCCAAATTCAAGATTGCCAGCTTAGAGCTGGTTCCGAGGGTTGGAACGGATGTGGTTTTCTTTAAGAAGGGCAACCACACTTACTATGTTTCCGTAGCAACGGGTCAAGGCCATGGCGTGGGTCTGGATGTATTCAGAGGTTCAAAAAGAGTCGCTTCTCACTTCTCGGGAAACGATGAAGGCAGAGACTATCAACTCGGCCCCGCCGAAATTGATTTCATGGCTCATCGCTCGCGGTCCTCTGTTTTTATTTTGGAGAAGCCAAAGCATGTGCTGCAATGAAGAAATGGCAGTTGCCTAAATCAGTCGACAAATAATGCGGTCAATCACTCACGAAGGTGATGCACAACGCGCCAAGACATAGGCCCGTTTGGGAGAAGTGCCAATTCACATCGAGCTAAGTCGGGTTGAAATAGCCCTGTCAATCCTGCAATTTTGGCCTCACGTTGGTCTGTCAACGTGACACACATGCCACAGGTACATGTTACAAAAACAGTGAACGCCCATCCGACAGAACGCAAGTCCTTGTCGTGATTCACTATTCTTCGAAAAAGGTGACGAGCCCGACCCCGGCACTGGCTCCACAGTTAGGGCTGCTTGGTTCCCCATCTGACCCGGTTGGCCGCTTCACCATGCGGGGAGGCCCGTCGCTTTGAATTGTAATGGACTTGCCCCTTGCTTGAAGGGTGAGCTACTGATTTTCAGGGTGATTTTGCGGGCACTTTAGAATGTCGGCATGTCCTATCTCGTCCTTGCTCGCAAATATCGCCCCAAGAATTTTTCGGAAATGGTCGGGCAGTCGCATGTGGTGCAGGCTTTGAGCAATGCCTTGGGCACGCAGCGGCTACACCATGCGTACCTGTTCACCGGAACGCGTGGTGTGGGCAAGACCACGGTGTCGCGGATTTTGGCCAAGTCGCTGAACTGCACCGGCCCGGACGGTACGGGCGACATCACGGCAACACCTTGTGGTGTGTGCGAGGCGTGTACCGACATCGACAGCGGCCGTTTTGTTGATTACACCGAGCTGGATGCCGCCTCGAATCGCGGCGTTGACGAAATTGCCCAGCTGCTGGAGCAAGCGGTTTACAAGCCCGTTGTGGGCCGCTTTAAAGTGTTCATGATTGACGAGGTTCACATGCTCACCAACACGGCTTTCAATGCCATGTTGAAGACGCTGGAAGAGCCACCGGCTTACCTGAAGTTCGTGCTGGCCACGACCGATCCCCAAAAAGTGCCCGCCACGGTGCTGTCGCGCTGTCTGCAATTCAATTTGAGGCCGATGGCGCCTGAAACCATTCTGGAGCATTTGGTTCAGGTGCTGGCCGCCGAAGACGTCGCGGCTGAGCCGCAGGCCTTGCGTTTGCTGGCCCGCGCCGCACGCGGCTCCATGCGCGATGCGCTGTCGTTGACCGACCAGGCGATTGCCTTTGGCTCTGGCGCGCTGGTCGAAGCCGGTGTGCGGCAAATGCTCGGCAGCGTTGACCGCAGCTATGTGTATCAACTGCTTGATGCGCTGGCGCGTGGCGACGGTAAAAGCATTGTCGAGATGTCCGAGGTGTTGCGTCTGAATGGCTTGAGCGCCGCCTCTACGCTGGAAGAAATGACCAGCGTGTTGCAACGCATGGCGGTGTTGCAGGCGGTGCCCGGCATCGGCGCGAGTGACGATGCGAGCGATCCTGATGTGTCTGAAACGGCGCGTTTGGCGCAGTTGCTGCCGGCTGATGAAACCCAGTTGCTGTACAGCCTGTGTTTGCACGGCAGGGGCGAGTTGGGTCTGGCCCCGGATGAATATGCGGCGCTGACCATGGTGTTGTTGCGACTGCTGCCTTTCAAGCGCGTGACGGGTGCAGCTGAGTCGAGGGGTGCCGTCGAGCCCCCAAAAAAGCCGCAGCCTGAGCCGCGTCCTGCGGCACTTGTGTCGCCTTCGCCGAAGACGGCTGTAGCGCCGACCAATCCGATCACGCCGCCAGTGGCGCGCGCTGTAAGCGAGCCCGTTCCCGCGCCTGCTGTTTCACCTGTTGTGCCGGTGATCACCATGGCCGAGCCAACCCAACCGGCAAAGGCCGTCTCGACCCCGGCGCCCGGCGCACCCAGCATCAGCGTTGACGCAGTCATCCCTTTGCGGGTCACGCCGCTCGGCGACCATTGGGCTGCGCTGGTGCAAGCACTGATTGCCGCAGAACTGATCTCTGCGCTGGTGCGTGAGCTGGCGCTGCAGTCTGAGTTGCAGTCGCAGGACGATGGCGTTTGGACCTTGCGGGTTGAGCGCCAGTCGCTCAACCACGCCGGTGCTTGCGACAAGTTGCTTCAAGCCATTCAAAGTTTGCATGCCTTGCCAGATGCAGACGTTGCGCCGGTAATGACGCGGTTGATGGTTGAAGTTGGCCCTGTGGCCGACACGCCTGCGCGCCGCAACACAGCCGCTCAGACAGAGCGGCAACGGCGAGCGGAAGAGGTCATTGAAAACGACCCTTTTGTGCAAGACATGGTGCGCCAATGGGGCGCCCGTGTGGTGCCCGGCAGCATCCGTCCGTTGGCCTCGACATCGACTTTGGAATTGGCCAAGCCGATATGATCAAGATACGCAATTAAGACCCGTCTTAAGACCCACTGACCAAACATTTATCAAGGAATCAAAACATGTTCAACAAAGGACAACTCGCCGGTCTCATGAAGCAGGCGCAAGCCATGCAGGACAACCTGAAAAAAGCGCAGGATGAGCTGGCCTTCATTGAAGTCACTGCTGAAGCGGGTGCTGGCTTGGTCAAGGTCACGATGACCTGCAAACACGATGTCAAACGCGTCGAGATCGATGCCAGCTTGCTGGTGGCCGACGACAAAGACATGCTGGAAGACTTGGTGGCGGCAGCCTTCAATGCAGCCGTTCGCAAAGCTGAAGACCTGAGCCAAGAAAAAATGGGCAAGATCACCGCTGGCATGCCGGCGCTGCCCGGCGGCATGAAGATGCCGTTCTGATGCTGCGTTTGGAGCCGGTCGTTTTCAATGGTTGATTCAAATGCGCTGGAGGGCCTGACGCAGGCCTTGCGCCGCTTGCCCGGCGTTGGCCTCAAATCTGCCGCTCGGATGGCTTTTCACTTGCTGCAAAACGACAAGCCCGGTGCGCTGCAAATTGCCAAGGCGCTGGAGCATGCCGTGCACAGCGTTAAGCATTGCGCGCTGTGCAACACGCTGACCGAGCAAGAGGTTTGCATCACGTGCCAAAACCCGCAGCGCGACCGCAGCCAGCTGTGTGTGGTTGAAACGCCTGCTGATCAAGCGGCGCTTGAGCGCACGCTGGCTTACCGCGGCTTGTACTTTGTCTTGATGGGCAAGTTGAGCCCGCTCGACGGCGTTGGACCGAATGAGATCGGGCTGAAAAAACTCTTTGACCGCGTCGTCCCCAGAGACGCTCAGGGTGAACACTTGCCAGCGGCTGAGCGCGAAGTCCAAGAAGTGATTTTGGCGACCAATTTCACGGCTGAAGGCGAAGCCACCGCGCACGTGATTGCACAAGCATTAAAAAGCCGCGGCGTCCAAGTGACGCGGTTGGCGCGGGGTGTGCCGGTGGGCAGCGAACTCGAATATGTTGATCTGGGCACCATCGCCCATGCACTTGTTGATAGACGTTAAACAGGCCTGAAAGGCGTTGAAAAATCATGCTTCCAAATTTCACAATCGCTTACGGGTGTGTGCTGGTGATGGCCTTGCTGCCCGTGGTCTGCGCTGGCATCGCCAAGTCCGGCAAGATGCGCACGCCGCCAAGCGAGGGTGGTTACGACAACGCCGACCCACGCCATTGGCTGCAGCGCCAGACCGAATGGCGAGCACGGGCCAACAACGCCCAAGCCAACACCTTCGAAGCACTGCCTTTCTTTTTTGCCGCGGTCATCATCGCGCATCAGATGCAGGCTTCGCAGTGGTACGTCGATGCGCTGGCGCTGGCTTTTGTCGTGCTGCGTCTGGCTTATGTGGCCGCGTATGTGAGCAACAAGGCCAATCTGCGTAGCGTGATTTGGATGCTGGCCTTGCTGGCGAATGTCGCGCTGTTGTTCGCTGGATTTCGCTGAACAGAGTAAATGTTGCCGCCATTTTCAAATGGCTTGAGTACAAACCCGCACGGGAACTTCCTGATGCGGGTTTTTTGTTGTTTGGTTAGGCTGTCACCAAGATCAAGAATTCAAAAAGGTGTGTGGCATGACGCGAGCAGACGGTTTGACTCGCCGGCAATGGGGTGGCGCAGGTCTTTGGCTGGGGACTTCGCTGGCCATGCCTGCGTTGTGGGCTCAGCCCAAGCCTAAGCTGGCGCGGGCACGCATTGTCATGGCTGTTGGTGGGAAGACTTCGATCAGTTATTTGCCATTGACGATTGCCGAGCAACTCGGCTACTTCAAGGCTGAAGGTTTGGACTTGGAAATCAATGACTTGGGCACGGGTGCTCGAGCCGCGCAAGCGGTCGTGAGCGGGACGGCGGATGTCTGCTCTGGCACTTTTATCCGGACTATTGAGCTGCAATCCAAAAACCAGTTGTTTCAGGCCTTCGTCATGCAGGCGCGCACGCCGCAGGCCGCCTTGGGCGTGTCGGTGCGCAACATGCCCCATTACAAAGCCGTGCTCGATCTGAAGGGCAGGAAGATCGGCGTCGAGGCGCTGGATACGCCGAGTCATTTGACGGCCAGCCTGTTGCTCGCGCGTTTTGACATGAAGCCCAGTGACGTGACTTTTGTGGAAGTCGGCTCGACGGCAAACGCTGTGAGCGCATTGCGCTCAGGGCTGATTGACGCTATCAGCCACAGCGATCCAGTGATGACGATGCTGGAGCAAAAGGGCGATGTCAAAATCATCGCCGAGACCCGCACACTGAAAGGCACAATCGACGTGTTTGGTGGCCCGATGCCGTCGGCCTGTCTTTACAGCTCAGGCGAATTCATTGATAAAAATCCGAGCACGTGCCAAGCTTTGGCGAATGCCGTTGTGCATGGTTTGAAATGGCTGCAAACCGCCGGGCCTGGCGACATCATCAAGACCCTGCCAGATGCGTACTTGCTCGGTGACCGAGCCTTGTACCTGGCGTCTTTTGAATAACTGCGCGAATCGATTTCGCTGGATGGTCTGATGCCTGAGAATGGCCCGCGCACCGCCTTGCGAACACTCGCCAATTTCAATCCTGACATCAAGGTCGACAAGATCGATCTGTCTAAAACCTTCACGAAT
>Ga0208916_10000607_pt1 | contig 16549 bp, 20 predicted proteins | sample DEB19_08_DNA_5_FD_184523 | JGI IMG/M metagenome (GOLD analysis project Ga0208916, IMG submission 184523) | Aqueous microbial communities from the Delaware River and Bay under freshwater to marine salinity gradient to study organic matter... | ecosystem: Environmental > Aquatic > Marine >... | reverse complement strand
CCCAGGCTTCCCACGCGGCTCGCAGGCTTTGCAGCTTCTCGGGCTGGTGTTTGGCCAGGTTGGCGCGTTCGCGTTCGTCGGCCGGGATCTTGAACAAATAGTCGTTGCCGTCTACCCGCAGGTATTTGTAGTCACCCATGCGCAGCGCTCGTTGGCCACGGTGGTTCATGCGCCAGTACAGCGGCCGCTCAAACTGCTGCTGGGCATCGCGCAGCACGGGAGCCAGCGACACCCCGTCAAAAGAGTGGTAGGCATCGGCCTTTGCGCCCGCCAGTTCGACCATGGTGGCCGACCAGTCCATGGTCATGCAGTGCTGGGTCGAGGTGCCACCCGGTGCGATGACGGCAGGCCAGTGCGCGATCCATGGCACACGGATACCGCCTTCGGTCAGGTCCATCTTGCCGCCGACCAGCGGCCAGTTGTCGCTGAAGCGTTCGCCGCCGTTGTCGCTGGTGAAGACGATGAGGGTGTTGTCAAGCTGCCCGTTTTTTCGGAGTGCATCGACCACCCAGCCAATGCCTTCGTCCATGTGGTGGATCATGCGGTGGTAAGTGTGGATGTTGCCGCCGTGCAGGTGGAACAGGTTGTCCTTGACCTCTTGTGCCAGCGCGTGGTCTTCGCGGGTTTCCCAGGGCCAGTGCGGCGCGGTGTAGTGCAGGCTCAAGAAAAATGGTGAGCCCTGTGCAGCGCCGGGGGCCATGCGGTTCACAAAGTCCACCGCCTTGTTGGAGATCAGATCGGTCAGATAACCGTCTTCGTGCTTTTCTTCTTCGTTGGTGTACAGGTCGTGCGTGCCGTTGTTGCTGGCGTGGGTGAAGTAGTCCACCCCGCCCGACATGGGGCCAAAAAATTCTTCGTAGCCTGACTTGATCGGGCTGAAGTGAGGCGGGTAGCCCAGGTGCCATTTGCCGATCAGCGCGGTGCGGTAGCCACTGGCCTTGAGCAGTGATGGCAGTGTGGGGTGTTCGGGCGGCAGGCCCAGCACGGTGCTGCCTTTGCTTTTGCTGTTGATGGGCTCATCGGCCCCGCCGCGAAGGCGGTACTGGTAGCGCGCCGTCATGAGCGCAAAACGCGTGGGCGAGCACACGGGTGAGTTGGCATAACCCTGTGTGAACTTGAGGCCTGCAGCGGCCAGTTGGTCGAGCACGGGCGAGACCTTGCCGAACTTCGCATCGCGGCCCCCGTAGCAGCCCAGGTCGGCAAAGCCGAGGTCGTCGGCCACGATGAAGATGATGTTGGGGCGTTGTGCCGTGGTGTGGGTCATGGCGTTCATTCGACTTTCATGCCAGTGGACTTGACCACGCGGCCGTAGCGCTGGGATTGGTCGCTCAGACGTTTGACCGCGTCCACTCCGATCAGACCTTCGTAAAAAAGATCCATGCTCGCCAGTTGAGTTTGTTTGTCGGGCCGGTTCAAGGCGTCGGTGAAGGCTTTTTGCAGCCATTGCACCACGGGCTCGGGCGTGGCTGCGGGGACCATGGCGATGTAAAGCACTTCCAGCTCCAGATCTTTCAAGCCCGCTTCGGCCACAGTGGGAATCTCCGCTGCCGAGCGTGAACGCTGGCGGCTGGTCACGGCCAGTGCGGTGATCTTGCCAGTCTTCACATGAGGCAGCATGCCGGGTGTGGCCAGCACGCCCGCATCCACTTCGCCAGCCAGCACAGCGGTCACGGCCGGGGTGTTGCCTTTGTAGGGCACATGCTGAATGGTGATGCCCGCCGCGTCCATGAAAATCTCGGCCGCCAAATGACCCGGGCTGCCACTGCCTGCGCTGCTGAAGTTCAGACCCTTGCCTTTGCCCTGGGCGATCAGGTCTTTGATTGTTTTGAAGCCGGTGCTGGGGTGCGCGCCGACCAGCAGACCCGAAGAGACCATGACCATGATGGGGCGCAGGTCCGCCGGCTTGAAGGCCATGTTTTTGTAGATGTACGGGTTGACCGTGAAGGTGGTGTCGATGCCGAACAACACGGTGTAACCATCGGCTGGGCTCTTGGCCACAAAGTCAGCCCCGATGTTGCCGCCTGCGCCGGGTTTGTTTTCAACCACGACCGCCTGCTTGGACTGGGTGGTGATGTATTCACCGACTGAACGGGCCAAAAAATCAGCCGGGCCACCCGCCGGGAAGTTGGTGATGAATTTGATGGGTTTGCTGGGGTAGCTTTGGGCCCATGCAGGGACTGAAAGGGTGCAGGCGGCCATGCCCAGGCACAGCGCTGCGCCCCAAGGTGTCAGTGATTTTTTCATGTGTTTTTTGTGTGTCAGTGGGTGATCAGCAAGCAGCCGATGCAGAGTGAGGAGCGCTTGGAAAGCAGAGTGCGGACAGGCACGCCTTCAGTCCAGTTGCACGCCCGTGGCCTTGATGGGTTTTTCCCAGCGCTTGAGATCGGCTTTTTGAGCCGCAGCCAGATCGACCGAGTTAGAGCCAATGGGCTCATAGCCGAGCTTGAGCATTTTGTCTTTCATGGCCGGGTCGCGCGCGATTTTCATCATGGCTTTTTCAAGGCGGCCAAGTGCATCGCCTTTGAGGCCGGCAGGGCCATACATGGCAAACCAGGCCGTGGCATCCATGTTGATGCCCGATTCTTTGAGCGTGGGCACTTCGGGCACTTGCGGGTCGCGCTGGCTGCCGGTCACGGCAATGATGCGGACCTTGCCCGTGCGGTGCATTTCGGCGGTCTCGGACACCACGTCAAATTTGTAGCCGATGTGGCCGCCCAGCAGCGCGTTGTTGGCCGGTGCGCCGCCCTGGAAGGGCACATGGTTCAGGCTGATGCCTGCCGATTGCTCCATCAACACGCCCATGAAGTGTGGCAAAGTGCCCGCGCCAGGGGTGCCGTAGCTTGCATTGCCTGGATCGCTCTTGGCTTTGGCCACCATCTCGGCCACATTTTTCACGTTGCTGGCGGGGCCGGACACCACGCCAAACTGAAAGCGGGCAATTTGCGAGACGGGGGTGAAGTCTTTCACCGCGTCGTAGTCGAGCTTTTTATAAACATGGGGAAACAGCACCATGGGGCCGCTGGGCAACACGATCACGGTCTGGCCATCGGGTTTGGCGATCTTGACCGCATTCAAGGCAATGCGTCCACCTGCGCCGGGTTTGTTGTCCACGACGATGGTGCCAAAGTCTTCGCGCAGGGCGTCGGCCACCATGCGGGCCAAAATGTCTGCCGAGCCCCCGGGCGGAAAACCCACCACGATCTTGAGCGGCGGTTTGTCTTGGGCCTGCAGGCTGGGCGAAAGCGCTGCCAGTGACAGCGCCAGCAAGCCCAAACTGCGGCGGCTGAAGTTGCAGATGCTCAGGCGGTTGGTGCTTGGGATCGATTTCATGAAAGTCTCCGTTTGTGCAGGGCTGAAATGGCCCCGTTGAAAGCGCAGGGCAAGTCAGAATGTAGTGGCTTGACCGACAATTGATCTAATCAACCATCCCCCCGGAAAACCCTGATGCCCTTGTCCCCATCCCAACGTCTGGCGTCGATTGACGACCTGCTTTTGTACAGGCTGAGCCGTTTGTCGAGCGTGGCGGGGACCATGGTGGTGCGCTTGTGTGAGGGCGGTTATGGCATTACCCGGCGCGAATGGGCGGTGGTCGCCCAGCTGTATGAAAACGGCAGCTTGCCACCTTCAGCCCTGGCCGAACGCATGCACCGTGACCGTGCGCGCACCTCGCGGACCTTGACGTCTTTGGGGCAAAAACAACTGGTGCTGCGTACCATCCCTGCCAACGATCGGCGCAGCGCATTGGTGAGTCTGACCCTTGAAGGGCGGCAGCTTTATGAGGCGTTGATGCCCCAGATTCAGGCGATCAACGGCCACATATTGAAAGCTCTGCAGCCCGAAGAGGCCGCTCAATTTGACGAAGCACTGGAGCGCTTGCAGGCCCGTGCCCAAACCTTGTTGACCGAGCTGAGCCCGGACTTGCCCAAGGCCAATCGCCGCCAGGGTCAGCGCGGCAAGGATGCGTCATGACGGTGTGGCGTCGGTGGTTTTGTGCGTTGGCCTTGGCACTGCCTTGTGCGGGGCAGGCTTCTGAGGTTTGGACAGGCTGGGTCAGTTGGGTCATGGATGGCGACACGGTTTTATTGGTGCGTGAAGGCCAGCATGAGCCTGTCAAATTGCGCATTGAAGGCATTGATGCCCCCGAAATCTGCCAACCCGGTGGGCCCGAAGCCCGCGACGCCATGATTCTTTTGGCACTGCGCAAGCCGGTTCAGGTGACCGATCATGGCCAGGATGTTTATGGTCGCCAGATCGGGCGTTTGTCAGTCGATGGCGTCGATCTGGGGGCCGAGATGGTGCGCTCTGGCATGGCTTGGGCTTACCGATTTCGCACCGGAAAAGGCCCGTATGCAGGCTTGCAGCATCAGGCTCAAAAACAAAAGACAGGTGTGTTTGCGGCAGACGAAGTCGCCATGTCGCCGCCCGTGTTCAGAAAATTCCACGGCACTTGCCATGGCAATTGAGAGACACCCTTAGCTGCATTGATCAGTCCCATGCAGCAAGCTGCCCGGCGACCGCATGCTGGCTTGCGCGGCCCGGATCAACCCTGACGGTGCGCAGCGCACACCGGGCAGGCCGGGTTGCGCTGCATGCGGATATCGGTCCACGACAGCGCACGCCCGTCGAGCATCAACAAACGTCCGGCCATCTGGCTGCCCATGCCGCTCAAAATCTTGAGGGCTTCGGCGGCTTGCACCGTGCCGATGATGCCCACCAAAGGCGCGAACACGCCCATGGTGGCGCAGCGGGTTTCTTCGGGCGCTTGCTCGGGGGGGAAGATGCAGGCGTAGCAGGGTGCATCGGGCTGGGTGCTGTCAAAGACCGAGACCTGTCCGTCCATGCGGATGGCCGCGCCAGAGACCAGTGGTTTGCGGTGTTTCACGCAGGCCAGATTCACGGCCTGGCGGGTTTCAAAGTTGTCGCAGCAGTCCAGCACCACGTCGGCTTGGGCCACCAGTGTGTCGAGCAAGGCTGCGTCGGCCCGCTGCGAGATGGCGCTCACTTGTGCGTCGGGGTTGATCTGCGCAATGGCCGTGCGCACCGATTCGGCTTTGGATTGGCCAACCCGCTCCAGTGTGTGGGCAATCTGGCGCTGCAAGTTGGTGGCGTCCACTGTGTCGTGGTCGACCACAGTGATGTGGCCGACTCCGGCACTGCCCAGATACAGGCTGACCGGAGAGCCCAGCCCGCCGGCGCCGATGATCAGGGCGTGTGAGGCCAGCAGGTTTTCCTGGCCGTCGATGCCCAGCTCGTTGAGCAGGATGTGCCGCGAATAGCGCAGCAGCTGCGCGTCATCCATTCGCGTTCTCCATGGCGCTCAGTCTTCTTTCTTCTCGGTCTTGCGTTCGGCCAACGTGGTGCTGGCTTTGACCGGCAGGCCTTTGAGTTGGTTCAGGGCCTGGATCAACTGGAAGTCTTTGTCCGAGCCGAACTCGGGCAGGCGGCGTTCAGCCACGGGCTTTTTGGACTCTTCTTCCAGCTTTTTGAGCGCTTCTTCACGGGCTTTTTCGCGGGCCGGGTCTTTCTTCTCTTCGGCTTCTTTGCCGTTGGACAGGTGTTTTTCGAGATCGGCTTCGCGGGTGCGCAAGGCCGAGAACACATTGCCGTTTTCGGTTTCGTCCAGCATCACCTCGGGCACGATGCCTTTGGCCTGAATGGCGCGGCCATTGGGCGTGTAGTAACGGGCCGTGGTGATCTTGAGCGCCGTGTCAGGGCCTAATTGGCGCACGGTTTGCACCGAGCCCTTGCCAAAGGTCTGGCTGCCCATCAAGGTGCCGCGCTTGTAGTCTTGCAATGCACCGGCCACGATTTCGCTGGCCGAGGCCGAGCCTTCGTTGACCAGCACCACCAAAGGCACTTTTTTCAGGGCACCGCCCGTGGCCTGCGTCATGCGGGTGATCGGGTCGTTGCTGCTGTTGCGACGCCAAAATTGGGGCGTGGCTTTGTAGGTGAATTTGCTTTCTTCGAGCTGGCCATTGGTGGTGACCACCGTGACGTTTTCGGGCAAGAAGGCGGCAGACAGGGCCACCGCCGCATCGAGCAGGCCACCCGGGTCGTTGCGCAAGTCGAGCACCAAGCCTTTGAGCTTGGGGTCTTCTTTGTACATTTCTTCGATCTTGCGGGCGAAGTCGTCCACGGTGCGTTCCTGGAACTGCGACACGCGAATCCAGCCGTAGCCGGGCTCGATCAGTTTGGACTTGACTGACTGGGTCTTGATCTCTTCGCGGACGATGGTGACCGGGAAGGTGCGGTTTTCAGACTTGCGGAAGATGGTCAGCAACACCTTGGTTTTGGGTTCGCCACGCATGCGCTTGACCGCTTCGTTGAGAGACAGCCCTTTGACCGCGGTGTCGTTGATCTTGGTGATCAGGTCGTTGGTTTTGAGGCCAGCACGGTCGGCTGGAGAGCCTTCGATGGGCGAAACGATCTTGACCAAGCCGTCTTCCTGGCTGATCTCGATGCCCACGCCGACAAATTTGCCGGTGGTGCCCTCAGAGAATTCTTTGAAGCTCTTTTTGTCGAAATACTGGGAGTGCGGGTCCAGACTGGCCACCATGCCGGAGATGGCTTCGGTGATCAGCTTTTTCTCGTCCACAGGCTCAACGTAGTCACTTTTGACCATGCCAAAGACAGCCGCCAGTTGCTGCAGCTCTTCCAGTGGCAGGGGAGCCATGTTGCCGCGTGCCACCGTTTGCAGCGACACGGTGGTCAGTGCGCCAGCCAGTGCGCCTATGCCGATCCAGCCCGCGATCTTGAGTTTTTGTCTCATGTGCTTGAGTATGTCCAGTCAGAAGCGAGTCAATATACACCCGCCAGTGACGGGTGTTTGTGCGAACGGTGAATCACCTTGTGCCAGTTCGGTTTGGCTCAGGCTTTGCCTTGGCTGGCCACTGCGGCAGCGGCAGCGGCTGCAGCTTCGGCATCGCCCAGGTAGTAGTGGCGGATGGGCTTCAAATTGTCGTCCAGCTCGTACACCAGCGGGATGCCGTTGGGGATGTTCAGGTTCACGATGTCGGTGTCCGAAATGCCGTCCAGGTACTTGATCAGGGCGCGAATCGAGTTGCCGTGCGCGGCGATCAGCACGCGCTTGCCGGCCTTGATGCTGGGGGCGATGCTGTCGTTCCAGGCGGGCAGCACGCGGGCCACGGTGTCTTTCAGGCACTCGGTCAGTGGCACCGATTCGACGTCCACATTGGCATAGCGGCGGTCGCTGCGCTCGCAGCGGGGGTCTGTGGCTTCCAGCGCCGGAGGAGGCGTGTCATAGCTGCGACGCCAGATGAGCACCTGCTCGTCGCCGAACTGCTTGGCCATGTCGGCTTTGTTCAGACCTTGCAGGGCGCCGTAGTGGCGCTCGTTCAGGCGGTAGTCCTTGACCACTGGCAGCCAGGTGCGGTCCATCTCGTCCAGCGTGTACCAAAGGGTGTGGATGGCGCGTTTGAGGACCGAGGTGTAGCAAAGGTCAAAGTCCCAGCCTTCGGCTTTGAGCAGTTTGCCGGCCGACATGGCCTGGCTCAAGCCGGTGGGGGTCAGGTCGACATCGGTCCAGCCCGTGAAGCGGTTTTCGAGGTTCCAGGTGGATTCGCCGTGGCGGATGAGGACGATTTTGTACATGGTGAGGCAGCAGCTGGGCTGTAAAAACAAGGGGTCAAAACAGAGGATAAGGCCGTCATTTTAGAATCGCTGCTTGGCGGCTCGCTGACGGGCCGGTGTTTTGTGGCTTACAAAGGTCTGATTCGTGAAATTTCTCCTCGACAACTGGATGCTCATCACCGTGGCTTTGGCTTCGGGCGTGGCTTTGCTTTTTCCTGTTCTGAACAAAGGCAGTGGCCTCAGCCCCCAAGACATGGTGCAGCTGATGAACCGCGAAAAAGCCATCGTGATTGACGTGTGCGAGCCCGACGAATTTGCGCGTGGCCATGTGATCGGTGCCAAAAACCTGCCCTTGGGGCAACTCGAAGACAAACTGGCCCAAGTTGTCAAAAGCAAATCGGCCCCAGTGGTGATGGTTTGCCAGGTGGGTGCGCGTTCGGCCCGCGCTGCAGCGACTGCCCGCAAGCTGGGTTTTGAAAATGTGCAGTCTCTGGCCGGTGGCCTCAATGCCTGGCAAGCCGCCAGCATGCCTGTTGAAAAAGCCTGATCCAAGGAGCACCTCATGCAAGCCGTCAAGATGTACACCACCGCCGTTTGCCCTTATTGCATCCGTGCCAAGCAGTTGCTCAAAGCCAAAGGCGTTGAGCAGATTGAAGAAATCCGCATCGACTTGGACCCCGTCCAGCGCGACCACATGATGCAGACCACCGGACGCCGTACCGTGCCGCAAATCTATGTGGGCGATACCCACGTGGGTGGCTGCGACGACCTGATGGCGCTCGATGCCAAAGGCGGTTTGCTGCCTTTGTTGCAAGCGGCCTGAACTCTCGCGGGTTGTCACTGACGCCCTAGGGTTTTCACAGGCGGGCCTCGGGTCGAGGCCTGTTTCTGATCGCCGATAATTCACCTGTTTCATCCTTGGGCGGTTCCCTGTGGACTGCCCGTATTTTTTGAAGAGATTCTCATGACCGATACCGCTGTCAACACCGAAGCCCAAGCCCCTGTTTTCCAGATCCAGCGCGTTTACCTGAAAGAGGCTTCACTCGAGCAGCCCAATTCGCCCGCGATCTTGCTGGAGCAGCAGCAACCCAGCGTGGACATTCAGTTGGGCGTGGAAGCCACTCCCGTGGCCGAAGGCGTGTTTGAAGTCTGCGTGACCGCAACAGTGCACACCAAAATCGCTGACAAGACCGTGTTTTTGGTCGAGTGCAAGCAAGGCGGCATCTTTGAAATCCGCAACGTGCCCGAAGACCAGATGGGCGCCATCATGGGCATTGCTTGCCCGCAAATCGTGTACCCCTATTTGCGCGGCAACGTGGCCGACTTGATCACCCGTGCTGGCTTCCCGCCTGTGCACTTGGCCGAAATCAACTTCCAGGCCATGTACGAGCAGCAGCAAGCCCAGCAAGCTGCGGCACCTCAGCAGTAAAAACAGCACGCGCCCGGCATGCAGATCACCATCATCGGTGCAGGGGCTTGGGGCACAGCGCTGGCCATTGCCGCCAGCCGCCAGCCTATGGCCCATCGAGTGAGTTTGCATGCACGCGACGCAGCGCAGGCGCAAGCCATGCAGCAGCAGCGCAGTAATGAGCGCTACCTGCCCGGCATCGTGCTGCCTGCCGATCTCGCGATCACTTCAGGCCCGCTGGCCGCGTTGGTGCAACACGCCAGCGCCGAAGACCTGTTCATCATCGCCACCCCCATGGCCGGCCTGCGCAGCACTTTGCAAGCGCTGCAGGGTGTGCCCGCATCTGTGGCCTGGCTGTGCAAAGGCTTTGAGGCCGACACGGGCCTCATGCCTCATGAGGTGCAAGCTCAGGTCGCGCCCGCGCTCCTGGCCGGGGCCCTGAATGGGCCAAGCTTTGCCCAAGAGGTGGCCCGCAGCCAGCCCACCGCACTGGTGGCTGCCAGTTCGCACGCATCGGTGCGCGAGGCGCTGGTCAAGGCTTTTCATGGCGCTGCGCTGCGTGTGTATGCCAACGACGACATCGTCGGGGTTGAGGTCGGTGGTGCCGTCAAAAACGTGCTGGCCATTGCCACGGGTCTTTGTGACGGCCTGGACTTGGGACTGAACGCCCGTGCCGCACTCATCACACGGGGGCTGGCCGAAATGACCCGTTTGGGGCTGGCTTTGGGGGCCAAGCCAGAAACTTTTATGGGTCTGTCGGGCTTGGGTGACTTGGTGTTGACCGCCACAGGTGACCTCAGCCGAAACCGCAAAGTAGGCCTGTTGTTGGCGCAAGGCCTGAGCCTGGCGCAGGCGGTGACCTCACTGGGTCATGTGGCCGAAGGTGTCTACAGCGCGCGCACCGTGTGGCAACGCGCCCAGAGTTTGGGCGTTGACATGCCCATCACCGAAGCGGTGGTGGCGCTGCTCGATGGACGTTTGAAGGCGTCTGAGGCTGTGCAGGTCTTGATGGGGCGTGGGCCTCGGGGCGAAGCTGTTTAAGCCTTCTGCTCAGCCGTGACGGCAGACTCAGATTTCGAAGTTGTCGATCAGACGGGTGGCACCCAGTTTTGCCGCGCCCAACACCACCAGCGCATCACCCGCCTGCGGTGCTTGCAGGTCGTGGCGACGGCGAACCGTGAGGTAGTCGGCTTGCCAGCCACGTTGGCGCAGGCCTGCCATGGCCTTGGCCTCCAGCGCGGGCAAATGGGTGTGCAGCGCATCGGCAGCCGCCAAGGCATCTCGCCCCAGTTCACGCAAAGCCAATGACAGTTGCACCGCTTCGGCGCGTTCGGCTTCTGACAGGTAGCCGTTGCGCGAACTCAAGGCCAGGCCATCGGCAGCCCGGCAGGTCTCGACGCCCATCACTTCAATGGGCAGCGCAAACTGACGCACCATCTGGCGGATCACCATGAGCTGCTGGTAGTCCTTTTTGCCGAACACGGCCACGCCCTCGGTCTTGCCTGCGAACACGCTCATGAACAGCTTCATGACCACGGTGGACACACCCGTGAAAAAGCCCGGGCGGAATTCGCCTTCCAAGATGTCGCCCAGCACCGGGTCGGCTTGAACCTTGACGGTTTGGGGCTCGGGGTACAGGTCGGTCTCGCGCGGGGCAAACACCACGTCGCAGCCTGCGGCCTCCAGCTTGGCGCAGTCAGCTTCCCAGGTGCGGGGGTAACTGTCAAAGTCTTCGTGGGGCAAAAACTGCAAGCGGTTGACAAAGATGCTGGCCACGGTGCAGTCGCCCAGAGGTTTGGCCCGGTCGATCAGTGTGGTGTGACCTGCGTGCAGATTGCCCATGGTGGGCACAAAGGCGGGACGGCTGCTGCGGGCCAGGTGCTGGCGCAGTTCGGCGATAGAGCGGGCGATGAGCATATTTTTTATCCTGAGCGAAGCTTCACCAGGCGTGCAGCAGGTTGTCGGGGAAGCTCCCATTTTTGACGGCAGCGACATAGGCGCTCATGGCTTCTTGAACACTGTTGTGTTCGGTCATGAAATTACGCACAAATTTAGGGTTTTTACCCAAGTTGATGCCCAGCATGTCGTGCATGACCAGCACTTGGCCAGCAGTGTCCTTGCCCGCGCCAATGCCAATCGTGTGACAGCGCGGTAGGGAACGCGTGACCTCTGCCGACAAAGCAGCGGGCACCATTTCAAGCACCAACATGCTGGCACCTGCATCTTGCAGTGCAAGGGCTTGCTTTTGCAGAATTTGAGCCGCCGCATCGTCTCTGCCCTGCACGCGGTAACCACCCAGTGAATGCACGGTTTGTGGGGTTAGTCCCAAATGAGCGCAGACCGGGATGCCCCGTTCTACCAAAAAATGCACAATTTCGGTGGTCCAGCCGCCCCCCTCGAGCTTGACCATGTGAGCACCCGCCTGCATCAGCACAGTGGCGCTTCGCAAGGCTTGATCGCGTGATTCTTGGTAGGTACCAAAAGGCAGATCACCAATGATCCAGGCGGTGCCTTGAACCCGTCTCAAACCTCGTGCGACGCTTTCTGTGTGGTAACGCATGGTCTCCATCGTCACCCCCACTGTGCTGGGCAGACCTTGGCAAACCATGCCCAATGAATCGCCGACCAATATGCATTCGATGCCTGCAGCATCAGCAACTGCGGCGAAAGTAGCATCGTATGCGGTCAGCATGGTGATTTTTTCACCGCGGTCGCGTAATTCTTGCAGGCGTGGCAGGCTAACAGGCTTGCGTGCGGCAATGGGCGATGCGGGGGGCAAAGTGCCGTAGGGTGTGACAGAAGTGGCGCTGTTCATGACTTGCGATTTCCTGGAAAGGCTGACAAATCAGCCATAGGTCAATAAAAACAAGGGTATGGTACGTGAGCTGGGCGTGTAAGCCAGCCGCACATAAACAGGCGCAAAGGCCTCTGCCTGGGTGATTTTGATCAGGGTTTCTTTGGCCAGCTCAAGCAAGGCAATGAAAGTCACTAACAGCACGGGCGTGCCCAAAGTAGGGTCAAAAAGGTGCTCGAATTCGACAAATTTCCGGCCTTGTAGGTGCTTGAGCTCGATGGTCATGTGCTCCGCGCACTCAGTTCTTCGCGGCTAATCTTGTGGTGCTGGGCCAGGTTGGCGCGTTTCAGAATGTCACGCCAAGCCGCTTGCAGTTTATTCATGCTGACGTCCGAAATGAAGAAGTGGCCTGACGAATTTGTACAGTTTGGCTAAGTGGATGATTGGGGTATCAAGCTGGGCCGATGACGGTGGGATTATGTCGTGAGAAACGACACTAGAGCTGATGCTCACCATGATCGAGCTATAAAAACTATCCTTGTGATTGATACAGCAAATCTCGGAGTCTCTGAGCTTGCTGACATTGAGAACTTTTTAACTTTCTCAAGGAACAATTGCATCAATGGTGGATTAAAAAACTTCAGGCTTTTCCGCCATCTTGAAAAAAGATGCTTAAGGTTTTAAGTGTGGTGACAGCGCTAGCTAGCGCTGTGCTCGTGCGAGCTGGGCCCGAGGGCAGCTCTGGATTGGTACTTACCCCTAATCGATGCGACTTAAAAGACGGTCACAATCTGCACCGATATGAATACTCACACACCTTTTAAAAGTGCGTATCTACGTTTTCTCCAGCTGGTTTCTGCTGTCGCGGCGATGCCAGGGGTAGAAGATTTCGATGCAAATGAAAAAGCCTTGTTCAATACGTTGAGCCTGGCGTGGTCGCAGGGTGCGCCGCTGTCTGTGCGTGGTGCAATTAATCAAGCGAGTTTAGGATCGCCAGCAACTCTGCATAAGCGGCTGAAACGGTTGATTGCAAAAGACTTGATCATTGCCGAATTGGCGGGCAACGATCGACGTACCAAGTACCTGCGCCCAACTGAAAAAGGTCTTATTTACATTGAATGGCTCAGTAGCCAAATTACAGTGTCAATACAAACGGCCTGATCTGAAGAGATTAATTTCCATCGAGGCCGCGTTTATCGCGGCTTTTTCTTGAGCGTCCCGAAAAATGACGCTGCAGCTTGCAACTGTGGTCGCAGCGCAAGCTAGCGCTGCTGTCGTTTCGACACGTCACTTGCACGAGGGTCCAAGTTGGACGGGGTATTTCAGTTACCAAGGTCTTTGGCAATTTGACGCAGCCTGTAATGTTCGATCGCGAATTTCATCGCATAAGCGCCGATAAGCGCCCCAAAAATGTCTCCCAAGACCATCCATAAAACTTGGACCGGCTCAGCAAGCTGCGATTTGTCGACCACAGACCATACAAGGTGATGCAGAACTGAATTTGCAATCGCGTAAATCACAGCCAGCACGCTCAGGTCTTTAAGCGATGTCAGTTCGAAATTTCGGTGTGTGTAGGTTTTGAAAACGACCAGCGCGACCACTGGACCAAGTGCTGAGCAGCCAATATTGAGCAGACCTGTAACGCTGTTGTCTTCAAAAATCCTCATCAGCAGTAAGCTGCCCAGCAGCGTAGCCACTGTGCCATTGCGTGGTCCAAGAATCAGAACGTTAGATAGCCGCAAGAACGCGGGCAGGTATATCAAGCTGATCTGGGGAGTTATTTCAGCAAATTTAAAAAGCCATCCGTTTGCGATGTGCACTATTGGGTACAGTACGGCGAAAGCGATGATTAGTAGGGCATTCATAAAGTGGTGTAGTCGGGTTATTTACGTATGTTAGCTTCACGCAACTGCATCGGTGATCACAGGGTTGTATGCAATAGCTGTCATTTAAACCGACACTTTAATGAACCGCCGACCTTACGGGTTTCTGGTCGCGCAGGAGATATATCGATCACAAAATAGTCTGTGCTTTAACAACAACTGAAAGGAAAAGCACATGGCAACCCTTGCAACTCTCAAGCTAAGCACAGCAGTCAAACCCACTCACATGCCTGCTGTCCAAGTGCGGCGCAACAAACTGGTTCGACGCTTGTGGGAACAGATGGAGCTGGCAAAAGCACAGGCTGCTGGCACCCAGTTTGCACCAGTCAAGTTCCGTTCTTACCAGGACAAGGAAACGGGCTTGCGCAAGCAGGTGGAAATAACCAAGCGGGTCAAACAATGGTGGTTCACTGCGGATAATGGCAAGTTGGTGATGAATGTGCGCTACGGTGCTCGCGTGATCGAACTGGCAAAAGGCAAAAGTTCAATCGAAATCGGCAGCACTGATCAACTGCTGCCCACACTGGAGTTGATCAAGAAGGCTGTGGAAGCAGGGGAGTTGGACGCACAGATCGAAGCCGCCGCCCTCAAACTGCGCGAAGGCTTTGGCAAGTGACATGAGCGGGACACGGCAGCGACACAGCTGCCGTGTGAGCATGCGATTCAAGCCCATTTGTAGGCATCCGCGCCGATGCCTTATAGATGTGGCTTTTTGAAGCAAAGCCATGGCCAACGATCTTCAAGTCATCACCGACAACTACATCGATACACGAATCATCAAGCGGGTCGCCATCAACGGCGTGGAATTTGATGAAGATTTCCTTGCTGGACTGGTTGCCAAGCACATGAACCAGAGAGGGCACATCAAGCAGCCAACACTGACCACGGCCTTTGAGATTTACATGCATGAAAAGTCTGCTGTAAATCGCAAGAAGTTCCGGGACAACGCTACGCGAGACTTCAACTACTTCTTGGCACTGTTTGGGGATTTGACTCTGCAAGAGCTGCGGCATTCACATGCGACCAAGTATCGTGACGTACAGATTGCAAGAGGGCTGAATCCCACTTCCGTGCGCAAGCACTTTGCCACGCTGAATTCCATGCTGAACTTGTCATTCAGGCATCTTGATATAGATCGGTTGAGCCCTTTTCGCGGTTTGCACATTCCAGGAGAAGGCGATGTCAAACGCTACATGCGAAAGATCACGCCTGAGCTATTGCAATCGGTCAAGAGTCGCTTGCTGATCGATCGAACGCAATACAAATTATTGGCATTGGTTCAGCTGAACACGGGATTCCGCTTGTCTGAGCCTTTGTTCGCCAGGCGTGAGGATTTGGTGCTGGACCATGCGATCCCGCATCTTTGGATACGCCGGAACAGCCTGTCCGATAGAAAAACCAAATCCAGCATTCGTGCTGTGCCACTCGTGGGCGTGTCATTGCAAGCGGCTCGGGAGCTGCATGACCTGTCTGTGCTGGCCAGCAGTGAGTGGCTGGTACCGCGTTACGCCAAAGAAAACGGCAACGCCAGTTGCTCTGCCATCATCAACAAGCATCTTCGTGATTTGGAGTTTCGCAGTCACATGTTTAGACATGCCTTGATTGATAGGCTCAAGGCTTGCAATGATGTGCCCACTCGGCTTGCAGAAAGCATCACGGGACATTCAAGCGGCGGATCTGACTTCAACACCTACGGCACCGTGGGTTATACACTTGAGCAAAAGCGTGATGTGCTGTTGCGAGTGTTGGTTTAAAGCTTAGTTAGAACTGTCGTGATAAACGACACTTGACGGATGGTGTGGGGCGAGCTGGTGCCACGCTCGGGTTAAGAGCAGGGTGCGCTGGAAGTGGGCAAGGCGATGAAGGCGCACGGGGCTTAAGACGGTCGGGCGTTGATTCGAGTGTTGCTGGGTTGACTGGCGCTGTGCGGTAAATTCCACCCATGGACTCAGCACAACTTCGACAATTCGCTCAAAGCAAACCAGACCAATGCACCTGCGCCCTCAAGGCTTGCCAAGGTTGGGAGAGCGTCAGTGACGACCGTTGGCCCGCAGAGCAGATGCGCCTGGTGGGGTCTTTGCGAAAACCACCGCAAGACGATCAGACTGAATTGACTTTCGAGGAATTTCACCCCGACGGTACGAGGTATGAATCGGCCAACGCCCCCATCGCCCCGGGATATTTCCCGTTCAACCGCTGCGATGTGCATTCATGCACCCGCTGCGGCTGTGCGGTGCTCAAGTACACCGAGTTCGGTGGTTATTACGTGGATCACCGTGCCCGTTTGGTGGATGCGGATCTGGTGGTGGATTGCTGAGTTGGCAGATTCAAGTACGAGGTGCAACAAAGATAAACCCGGTGATGGGTGGCTGAGGATGTCAAGGCATCATGGCCACTCAAACCGCCAAGTCCAAGTTGCCAGATGTACAAGCACCTCAGCCAAGAAGAACGATACCAAATTCACAGCCTCTTGAAAGCCAAACAGACCCTCAGCGAGATTGCCCGATTGCTGGGAAGGAGCCGCAGCACAATCAAACCCGCCAATGCATTTGGTCAAACCCAACCCTGCCGCCACACGCTGTCGTCTTGCAGTTCTCGCCAAGCGATGACCTGCGTGGCCTTGGAGAACACCGCTTCGATTTCCACCGATTCAATTGGGTCGGTGGGTTGCTCGGGTTGGATGACCCGGCTGACCAAAAAGTGCTTTTGTTTGGCCACGGGTTTGACCGCGGTCCATTTGGTCAGCAACAATTTTTTGGTGTTCAGTGGATTCATGGCTGTGTCGTCAATTTGTGGGAAAGCCTAGCGACTTGGCAACTTGAAAACCTGAGCCAAGGCGGTTGCAGGTGAGTTTTAAGACGCACTAAATCAGGC
>Ga0208916_10000606_pt1 | contig 16555 bp, 17 predicted proteins | sample DEB19_08_DNA_5_FD_184523 | JGI IMG/M metagenome (GOLD analysis project Ga0208916, IMG submission 184523) | Aqueous microbial communities from the Delaware River and Bay under freshwater to marine salinity gradient to study organic matter... | ecosystem: Environmental > Aquatic > Marine >... | reverse complement strand
GCCCCACCACCCCGCACGAGGAGACCCCGATGCCCCAGGCATACGACCCGACCAGCAGCGTCGGCCGTGTCCGGCTCCTCTGCAACGACACCAACCCCGACGACTACCTCTTCGCCGACAACGAGATCGAGACCTTCCTCGCGCTCGAGGGCGACGTCATCAAGCTTGCGGCCGCCCAGGCGATCGACACCATCGCCGACAACGAGGCGCTGCTCTCCAAGGCGATCCGCGCCCAGGACATCCAGGCCGACGGACCCAAGGTCGCCGACTCCCTCCGCAAGCGCGCCGCCGCGCTCCGCGCCCAGGTCGCCACGGCCGACGACACCGCCGAGGACGCCGGCTACTTCGAGGTCATCCAGCTCAACGGCGACGCCGAGCCTCCCGAGCTGACCGAGTGGGAGTACTACGCGTGACCAGGCAGCGACTCCACCACGGCCGCGGCAGCCGCAAGCCCTTCTCCCGCTGGTCCGTGATCCCCCACGGCTGGGATGACCAGCACCGTCCGGTCGCCGACGCCACCCACACCGCCCGCGTCGAGATCCGCCACCCCGTCGTGGCCACCGCCGGCTCCTGGGACGACGCGCTGCAGGAGAACGTCGTCACCCCCGCCGCGCCGTTCTTCACCGGCTGGGCCAGGGTGCAGCGCACCGGCGGCCAGGGCAACACCACGCCGGCCGCCGACGACCCCGAGCCCGTGACCCGCTACCTCGTAGCGATCGGCGCCGACGACCCGGCCGCCGACCAGGTCGAGGCCGGCGACATCGTGACCGTCTTCCTCTCCGGCGACGCGGCCGCCGACGCCACGCCCCTCATCGTCGAGCACGTCACCATGGGGTCGCTGCGCTTCGAGCGCGACCTGACCTGCACGCTCAACCCCCACCAGACCACGACCGGCCCGAGCACGGCGAGCTGAGAGGAGTACCCGCGATGCCGATCGACATCAGCGAGGTCCGAGCCCTCGGCGCCCGCCTCGACAACGCCGGCCGCCGAGTCGGCGCCGACGCCTCCCAGCTGCTCCGCGCGACCGCGCTCCGCATCCAGGCCGACGCCCAGCAGCTCGCCCCCGTCGACACCGGCTACCTCCGCAACAGCATCAGCACCACGATCACCGGCAACGGCAACGCCGGCATCATGACGGCCGAGATCGGGCCCACCGCGGAGTACGGCATCTACCAGGAGTACGGGACCAGCGTGATGCCGCCCCAGCCGTTCATGGGCCCGGCCGCCGACCGGAACCTCCCAGGCTTCACCGCAGGCCTCGCCCAGCTCGCCACGCGAGGCCTCTGATGGTCGACCTCCGCGAGTACTTCAACGCCGTCGGCGAGCGGCTCGCCGGCCTCACGCCAGCCACGACCGGCTACTACGGCGCGATCGGCCGGCCGCTGCCCGGCTCCACCGGCACCCCGACCGACCCGCAACCCAAGGGCCCCAAGGACCCCAGGGTCCGCCCCTACTTCGTGCTCTACCCCGGCGCCGGCGCCGACGGCCCCGACCAGGCGCTCTGCCAGACCACACCGTCCGGCACCATCGTGACGACCAGGATCACCGCGGCCGCCGGCGACCTCGAGGACCTCCTCGCGCTCATCACCCGCATCAACGACCGCGTCCTCGGTTGGGTGCCCACCCTGGCCACCGTCGCGTTCCCAGGACCCATCGTCCGGTTCCCCGGATACGACGCCCCGGTCCTCAATGACCCCAGCGTGACGCCCCCACGGCAATACGCTCTACTCCAGTACCAAGCAACCATCTAGCCCAGGAGACCCCATGAGCCAGGACATCAACTTCGTCGAGGTCGTCAACACCGCCACCGGTGAGAAGCAGCTCGTCCCGCCGCACTACCTCGACAACCCCGTCCTCATGCGAGGCCTCGAGCTGCCGCCCAAGGCCCGCGCCGCGGCCGCCAACACCGCCAAGCCCCCGGCACCCGCCCAGGACGCCGAGAAGTAACCCAGGCCATCCTGGGACCACACCAAGGGAGACCAACACCATGCCCAAGTCACTCGCCGACGGCCACATCCGCCTCGCCGTCCTCACCGCGAAGCCCGCCAACCCCGCCGCCCCGACCGTCACCGAGCTCAACAACGGCATCGGCGGCAGCACCGGGATCAGCTGCAACGTCCTCGCCGGCGACTTCGCGTTCGGCCCGACCGCCTCCGACCGGATCAGCGAGCCCGCGCTCTGCGACACCGGCAAGACCGAGGCGCTCGGCATGTCCGGCTACCAGGCCGCCATGACCGTGTTCCGGTTCTTCGACGCGACCACCAAGAACGCCCACGCCACCGAGGACGCCCTCTTCCAGGCGCTCAAGGTCAAGGGAGCGACGCTCTACGTGTACGCCCGCGAGACCGCGAAGATCAGCACCGACGCGTTCGCCTCCGGCGACGAGCTCTACTTCGGCGCCGAGGTCGTCAACGACGCCCCCATCCGGCCCGACGGCACCGGCTACATCAAGCGCCGCGTCGACTTCGTGGTGGCCCGCGGCTACGAGAACATCGCCGTCGCCTGACCCCCAGACCTGGGGCGGCGCGGGTACCCGAGGAGAGCCCGCGCCGCCCCAGCACCACCTCCTCGCCCTCTCCTCCTCCTCGAAAGGAAAGCCCCCCATGACCAGCACGCCCGACGAGCAGCCGCTCGCCCCGACGCCCACCCCGACCTCCATCGCGTTCCCCCCCGACACGCCCGAGGAATTCACCATCGAGGACGTCCTCGCGGCCGCCAAGGTCCCCGAGCGCACGGCCACGATCTGCATCCGCCCCGACCTCCAGGCCGACTACGACGAGGCCATCACCGAGCTCTCCACCCTGGTCGACCCCACCGGGAAGCTCCTCGGCGACGTCGAGGAGGCCAGCCTCGGCGACGACCGCGCCCACCGCGCCCAGGAGCTCAACGACCGCGCCGAGGAGATCCGCCGCGCGATGGCCGCCGCCATGCGGAGCTTCCGGTTCCGCGGCCTCGACAGCGACGAGTACTCCAAGTTCAACAAGCGATGGATGCCCAAGGGCGACGACGCCGACCTGACCGACTACCAGCTCCGGCTGATCGCCGAGACCTCGCTCCGCCCCAAGATCACCTTCGAGCAGGCCCAGGCCCTCAACGCCAAGCTCGGCCCCCGCGCGATGACGGAGCTCAGCAACACCGCCTGGAAGGTCTGCAACGAGGGCGGCCTCAGCGTCCCAAAATCGCTGAGGCTCTCGGTCACCCCTCGGGAGCAGTAGCCCGCGAGCTCCTCCGCGGCGCCAGGGACGCCGGCCGCCCCCCGACCCTGTTCCTCGGCATCCGGCTCCCCACGACCACCTACCTCTACGAGGACCCCGAGCACCCCGACCGCCCGACCTCGGCGATCCACTCCCCCGAGTGGACCCCCGAGGATCGGGCGCTCCTCATGGGGCTCGAGCAGCACGAGCGTGACACCTGCGAGTGCGGCTGGCCGATCGAGATCGCCTGGCACGCCGACATGGAAGGCTGGTTCGATGGCCGCTCGTTCGTCTGCCACGCCTGCAGCGCGTCGGCCGGGCGCGAGGTGACGCACACGCTCAAGCCGACCACCGATCGCAACTTTGCGGCCAAACCTCTGTCAGACTTCGACTGGGAAACCACGACGACCTCGCCGACCGAGCACGACGACGACGAGACCGACGACTGAGGAGGCGCCAGCGTGACGGTTGAGTCCAGGTCGGTCGTCGTACGGCTCAGCGCGGAGACCGCGGCCTACATCCGTGAGATGCAGGCCGCCGGCAAGCTCGGCTCCGACGCCATGGAGAAGGTCGAGCGGTCGACTCTCCGAGCCGACGCGGCACAGCAGCAGGTCACCAGGACCGCGAAGCTCATGGGGCTCGGTCTCGCCGCGGCCCTGGGGTACGCCGCCAAGGCCGCGGTCGACTGGGAGTCCCAGTTCGCCGGCGTCGAAAAGACCGTCGACGGCACCGTCACCCAGATGGCGGAGCTCGAGGGCGAGCTGCGCGACCTGGCCCGGACCATGCCGGAGAGCCACCGCGAGATCGCCGCGGTCGCCGAGGCAGCAGGCCAGCTCGGCGTGGCCCGCGAGGACGTCTCCTCGTTCACCGAGACCATGGTCCAGCTCGGCGAGACCACCAACCTGACCGCCGACCAGGCCGCCACCGACATCGCGCAGATCCAGAACGTGATGGGCACCGCGGCCGACGAGGTCGACAACTTCGGCGCCACCCTGGTCGCCCTTGGCAATAACGGCGCCTCGACTGAGGCGCAGATCCTGGCGATGACCCAGCAGATCGCCGGCGCCGGCGCGCAGATCGGGCTGACCGAGGCCGACATCCTCTCGATCGCCAACGCCGCAGCCTCGATGGGCCTCGAGGTCGAGGCCGGCGGATCCGCGATCACGCGCGTGTTCACCTCGCTGGCCAAGGCCACCAAGCAGGGCGGAGCCGACCTCGAGCGGTTCGCCGAGGTCGCCGGCCTCAGCACGACCGAATTCCGGCGAGCCTTCGAGGAGGACCCCGCCCGAGCCTTCGCAGCGTTCACCCAGGGGCTCGACCGGATCAACAAGAGCGGCGGCGACGTCTTCACCATCCTCGACCAGCTGGGGATGAGCGACATCCGCGTCAGCCGGGCGCTGCTGTCGATGGCGGCCAGCGGCGACTACCTCACCGAGAGCCTCGACCTCGGTGCCCAGGCCTGGCAGGAGAACAGCGCGCTCGCCGAGGAATTCGCCAAGCGCCTCGACACCGACGCCGCCCAGGTCCAGATCGCGATCAACAACATCCGCGACGCCGCGATCGAGCTCGGCGCGACCCTGCTCCCCGTGGTCGAGGACATCGCCAACGGCGTCTCCGCCGTGACCCGCACCGTCGGCCAGCTCCCCGACCCCATCCAGGCCGTCATCACCAAGGCCGCCGCGCTGGCCCTGGTCGTCGGTGGCGCCGGCTGGTTCGGCGCCCGAGTCCTCGCCAACGTCAACGCCGTCAAGGCCTCCCTCGTCGGTCTCGGCGTGACCGCGGACACCACCAAGGCGAAGCTCCTGACCATGGGCAACGCCGCCCGCGTGGTCGCCGGCCTCGCCGCCATCGGCCTCGCCGCGACCGAGCTCGACGACGACCTCGGCGTCGCCAACACCGCGATGTTTGCCCTCTACGGCACGATGATCCTCCCCGGCTGGGGCACGGCCGCCGGCGCCCTGATCGGCCTCATGACCGACCTCTCTGCCGTCTCCCGCGAGTCCGCGGCCAGCATCGCGTCGTGGCGAGCCGAGCTCGAGGCCAGCATCGACACCGGCGACATCGACGCCGCCCGCGAGGTCGTGGCCAGGGCCCGCGAGGAGATCGCCGCCTACGAGGACGAGCTCGACTCCGGCTTCTGGTCCGGCGTCCGCGACGCCCTCTCGTTCATGGGCCCCGACGAGGGCTCGAGCTACACCAACCTCGGCAAGCAGCGCGAGGCCCTCGCGGACCTCGAGGCCCAGCTCGACTCCGCCTCGAGCACGATGGGCGAGAGCACCGCCCAGGTCCAGGCCAACACCTCCGCCGTCCGGGCCAACTTCGAGGCGATCGCGCAGCAGCGCGCCGCGGCCGCCAAGACCGCGCAGGCCTTCCTCGGCCTGGGCGACAGCCTCAACGACTCCAAGGTCTCGCTCGGTGAGTGGATCCAGCAGCTCGAGGACCAGAATGAGGCGCTCCGCAACTTCCGCCGCAACGCCGAGCGCGCGGCCAAGCGTGGCCTCGACGAGGGGCTGATCCGGGCGCTGCGCGAGGCCGGGCCCGAGGGTGCGCTCCGCATGCGGCAGCTCGCCAACGCCTCGGACAAAGAGCTGGCCCGAGTCAACGCCGCCTTCCGAGGCTCCCAGCGCGAGGCCGACCGCTACGTCGACGCCATCGGCCGAGTCGGCGAGGCCGTGGAGGACCTGCCCGACCGGGCCGAGATCAAGATCATCGCGCAGACCGACGGAGCCCGCGCCCAGGTCCTCTCGTTCAAGGCCTGGCTTGCATCCCAGAATCTCACCAAGACGGTGCGGATCGTCACCGACCGCGGCCCCGGACCCCAGCCCGTCGAGGTCAGCGCCGACGGCAGCACCGTGCCCAAGACCGGCCTCGGCTACGCCGACCGCCACCTCTACCTGCTCGCCGACGGCGAGGAGATCGTCTCCAACCGATACGGCCAGGCCGACCGCTGGCGCCCGCTCCTCAAGGCGATCAGCGCCAACCAGCTCGCCGGCGGCGGCACGACCGGCCTCGGCCAGGTCGCCACGAGCCCGGTCACCCTCGACGCCCGGACCACCGACCGCTTCACCAGCTCCCTCGAGCGGTCGCGCGCCGCGCTCGACAAGGAAACCAAGAGCCGCGAGAAGCTCACCAACCTCCGCGACCAGTACGCCTCGACCGTCGCCGGCAACTTCCGCACCGACCCGTTCGGCGGATCGGTCTGGGGAGCAGGCGACCCCCTCTCCGTGCTCCGATCCGACATCGCCCAGGGCAGGCAATTCCGCGACCTCATCAAGAGGCTCGGTCGCCGCGGCCTCAACGGCGCCGCGCTCGCCGAGGTCGACACGCTGACCGAGGCCCAGGTCCTCTCCGGCATGAGCCGCGCCGACCTCCGCGAGTACGAGCGCCTCTACAACACCCGCCAGCGCGTCACCAACCAGGCAGGGCAGGCCGCCGGCGCTGCAGCCTACGGCCGGCAGATCCGCCAGCAGACCGACGAGCTCAAGGCCGTCCGCGCCGCCGTCGACCGCCTCGAGCGCGCGGCCAAGCATGCGGCCAAGGACATGGGTGACGCGGTCGGAGACCAGATCAACGGAGCCGCACGCGGCGGCCGCCACGACAGGAGCCACCCTCGTGTCTGACCCGATCACCTACGTCTACAACCAGACCCCAGCGCCCAAGCGCCTGACCATCGGCGGCACCTACCCGCTCGCCTCCCCGGACACCATCGCCGGCCGCCCCTACGACCTCGAGACCCTCGCGGCCGACGCCAACTTCGGCAACCCCCAGCCGATCACCACCGAGGTCCAGTCGCTCCTCCTCGACGGAGCCCGCGTCGAGCACCTCCGCGACGGCAACCGCGAGTCCTACTTCCAGATCCGCATCACCGCCGACAACCCCCACGACCTCGCTCGAGGAGAGGCCGAGCTCCGCGCCCAGCTGCAACGGATCACCACCCTCGAGTGGACCCCGCCCCACGCCCTCGCACCCACCTCCAAGTTCATCGTCGTCACCAGCTCGATGCGCTGGCTCTTCGACGACCACGCCGAGCTCCAGCTCAAGCGCGTGTTCGGCGTGACGTTCGTCTGCCTCCCCCACGTCCGCTCCGCCGACACGATCGTCGTCGACGCGATCACCACCCCAGGGTCGACCAGCCCGCCCACCATCACCACGGTCGACAACTGCAACGCCACCACCGGCTGGGCCGCGGAATGGAAGCTCGTCGGGACCAGCGACCCCTGGGCGACCATCCCCGTCACCTCGTACGCCGGCACCGCCATCAAGGCCGACTCCCCCACCGCTGGCCCGCCCGCACCGGTCGCCGTCGCAGCGTCCAGCATCCGCGTCTCCAAGACCTTCGCCGCCTTCGACGCCAGCCCCTACGTCCGGTTCACCATCACCAGCAGCCGAGCCTTCGACTACGTGGCGCTCCGCGTCGATGACACCTGGGTCGAGCCCATCCTCGTCGACGGCGACGACTACTACTTCGAGACCGCCGACACCTCGGTCACGTTCCTCCGGCTCCAGGTCAACTGGCCCCGCCTGATTTCCCCGGCATACCCCGACCTGTTCGTCCACGACGTCGCGAAGTACTCCAGGCTCCCCCAGTTCGGCACCGCCCGCGAGCTCGGCCGCACCATCCGCGTCCACGGCAGCGAGCGCACCCCCGGCTCAATCGCCGTCGAGCACGAGAGCACCGCCCTCGGTGGGCACGTCATCGTTTACACCCACGACGACGCCTCCGGGTACACCCCGCCCCTCGGGCCCGACAACATCTCCGGTTCGAGCAGCGTCGTCAGCACCAACGTCAGCGGGAAGGCCTACAACCTCGACACCCCCGCCGTGTTCGAGAAGAGCCTCGCCGGCATCCCTGCCGGCCGCTACGAGCTCGGCGCGCTCCTGTCCATCCCCAGCGGGTCCGGGTCCTACGACATCGCCTGGTCCGCGCAGACCTACGTTGGCGGCGTCGCCGTAGGCGAGGCCCAGTCCGGAACCACCACCATCACCTGGACTAGCGACCTCAAGATCTACGCCCCGCTCGCCCGGATCCTGCTGCCCCCGACCAGGGTCGCACCCGGCGCCACCGCGACCGTCCGCATCAGCATCAGCGACCCCACCCCTGGCAGCGGCCCAGACATCACCCTCGACGAGGCCTGGATCTTCAACCTCAGCATCGGCGCGCTCACCATCGCCAAGACCACCAAGCGCCGCCTCTGGATCGACTCCGCCGACATCCCCCTCGGCGTCCCCGCGATTTGGACCGGCGACAACGCCGACCGATCCGACGCCTACGCCCTGTCCCTCCGCAGCCAGGTCCTCGCCGTCGGCACCCACGTTTGGAACCCCGGCACCACCTCGATCTTCACCGTCACCGAGGGAGTCGAGGACGCCGCGGTCAGCTTCGACTACACCCCCTGCTGGTCCCACCACCCCATGGCCATCACCGACGAGCTCGAGCCAACGGCATGACCGAGCAGATCGCCGTCGCCGGCCGCTGGCTCGCCCTCCAGACAGACACCGCCTGGGGAGACCTGCAGTACACCGGCCGCCACCCCCGAGGCTGCTGGACCGCCGAGTGGCGCATGGCGCCCGGCGACCGCGGGATCTACCGCGGCCAGCCCGTCGACATCTACGACGGCGCCTCCCCGGTCTGGGCAGGGCACATCGCGTCCGTCGACCCGCTAACCGGGACCTACCAGGCCGACGGCGCAGCACGCGAAGCCGAGAAGCGCCTCGGCCTCGACTCCGGCGGCGCAGCCTCAGCAGGCCCGACCACCGCGATCGCCGCCGCCATCGCCCGAGGGATGAACTGGGCAGGCCACACCATCGCCAGCTTCTCCGGCGACCTCCCCGTCGACGCCGCCAGCCTCGACGACGGCCCCCTCTACCTCCAGCAGCTCCTCGACGCCGGCGCGGAGCAGCGCGGCGAGGAGTGGTGGGTTGGCCCAGACCGGATCGCCAGGATGGGCCCCACCACCACCACCCCGACCTGGTTCCTCGCCCCCGGCTTCATCGCCCCCGGCGTCGACGACGAGGAGTACGCCCAATACCTCTTCGGCCGCTACTACTCCTCGACGACCTCGACCTACCAGACCGCGATCGCCGAGGACACCCTCGCGCCGTACGGCGGCGCCGAAAAGGCCGTGTCCCTCATCGGCCGCGGCGCGATGACCAGCACCAAGGCCGCCACCATCATGAGCAAGATCCTGCAGCGCGACGGATCACGCCTCGCCGTGATCGGCTCGGTCGCCGTCGACGCCAGCAACCTCACCAACGCCGGCGGCACGCCGGCCGACGTCCGCCTCATCACCGAGGGACAGATGGTCCGGGCGCTCGGGACCTTCCCCGACGCCCGCCGGCTCACCCCCTACATCGACTTCGTCATCGGCGAGGTCCGGCACGACGCGACTACCGTGGTAACCATCCAGCCGCTCGGGCGCGCGGCCACCGACCTGCGAGCCCTCTTCGAGAAGGGAGCGTGACCCACCGTGACCCCCGAGGCATGGGCAACCGTTGGCCTGGTCGTCGCACCGCTGATGACCGTGCTCGTCCTATGGCTGCGCAAGCGCCTGCAGCTCATCGAGCCCCCGATCAGTGACGAGGCCGCCACCGCCGTCAAGATCAGCACCAAGTCAGAGACCAAGCCCGACGACCGCAACCAAGCCCTCATCTTGCTCGCCGGCAAGCTGGCCCAGCAGGACGCCGAGATCCAGGAGCTCAAAGCCCGCGACAACGCGTGGGCGATGTTCACCTGGGAGCTCGAGCACTGGGGTCTGCGAGGGTGGGCACGGTCCCCAAAACCGCATGAGCCGATGCCGACGCGCCCGCCGCGGCTGAGGCCCGACGCGGACGAGTACGAACCCCGTAGGCTCATCGACAGCGGCCCCAACGACTGAGGAGGCGCCGTGGGCGCTCCGACCACCACCATCACGTACAACGCCGGCGACGCGACCGCGGCCGAGCTGACGGCCGACCTCCGCGAGCTCGCGCTGCGCTCCTGGTTGATCGCGCTGCAGGAGGCAGCCGACCGCGCCGAGGTCCTCAAGCGCATCGACGCCCAGCTCCTGCAGGACAAGGGCGACGACCGCGCCCACCTCGCGATGCTGATCGCCGACGGCATCCGCATCATCGACCACGGCTACATCAAGCTCGCCCGCCGCAGCTGGGTCGGCGCCTGGGGAGCAGGCCCGCCGACGCTCGCCGCGCGCCACCTCCAGTGGGCCAAGGTCGACCTCGGCAACGGCGACATCTTCACCGTCGCCAACACCCACGGCCCGCCCTCGGTCGACCGGCCAGCCAAGGGCCCGATCGCCCGAGCCGGCCGAGCACGCCGACGCCGCATGCTCCGCACCCAGGTCGCCGGCATCGTCGCCTGGGCCAACCGCACCCCCGGCACGATCGCGATCCACGGCGACTGGAATGCCGAACCCGACTCCGACTTCCTCCAGCCCCTCAAGGCCGCAGGCTTCCGGCCGCTCACCGCGCCCAGCCACAAGGCCAAGAACCCCAACCGCTCGATCGACATCATCTGGATCCGCGACGCCACCCCAGGCCAGGCCAGGGCACTCCCCGGCTACCACTCCGACCACCGCCCCGTCGCAGCCACCTACACCCCCCAGGAGATCCCCATGCCTCGCTACCCCGGCTACCCCGGCGCCAACCAGACCCGCCTCTGGTTCTCCGGCCGCTTCGACGCCAGCCGCATCAACCCCAACGTCGGCGTCCTCCACACCACCGAGACCGTCGGCCTCCCCGGCTACGCCGGCGGAGCCTCGGCGCCGCACTACACCATGGTCCCCGACTGCCGCGCCAAGACCGCCGAGTGGTTCCAGCACTGGCTCGAGACCGAGTCCGCGCGCGCGCTCCGCAACGAGGACGGCGGCGTCCAGACCAACACCCTCAACGCCTACCAGCTCGAGCTCGTTGGGACCTGCGACCCCCGCCACCGCAAGACCTGGGTCGTCAGCGGCCGCACCCTGCACGCCGGCGTCGACTACATCTACTGGCCCGAGGCCCCGACCTGGGCGCTCGACCTCGTCGCCGACTTCATGGCCAGCGCAGCCAAGCGCCTCGGCATCAAGCTCGTCGCGCCCGCCTTCCAGGCCTACCCCGCGTCGTACGGCGCCAACCGCCGCGATGGCGGAGCCACCAACACCGTCCGATTTAGCTTCGCCCGCTGGCGCGACTTCTACGGCTGGCTCGGCCACCAGCACGTCCCCGAGAACACCCACGGCGACCCCGGCAAGATCGACATCGGCTACCTCCTCGAGGCCGCCGACAAGATCCTCAACCCGCCCCCCACCCAGACCAGGGTGCAGCGCATCGGCACCCAGCTCGTCGCCGACTTCGGCGATATCGGCATCGCGATCAGCAAGGCCAAGCGCACCGTCTCCCGCTACGACAACGTCCCCGAGGCCCGCGCCAAGGTCCACCGGTGGGCGGCGGAGATCGACGCCCTCCTCGACGCCGCGCTGGCCGACATCGCCGCGGCGGCCGACGACTATGACAAGATTCCCCCGAAGTGAGGAGCAGCACGATGACCGAGATTCCAACGATCAAGATCCCCACCTGGCTCCGCGTCGTCCTCTACCTGGCCGCCACGATCGCGCTCCTCCTGTCGTCGTACTTCCTCGACCGCGGCTTCACCTGGTGGACCGAGGCCGAGGTCAAGCTCGTCCAGGCCGCCGCCGCGCTCGTCTCCACGCTGGCGACCGTCAAGGTCACCCGCGAGGCCATCACCACCCGCCGCGCCGCCGCGGTCCCCGGCGAGGTCGTCGAGCGCTCCGACGACACCAGCACGCCGACCGATCACGCCGGCGTCATCGAGGGCGGAGCCTGACCCGTGCCCATCGACACCGTCGCCCTGGTCGGCGTCCTCGAGGACCTCGTCGGAGAGCCCCTCGACACCGACCAGATCGAGGCATGGCTGGAGAGCACCGAGGACGCGGTCAACGACCCGTTCGTCTCCATCCGACTCGGCCCCACCTACAAGGTCGCGATCGGCGACGACGGCGCGTTCTCCATCGCAGGCCTGCCCGCCGGCGGGATCTACCGCCTCAAGGTGACCTACCTCCCCCGCACCGGCGCCAACGTCCGCACCTGGACCTCCAACTGGGTCCAGCTCCTCGACGACGCCGACCTCTCCGACCCGACGCTCGAGGCAGTCACCCCGACCGCGGTCGAGATCACCACCTCGACCTACCAGACCGGGACCACGGTCGCCAACCGCCGCGGCCTCGCACCATGGCTCGCGGCCCTCGCCAACCGCGACAACGCGCCGGCCAAGATCATGGTCATGGGCGACTCCACGATGCACTACGGCGCCGCATCGTGGGCCCAGACCACCGTCGAGCGGCTCCGCGCGCTCCTCCAGGCGAAGTACCCCACCACCGGCGTCGCGGTCCCAGGTGCTGGCTACGTCCCCGCCTACAAGTTCCTCTCCCCCACCCTCCCCGGCGTCCAGTCCGGCGGCACCGGCTACTCCACCGGCGCCGGCCTCGGGATGGAGCACTACAACCTCCACAACCCCGGCACCGCGCAGTACCGCGAGCTCGTCATCGACGGCGACTCCGTGCGGGTCTGGTATGGCAAGAGCAACTACCTCGTCCACCAGGGCATCGTCTCGATCGACGGCGTCGACCAGGCCGCGCTCAACTCCCAGAATGGGATCAGCTACCCCCCGCAGGTCGACAGCGACGGCCACTACCAGGACTACAGCTTCACCGCTGGCGCGCACACCATCCGGGTCCGCGGCGTCTCCGGCCTTGCGTTCATCCTCGACGGCATCGAGGTGTTCAACGGCGACAAGACCAAGGGCATCCACGTCTACAACGGCGCCCGCTCCGGCGGCAAGGCATCCCAGTACGCCGGCGCAGCAGCCGACCGCCACTGGGAGATCGCCGCGGTCATCAAGCCCCAGCTCTGGGTCCTCGCACTCGGCATCAACGACGAGCTCGACGGCGACGCGGCCGCCTACCTCGCCGACCTCGACACCATCCTCGACACCAAGATCCCCGCCGCCATGGGCACCGACCCCTACAGCGTGCTCCTGGTCGGCCAGTACCGCCCGAGCCGAGCCGTCGACACCGCGCTCTGGACCGCGATGCAGTCCGGCCTCAAGGCCCGCGCCGCCGGCAATGTGGCCATGCTCGACGTCGGCGCCCTCTGGCCGCTCCCGCTCGAGGCCGACGGCTCCACGTCGTACGGCCTCATGAGCGAGGCCACCGACCCGCTCCACCCGTCCACCCTCGGCCACGAGCTCCAGGCCCAGGTCGTCGCCGACGCCATCGGCTTCATCTGAGGAAGGAGGCCCGACCGTGGTATTGCCCGAGAACTACACCAACGTCGCCCGCCGGACCCGCACCGAGGACCGCGTCGCAGCGCTCGAGTCCGGCGGCGGCGGGGGAGGCCTGACCGTCACCGGCACCAAGGCAGCCGGCAAGATCCCCAAGGTCGACGTCGACGGCACCACCGTGGTCTGGTCGACCGACGACGCTGGCAGCGGCGGCCTCACCGTCACCGGAACCCCAGCCGTCGGCAAGATCCCCAAGGTCCAGGCCGACGGCTCCACGATCGCCTGGGACGACGACATCGCCAGCCCCCCCGGCGCCTACATCCGCATGGGCTCCAACGTCCGGTTCGTCGCCGCGTCCGGGGAGAGCGCCGGCGTCAAGGGCATCTGCGACTACGTCTGTGACGGCACCAGCGACGAGTCCGAGTTCAACACCGCGCTCGCCGCGGTCGGGACCGAGACCATCGGCCGCGGCACCAACGGCGGCCAGGTGATCGCCGTCGGCCGCCGCTTCACCATCGGTGGCCCGATCCTCATGCAGACCCAGACCCACCTCACCAGCCAGTACGGCGAGGAGGCCACCCAGATCCGCTGCGCCTCCACCTACCAGCCAGGCAACAGCGGCGGCATGATCCAGCTCGCGACCGTCGACACTCAGTACGTCACCGTCGACCACCTCACCCTCGACGGCCAGGGCTACAGCGTGGGCGGCCTCTACATCAGCCAGGCAGACGGCCAGGAGTACGACGCCTACCACAAGTTCTCCGACCTCTACATCTGGAACTGCGGCGGCAACACCGGCACCGGCGACGCCATCAGCATGCAAAACGCCAGCGGCGGCCGCCTCCGCGGCTGCCACCTCCGCAACATCCGCGTCCTCAACGCCGGCCGCTACGGCTGCTACATCAACGGCCCCGACTCGTTCTACACCAACATCGACATCGGCAGCTCGGGGAGCCACGGCTTCTATGTGACCCACGCCAACAACCGCATCGTCGGCTGCAAGGCATGGTTCAGTGACGGCTCCGGCTACTACTTCACCACAGCCAGCCGCGACAACCAGGTCAGCGCCTGCGAGTCCCAGGACAACCTCCAGCACGGCTACCACATCCAGGGAGCCCGCAACTCGTTCTCGAGCTGCTGCGCCGACTCCAACAGCTACGACGGCAGCCACCCCAACAGCTCCAGCGGGCAGGCGATCACAGGCCGCACCTACCACGGCTTCAACATCCTCGGGAACTACACGTGTGTCGTGGGTTGCACCGCCTCCGACAAGAACGAGAGCGGCCGCGGCGCCCGCCAGGTGTACGGCGTCTACATCGGGTCCGGGGTGTCGTGCATCGTCAAGGTCACCACGACCGGCAACTACACCGGGCCCCTCTCCGACAACAGCACCGCCACCCGCGACGTCACCGTCATCGGCACCTGACCCACCACCACCCAGCAAGGGAGCACGACCATGACCAAGACCACCAAGAGCCTCGAGGGACTGGTGTTCCGCAAGCACCCCGACACCCGCGGCCAGCAGCGCGTCGCGCGCTTCGACCCGATCACCGGCGAGCGGAAGCTCGTCAACCCCGCCACCCCCGGCGACGACCACGAGCCCTGGCCGCTCCTCGGGATCACCCTCGAGGTCGCCCCGGACGAGACCACCATCACCACCCAGAAGGTCGCCGAGGGCATCGCCGAGGGCTGGCTCACCGCCGACAACCAGCGCGCCGTCGTACGCCCCGCCGGCGCCACCCAGGACGTCCTCGCCTCCACCCAGACCGGCCAGCCCCACCTGTTCATCCACGCCGACCGGCTGACCTTCCACACCCTCGACGGCGACATCAGCTACCGGGTCGTCCACCAGCCCGACAAGTACGCCGCCGACGGCGACGACGACACCCCCGTCACCCCCGAGACCTACGCCGCCGGCGCCACCCGCGTCGACCACTTCTACCGCATCGTCAAGGAGGCCTGACCCGCCATGGGCAACTTCATCTTCACGAGGAGCAAGGGCCGGTTCGTCGAGTTCGCCGAGCGGATCAACGCCAACGACCCGACCAACAGCATCCTCACCCTCTCGGCGTGGAACACCGCGACCGCCGACGCCACCCTCCTCGACCTCGACACCGTCGCCCAGGTCGAGGCCGACGGCGGCACCGCCGAGGTCACCAACTCCGGGTACGCCCGCAAGACCTTCGCCGACTCCACCATCACCATCACCTACGACGACACCAACGACCGCGTCGACCTCGACGTCGCCGACCAGACCTGGACCGCCGTCGCCGCCGGCACCGCGTGGACCGACCTGATGTTCGCCTACGACTCCGACTCCACCAGCGGCACCGACGCCAACCAGGTCCCCGTGTCTTTCCACGACTTCGCGGTCACCCCGGACGGGTCCGACATCACGGCCACGATCGCCGTGTTCGCCCGCGCCAGCTGAGAGAGGCCCGACGTGCTGACCACCCCGGCCGAGCTCTTCGACGCGCTCGCGAACAACAGCTCGCGGGTCGTCGTCGACAAGGCCTCCATCAGCAACGCCGCGGCCGCGCAGTTCCATTCGCTGTGGCGCGCCACCGGGCAGCCCGGGCAGGGCGCGATCCCCACGTCCGTCGCGGTGTGCGACCACACCCTGACCGGCGCGGTCTCGTTCAACCAGCAGACCTCGCCTGCGACGTCGTACATCGGCTACCTCTCCGCGGCGTGCTCCAACGCGGCGACCACGCTCGAGCTGCATGACCGCCTCGTCCACATGGGCGGCCTCGTCGGGAACGTCGCGACCGCGCAGACCGTCACCGGCATGGACCTCTCGACCCTGCTGGCCACCAACAACCTCGACGCACGCAAGGGCGACGCCAACTACTCCGACGTCCAGTGGTGGCTCGAGTGGTACACCGACACCGGCTCTACGGCCGTCACCGTGACCGTGAACGTCACCTACAACGACGGCACCACCGGCAACCTCACCGGTATCTCGCTGGCTGCGACCCGCCGCGCTTCGTTCATGCAGCCCCTTAACGGCTTCATCCCTGCCGCGTCGTCCGGGAAATACATCAGGGACGTCAACTCCGTGACCTTGTCCGCGACCACCGGCACGGCC
>Ga0208916_10000605_pt1 | contig 16567 bp, 17 predicted proteins | sample DEB19_08_DNA_5_FD_184523 | JGI IMG/M metagenome (GOLD analysis project Ga0208916, IMG submission 184523) | Aqueous microbial communities from the Delaware River and Bay under freshwater to marine salinity gradient to study organic matter... | ecosystem: Environmental > Aquatic > Marine >... | reverse complement strand
TCAAACGAAAACCCAGCTTTCATCTCAAACCACTGGTCGCCCTGAAACAGGCCGCCGGGAAGGTGATGAAGGTCGCTCTGTCAGCCCGGATACCGGCCAACAAGGTGACCTGTCGCAAGACTGGTTTAAAGCCCATGCACTGTCGGGGAAGGCGGTGAGGGCGTTTTACTTGTTAGTTTTTTATGATTTTTTCAACTCCTTTTGCCCAGGTGGGCGTTGCTTTGGCCTGTGCGGTTTTAACTTGCGCACAAGCTGAGACCCTTGTACCTGATGTGGTGGTTACCTCTACGCGTTTTGCCCAAGATCTAACCCCATTGCCTCAGGGTGTGAGTGTGATGACTGCCGATCAAATTCGCAGTTCCGGGGCCGCCACCGTGAACCAGGTCTTGATGACTGTTTTGGGTGTGGCTGGACGCCAAGATTTCTACGGCGGGGGTGACTACAACTTGGATTTGCGTGGCTTTGGTACAACTGCCGACAGCAACCAAGTGGTGATTTTGGATGGTATTCGCCTCAACGAGGGTGACTTGGGTGGCACGCGTTTGGCAGGCATCCCAATTGAGGATGTGGTGCGGATTGAAGTTCTGCGTGGCAACGGAACGGTGCTTTATGGTGAGGGTGCAACGGGTGGGGTGATTGCCATCACCACGAAGGCGGGACAGGGCCGAGCCCGTGAAAATCAAATTTCGGCATATGGTTCAGTCGGTTCAATGCGCTCGAGTGAGCTCAGAACCAACGCCACATTGGCATCTGAAGGCTTCACTTTGGACCTCAATGGCCAAAGCAAAAGCAGCCACAACCACCGCGACAACTTTCGCTCGCAATTTGATGGCGGCGGAGTGACCGCTCAATGGTCGGGCGAAACGACTCGTATGGGGATTCGTCATTCTCGCGATGCTTTGAGCACAGGCTTGCCAGGTTCTTTGAGCGCGGCGCAATACGTTCAAAACCCACGGCAAGCCTCAACAAGCACAGACCACGCTCAAATTAAAAATAATTTGAATGGTTTGTTTTTGACAACGGATTTGGCGGGCTGGTCTATCTCCCTTGATGCGGGTTGGCGCGAGAAAACCCTCAATAGCACCAACTATGTCTACGACGTCGATGCGCAACAAATGTCGGTACGTGCGCAAAAGAGCTTTGATGTAGGCACGATCAAAAACACGCTTTCTTTGGGCCAAGACCATGGCGAGTGGACTCGAACGGCTTATGGCAGTCAAGCAAGCCAAAAATCCAAAGCGCTCTACCTGAAGAATGACTTGTCTCCTTGGCAAGGTACTCGGGTGTCTGCTGGCTTGCGCACTGAAAAAATGGACAAGCTTTCTGGCTCAACTGCCTTACAAAAAACCCAAAACGCATGGGACCTCGGTGTCAGTCAGCGCCTAAATACCCAATGGACCGGTTGGGCGCGCGCAGGCAACAGTTTCCGCTTGGCCAATGTGGATGAATTTTCATACACCAACCCCAATGTGGCCATTCGTCCTCAGACCTCTGAAGACCTGGAGGCAGGTATTCGCTGGGCAGATGGCTCAACTCGCTCAGAGCTGCGGGCTTACCGAAGTGCCTTAACGGACGAAATTGGCTTCGATCCAGCGGCCAGGGGCGGTAGCGGAGCGAACATCAATTTAGCCCCAACATTGCGACAGGGTTTGGAGTGGGATGGCGATGTACGACTCAATACCCAATGGGCTTTCGGCGCTCATCTGGCCGTCAGACAATCGGTTTTCCGTTCAGGCGCATATTCAGGCAAGGATGTGCCTTTGGCGCCGCGTCACACCTTGGCGCTTCGAACAGAATGGACACCTGCGCAAAAACACCGTGTTTTTGCCAACATAAACGTCGTTGGTGTGCAGCATCCAGACTTTGCCAACCAATGCAAAATGCCCAGTTACACCACCTTGGATGCACGTTATGCCTACCAAGCAAAGCATGTCGAATATTCATTGGGAGCCAAGAATCTGCTGAACCACCGCTTTTACACTCAGGCATATGGGTGCAGCGGTGGTCAAACAACGAGTATCTACCCAGAAGCTGGACGAGTCGTGAATTTGGCCGTTCGTTTGCATTATTAACACCATGCCTCAAACCCTCGGCCCCAAACGCATCGTCTGCCTCACCGAGGAGACCACCGAGTGGCTTTACCTGTTGGGGCAGGAAAGCCGCATTGTGGGCATCAGTGGGTACACGGTTCGGCCGCGTCGGGCGAGGGAGGAAAAGCCCAAAGTCAGTGCCTTTTTGAATGCCAAGATCGACAAAATCCTGGCCCTGCAACCTGACTGCGTGCTGGGCTTTTCTGACCTGCAAGCCGACATCGCAGCACAACTTATACGGGCCGGCGTGCAGGTCACAGTATTCAACCAGCGAAGCGTGGACGAGATTTTTTCGGTCTTGTACCAAGTCGCGGCCATGGTGGGCTGTGCCGATTCGGGGCAGACACAATTGGCTGCCATGCGTACACGTTTAGAAGCCATCAAGGCAGAAGTGGCCGCATTGCAAGCCACTGGCAAACGCCGCCCCCGGGTGTTTTTTGAGGAATGGGACGAACCCCACATCAGCGCCATCCGTTGGGTGTCTGAGTTGTTGAGCATTGCCGGGGGGGACGACGTTTTTCCCGAGTTGGCCGGTCAATCGTTGGGCAAAAATCGCATCATTGCCCATGGTGATCAGATCGTGGCGCGTGCCCCTGACATCGTCATCGGCTCTTGGTGCGGCAAAAAATTCCGTCCCGAAAAGGTCGCGGCCAAAGCAGGGTGGCAAGACGTACCCGCCGTGCGCAATCAACAATTGTTCGAGATCAAGTCGGCCGATATATTGCAACCCGGCCCGGCGGCCCTGACGGATGGTGTTGAACAGATGCACCGTATTGTTCGGCAATGGATGTTGACCCATGGCTGAGCCAGTGTGCAAAGAATTCATCACTGGCGGTCAGCGCAGCGGCAAGTCGCGCCGAGCCGAAGATGCGGCATTTGAGTGGCTGGCCGCAAGCCCTGCGCACAGTGCCCTGATGTTGGCAACCGCCCAAGCTTGGGATGGTGAAATGCGCCAACGCATTGCCCGCCATCAGGCGGACCGAGCCGTGCGTTTGCCCGGCATGCGCACCCTGGAAGAACCCCGGCTTTTGGCCCAGGCCATCACCCAACACAGCCAAGCTCATGTACTCATCGTGGTGGACTGCCTGACCCTTTGGTTGACCCATCTGAGCATGCCATTGAACCCTGCAGATGCACTGAACGAGGCAGAAATTTTGGCCGCCACACAAGCCTTGTGCCAAGCCATTGCACAGGCCCCTGGCCCTGTGGTGCTGGTGGGCAATGAGATTGGCATGGGCGTGATTCCGATGGGGCAGGACGTGCGTCAATTTGTGGATGCACTGGGACGAATCAACCAAAATGTGGCCGCTGTATGCGATCGCGTGACCCTGATGGTGTCGGGTTTGCCACTTGCTCTGAAAGCTGCGACATGAGCAGCTTGCGCCTGGTTTTTTTCATTTTGACCGCTGCCGCACTGGGCTTGCTTGCACCTGCTGCGCTGGCTGCGCTGCAGGTCACCGACGACAAAGGGATGGTGGTGAACTTTGAGCGTGCGCCCATGCGCATCGTCAGCTTGCTGCCCTCGCTGACTGAGACGGTTTGTGAACTCGGACATTGCCAACGTCTGGTTGGTGTAGACCGTTACTCCACCTTTCCCACCAGCCTGAAACTGTTGCCACAAGTGGGCGGGGGTCTTGATCCCAATATCGAGGCCATTGTGGCCCTGCGGCCCGACGTCGTGCTGGTGGCGGCTTCTTCGCGTGCGGTAGATCGTTTAAGGTCTTTGGGCCTCAAGGTGCTGGCCCTCGAGCCCAAATCGCATGCCGATGTGCAGCGTGTGATGCTCAAAATTGGGCAATTACTGGAAGTGCCTGATGCCCCCAAAATTTGGCGTGTCATCGATGCGGGCGTGGCAGCGGCAGCGCAATCTTTGCCGCCCAGCGTGCATGGCAGTCGGGTCTACTTCGAGGTTGATCCCGGTCCCTATGCGGCGGGCGAGTCGTCTTTCATTGGCGAAACCCTGACCCGTCTGGGCGTCAAAAACATCGTGCCCGCTGCATTTGGGCCGTTTCCCAAGCTCAACCCAGAATTCATTGTGCGTGCCGACCCCGACTTGATCATGGTGGGCGAAAACACCGTCCAAGGCATGGCTCAGCGTCCCGGCTGGGCTAGCATGCGCGCCCTGCGCGAGCAGCGTTTGTGCGTGTTTCCGGTCGCCGAGTCCGATATTTTGGTGCGGCCCGGTCCCCGCATGGCTGAGGGGGCCCGCCTCATGGCCCGTTGCCTTGCACAAAAGGCGGGCAACACTCAGCCCTCCGGCATACACAAGTCCTTAGGCATGCCCAAGCCATGAGCGCCAATCTGGCCGTGCCAGTCTCAAGGCCTCAAGGCCACTCGCAGCCTGTATTTGGGCTGGTAGCCGCCCTGCTTTTGGTGGCCACGGTGCTCACGGTGTTGGGCATCGGGGTGGGTAGCACGGGTTTTGAAAACTTGCTTCAACCCTTGCTGCACCCGCAGGCCGATCCCTCTGCCACAGCCATGGCGCAGCAAATTATTTGGGAAATCCGTTTGCCGCGCACGCTGGGCGCTTGGGCTGCAGGGGCCTTGCTGGGGCTGGCGGGTGCGTTAGCGCAGGGTTTGTTTCGCAATCCACTGGCCGATCCTTTTTTGTTAGGCAGTGCTTCTGGCGCCTCTTTGGGTGTGGCGTTCGCACTGGCAGCGCTGGGCAGCGGGGGCATGTTGGGTTTGGGCAGCACGATGAACAGCGGTGTGGCGGTGAGCGTGTTTTCGAGCAGCTTGTGGGTGAGGTTGGGATTAACGGGCGCGGCTTTTGGGGGCGCTGTCTTGGCCGTTTTGTTGACGTTGCTTTTGGCCAGCGGGGTGCAGCACACGCTGCGGTTGTTGTTGGCCGGTGTGGTGGTGGGCGTGGTGTTGGGTGCCTTGACGCAAATGGTGTTGCTGTTTTCGCCGGATTCCTTGCAGGCCATGCAGGCCTTTATGCTGGGGTCAACCAGCTTTGTAGGCTGGACTTCTTTTGTCTTGATGGGCTCGGTTTGGCTTGTGTGTGTTGCACTGGCTTGGCTGTTGGCCAGAGTGCTGGATGGTTTGAGCCTGGGCGATGCCACGGCCCGTAGCCTGGGTCTGCCTCTTGGGCCGATGCGTGCCGCCTTGGTGGGGGTGTTGGCTTTGGCGACGGGAACAGCGGTTGCACAAACTGGCTTGATCGCATTCATTGGACTGGTAGCCCCGCATTTGGTGCGCTCTTTGGTCAACACCACCAGTGGGCGAATGATGTGGCTGGCCAGTGGCACGGGCGGCGCTTTGTTGATGGCCGCAGACACCTTGGCGCGTGGCTTGATCGCCCCGCAAGAACTTCCGGTGGGCGTTCTAACGGCGGCACTGGGCGGTGGCTATTTGTTGTGGTTGATGCGTCGCAGTACTCACTTGTCGCGGGGGGCAGGCTTGTGACTTCCAAACCCCACACAACTGACATAGCCCGCACGGCGCTTTTGGGCGCACTGCCCGATGGTCAAATTGCCTTTGCTGCGTTGCAGTGCGTTGGCTTGGGCGCACGACTGGGCGGCGTTGCTATTTTGAAAGACCTTGATCTGGCCTTGCCACGCGCACGCTGGACCAGCATTGTTGGGCCCAATGGCGCGGGCAAATCCACCTTGCTCAAAGCGCTGGCGGGCTTGTTGCCGCACACAGGTGAGGTGTTGCTGAACGGACGACCTCTTGCGCAATGGCCCCACAAAACCCGTGCCTGCCAGTTGGCTTGGCTCGGTCAAAACGAAACCAGCGCTGACGACCTGACCGTTTGGGACGTGGCCATGTTGGGTCGCGTGCCGCACCAAGCTTGGTTCAGCCCGCCCAGCCTGACCGACCTGGCCGCGGTCGAGCGCGCGCTGCGGGCAACCCAGGCTTGGGATTGGCGTGCCCGTTCTTTGGGGCAATTGTCTGGAGGCGAGCGCCAGCGTGTTTTGTTGGCGCGTGCCTTGGCGGTGGAGTCCGAAGTGCTGCTCATGGACGAACCCCTGGCCAACCTCGACCCTCCGCACCAAGCCGATTGGTTGGCGCTGGTGCAAGCCTTGATAGCACAAGGTAAAACGGTGGTCAGCGTGTTGCACGAAGTTTCCATGGCCCTGCAAGCCGACCAATTGGTGGTGATGGCCCAGGGCCGCATTTGCCACCAAGGTGCGTGTTCCGATGCCACCACCCACCGGGCTCTGGAGGCGGTGTTTGACCACCGCATCGAAGTCCATGCGCTGCAAGACCAATGGGTGGCCTTGCCTAAAAATGCAACTGTCAAGGTACCCCATGAACATTGAAACCCCGCCCACCGAGAAGCCCTACGAAAAATCTGATGGCGAGCGTCGAGGCTTGGTCATCGTCAACACCGGAGACGGCAAAGGCAAAAGTACTGCCGCTTTTGGCTTGGCCCTGCGTGCGCATGGCCGTGGCAAGGCTGTCAAGATTTACCAATTCATGAAAGTGCCGACGGCCCGGTTTGGCGAGCACCGCATGTTTGAGCAATTGGGCATCCCAATTGAAGGTTTGGGCGATGGCTTCAGCTGGAAAAGCCAAGACCTCGAGCATTCAGCGCAATTAGCCCGCGATGGCTGGGAAAAAGCGCGTGCCACCATACTGAGTGGCGAGCAATTTTTGGTGGTGTTGGATGAAATCACATACCCCTTGATTTATGGCTGGCTGCCTCTGGAGGGGGTGCTGCAAACCCTGCGCGAGCGGCCTTCGCATGTGCATGTTTGCCTTACCGGTCGCCGTTGCCCACCCGAGATCATTGAGTTGGCGGATACCGTATCCGAAATCACGATGGTCAAGCACGCCTTTCAGGCCGGCATACCGGCTCAACGTGGCATAGAAGACTGAAGCACATGGACGGCCTCAGTTTTTTGACGACTCAAACCCTTCCCAAACTACAGCAGATTTCAGCATGACCGAACTCATCATTTGCACCACTTGCCGCACCGTGTCCACCCCGAATGACCAACGTGCTGCGGGCGAAATTTTGTTTGATGCCGTGCAAGCGGCACAAGCGTTTGGCGACCAACCTGAATGGGAAAACGTGCAAGTGCGCGCCATGGCTTGTTTAAGCGGTTGTTCACGCTCTTGCACGGCGGCTTATCAAGCGACCGGCAAACACAGTTATTTGTTTGGTGATTTGACAGCAAGCGACGATGTAGCACGGCAGTTGCTCAACTGTGCTGTGCTGCACCACCAGTCCGTGGATGGGAGTTTGCCGCGTGACAAACGCCCCGCAGCCTTGGTGCCCAGCATGATCGCCCGTTTGCCACCTGTGCTTTAAGCCTGGGCACTTTAGCCAGCAGTTGCGCCGTTCCGCACCCTTAGCTCCTAACAAGATGACACTCCAAACGGTCACTTTGTCCCTGCTGAGCCTGCCCGACTGGCTTGTTGTTGCAGGCGCTGTGATGGTGGCCTTGGCCATAGACCTTGGGTTTGGCGAACCCAAGGGACGCTGGCACCCGGTGGTCTGGATGGGGCGCTATTTGAACCTTGCCGAACCTTATGTGGCTCCGATAGTGGCCATGAAAGGGTCTTCGAAAGTTGCCGGAAAATTGGCTAAAAAAATGACCGAAAAGGTGGCCACAAAAGTCGCACGCTCTCTGAACGAGTTTCTCAGAGGTTGCTTCGCTTGGACTCTGGGGGCCTTGTTGGTGCTTGTTGTTGCAGCGCTGGCCAATGGGCTGGTGTTGCAAGGTGCTTGGCTGCATCAGCAACCCTGGCTGCAAATGCTGTTGCTGGGCTTGCTGCTCAAGCCCATGCTGGCCTGGCGAATGTTGCGCGACGAGGTGCTGGCTGTGGAGCAAGCGCTGGCTGAATCGCTCGATGCTGGACGCGAGCGTGTAGGCTGGCTGGTCAGCCGCGATGTCTCGGCGCTGGAAGCCACCCAAGTGCGCGAAGCCGCGCTGTCTACCTTGGCTGAAAACCTCAACGACTCGGTAGTGGCCCCTTTGTTTTGGTTTGCGGTGGCCGGTTTGCCGGGCGCGGCCCTTTATCGTTTTGCCAATACCGCAGACGCCATGTGGGGTTACCCCGGCGAGCGCCAAGGCCGCAATTGGGCCTGGGCAGGCAAGTGGACCGCCCGCGTGGACGATGTCTTGTCTTGGGTACCCGCCCGACTGACCGCTGTTTTGCTTGGGCTGCCGACCTTGTGGCGCGGTATGACCCGGGTCATGCACAACGCGGGCCTGACGCCCTCACCCAATGGAGGTTGGCCGATGGGGGCTTTGGCCGTGGGTTTGGGCATTCGTTTGGGCAAAACCGGGGTTTACCAACTCAACCCGCAGGGCAGGGCCCCACTGGCGGCAGACACCGCCATGGCTTTGCGCGTTTGTGGGCAGGTGGTGGCAAGTTTGGCGGCTGTGGCTGCTTTCGTGGTCATCGTGACCGTGCTGGGCGGCTCTTTGCAGTGGCCCTTGCTATCCACAGGGTGGGGTGTTTGATGTCCGTTTTGCAAACTTCGCTGCAGGCACCCAATGTGCTGATTCAGCCCGTCCGTCAACACGGTGGCACCGATGTGCTGGGTCCGGTTCGTTGGGACTTTTCAAGCAACGCCAACGCCTGCGGGCCCTGCCCGGTCACGCTGCATGCTGTGCAACAAGCCAACCCGCAACGCTACCCGGACCCTGGTTACACCCACTTGCATAGTGCTCTCGCTGGCTTGCATGGGGTGGCTCCCGAGCGGGTGCTGCTGGCGGCCAGTGCCAGTGAATGCATTCAACGCATCACGGCGTGGCGCTGGCGTGCGGGTGACCGTCATTTTTGGACTCCGCCGCACGCTTATGGCGATTACACCCATGCCGCCCAGGCCTGGGGCTTGCAGACCATCCAATTGACAGACTTTTCAACCAGCGCCAACCGTTCAACATTTTTGGCGGATTCTGTGGCAACGCTTGCTGGGTCAAAGCATCATGGCCAATTGCGTTGGCTGTGCGACCCCGGCAGCCCTTTGGGTCAAAGTGAATCAGCGCAAACCTTGGCTACCATCTTGTCGGGCTTACCTGATACCACTTCGAATCAATCTGGCTTGACCCTTCAAGCCTCCCAAGTGACCTTGGTCGTGGACCGGGCTTACGCGCCTTTGCGCTTGCAGGGCCAAAGCGCCTTGAGCGCTGAGCAACTCGAGCAAGTTTGGCAACTCTGGTCACCCAACAAGGCGCTGGGCTTGACGGGCGTACGCGCTGCATACGCCATTGCTCCTGTGGGTGCAGAGGCCGATGTGTTGGCACTCGATGCTTTGGCCGCTTCTTGGCCTATCGGGGTTCATGGCGAAGCCATGCTGCAGGCGTGGACGCTGGCTGAGACCCAGCAATGGGTCGCGCAAAGCCGCCCAAGGCTGGCCCAATGGCTGCGGGCCCTGCGCGAAACACTGCAAAACCACGGATGGACCTGCGCTCCCACCGACACCCCTTATTTCTGTGCAAAGCCCCCATTGCCATTGGATGCCCGCGTGCTGCGTCGGCAAGGCATCAAGTTCCGCGACGCCACCTCGTTTGACCTGCCAGGCTGGTGGCGCATGAGTGCGCAGTCGCCCGAAGCTTTGGCTGCGTTAGATGCGGCATTGAAGGAGGTATCCGCATGACTGCTGTTTGCGTGATGGTGCTGGGCACCACCAGTGGCGCCGGCAAAAGCTGGCTCACCACGGCGCTGTGTCGTCATTACGCGCAACGCGGACTCAAGGTGGCCCCATTCAAGGCGCAAAACATGAGCAACAACGCCCGCGTGGTGGCGGGTGTGGCCAACGCCCACAGGCAAACCCAAGCTGGCGAAATCGGCAGCGCACAATATTTTCAGGCGCTGGCCGCCCGGGCAGAGCCCGAGGTGCGCATGAACCCCGTGCTGCTCAAACCCGAAGCCGATACCCGCAGCCAAGTGGTGTTGATGGGCGAGGTTAACCGCGAACTGGGCGACACCCCTTGGCGCGAACGCAGCGAAAAAGTCTGGCCCTACATCACTGCGGCTTTGGATGCCTTGTGCGCAGAAAATGATGTGGTGGTGATCGAGGGGGCAGGCTCTCCTGCCGAGATCAACCTGCACGCCAGCGACATCGTGAACATGCGCGTGGCCCGGCATGTGCAAGCCCGGTGTTTGCTGGTCACCGACATTGACCGGGGTGGCGCGTTTGCGCACCTTTACGGCACTTGGGCCCTGTTGCCCGCCAACGAGCAAGCCTTGATAAAAGGCTTTGTGCTGAACAAATTCAGGGGCGATGCACGCTTGCTGGCCCCCGCACCCGAGATGCTGCAACAGCTCACGGGCGTGCCGGTAGTGGCCACTTTGCCTATGTGGCGGCAACACGGTTTGCCCGAAGAAGATGGCGTGTTCGACGACAGCGCGCGATCCTTCGGTGTCGTGCACACCACGGTGGCTGTGGTGGCTTACCCTCGCTTGAGTAATCTGGACGAGTTTCAGCCACTCAAAAACGTGCCGGGCATCCGCCTGGTATGGGCGCGAAGCCCAGCCGACTGTGCCGGGGCCGACTGGATCGTGTTGCCCGGCTCCAAAGCCACTGCGGCTGATTTGCAATGGCTGCGTGCCCAAGGCTTGGACCATACCGTGGCCGCTCATGCAGCCAAAGGGGGCAGGGTGTTGGGCATATGTGGCGGATTGCAAATGCTGGGCGAAGCCCTGATTGACCCGCACGGCATTGACGGCAATGCACCGGGCCTGGGCTTGTTGCCCCTGGTCACCGTTTTCGATCCCCTCAAAACCGTCACGAGAACCCAAGCGACTTTTTCCGAAGTCACCTGCCCTTGGCATGCCTTGTCGGGCGTTGCTGCCACTGGCTACGAAATTCACCACGGCCAAACCGCGCAACACCCGGCCATGGCCCTGGCAGGCGATGTCGCCCGCGAAGTCATGCCCGGCCTCGGCTGGCAAAACGCTGTGGGCAACGTGTTGGGCTGCTATTTACACGGCTTGTTCGAAGACGCTGCGGTGTTGCAAGCCCTCTTTGGCACCCAAGCCCCCACACTGGACAGCGTCTTTGACGGCTTGGCCCAGTTTCTTGAAACTCACATCGAACCCGGTGTACTTGACGCTTTGATTCAAAAGGATTGACCATGACTTTTTCTGCCCCCGCCATCCCGGATATCTCGCAAGCTGAGTTGTCAACCCGTTTGCAGCAAAAGCTGGACAACAAAACCAAACCTCTGGGTTCGCTGGGCCGAATCGAAGCATTGGCACAACGCATTGGTTTGATTCTGGGCACCGAAACCCCGTCACTGGAGTCTCCGCAATTGGTTGTTTTTGCAGCTGACCATGGCTTGGCCGCACGCGGCGTGTCGGCTTTTCCAAGCGACGTGACTTGGCAAATGGTCGAAAACTTTTTGTCAGGTGGGGCTGCCGTGAGCGTGCTGGCGCGTCAGCACGGCATTGGCCTGACGGTGGTGGATTGTGGCGTGCAGCACGACTTTGCGCCGCGCCCAGGCTTGCTTGACCGCAAAATTGCCGCTGGAACCGCCGATGCCCTGGAGGGCCAGGCCATGACCGAAGCCCAGTGCGACCAAGCTCTGAGCCAAGGTGCCCAATTGCTGAGCAACTTGCCGGGCAACGCCTTGTTATTGGGTGAAATGGGCATTGGCAACACCTCGGCGGCCTCGCTTTTGATGAGCCGCTTGGCCGGGCTGGACATTGTGGATTGCACGGGCGCAGGCACCGGGTTGGATGCCGAAGCGGTGCAGCGCAAGATTGGTGTGTTACGCCAGGTTCTGGCCCGCCATGCCCACGCGCAAACCCCCTTGCAGGCTTTGCAAGCCTTTGGCGGGTTTGAAATCGCCACGATGGTTGGGGCCGTGTTGCAAGCCGCCCATGAGCGCCGGGTGGTGGTTGTCGACGGTTTCATTGCCAGCGCGGCGGTGTTGGTGGCCGGTGCCATTCAATCCAACGTGCTGCAACGCTGCGTGTTTGCGCACCGCTCTGGCGAACGTGGCCATGCCCTCATGCTGGCGCACCTGAAGGCTGAACCCTTGCTGGATTTGGGCTTGCGTTTGGGCGAAGGTTCGGGTGCGGCCATGGCCTGGCCTTTGCTGCAAAGCGCCTGCGCTATCTTGAGCCACATGGCCAGCTTTGAATCGGCAGGCGTGTCGCGCCAAGATGAAGCCACCGCCAACCACAACCCCAACGCCGCTTGAAGATGAATTTTTTGCGTCATTTTTTACTGGCGGTGCAGTTTTTTACCCGCATCCCCGTCACGGACAAACTGGCTGCGTGGGTGGGTTATTCCCCCGCCATGTTGCGGGCCAGTGCCGCGCATTTTCCGGCTATGGGCTGGATTGTGGGCGGCTCTTCCGCGGGCGTGTTTGCCGCGTTTTGCTGGGCCTTGCCCCCGCAAGCGGCCAGTGTTTGGGTGGCGGCGATCTTCAGCACGGCCTTCAGCGTGATGTTAACCGGGGCGTTTCACGAAGACGGCCTGGCCGATACCGCCGATGGTCTGGGTGGGGGCTTCACCCGCGAGCGTGCACTCGACATCATGAAAGATTCGCGCATCGGCACGTACGGCGCCATCGCCTTGGTGTTGGCGGTGCTGGCCAAAATCAGCCTGCTGGTGTTGCTGGCGCAAATTCACCTGCAGTGGGTGCTGGTGGCTTTGTTTGCGGCCCATGTTTCATCGCGCTACACGCCTTTGTGGCTGATTCGCTGCTTGGGGCATGTAGGGGACACGCCGCAATCCAAGTCCAAACCGCTCGCCGACAGCATCGGGCTTGCAGCCTTGGCAGCAGGGGGGCTTTGGTGGCTATTGTGTATGGGCGTTGCGGCACTTGTTTTGCCGTGGGCTGCGTTGCTTGCGGCTGTGTTGGCCGCTTTCGCTGCGGCCGTGTTCATGGGCTGGCGTTTGCACAAACGCTTGCAGGGCTACACCGGGGATGGTCTGGGGGCTACCCAGCAACTGTCCGAAATCGCTTTTTATTTGGGGCTGTGCCTAGCGGCATCGGCAGCACCGTCATGAAGCTGTGGTTGTGCCGTCACGCCCCAGTGCAGCTGGATGCGGGTATTTGCTATGGCAAGACCGATGTGCAAGCTGATCCGGCAGGCACTCGGCTTGCCGCCGATCAACTGGCCCAAGTGTTGCCCCAAGGCTGCCCGGTATGGGCATCGCCTTTGACCCGCACCCGTCAACTGGCCGATGCCCTGACCGGCTTACGACCTGACTTAGGCCCGGTGGTTTGGGACGCGAGTTTGCAAGAGATGGATTTTGGCCATTGGGAAATGCAAACGTGGGACAGCATCGGGCAGCCTGCGGTAGATGAATGGGTCGACAACTTTGCCCACTACCCCGTGGGCGGCGCAGAAAGCACTCAAGACGTGATCACGCGTGTGGCTTTGATGCTGGTCAAAGTCCAAGCCCTGAACTTGCCTGATGTGGTTTGGATCACGCATGCCGGCGTGATCCGAGCGGTGCAGTATTTGTTGCAGGCCCCTCACATGCAAGCTTTGTCTTGCGATACTTGGCCAGTCAATGCCCCGAAGCCCGGTGCTTATTGCTGCATTGACCTTGCTGGTTTAAATCGGCTGAAAACCAGCCCGACTTAAAACGCTTGCCGATAACGCTTGCCAATTGCAAACGGTTTTATCCATTCCCAACACTTCCACCATCAATAGCCCCATGCAACTCAAAATCGTCGTCTACTCCAAGTCCGCATGCCCACAATGCGAGTCCGCCAAGATGCTGCTCAAAACCAAGTCGCTCGATTTTGAAGAAATCAAGATCGACGGCGAGGCCGAGCGCCTGGCTTTTTACGAAAAGTGCGGTCCATCGGTCCGCCAGATGCCGCAGATTTTCATCAACGACCAACGCGTGGGTGGCCTGGCGGGCTTGCAAGCCGCGTTGGGTCAGCTCGGTCGCTGAGGCGCGACCCGGCCCTTCGCCATGGCCGCATCGGCCATTTTGGGTTTCACCTTGGCTTGACCTGCTTGATCCAGGCACAACAAGGTGTCCACATAGTTCATGAACCGGTTCAGGTAGTCCGGCGATACATCGCGCATGATGCCCAGTGAGCGCAGCACCAGCATGTGAGAGTTGATCGGCCCGGCGTTTTGGGGGGCTTGAGCAATGGCTTGCGAAACCTTCTTTTGCACGCTGATCTGGCCCAGCTGCTTGCGAAATTGTCTAATCCGCGGGCTCTCTGTGCGCCAGTCACCTGGTTTGCGCGTGTTGGCGTCGGCCGTGGGCGGTTTCATGTCGTCCAGTAAGTCAGCCAAGGGCGAACGCGTGGATTTGACTTCTGTTGCCGTGCCATGGGCGGCTGCCCGTTGCGCTGCCTCAAACCTCGTTTTCAAGCGATCAATGGTTTGCGCCAGTTTGTCGCAAAGCAAGCCCTGCGCAGGACCTTTTTGTTGGCGCGCCCGTTCAGCCAATACACCGATGTAATGCCAAGCCACCAAATCAAAATGCGCGGCACCAGACGCCCGCAGTGTGGCTTGCAGCTCATCCAGCTTGGTCAGGGTTGACGGGGCTTCGGTCATGTCGCGTTGCTCAGTTTGGCTTGCTGTTGGCCTGCGCTGCATCGACGGTATTGGCGGCTTTGGGTACGGGTGCCATTTCAACGCGGCGGTTCTGGGCACGGGCTTTGTCACTGGTGTTGGCCACCAGGGGTTGTTCCTGGCCAAAAGCGGCGGCAAACAGCATGGCTGAGGGCATGCCTTCTTCGATCAAGGTGCGTGTCACCTTGAGTGCGCGTTGGGCCGACAGTTCCCAGTTGTCTTCAAACTGGCGGTTTCGGTTGCCGACCGCCTTGTCGTCGGTGAAGCCACTGACCATGAGTATTTCGTTACGAGACTGCAGATAGCTGCGCAGCGGTACCACCAAGCTTTTGAGCAACTTTCGGCCCTCGGGTTCCAGCTTGTCCGAGTTCAACTCAAACAGCAATTTGCCGCTGATGCCGATGCGGCCGTTGTTCAGGGTGATGCGGCCACTGGCCAACGGAATCGCCAGCGCTTGTTCCAGCGAAATGCGTTTTTGCTCTTCCACTTGGCGTTTCTGCACCTCGTCTTCGAGCTTGGAGGCCATCTCAAGTTGCGTGGCCATGACGCCCACCAGCAACAGCACAAAGGCGCCCAACAGACCCGTCATCAGGTCGGCAAATGAGATCCAGGTGGGTGCGGTCGAATCGACGTCTGCGTCGTATTCCTGCATCAAGCGGCTCCTTCGGCCTGGCGCTGTTGCAGGGCTTCGAGCACGTCTTTCTGGCTGCCAATGCTGAGGTCAATCATTTCGCGGGCTTGTGCCACGTAATAGGCCAGTTGTTCGTCGCTGCGCGTCATCGACTTGTCAATGGCTTGTTCGATGCGCTGCAGGTTGTTCATGAGCTTTTCATTGGTCTCACTGAACGCCCGCACTGCAAAGCCGAAGGTCTCACCCAGGCTGGCCACATCGACCGCACTGGCCGTGACCTGCGCTGCAATATCGCTCAGCTTGCCGGTTTCGGCAGCCACATGTTCGTGGAACTGGCCACTGGTCTGGGCCAACGATGCTTTGCTGGAAACGAGCAATGCGTCAATGACACCGCGCTGTTCGGTGGATGCGTGGTTGATCGCGTCCAGCAAGGTGCTGAGTGTGCCCAGGATGCGGGTGCGCTCTTCGAGCAGTGCGTTGTCTCGCGCCACACTGACCGAGATTTCCTGGCGCAGTTGGCCAATGACCTCGGCAGCGGCCTTGGGCGCTTCGGAGGCGGTTTCGATCAAACGAGTGATCGGTTCCTCCAGCGCCGTTCCGAGTGTGGTCAGGTGGGTGGTCACGCTGCTTTGCAGTTCGGCCAGACGGGCCACGGCGGCGTCGCCCCGCAGCGCTTCTTGCTCGCGGAGGGTCGACAGTTCTTGGCGCAACACAGCGGCCAGTTCTTCGGCGCGTTGTTGATGTTGCACGGCCCATTGCGCCTCAGATGCGATGCGCTCTCGCATCAGCGTTTCGCTGCTGGCCATCAGGCGCGTCACTTCAGACAGGGTCTGTGTGGCCTGGGTTTGCGTGTGGGTGGTGATGTCTTGTGCTGTGCGGGTCAAGGTGTCGCAAATCGCTTGCTGTTGTGCCAGCGTCTGTGCACTCGCGCTTTGCCATTGTTGGTCCAGGCTGGCGGCGGTGGTTTCGAGTGAAGCTTTCCAGGTGTCCAGGCGCACTTGGTCGGCTGCACTGCGTTCGTCGTGCAAGCGCGTGATGTTGGCCAGTGTCTGACTCGCGTGGGTTTGGGCGTGCGTCTGGATGGCTTGGGCTGTTTGGCCAAGCGCGTCGCAAATGGCCTGTTGCTGCGCCAGGGTTTGTGTGCCCGAGGCTTGCCATTGGCCGTGTAGTGCCGAGGCCATCTGCTCCAGTGCGGCTTGCCAGGCTTGCAGGCGCTGCTTGTCTGCGCCACTTTGCTGGGCCAGTTGCTGCGCTTGTGCGGCGCTGACCTGTTCAACCAAGCTATGGGCGCTGCGCTCGAAATGTTGGCTGAAGGCGTCCAGGGTTTGGCCGACGCGCTCGGTCATGCGTGTGCTGGCCAGTTCGTGGCGGCTTAGCGTTTCGG
>Ga0208916_10000604_pt1 | contig 16570 bp, 14 predicted proteins | sample DEB19_08_DNA_5_FD_184523 | JGI IMG/M metagenome (GOLD analysis project Ga0208916, IMG submission 184523) | Aqueous microbial communities from the Delaware River and Bay under freshwater to marine salinity gradient to study organic matter... | ecosystem: Environmental > Aquatic > Marine >... | reverse complement strand
ACAAATGAAACCTTACCCAATGCCTTGTAAATTGCTTTTGAACACATTGAGCAGGTTAATCCACTAGCTTGGATTTCGGCTGTTTTAATTTGCGCATGTAACTGCAAACTACTTACAAAAAAAACGATTAGAAATATTAATTTCGATTTCATGTTATTAAATTAATCAAAATATCAGCGTACATTTTTGTACGCTGATATAGGTATAGAATTTATTAAAAATTATGCTTTTTTACAACAAGACCCGTCTTTGCAACATGCAGCAGTCATGCCTTTTTTAGCAGTTGCCATTCCTTTCTTGCAACATGCAGCATCTTTTTTGCAGCAGTTTTTTCCGTCTTTAGAACATGTACCGTCCTTGCAACATGCCATATCCTTAGCTCCTGCCATAGTTGTTTTTGTAGCAACTTTTGAAGTTCTATCATATTGGCAACACTCATCTAATTTGCTATAAGCTTCTTGAGAAGCTGTTTGATGTTCTGTATCATAACCAGCTTCCGCAATAGCAGCTTCTATCTTGTCTGTTGAAGTAGTTGTAGCGTCAAAGCCTAATGTTAAAACCTTTGTTGTTTTGTCCCATGCCGCAGTTGAAGCTCCTGCTGTTTTAGCTGCAGTTTCAATGTTTTTTTTGCACATGCCACAGTTTCCTGCTACTTTGATTTTTGTGGTTGTTTGAGCCATTGTTGTAATAGCTATTAAAACAATAAGTACAAATGATATAAATAAACGTTTCATAAAATAATTTTTTAATGACTAATGGACTTAACAATAAAGTGAAGTCGTCGTCGGAATAATAATAATAGAATTAAAAAAAGAAATATTGCTGGCATTAAATGGCAATTAGCATTAAACTAAGCTAGCGCAGCTGTAAAAAATATCAGACTCTATAAACGCAAAAGAGCTCGTAAAGTGGCGGCCCATTGAGATTAGCGACGCCTGTACTAAAATATGTTAAAGGTAAATTATATAATTCTTTGTTCAAGTCTACAGTATAAAACGAAGTAGGTACCGCAACCGCAATTGCATGATACTTTTTCAAATCTCCTGCTTCCTGAAACTGATGTGCATCCTGACTTTTTAAATACTTAACGGTGTCTTTGCAACAATGGTCTTTCTTTTTATTGTCTTTGGGCTTTGCACATTTGCAAGTCATTGCTTTACCTGCGCAATAATGCGTTGATACGGTCATTCCAATACTGGAAAGCGTATATAACATAGCAACGATTAAAGCAAATAGACGTTTCATTACTACAAAGGTAGTATCTATTTTGAAATCAATGCACAAGGAATGTTAAAATAGGTGAAGAATGCTAGTTTATAAAATTCCACCAAATCCCCACCCTTATCCATGTTCCTGTACCGGGGTAGTTTTGAGCATAGAAATTATAATGATTGCCCATAGAAGCACTAGTTGGCAATAAGGTATTCAGATTCTCTACTCTGATATACGCTTTCAAGCGTTTTATCATAAAATGTAAAAATGCATTGGTTGTAGGTCTATTAGTAAGTGTATACTCGTTTTGGGTATAAAACTGGCCATTTAAAGGCATATAATGGTCTGCTTTGAAACCAGTATGATAAATAAATTCTAGTCCAGTTGACAAATTCAAGTTTTTGTAAAATACACCCTCAAATGCTAGTCTTTGTCTTGTCAAAACCAAAGGAACATGTATAGGAGCAGACGGATCTACCACTTGCAATTGTATTTCATTATACCAATTCCAATGCGTACTTAATTTAAATTTATTTTGCACCTGTCCTCTTATATAACTTATGGCATTCCCATAAACACTTGCCTGATATCCGTTACTAAAATATTGGAAATTGTTTATTAATTGATAGTCTAATGCTAATTTCCATTGTGCTGCAATATTGCCTACAGCACCATTTACTTGAATAATATTTTCTTTTTTTATTCCTGCAAGTGCATACACTGGAAAATCTGTGATTCCCATGAATCCTGCCGAAGGTGTTCGATTGTTATTTACAAATCCTAGTTTTAAATAAGTGCCTTTACTATTTAACATTTTAGAGATAAAAGCAGTTGCATTATAGTCACCAGCATGGTAGCCAGTAAAAAATAATTTACCTGACAATGTCATATCCCATACCTGATTTTTTGTCTTGTTCTTATAAACACCAAATCCATATAGGTCATTATTGGACCAGGAAGGCGTGTTAATGAATTGAGCCGACAAATTCATATAGCCAGCACCTAGCTGCAAATATTGATTACTGTTATTTTTCTGCGGATAACTTATTAAGCTAAATTCATTGGTAAAAATATTCCAATTGTCTTTAAACTTAACTGTAAGCTCATTTAATCCTGAATAGCCAAAGTAGTTTGCATATTTAGTAGCATCTGGTGTAGCGTCCTGAAATAGAAATTGACTAGACTCGTATTTTACCTCATTTTGAAAACGCAACCTAGGATAAAACATATAAGTAGTAACGGTGTCTTTGACAACAGAATCTTTTTGACCTAAGTCATATGATTGTTTCCAGTTAAAACTATTTGCTTGATATATGGAACCAGTTGAAACACTTGTATTAAATGGGTTTCTAAAAGACGCACCACTTTGTCCTAGTCTTGTCTCCAATTCATAAGGATTATTCAATGCTAAGCTGTCTAATAAATTAGCATTTACCAGCCCCCCATTTTCCGAAGAAGCCATCTTATTCGTAAGCATCACAAAAAAGCTTTCATACCTTTTTCTTTTAGATTGAAAATGCGCTGTAATACGCATATTATTAAAATTCGCATTTTGATTTTTTAAATTGCCTGGCGAATTACTAAACCTGTATTCAAATGAAAAATTTAACTGTTGCTTTCTATTTTGCGTATGCTTTATTTCAATTAATTGCTCTCCTTTGCCTCCTAATAAATAACCAAGCTCTGTAAACGGCCTAGTAGTTTGATATATAGGCGTTTCGTTTATTGTGTACTTGTAATTGTCAAATGCATGGTAACCAGCATCCCATCCTGATGCTAGTATTGGAGTAAATAAGTAGGACTTACTTGCTGTACCCAAATTTCCAAGATTATAGCTAGTGTAATTAAAAGGGAAATGAACAAAAAAATCGTTTACACTAGTATCTAATTTTTTTATCTCATTGCTATTATATAACTTATAAAAAATAGTTATCGAGTCCGCATTTTTATCTCTTCTTTGTAAAGAATCTGTCACAGCACCCTTCGATCCAAATCCAGAACCACTACTTCTTGGCATTTTATTAAATCCCCCTGAATTCATTTGAGCATTCAAATTGAATTGCAAAAAACAAATTAATAGGGTAGCTAATATTGTACGTTTGAAGGACATGTATTTTATGCAATTGCATTTACTAAATCTCCAATAATCAAAGTCAATTTAGGCTCTGCAGCATTAGCAGCTTCTAAAACTTCCTGATGTGTAATTACATTATTGTCTTCACGAATACCTAAGTCAGTTACTACGCTTATTGCAAAAACCTTCATACCGCAATGCACTGCTGCAATAGTCTCTTGAACCGTACTCATTCCAACCACATCTCCTCCAACTGCTTTGATTAATCTATACTCTGCTCTAGTTTCAAATGTTGGACCTGTAACTCCTACATAAACACCTTCATGTACTTTAATTTGATGTACAGCTGCAATCGCTTTTGCCTTGTCTATAAAGTCTTGCGCATAAGGCTCACTCATGTCCGGGAAACGAGTTCCTAAACTATCTTCGTTTTTGCCAATCAATGGATTAATAGTAAACAAACTAATATGATCTTTAATAATCATTAAATCACCCACCCCATAATCAGGATGCACTCCGCCTGCCGCATTGGATAATAATAAATTTTGAACACCAAGTAACTTTAAAACACGAACTGGAAATGCTACTTGTTCTGGAGTATAGCCTTCATAAAAATGAAAACGACCTTCCATAACCCATACTTTTTTACCATTCAATGTTCCTAAAATTAAACGGCCTTTATGACCTTGTACGGTACTAACTGGAAAATTAGGAATTTCAGTATAAGGAATTTCAAAGTCTGCTTGGATTTTTGTAGCCAAATTTCCCAAACCGCTACCTAAAATAATAGCAGTATGCGCAGTGTCTTGAATTTTAGATTGTATAAACTTAGCGGTCTCTTGTAATTGTGTCATTAAAGCTGTCATATAAAGTCCTTGATTTAAGGCACAAATATAACAACAGAAAGGGACTCTATGCCTTTATTTGCTCAGTTTCTGTCCTTAACACAAAATAAGCAATCACTGCACTAATTACCATAAATACTGCCCCTAGTAAAAAGGAAGATCCTGGAAAATAAATAGGGTTAGAAGGCTTTGTGAAATAAGCAAATAAACTAGTCATAATTAAAGGCCCCACAATGGACGTTACGCTCATTATACTTGTTAAGGAACCCTGTAATTCTCCTTGCTCATTTTTAGGTACATGAACGGAAATTAAGGATTGCAATGCTGGTCCAGAAATGCCACCAAGACAATAAGGAATTAAAAATACAAACATCATCCAAGTAGAACTTGCGAATGCAAATAACAATAATCCCAATGCGTATAAAGCAATTCCTACATAAACACTTCTTTCATTGCCTAATTTAGGATTAATAAATCGAATTAAAACCCCTTGCACTATACCTACTAACAAGCCCACCATTCCTAAAGAAAACCCAATCATTTTAGGTGTCCAATGAAATTTTTCAATATTTGCATAGCTCCAATTGCTTTGTACTGCATGGCTTCCTAAATAAATAAATAGTAAGGAAAATATCAATCCTGAAACAGCAGGATATTTTCTTAAATGAAAAAGCGAGCTTAATGGATTAGACCTTTTTAAATTGAAATCTCTTCTATTTTCGGGTGCCAAAGATTCAGGCAAAACAAAATAGCCATATAAGGCATTACATAATGCTAAACCAGCTGCTACTAAAAAAGGAATTCTTGGCCCTATCTCTCCTAAAAATCCGCCAAGCATTGGGCCAATAATAAAACCAATTCCAAAAGCAGCACCAATCATTCCAAAGTTTTTTGCTCTATTGGACTCGTCACTAATGTCGGCCATATATGCAGACGCCGTAGTGACACTGGCCCCAGTAATACCAGAAATAGTCCTACCTATGAATAGCCAAAAAATGCTTGGCGCAAATGCAAGAAATAAATAATCTAACCCAAAGCCCAATAAAGAAAATAAAAGAACGGGGCGTCTGCCATACTTGTCACTTAAGCTACCAATCATTGGAGCGAATAGAAATTGCATGGTTGCATATAAAAAAGTAAGCCAGCCTCCATATAAAGACACTTTACTTATATCATCCGTGTGAATTAATCCTTTAATTAGTTGAGGTACTACTGGTATAATGATACCTAAACCAACAATATCAATTACTAACGTAAAAAAAATAAACCCAACTGCTGCTTTTCTGTCGTTTGCCATAGTGCCGTAAATATACAAAAAGCCCCCAATACTTTTAAGTAAGGGGGGCTTAAGATTGCCTTAATTCCTTAGGCCTCGTTTCTGAAAACGATCACGCCGTCAAATATGTCTATTAAAACCTTCTTAGTCTTATCAATTTCGCCACTTAAGATCTTTTTACTTAGCTCATTAACAACGAGCTTTTGAATTAGTCTTTTTAATGGCCTTGCCCCAAATTGCATATCAAATCCCTGGTCAGAAAGGTATTCCACTAAATAATCGCTAAACTCAATTTGCATTCCATTTTCAGAAACTAGTTTTTTCAAATTACCCAACTGAATTTTTACAATAGCCGCCATTTGTTTTTGTAATAATGGAGAGAACATGATTATCTCGTCTACTCTATTCAAAAATTCTGGACGAATAGTTTGCTTTAACAATGCCATCACTTCTGTCTTAGACTGCTCTACCTTTTCTTCTAAGTTTTTATCAGTAACCCCTTCAAATGTTTCTTGAATAATATGACTACCAATATTACTCGTCATTATTACAATGGTGTTTTTGAAATTAACTGTCCTTCCTTTGTTGTCCGTTAAATGTCCGTCATCCAAAACTTGTAACAAGATATTCCAAACATCTGGATGTGCTTTTTCAATTTCGTCTAATAAAACAACGCTATACGGTTTTCTTCTTACTGCCTCTGTTAATTGACCACCTTCATCATATCCAACATATCCTGGAGGCGCCCCTACTAAACGTGACACTGAATGCTTTTCTTGATACTCACTCATGTCAATACGTGTCATCATAGCATCGTCGTCAAACAAATAATTTGCCAAAGCCTTCGCCAACTCGGTTTTACCGACTCCTGTAGTTCCTAAGAATATAAATGACCCAATTGGTTTTTTAGGATCCTGCAAACCTGCTCTACTTCTTCTAATCGCATCCGACACTGCTGTAATTGCCTCTTCCTGACCAATTACACGCTTATGCAATTCGTCTTCCAAATGCAATAGTTTTTCTCTGTCGGACTGCAACATTTTACTTACAGGTATCCCTGTTGCTTTTGCAACATTTTCAGCGATATCCTCCGCGTCCACTTCTTCCTTCATTAACCTTTTTCCACTTTCACCCAACTCCTGTAATTGCTTTGTGCAATTTTCTAAATTGGTTTCTTCTTCTTTTAATTTGCCATATCTTATCTCTGCAACTTTTCCGTAATCTCCATTACGCTCTGCAAATTCTGCTTCTTGTTTTAATTTTTCAATATCAGATTTAGCTTTTTGTACCTTATCTACAATTTCTTTTTCCTGAGCCCATTTAGCTTTTAAAGTATCTTGTTGAACTGTTAAATTACTAATATCAATATTTAATGCTTTTAATTGCTCAGGGTTATCCTCTCTCTTAATTGCTTCCCTTTCAATTTCCAATTGACGAATCTGCCTCATTAAAGTGTCAAGCTCTTCTGGCATAGAGTTCATTTCCAGTCTTAATTTTGCCGCACTCTCGTCAATTAAGTCGATTGCCTTGTCTGGTAAAAAACGATCTGTGATATACCTTGTAGACAATTCAACTGCAGCAATAATTGCTTCGTCTTTAATTCGTACATGATGATGTGTTTCATAACGCTCTTTCAATCCTCTTAAAATCGAAATTGCATCCTCTTTGGAAGGTTCGTCAATCATTACTTTTTGGAAACGACGCTCTAAAGCCTTGTCCTTCTCGAAAAACTTTTGATACTCTGCCAATGTAGTGGCGCCAATTGCCCTTAATTCCCCTCTTGCTAAGGCAGGCTTTAAAATATTTGCCGCATCCATTGCGCCTTCCCCTCCACCTGCGCCAACTAATGTATGAATCTCGTCAATAAATAATATTACTTCTCCGTCACTGGTAGCAACTTCTTTAACAACTCCTTTTAATCTTTCTTCAAACTCCCCTTTATATTTTGCACCTGCAATCAATAATCCCATGTCTAGAGCGTAAATTACTTTACTCCTTAAATTGTCTGGCACATCTCCATTCACAATTCTCATTGCCAAACCTTCGGCGATAGCCGTTTTACCAACACCAGGCTCTCCTACTAAAATTGGATTGTTTTTGCTTCTCCTAGAAAGAATATGCAATGTGCGGCGAATTTCTTCATCACGTCCAATTACTGGATCCAATTTTCCTTTATTAGCCAACTCATTTAAATTCTTAGCGTATTTTGACAAAGCCTGAAACTGCGTTTCCTGTGTTGCCGAATTTACTGTCTCCCCTTTTCTTAATTCTTTAATTGCCGTTGTCAATCCCTTCTCCGTTAAGCCAGCGTCTTTTAATATTTTACCAGAAGCATCATTAACTTGTAGAATAGCAACTAATATATGTTCTACTGTAACATACTCGTCACCGAATATTTTTAATGCAGCATTAGATTTTAATAAAACACTATTTAAGTCTCTACTTAAATTAGAAGCAGGTTCACCTGTTTGTTGTTTTGCTAAAGTATTTATTAAGTCTTCTACTTTTTGTAGAATTAATGCAGGGTTTACATTATTTTTTTTCAATAGAAATTCTGTAGAACTATCCTTGTCCAATAAAATTGCTTTCAATACATGTGCGGTTTCAATGGATGCATTGGTATTATTATAAGCAAACTGTTGCGCAGCTTGAATTGCCTCCTGCGCTTTTATGGTGTATTGATTTAAATTCATAATTAATTGTTTATGTATATTAAGGTATGCGCAAAACAAGCGCCAATCTATGATTTAAGTTATAATGTCTTATTTAATATATTAAATCGGAATAAAAGTCAGTCTCTACAAGGTTTTTCTGCTATTTTTACAGCGTGAACGAATATTCAAATACGGTATTTATTAAAGAGCTCGCCCAGCAAATGGGATTTGAGTATTGCGGTATCGCAAAAGCAAAAGAATTAACAGAGGACGCTAAGCGTTTAGAATCATGGATTAATAAAGGTTACCATGGAGAAATGTCTTACATGGAAAACCATTTTGACTTAAGAACCGATCCAAGAAAATTAGTGCCTGGCGCAAAGTCGGTCATTACATTTTTGAAAAATTACTACCCTGCAGTACAACAGGAAGAAGGCTATCCCAAAATTGCAAAATATGCATATGGAGAAGATTACCACGAAGTTATTCGACAAAAACTATTTGAATTTTTAGATACTGCCAAAGCTATGATTGGACCAATTGAAGGTCGTGGATTTGTGGATTCAGCACCTGTGTTGGAAAGGTCTTGGGCAAAATTGTCTGGAGCAGGCTGGATTGGTAAAAACGGAAATTTAATTAGGCCTCAATCTGGATCTTTCTTTTTTATTGCTACCCTAATTGTAGACCTTGACTTAGTATATGATGATCCTATCGCAAAGGATTATTGCGGAGAATGTACAAAATGTGTAGACGCTTGTCCTACACAAGCCATTCTTCCGGACAAAACAATTGAAGCGAATCATTGTATTAGCTACTTCACCATTGAATTAAAAAAAGAAGTGATTGAAGCAGATAGACCTTATAAAGACTGGGCATTTGGTTGCGATGTATGCCAGGATGTATGTCCTTGGAATAGATTTAGCAAAGCAAATAATGAACCTCATTTTAAACCACTAAATGGATTATTACAAATGAGTGCAGATGATTGGATGCAGATTGAAGAGACTACTTTCAAAGCAAGATTTAAGAAGTCCCCTATATTAAGATCAAAACTAAAAGGTATTCAACGAAATATTCAATTTCTTAAGGAGCAGGAGTAACGGACGATTGCTTATTCATAATAGCTTCTTTTAAATTAGCTAACTCCAATTCCATTTTGGCTCCTAATAATTTCTCATTTAATAATGTTTGAAATTTTTCCCAAGGATACCAGTTTACGTGTTGCTCAAAAGACCAATGAATTACATATTCTCCTTGTTTTAAAGGGATCCACTCAATCTGAACTTTATAAGGCGCTTGCCCTGTAGCAATCCATTCAAAAATTGCAGCGCTATCAGTTTTACTAATTGGCCTAATTGTTTGTGTGCCTATAAATGCAGTACGGTCTTTAAAAGTCACTTTATTTTCTTTCCATTCAGACATCCATGCATCCCAATGATGTAAATCACTCACATAGTATGCAATGTTTTGAGGGGTAGTCGTTATTTCAGTTGCCCTTGATACGATAACAGTAGAAGGGAATAAACTTGAAATAGCAGTAACTATTAAACTTAATACTAAAACACTAATAATTATAAATCTTACTAATTTCATTTATTCCCATTTAAAAGTTTTATACGCAACCCCATACACTAATACAGTCCAGATTAATAATACGGAAATGTCGGATCCGCAATCTAATAAATTAGCCCCTTCGAATGAAATATTACGCATCGCATTATTAAAATGCGTTAGTGGTAATATTTTACAAAGTGGCTGCATCCATATTGGGAAATTGTCTATCGAAAAAAAAGTACCTGCTAGTAAAAATTGAGGTAGCGTAATCAAATTAGCTAATGGAGGAATAGTGCTTTCATTCTTAGCCATTCCACTTACAATAAATCCAAATCCCATAAATAGTATTAACGCAATAAAGCTTAATATCATAATATTCACAAAGGTTAATAAGCCGTGTACCAGCGTAAAATTAAATGCGAAGTGACCAATGCCTATAATGATAATTGCAGTAATTAATTGGAATATAACTCTACTCAATGCTTCTCCTAAAATAATATATAGTCTTCTTATGGGTGTTGCATAGAATCTTTTTAATACTAACTGCTGTCTTAAATTAAAGAACAGAAATGCGACACCAAATACACCAGCACTTAATAAAGAAAAACCTAATTGACCTGGCAAGATAAAGTCTATTGTACGGTAGGTTCTACCAGGCACTTGGCGAATGGTATTGTTAACTGTAGCAATAGAAGGAATATCTTTGAAAGCTACCTGATTCATCTTACTAATTACAGATCCTAGAATGGTTTGAATTAATTGAATGTTTTGCGGATTCGCTGCAGCAGAACTTGTTAAATTAATAATATAGGGTGAGCCGGGTTTACCAGTTGCTTGAATTTGAATAAGCGCCGTAATCCTCCCCTTAGATAATTCACTGTTAATTTTACCTGTATCCCCTTTAATAAATTTTAAACCGGGAATTTTTGTGATGCTTGCATAAATTGGGTTCGTAGTGTCCGAACTTGGGTCCATTGCAACATTTACAGACACATTTCCTCCACTACTCATAAATCCAAAAACCAGGATGAAGATTAAAGGAAAAGCAATACTAAATATTACAGCAGAAGGACTTCTGAAAGTGGAACGTAAACTAGCTTTGGTTATAGCTAACATGGCATTCCATTGACGATATTTTTGCATATACAACTAAGGGTGATTCACTACAAAGATAGGTAATCGAGATTGTGGTTCCCCCATCATTTGTCGAATTGACTTCATTTGTTGCAAAAGCTGCCATTGGTCGGCTCCAATTTCTGTACTTATTGCATTTGCTTTAATGTCATTTTGATAGTCATCTAATAAAGACTCTAAAAATGATTTACTCTCCGGTAAAGATTTTATTGAATATCCTTTTAAATGAGCCATTTTAGCAGCAGAAGCAATAGCGTCATTTAATGTTCCTATTCTATCCACTAAACCAACTTTGATTGCATCTGCCCCTGTCCATACTCTACCTTGAGCAATAGAATCAATGTAGTCAACAGACTTATGTCTTCCTTGAGCCACTCTTGACTTAAAGGCGTAATAAACACTGTCTACACTAGACTGTATAAATCTTTGTTCTGTTGCATTTAAAGGCCTAGTAGCAGATGGCCCGTCTGCGTATTTGCCGGTCTTTACTCCGTCGAAAGTAATGCCTAATTTATTTTTCATGAACCCTTGAATATTGGGAATCACAGAAAATACACCAATAGAACCTGTAATGGTATTTGCATTTGCAAAAATCGAATCCGCTCCACAAGCAATATAATAACCACCAGAAGCTGCATAATCTCCCATACTAACCACTACTGGTTTATCTTTTTTAATTAAGTCAATTTCTCTCCAAATAATATCACTAGCCAAAGAGCTTCCGCCAGGGGAATTAACTCTTATCACCACCGCCTTAATAGACTCGTCAGCTCTAATTTTTTGTAATAAAGCTCTAAAGTCGTCACTTGCTATGGAGGATTTTTGATTCTTACCCATTACAATATCTCCGTCAGCATACACTACCGCTATCTTTCCAGAACCTGACCCTCTTATAGCTACAGCAGTTGCATAATCATTTACACCTACAAAGGAAATTTTGTCTTCTCTTGTATTATGAAGTTTTTTAGCGATTATTTTTTTTACTTGATCATCATACATCAACCCGTCCACTAAATTATATTTAACGGCATCATAGGCCGTTTGCACTTTGCCTTCGTCTGCAATATATTTTAAACTGTCCGCAGAACTGTTTCTAGCACTCGCTGTATTTTGAACAAAATCATTATAAATACCGCCCATCCAAACACTGGTCTGTAATTTATTTGCTTCCGACATTTGCGTAAATCTAAATGGCTCCGTAGCACTTTTGAATTTACCAGCATAAAAAATTTGAGGTTGTATTTCTAATTTGTCTAATAGCCCTTTTAAAAACATAGATTCGTAACTGAATCCTTTCCACTCAATCCCCCCTTGAGGATGTGTGTAAATTAAATTTGCAGCATTGCCAATCATATACCCTTTTTGAGTTATGGTTTCTCCATATGCAATCACAAATTTATTGGAAGTTTTAAAGTCTATAATTGCTTTTCTAATTTCTTCCGACGCCGCATATCCATTTGGATTTTGTTGACATTTTATATAAATTCCTTTTATTGCAGAATCGTTTTTTGCATAATGAATTAGGTTCACTAGTTCTGAAAGACTTGGCGTCTTTCCTTTTTTCTTACTGATAATTTCTGTAAACGGATCTGACTTGCTTTGCTCCTGAAAAGTTTCTGCAATGTCTAAAACTAAGACCGAATTGGATGCAATTGTTTTAGGCTCGTCTTTGGATAAAGAAGCTGCTATGCCAATAACAATTAGGATTCCAAGAAACGTAAATATAATTAATGCTAGAAGGCTTGCTAATAATGACTTAAAGAACGATTTCATACTAAAATAAATTGATTGAATACTTAATTTCAAATAGATGCCCATAAAATAGGGTAACGCTGTAAAATTATGGATATTTGTGCCAATTTTAGAATACATCTATGAATAAAGCATACCTACTGATAGGCGGTAATATGGGTGACCGACTGGCAAATCTGGAGGGCGCTAAAAAAGCTATTTCACTGCTTTGCGGAAATATTCTAAGTCAATCTGCCATATACGAAACAGAAGCTTGGGGCTTTAAGGAGCAGCCTGCATTTTACAATCAAGCATTATGTTTAGCAACTACACAAAACGCAGTTGAATTACTAAACAGTTTATTAGCTATAGAATTAGACTTAGGACGAGCAAGAACTATATATCTTGGCCCTAGAACTATCGATATAGATATTATTTATTTCAATGACGAGATTATTGACCTTGAAAACTTAACAATTCCGCATCCTAGTATGTCGGAGCGTAATTTTGTATTAACCCCTTTAACCGAGATTGCTCCGTCCTTCATTCACCCTGTATTAAAAAAATCAAATAGCATCCTATTAAGTGAATGCAAGGATATTGCTACTGTGTATAAAAAAATCGATCTATAAGCACCTCAAAACTTATATTTGACCCTCAGTATTAGAAAAACATGAAGCATCATTTTATAGCAATAGAGGGAAATATTGGAGCAGGTAAGACCACACTTACACATTTATTAGCGCAACATCTTAATGCCAAGACGGTATTAGAAGAATTTGCGGAGAATCCTTTTTTGACAAAGTTTTACGAGAACCCAAAACAATATGCATTCCCATTAGAATTGTTTTTTTTAGCGGAGCGATTTAAACAACAACAAGATTTGGTTAAAACAGGCGACCTTTTTCAAGAAGTAACCGTTTCTGATTATATGTTTACCAAATGTTTATTATTTGCAAAAGCAAATTTGCCGGAAGAAGAGTTCAGATTATATCAAAAAATGTTTGATGTATTTTATCAGCAACTTACCCCTCCTGATATCTTAATTTACTTGCATGCTCCAGTAAATAAATTACAAAGCAATATCAAGAAACGCAACAGGAAATTTGAACAATCTATCCAAGACGAATATTTATTCAGAATACAGGAAACTTATACTAGCTATATCAAACAGCATAATGTGAAAACCATTTTCGTAGACGCTAGTAATGCAGACTTCCTATACAATGAGGCCCATTTTAAAGTAATAACAGACGCATTAGAAAAAGACCTTGAGGAAGGTCAACATTATTTCAACTTACCCTAACACTCATGGAAGCAAGCCACATAAAGCAATTAAAAGACCCATTTGGTGCATTAAAAGTAGCCGAATTTAGAAACTTGATGACTGGTCGATTTTTGTTTATTATGGGCCTAAGGATGATGGGTACGCTAGTAGGCTGGTGGATTTATGAATTAACGAATGAACCTTTTGCAATTGGGCTTATTGGCTTAGCAGAAGTGATACCTGCAGTTTCATTAGCCTTATATGCTGGACATATTATTGATATAAGTGAGAAAAGAAAACTATTAATTAAGGGCGTAGCATTATACTGGATATGCGCTTTGACTTTATTATTCCTTTCAACTTCAATTAGCACTAGTAAATTCTCCAATTTGCAAATTGCAATTTGTATTTACTTTATTATTTTTTGTACTGGTATTATTAGAGCTTTTACGGGGCCTGCATTTGGGACGATAGTAGGCGATATAATGCCAAAAAATTTATTGCAAAATGCAACCACTTGGAGCCAAGGAATTTGGCTTAGCGCTTCCGTTATAGGACACGCTGCTGTAGGTTTTTTTATTGCAGGTTTTGGAAACAACGGATCGCTTATTATAGTTGTAACACTCGTTTTTATTGGCTATTTTTTTATTGCTAAAATAAAATCAAAGCCTCCTCATGCGCAAGTAAGTGATCAAAAAACTTTAGAAAGCGTTAAAGAAGGTATTCGATTTGTAGTACAAACAAAAGAAGTTTTTGGCGCTTTGTCCCTTGACTTATTCGCTGTATTATTTGGAGGCGCGGTAGCTATGATACCCGTATTTGCAAAAGACATTTTAAAAGCTGGTCCTATTGGATTTGGATGGTTAAATGCCGCTTCCGATATTGGAGCTATCCTAATAATATTTATAATTACTGTTTTCCCAGTGCATAGTGGTCAAGGGAAAAAATTATTACTTGCCGTAGCTGGATTTGGAGTTTGTATTATAGTATTTGCCCTTTCTACTACCTTCTGGGTATCCTTTACTGCATTAGTATTGAGCGGAATACTAGACGGCTTTAGTATGATTGTACGCGGAACTATTGTGCAGCTTAAAACTCCCGATCATATGCGAGGCAGGGTAATGAGCGTTAATTCCATGTTCATTAATAGTAGTAATGAGCTGGGGCAATTTGAAAGTGGATTGGCAGCAAAAGCTTTAGGCGTAGTTCCATCTGTTGTATTTGGTGGCATTATGACCATAATAGTGGTAACTACTACTTGGTTTAAAGCACCTTCTTTAAGAAAGATGGAATACTAAGATTAGCTATTATTTATTCTCCGCTAATAAATCAACAATTACAGAATGAACAGCTGGGCAAAATTCAGCATTCTTCAATGTTATCGCAGGACGTTTGAAAAATACGTCTTCGTCTGTATAGGGGAATCTTTCACAATCCGAAGGTCGATGATCATAAATACTACAAGCATTGTCGTCTCCTAAAAAAGGACATGGTCTCTGTTTGGTGACATAATCACCCTCGCTATCCATAGACAAATAAGTGTCTATAAATACAGTTTCCTTCATTCCTACCACTTTGCTGATTCTCTTAATATCTGGCATTTTGAACCTTGGCGAGTATGTTTTGCAGCATCTTGCACATTCTAAACAGCTAATTTTTTCAAAGGCAGCCTCATGCATGACAGGCAATTGCTTTAAAATGGTGCGTTTGTCTACCCTTTTTAAGAAGTTTTGAAACTTTTTAAGGATCTCAGGTGCGGGTTGCTCGTAAAATTGTTCAATAGATGGCTCCATAATAGGATACAAATGTAAACCTTTTACAACTCTTCCACAAGCTTTCCCCATTGATTTACAATTGCTTCGATTGTTCTCAATAAGCACTTATAAAATGATTATCTTTGTGGCAATTTTTAAACAATTTCAATACAGTCGAAAATGAATAAGAGCGAAGCGGAATTTATACAAAGACATATTGGCCCAAACGAGGCAGCTACTTCAGCTATGCTAGCTGCAATTGGCGCTAAAAGCATTGACGAGTTGATAGAAAAAACGGTGCCTGCGTCTATTCGTTTAAAAAAGCCAATGAATATCCCAGAGGGATTGACAGAGTTTGAAATGTTACAATCTTTGCAAGCGATTGGATCAAAAAATATAGTTGCAAAAAACTACATTGGACAAGGTTATTATGGAACAATTACTCCAAGTGTAATACTTAGAAATATTTTCGAAAATCCAGGTTGGTATACACAGTACACTCCTTATCAAGCAGAAATTGCACAAGGTCGTTTGGAAAGTTTATTAAACTACCAAACAATGATTACCGACTTAACTGGTATGGCAATTGCCAACGCTTCTTTATTAGACGAAGCAACGGCAGCTGCAGAGGCAATGGCTATGATTTATAATCATGCCAATAAAACAGATATTGCTACTCAAACTAAATTATTTGTAGACCAATCTATTTTCGCTCAAACAAAATCGGTACTACAAACTAGAGCTAATCCAATAGGAATTGAATTAGTGGAAGGTGATTACAAATCCATTTCTTTTGATAAGAGTTTCTTTGGTGCTATAATTCAATATCCAAATGCAACAGGTTCAATTCAAGACTACACTGCTTTCATTGAACAAGTTCATCAAGCAGGTGGTTATGTAATTTTAGTTGCCGATATTTTAGCTTTAACCTTATTGAAAAGTCCTGCAGAATTAAACGCAGACGTTGCTGTTGGAAATACGCAAAGATTCGGTGTTCCAATGGGATTTGGTGGACCACACGCCGCTTATTTTGCAACAAAGGATGAATTTAAAAGAGGAATGCCAGGTA
>Ga0208916_10000603_pt1 | contig 16575 bp, 14 predicted proteins | sample DEB19_08_DNA_5_FD_184523 | JGI IMG/M metagenome (GOLD analysis project Ga0208916, IMG submission 184523) | Aqueous microbial communities from the Delaware River and Bay under freshwater to marine salinity gradient to study organic matter... | ecosystem: Environmental > Aquatic > Marine >... | reverse complement strand
CACCGCTCGCCGCTGCTGATGCTGCTCGTGGTCGACGGCGGCCGCGGCGATACCGACATCGACCTGCATGAACGCATTTTGTCGGCTGGCTGTGCGGTGCAAAACATGCTGCTGATGGCCACCGCACAGGGCTTCGGCTCAGCCCTGACCAGCGGCAAAGCCCTCAAGTCGACCTGTCTGCGGCAGTTGTTTGCGTTGTCGGCGCAAGAACACGCACTGTGCTTCGTGTCGATCGGCAGCGTGCAGTCGCGCAAAGCCGACCGTGCGCGGCCACAGCCGCATGACTTTTCAAGCTGCTTGCAAGAAGCGCCGGCAGACGCTGTTACCACCCCAGGACACCATGACTATTTCAAATTTTGACGAATTGCTGACCGCCGCGCGCCTGCAATCCGAGCCGCAGCGCCTGCTGTTCGTCTTTGCCGGCGTTGAGCTACCCGACGACTGCACGGCGGCCCAGCGTCAAGGCTTTGAGGCCGGACACGGCGGCGCCATGGTGCCGCTGATGTGCACCGACAAGCTACCGCATGAGCTGCTGGACTTTGCCGCGCTGCTGGATGAATCGAGTCAGTTTGAGAGGGGTCGTGACTGGCGTCTGGTGTTTGCGGCAGCGCTGTCGGGCACGCCCAGCCGCGCGCCCAGCACCGAAGATGCCGAGGTGCCGCTGCAGCGCATGGTTGAAGCGATCCAGCGCGGTGAGCATGGCAACCTCATCCCCTTTGACCGGCAGGGCCAGCCGGTACGCATGGGCTGAAGTCCAAGCCCCGGCGGGCGCTTACGGCAAAATACAGCCATGAACTCGACCGCCACTCCTGAAGACCTGTCCCGTGACGGCGACGTTGCACGCCTGATGGAAGCCCTTGGCCTCAAAGCCAAAGCAGCCTCGGCCCTGATGGCCAAAGCCCCCACCGCCTTGAAAAATCAGGCTTTGCTGACGCTGGCCGGTCTGTTGCGAGAACAATTTGCAGCGCTGAAAACAGCCAACCAGCGGGATCTTGACCGCGCGGCCACCGCTGGTTTGGACGGTCCCATGCTGGACCGCCTCAAACTCAGCGCCGACGCTTTGGAAACCGTGGCGTTGGGTTGCGAACAACTCGCCGCCATGCCCGACGTGATTGGCGAGGTCATCGGCATGAAGCAGCAGCCCAGCGGTATACGCGTCGGCCAGATGCGCGTGCCCATCGGCGTCTTCGGCATGATTTACGAAAGCCGCCCAAACGTGACGATTGAAGCTGCGTCACTGGCCATCAAGAGCGGCAACGCCTGCATTTTGCGAGGTGGGTCAGAGGCGATTGAGTCGAACAAAGCGCTCGCCGCGTTAGTGCGCCAAGCGCTGGTGCAAGCCGGTTTGCCGGCCGAGGCGGTGCAACTCGTGCCGACCATCGACCGCGAAGCCGTCGGCCACCTGATCACCATGCCGCAATACGTCGACGTCATCATTCCGCGCGGCGGCAAGGGCTTGATCGAGCGCATCAGCCGCGACGCCAAAGTGCCGGTCATCAAGCACTTGGACGGCAATTGCCACGTGTATGTCGACGACTTTTGCGACATCGCCATGGCCGTCAAAATTGGCGACAACGCCAAAACCCAAAAGTACAGCCCTTGCAATGCCACCGAAGGCTTGCTGGTGGCGCGCGCCGTGGCGGCTGATTTTCTGCCGAAAATTGGGGCGATTTACGCGGCCAAAGAAGTCGAAATGCGCTGCGATGCCGAAGCCCTTAGCCTGTTGAGTGCGGCCGTGCCAAAGGCCAATCTGAAGCCCGCTACCGAACAGGACTGGTACGAAGAGTATCTTGCGCCGATCATCAGCATCAAGGTCGTGGCGGACGTCGATGAAGCGATTGCGCACATCAACCGCTATTCAAGCCACCACACCGATGCCATCATCACGCGCGACCACGGCCACGCACAGCGTTTTTTACGCGAGGTCGATTCGGCGAGTGTCATGGTCAATGCGAGCACTCGCTTCGCGGATGGCTTTGAGTTTGGGTTGGGCGCTGAAATTGGCATCAGCACCGATAAATTTCATGCCCGTGGGCCAGTTGGCATTGAAGGACTGACCTCGCTGAAATATGTCGTGTTGGGTGAGGGCGAAGTGCGCGGCTGAACCTGTGTAACGCTTTTGAAGGGGCTTGTAAGACGAGCCGACGCCCACATATACGCTGAAAGCGTGTAGACCCCACATAATGTGCAAGCGAAGCCTAGTCGCTTGGCACTCATCACGACAACTCACTTGAAAGTGGCCGCATGGTCCCCCACCTCATCACCGCCCTGAACGGCCCCATCAACGAGTTGGAACAGCGCATCCTCGACTCCACGCCAGCCATTGAGCGCTGGTTTCGATTGGAGTGGATGGAGCACACGCCACCGCTTTATTCGTCGGTGGATATCCGCAATGCAGGCTTCAAGTTGGCGCCAGTGGACACCAATTTATTTCCGGGCGGCTGGAACAACCTGACCCCTGAAATGCTGCCGCTGGCAGTCCAAGCGGCCATGGCGGCGATTGAAAAAATCTGTCCCGAAGCGCGCAACCTGCTGATCGTGCCCGAGAGCCACACGCGCAATAGCTTTTATCTGTCCAACGTGCTGCAGCTCAAGCGCATCTTTCACCAAGCTGGGCTGAACGTGCGTTTTGGCTCGTTGGACCCGGAGATCAAAGACCCGACCACACTGGATTTGCCCACCGGCGAGACCATCACCATCGAGCCGCTGATCCGCACTGACCGGCGCTTAGGACTGAAAGACTTTGACCCCTGCACCATTTTGCTGAACAACGATTTGTCAACCGGCATCCCAGGCATGCTGGAAGATCTGCACGAGCAATTCCTGCTGCCACCGCTGCACGCTGGCTGGTCGGTACGCCGCAAGTCGCGCCACTTTCAAGCGTATGAAGAAGTCGCCAAGCGCTTCGGCAAATTACTCGGCATGGACCCCTGGTTGATCAACCCGATGTATGCCAAGTGCGGTGAAGTCAACTTCGATGAAGACTTAGGGTTGGACTGTCTGCGCACCAATGTTGACGCATTGCTGACCAAGATCAAGCGCAAATACAAAGAATACGGCATCAACGAAAAGCCGTTTGTGGTCGTCAAGGCTGACAACGGCACCTACGGCATGGGCATCATGACGGTGCGCGATGTCAAAGACCTCGATGCGCTGAACAGCAAGAGCAAAAACAAGATGAGCACGACCAAAGACGGCCAAGCGCTGTCCGAAGTCATCATCCAGGAAGGCGTGCTGACCAACGAGCGCGTCAATGACGCTGTGGCCGAACCGGTGGTCTACATGATGGACCGCTACGTGGTCGGTGGGTTTTACCGCATCCACGCCGAGCGCGGCGTTGACGAAAACCTCAATGCCCCAGGCGCCAGCTTTGTACCATTGGCCTTTGCCGACAGCGGCCGTTTGCCGCAACCGGGCCAAAAACCCGGCTCCAGCAGCCCCAACCGCTTCTATATGTACGGCGTGATCGGTCGCCTCGCCATGCTGGCCGCCAGCTACGAGCTGGAAGCCACAGACCCGAACGCAGAGATCTACGACTGATCGGCGGGTCTAGTTGCTGCAGTGCAACAAAACCTGATTTTTTAGGCCTGCTGCGGCTTCCCCTCACTAACGTCAGTCCAGCTTGAGCGCAAAATAGCGCTCCCATTAGCAACCATTCCCCCCGCATGTTCAGTGCCTGACCTCGGCCCTGACGTAGCGAAGGGGGATTTTTTGTGACAAGCTCAAAATCTTCCCTCACGGCGCTGACCCTTGGCGCCATCGGTGTCGTTTACGGCGACATTGGCACCAGCGTTCTGTATGCCGTCAAAGAAGTCTTCGGCTCGGGGCACGTTGCCTTCAACCCTGACAACGTCTACGGCATCTTGTCCATCTTCTTCTGGACGCTAACGGTCATCGTCTCCATCAAATACGTGTCGCTGGTGCTGCGTGCCGACAACAACGGCGAGGGCGGTCTGGTGGCCATGCTGGCACTGGCCTCTCAAGCCGTCAAAGACAAACCCGAATTGCGACGTGTGTTGCTGATCGTCGGCATCTTTGGCACATCACTGTTTTATGGGGATGGCGTCATCACTCCGGCGATCTCGGTGCTGTCGGCGGTTGAAGGTTTGGAAATCATTTCACCAGCTTTCAAACAATACGTGGTGCCGGCGACGCTGGTCATTCTGTTTGGTCTGTTCGCCGTGCAGAAGCGCGGCACCGCCGGCATAGGCAAGTTTTTCGGGCCCATCACACTGGTGTGGTTTCTCGTGTTGGCCCTCTTGGGCATCTCACAAATCATCACCTACCCGTCGATTCTCAAGGCGATCAGTCCGCATTACGCGGTGATGTTCATGTGGACCAACCCAGGCACCACCTTCATCATTTTGGGGGCCGTGGTGCTGTGCGTCACCGGCGCCGAGGCGCTGTACGCCGATCTCGGGCATTTTGGTAAAAAACCGATCCGACTCGCCTGGTTTTCTGTCGTCATGCCGTCGCTCACCCTGAATTACTTTGGTCAGGGTGCGCTGTTATTGAAGAACCCAGAAGCCGTCAAAAATCCATTTTTCCTGATGGCCCCTGAATGGGCCTTGTTGCCGCTGGTGCTGCTCGCCACCATGGCCACCGTGATCGCTTCACAAGCCCTCATCACCGGGGCCTTCAGCGTCACCAAGCAAGTGATACAGCTGGGTTATCTGCCACGCCTCAACATTCAGCACACGAGCGTACGAGACACCGGCCAGATCTACATGCCGATGGTCAACTGGGGGCTGTTCGTGACCATCGTGCTGGCGGTGGTGATGTTCCGCTCATCGAGCAATCTGGCCTCGGCCTACGGCATTGCGGTCACACTGGACATGCTGATCACCACGATCCTGACCTTTTTCGTCATCCGCCACGCTTGGAAATATCCACTCTGGCTGTGTGTGGCCGCCACCTGTGTTTTCTTTGTCGTCGATCTGGCCTTCTTCACATCGAATCTGATGAAACTTTTTGCAGGCGGCTGGTTTCCGTTGGTCATTGGGGGCGCCATCTTCACGCTCATGATCACCTGGAAAGAAGGTCGGGAATTGCTCAACAGCAAGCTGCGCGCAGATGCCCTTGACCTGCCTTCTTTTCTTGAATCCGTATTTGTCAGTCCGCCCGTCCGGGTTGAGGGCACTGCCGTCTTTTTGACAGCCGAACGCGGCACTGTACCCAACGCCATGCTGCACAACTTGAAGCACAACAAAGTGCTGCATGCGAAAAACCTTTTTGTGACGGTGCAAAACCATGAAGTGCCCTGGATCGGCATGGACAAACGCTTGCAGATCGAATCCTTGGGACACCATTGCTGGCAAGTGGTGATTCACTACGGCTTTAAAAATGATCCCGATTTGCCAAAAGCCTTGATGAACATCAACGTTCGCGGTTGGGAGCTCGACCCCATGAGTACCAGCTACTTTTTGTCGCGTGACACCGTCATTCCGACAATTGGCAGCGGCATGGCACCGTGGCGTGAAAAGCTGTTTGCGCAGATGCATCACAACGCCAGTGGCGCGGCAGACTTTTTGAAGTTGCCGAACAACTCAGTGGTGGAACTGGGCTCGAAGATCGAAATTTGATATCTGGTTTTTTGAGAATCGAATGGACCGGTTTTCCTCGTCACGGGTGAGGCTACACAACGCCGACTCGGTCGCCAGTCCGGTAACCTGCCAGAATCCACGAATGCGATTTCGCAACAGTCTTTCTTTCTTATGCACGCCTGCAGTGCAGGCCCCTACCATCGCAGCCCCACCATGAACATTCTTTTCGTTGCCGATCCGCTGGAGTCTTTCAAGATTTACAAGGACACCACCTTTGTCATGATGCGCGAAGCGCAGCGACGCGGTCACACCCTCAGCGCTTGTGAAACGAAAGACATCATGTGGCAGCGCGGCACGCCAGTCACGGCATTTGTGCGCGACATTCACCTCACCGGCGATGAGAGCAACTGGTTCACCGCTGAGCAGCAGCACCCCAATGAACGGCCGCAAGCGTTACGTGACTTTGGCTGCATCATCATGCGCAAAGACCCCCCGTTTGACAGCGAATTTTTCTACAGCACGCACCTGCTGGAACAAGCTGAGCGCGAAGGCGCACGCGTCTTCAACAAGCCGAGCGCGCTGCGCGACCATCCTGAAAAACTCGCCATCATGGAGTTTCAGCAGTTCATCGGGCCAACGCTGGTGACCCGAGATGCCGAAGATATCAAACGCTTTCACGCCGAGCACCAAGACATCATCTTGAAGCCACTCGATGGCATGGGCGGCATGGGCATTTTTCGGGTCAAGGCCGACGGCATGAACTTGGGCAGCATCGTCGAGACGCTGAACAAAGACGGCGCGCAAAGCGTCATGGTGCAAAAGTTTTTACCTGAAATTGTCAAAGGCGACAAACGGGTGCTGGTGATTGGCGGTAAGCCCGTGCCTTTTGCATTGGCACGCATTCCGCAAGGCAACGAGGTTCGCGGCAACTTGGCTGCCGGTGGTCTGGGCGTGGCGCAAGCCCTGTCAGCGCGTGACCGTGAAATAGCCGAAGCGGTCGGCCCGGTGCTGGCGGCACGCGGCTTGTTGCTGGCGGGCATCGATGTCATCGGTGACTGCATCACCGAGATCAACGTGACCAGCCCGACCTGCTTTCAGGAAATTTTTGACCAGACCGATTTTGATGTGGCGGCGATGTTTATTGACGCACTTGAAGCAGCGCTGGTCAACCCGGCCCCTTAAGCGAGCAACGCCCCGTCCACAAATACCTTTAAATCCCCGGCTGCAAACGGCACCCAAGTTTCGTTCGTGGTGAGCGGTGCCGTGACCACCACCGCGACACGGTCGGTCGTCTGGGTGTGTTCAGCAAAGTCGATGCTCAGGTCTTCGTCGCTCAAGGTGGCGTGCGCAAATGGGTGTCGACGCTCAACGTAAAAAAGGTTCGTAGAGGCATGCGCCCAGAGCGCCAAGCCGTTGCTGAGCATGAAGTTAAAGGTCCCGTGGCGCGCCACTTCTTTGGCGAGTTCACGCAGCGTCAGCGTGAGTTCTGCCACGCTGGGCACTCCCGCATGGGACTTGGCGAGCTCTTGCATGATCCAACAAAAAGCACGTTCGCTGTCGGTGTCACCAACCGGTTTGAAACCAGCGTGCAGGCGCGGATGAAAGTTCTTCAGGTCACCGTTGTGCGCGAATACCCAGTAGCGTCCCCACAGTTCACGCACGAAAGGATGACAGTTTTCCAGCGCAATACGACCCTGCGTGGCCTTGCGAATGTGGGCGATGACGTTGCGACTCTTGATCGGGTAATGACGGATCAATTCGGCCACCGGGGACTCGGAGGCGGGCTGATGATCGACAAAATGACGCAGACCTTTGTCACCCTCCGGTCCGGCTTGGCCGACCTTGTTTTGACCTTCGAAAAATGCAATGCCCCAGCCATCGGCGTGCAGGTCAGTGCGGCCGCCACGTTGCGCGAACCCGGCGAAGCTGAAGGTCACATCGGTTGGGGTGTTGCAATTCATTCCAAGCAGTTGGCACATATGGCGGTCAACGGCATCAGTTGCGCGGTTCTGACCACAGACGTCCACCCGTCGACCAGTTCTCGCGCGGGATGTCGGTGATGATGATGTCTACCGACTCAGCCGAGCTGCCCAGCACCTCGACCGTGACGCGGGTGATCTCAGTCACCAGCTTTTTCTTTTGCTCGAGGGTTCGGCCTTCTAACATTTCAATGTGGTACGTGGGCATGGTTGTCCTTGTGAGGGGGCTAAAGTCAAAATATGGGAGACCCCGATGATAAAAGCCTACCGCCGGTTAAATCCATGCCGCCTCAAAAATTGATGTCTTCACCCGCCGCTAACGCCACGATTTGTCAATTCGACCTCCGGAAAGGCCCTGCCGTAAATGTGAAGGTCGGCCTCGTAGCACACACAAGCGATTCTTTCGAGAGCGACCACATCGATCAACATGACATAGCCGCGGCTATAGCTGATGAGGCCGCGTCGTTGAAAGCTTCTTGCTGCTTGCGTCACGCTTTCGCGCCGCACACCCAGCATGCCGGCAAAGACGTCATGCGTTAGAAAAATCTCTTTCGAGCAAAGTCGGTCACGGGCCATCAGTAGCGCGCGTGCCAGCCGTTTTTCGACAGAATGGTGGTTGATGCAGACCGTTTGCTGCGCGAGTTGGCATAGGCGTGCATCCATATATCGATTGAGCGCACCACGCAAGCAGTTCCCTCTTAACAAGTGACGCTGAAAGGTCGCGCTCGTCATGCGAAAGGCCCGCCCCGGGGCCTGCACGCGGCAATTGAAAGCCGAGTGCTTGAGATCAAACGCCGCCGAGATGTGGAACATGCCTTCGCTACCGACCTGCGCGACAGCCGTCTCGGCAGCACCCAGCACCGGAAAAATGATCGAAACAAAACCCTCAACGGGAAACCACACGTGTTCGCAAACGTGCCCGGCCAAACAGACCATCTCATGCAACTTGAGTTCGACCAACTCGCTGTTCGCCAAGAACAATCCTCGCTCCTGGGTGGGCAAAGTTGCGATCAATTGATTCGCCAGAGATAAATTTTTCTGCATCGAAACACCCCTCAGATCACCCCAAAAAACCGGTAAGGAACATTGCACACGCATTCAAATTTGAGTTGCGCCCAACAGTTCGTAACACTCTGTAGCTTGTATGTCAGGATATGTCGGCATATTAACGATTGCTCACTACTTTTTCAGTGTGTGCGCAAGCCATGCAGAGCGTCTCAGGGACGTCCAAAAAGTCGCGTGATCGGTCATCGTGTGCCTGCAGGGCGTGAGATCCCTTTTTTTAATTGCGCGCGGACTGACACCAATCCGTTGCCGCTGAAAGTTCTGTGTGCCAGCACACGTACGGCGTGCACAGAAACTGCCACCGAGACATTAAAGTCTTTGATCGCCACACAAGCGATCCCCTGGCTCATTTTTATGAACTCAATCCGTGTTTATCCACGTCCTCTGCGCGTACTGGCCGCCTCTTGGGTGCTCTTGTGCGTCGGTGTCAGTCTGTGCGGTGTGGCCCTGGCACAACCAGCCAGTAGCAGTAGCGCCGAACCGACACCCCGTCGCGGCGAACCGGTCACGCTGAACTTCGTCAATGCAGAGATCGACGCCGTAGCCCGGACGATGGCGACCATCACCGGCCGCAACGTGGTGGTCGACCCGCGCGTCAAAGGCACTCTAACGCTCATCACTGAAAATCCAGTGGCACCGCTGGTAGCCTTCGGCCAGTTTTCGTCACAACTGCGGGTACAAGGCTTTGCCGTGGTTGAAGCCTCCGGGCTGTACAAAATAGTTCCTGAGGCCGATGCCAAAATGCAGGGTGGCTCGGTTTCAGCCGGCCCGGTGCTGGGCTCTGGCAACCAAGTCGTGACGCAAATTTTCAGGCTCATGCATGAGTCTGCAAACAACATGCTGCCCGTGCTGAGGCCGCTGATCTCGCCCAACAACGCCATCAATGTGAGTCCTGGAAACAACTCACTGGTGATCACCGACTATGCCGACAATCTGCAGCGCTTGTCACGCATCATCGCGGCACTGGACATCGCCAACGCCAGTGACATCGACATCATTCCGTTGAAAAATGCGCTGGCGACCGATCTGGTCCCGCTCCTGCTCAGACTGCTAGAGCCATCTGGCGTAACGCAAGGAGACAGCCCCTACCGAACCACATTGCTGGCAGAGCCACGCGGAAATTCATTGATCTTGAGGGCTGCTAATCCCTCCCGCGTGGCGCTGGTTCGCTCGCTCGTCGAGAAGCTTGACCGCCCTGCCGAACAGGGCAGCAACCCGAGCGGCAACATTCATGTCGTGTATTTAAAAAATGCGGATGCCACGCAACTGGCGCTGACGCTGCGCGCGGCGATGGCCGGCGAGTCCGGCATCCCCGGCATGGCAGCGGCCACACCAACAACCGCCACGCGTGCGCCCACATTCGGCGAGGTGCCGACCACCACGGCAACCATTTCATCACCCGCGCGCCAACCCAGCACTGGTGGACAAATTCAAGCCGATCCGACCACCAACTCGCTCATCATCACCGCGCCGGAACCGCAGTACCGGCAACTGCGCGCCGTCATAGAGCAACTCGACTCCCGACGCGCTCAAGTGTTTGTCGAAAGTCTGATAGCCGAGGTCAACACCGACAAGGCCGCTGAGTTCGGCATTCAATGGCAAGGGCCGCTAGGCCAAGCGGGCAACAGCGTGATTGGGTTTTTAGGCACCAACTTTGGCGCTGCTGGCAACAACATCCTGAACTTGTCCACCCAAGGCCTCAGCGGTGTTTCGGCCAACGGCGTCACGCCCGGGACAGGTCTGAACTTCGGCGCTGTACAGCGCAGCAATGGTGTTTACGCCTTGGGATTTTTAGCGCGCGCGCTGGAGCAAACCGGCTCGGGTAATATTTTGTCTACGCCTAACTTGCTGACGCTCGACAACGAAGAAGCCAAAATTGTCATCGGTCAAAATGTCCCCTTCATCACGGGCCGCTACACCAACGCCGGCACCGGCAGCACGGGCATCGTCAACCCATTTCAGACCATTGAACGCAAAGACGTCGGTCTGACCTTGCGCGTACGCCCGCAGATCAGTGAAAACGGGACTGTCAAACTGCTCATCTCTCAGGAGGTCAGCAGTGTGCAAGCCTCCTCTATCAATTCGGCCTCCGGCCTGATCACCAACAAACGCTCGTTCGACTCGACCGTGCTGGTCGAAGACGGCGGGATTGTGGTGCTGGGCGGTCTGCTGCAAGATGAGTACGCTGACAATGAAGAAAAGGTACCTTTCCTGGGTAGCCTCCCGTTGCTTGGGAATCTTTTCAAAAGCCAGACGCGAACCCGCAAGAAAACCAACCTGATGGTCTTCATGCGTCCGGTGGTGGTGCGCGACGCTACGGCGACCGACAGCCTGTCGATCGACCGCTATGACCTGATGCGCGGTCAGCAAAAAAATGCCCAGCCCACGCGGAGCTTGCTGCTTCCAATCAATGATGGGCCGCAGATGCCCGCCTTTCCCGGCCAGACGCCCAAACCACCGACGCCTGCGGTGATACCCGCGACGTCAGATGCCGAGACGCGCTGACCATGTCACTCCGCTACCCGCTACCTTATACATTTTCGCGTGCCCATCAACTGTTGATTGAAGTCGATGACGGGAGACTCACGCTGTGGCATGCCGGCAAGCCCCCCCTCGGTGCATGGAGCGAAGTCATGCGCAAATACGCAGTGGAAAAAATTGAGCGGGCCGAATTGAGCGCGCTGGCCCAGCGCATCAGCGCTGCCTACGCGCAAGAAGAATCAAGCGCCGCCGCTGTGGTCAGTGAAGTTGAAAGCGACGTCGATGTATCCAAGATGTTGCAAGAGTTGCCCGCGGTTGAAGATCTACTGGCAACCAGCGGCGACGCCCCGATCATCCGGCTGCTCAATGCACTGCTAACGCAAGCGGCGCGTGAGGGCGCTAGCGATATTCACATTGAGCCCTACGAGAATAATTCGGCTGTTCGTTTTCGAATCGACGGAACGTTGCGTGAAGTTGTCAGACCTAATCGCGCGTTGCACGCGGCGCTGATCTCGCGCCTGAAAATTATGGCGGACCTCGACATTGCCGAAAAGCGGTTACCGCAAGACGGCCGGATTTCGCTGCGGATTGGCACTCGAGCGATTGATGTCCGAGTCAGTACGCTACCCAATGCGCACGGTGAGCGCGCCGTGCTTCGGCTTCTCGACAAGAGCGGCGCCAAGCTCAATCTCGCCGCAGTCGGCATGGAAGGCGACACGCTGAAACGCTTCACCCGGCTGCTGGCCCAACCGCACGGCATTGTGCTGGTTACCGGCCCCACCGGCTCGGGGAAAACAACCACCTTGTATGCCGCGCTGAGTCTTTTTGACGCCAGCATCAACAACATCATGACGGTGGAAGACCCCATCGAATACGAGATTCCTGGCATTGGTCAAACGCAGGTGAATACCCGTATCGAACTCAACTTTGCCAGGGCGCTAAGGGCCATTTTGCGGCAAGATCCGGACGTCATCATGATCGGTGAGATCCGTGATTTTGAGACCGCTCAGATTGCCATTCAAGCCTCGCTCACAGGCCATTTGGTGCTGGCCACATTGCACACCAATGATGCCAGTAGCGCTGTCACGCGCCTGATCGACATGGGCGTTGACGCCTACTTGTTAAGTTCATCTCTTCTCGGTGTTTTGGCCCAGCGTTTGGTGAGAAAACTTTGCCACATCTGTGCGGGAAACGGTTGCTCGGCATGCGCTAAAACGGGCTACGCCGGTCGCACGGGCGTGTTTGAACTATTGGTAGCGGACGATGTCATCCGCGCCATGATTCACCGCGGAGACTCAGAAGCAAACATCCGCGCACAGGCGTTACAGATCGGCATGACCCTCATGCGCGACGATGCGCAGCGCTTGATTGACGCGGGCGTGACCTCTGCGGCAGAAGTAGCCCGTGTGACACGCGATTAAGGTTTCCCCATGCCAGCCTATGCCTACGAAGCACTCAACCTACAGGGGCGACTGTGCAAAGGCGTGGTCGAAGCTGACACCGTTCGCACTGCGCGCAGCGTTTTACGAACGCAAACGCTGATCCCACTGCGCGTCGAAACGGTTGCCCATAGCAGCGGCACCGGTTTGAACCGGGCCCTCTTCGTCAGTCGCACCTTCAACGCCAGTGAGTTGGCAATCTGGACGCGGCAACTCGCCGGGCTGATCAATTCCGGGCTGCCCATCGAACGCGCGCTGACCGCTCTCACAGAAGAAGCTGAAGACGAGCGCCAGCGCGACCTAGTGGCAGCGCTTCGGGCTGACGTCAATGCCGGCTCATCGTTCGCCGCAGCCCTTTCGTTCCACAGTCGAGAATTTCCAATGATCTACGTCAGCGTGGTCGGTGCAGGCGAAGCCAGCGGGCAACTCGGGCTGGTGATGCAGCGCTTGGCTGATGACCTAGAAGAAGCCCGAAACCTGCGTGCAAAACTGGTGGGTGCCGCGCTCTACCCAGCCATCGTCACACTCGTGGCACTGGCCATTGTGGTGTTTCTGGTGAGCTATGTTGTGCCGCAGGTAGCCTCAGTTTTTATCGGCAGCAAACGTCATCTGCCATTCCTCACAGTCGCTTTGCTCAGCCTGAGTGACTTTGTGCGGGCTTGGGGCATGGTGCTGGTGGGTGTGCTGGTCTCCGTGCTGCTGGGCGCGCGTCTGGCCCTGCGCCAGAACAAGATGCAAGTGCGCTTTGATGCCGCTTGGTTGCGGCTGCCGGTCATCGGGCGACTGGCGCGCAACTACAACGCTGCGCGTTTTTCTGGCACGCTGGCCATGTTGGTCGGTGCCGGTGTTCCGATTCTCAAGGCTCTGCAAGCGGCTGCGGAAACGCTGTCAAATCAGGCCATGCGGGCAGACGCGCTAGACGCTTTGGCGCAGGTCCGTGAAGGGTCTCCACTGGGCATGGCCATCGCACAAAAAAAACGTTTCCCGGGTTTGCTCAGCATGTTTGCACGGCTCGGGGAACAAACCGGAGAATTACCGCTGATGCTGCAGCGAGCCGCGACCCAATTGGCGACTGAGGTTCAGCGACGCGCACTGAATTTGGCGACGATCCTTGAGCCGTTGCTGATCGTCGTGATGGGCGCCGCCGTGATGTTAATTGTGCTGGCCGTGCTGCTGCCGATCATCCAGCTCAATCAACTGGTGCGCTGAAAGCGCGGTTCAATTCGCATCAACGAGGTGGTAGCGACATCACCAGCGTGCCACTCCAGAGCGGCTCATCTGCCTGTGATTCGCGTACCAGTCGAGCTTCTAAAGGCACGGAATTCGCTTCAGTTCGGGCGCGTGCCAGCCACTCGGCCAATGCTTTGGCTGGCGTTGAACGCAACACCAGATTGGCACGCTGATCGCTCATATTGATCTCGGTATTGCCGCCCAGCAGGCTGACCGAAGCTTGCAATCTGTTGACGGCATCGGCCTGATCCATCTGCGGCCGCGCCTGCAAGGTCTGTGCACGAATTTGCAGCTGGCGCAAGGCCTGTAGTTGTCCGTCTGCCTGCTGATGTGCGTGCGGGCTGGCGCGCAAGCTGCGGACGGCGGGCAACACCCCCACACTGAGCAGCACCGCCAGCGACAACGCGCAAATACCCACCAGCAGCCAACGCTGCTCGCGTGGGCCAAGCCAGGCCAATCGGGCTAAAAGGCTGCGCATCAATACTTCCCCGCAGGTGCGGCCGCGGGCTGCATCAACCAGTTGACGCCATCACGCTTGGCGCTGTAGCCACGCGCATTCAGAGCGGCGCTCAGCGAACCGGCCTCATCCGAACTCAACTCAAGCCCCATCACCCGCAGTTGACCACTCGTGTAGTCCAAGCCTTTCAGGGTCTGGCCTGCAGGCAAGACCTGACCCAACGCGCCAAGCATGACATCAAGGTCGACCGCAGCAGGTACCGCGCGAGCTTGTTCCAGCAAACGTACTTCTCGCGCCATTTGCAGGGGTGCATCGACGATTGTTTTCAGCTTGGGGAAACTGCGCGTCAGCATGCTCTGCATGGCATCCCGCTTGACAGCCAACTGGTGCACATCCACCCAAGCCAACGCATTCAAACCGAGCAGATTGACGCCAACCAACGCCATCGCGGCCCAGCGCACGGAGCGCCAGCGTGGGGCCTGCAGCCATTCAAGCTTGCCGCGATTTGCAAGATTTCGCATCAGCAACCGCTTTGATAAATCCCACGGTGAATTGATCGTGTGAAGCATGCGTTCAGCCTGCGACAACGGGATGACTGGCCGCTTCAGGATCTGACTGGCCAACTCGACCAATGCAGGCTCGGCGCTGACCTTGTCGGTCAGCAAGACCTCCTCTAGGGCCTCCGTATTCAGAGGAAAGACGCCGATGCCGCTGTCGCCACACGTCACCAGTTGGGGGACTGCCGTCGTCCCGGTGACGTGCCAACGGGTGGGCGCTACGGGCGGCCCCCACTCGGGCACCACCCGCAAGACCGGGCGTTTTGCCGCCTCTAAACCTTGCACCGCCATGGCTAACCAGCGCCGATCACAGACGGCGACCCATTGCGCCATACCCGCCTGAAAATTCGGCGGCAGCACGATATGCAAAAGAGCCAGATCGTCGAGCAATTTATCTTCTAGCAGACCGTCGAGTACGGCGCGCATGCGTGTCGAACCCGCGGTCACCCCATCTGGTACGGTCACTTGGTGCCACGACATGGCGCGTAACGGTGCGGTCGCCATACAGACATCGCACAGCGGCAGCGCGTCAACCCGTGCCCGGCCGGATTGGGCAACGGTCACACCATCGTCGGTCACGACGAAATCGAATTCAGCCAGCGCCGAAGCTGTATCCAACGGCAGCGCAACGATGAGGGTTTTCATAGGGGGTTTTGTAATGCCAGAGACGTCATGCGCGCTGTCTTTTCTTCCACCACGCTGCGCCTACGCCACAAGGTTCGCACGTTGGTGCCATCGCGCTGTAACAAGGCGTTCTCTGCCACGCTCACGGAGCCCAACCAGATTTCAGTGTGCAACTCAAAATAGCGCGAGTTGACGCTGTATTGCCCATTGCTCTGCTGGGCGCTGATGCCTGCATCGGCCACCGACCGCAATGGCGTGGACAGCCGCAGTGCAACGATGCGCTGAGCCTCGGCGCGCTTGAAGCTGGGCAGCAAACTTTGCAGCACCTCGACACTGGCGCTATTGAGGTTGACCGGCGTGCGGCTGGGCAGCAGCGTCACATGCGCTTGCAGCGCATCCAATGTGGTTGGCGCCAGCCCCAACCACACCAGTTGCGTGGACTGTTGTGGCAACAACACCGACCCCACCTGAGCTGAACTCCGCGCGCTAGCCTGCAGCAAGTTATTGGTTAGGGTGATGAGCTGCTCCGGCGGCAACTTGAGAATTTCAAACAACTTGTCAAAAGCCTGCAACCACAGCGGTGACAAAGTTTGGCCCTCGAGCAGATTCAACACATTCATCTTGCCCTGCGCATCGCTGACTTGCTGCGACAAAAAAGGCGACGCCGATGCGTTGGCGTCTGCAGGCGCAGCGCTGCCAGCCAAAAATGCATCCAGAGGCAAGCGTGCAACCGGCTGCGCCCACGCTTCTCCCGCGTGGTCCACAGCACCGTTGCGTTGTGCGTCATCGCTCAGTCGTGCTCGTGCCCAGTCGTGCGTACCGCCGAGTAGCCAGCCTGCCTGCAATCGAGACCGGTCAGCGGTCTCGATTTCAATGCTGCGCCATTCTTGCCAAAAAGCTTGGCTCGCAAAAACAGCTACCAGCGCGACCGTCAGCAAGGCGGCTAACAGCGCACTCCCTGCTGCACGGTGCGGCAGATGCAGAGCCTGACGAATTGGGTCCGGCCTCATCTCGCCACATCCGATGAAGGGTTAAACCAGTCGCTGGTCAGTCGGCCTTGCAAGGGTCCACCCGATGGCAACTCCAGCAGCAACCGCAAACCTTCAGGTGTATCACTCATATTCGCCACCACGGCATTGGCCTGCAGCGCACGCCGGCTCCCCCCAGAACCTACCAGCGTGTTTGACGGTACCCATTCCC
>Ga0208916_10000600_pt1 | contig 16622 bp, 12 predicted proteins | sample DEB19_08_DNA_5_FD_184523 | JGI IMG/M metagenome (GOLD analysis project Ga0208916, IMG submission 184523) | Aqueous microbial communities from the Delaware River and Bay under freshwater to marine salinity gradient to study organic matter... | ecosystem: Environmental > Aquatic > Marine >... | reverse complement strand
AGGGCGGCACGATTCCGCTCATGAGCATGCTGAGCCAAGGTTTTCCCAAAGCGCAAATGATGGTTTGCGGTGTTCTCGGCCCGAAAAGCAATGCGCACGGACCGAATGAATTTTTGCACGTGCCCTACGCCAAAAAACTTACGGCAGCGGTCGCGCATGTCATCGCGCAAATGCCGGCTTGAGCGCGTGAGGCGGTTTTGGTAAGCGCCTCTGCTGGCGTCATGTCAGCGCAGGACGCCGTTGCTGCCAAGCCAACCAGACCAAGGCCGCCCCGGTCAATGCCAGCGGCAACAGCGAGCCGAAGTTGAGCAAGTGCCAGCCCTGTGTCGTGACCAAGACGCCGGAGGCCAGCGACGACATCGCCAGCACCGCAAAAACGCAGAAGTTCAGCGCGCCCTGCGCCTTGTCTTTTTCTTCCGGCCGGTAAGTCGTCAATGCCAGCGCAGTGGCACCGGTGAACAGGAAATTCCAGCCGACACCGACCAAAAAAAGCGCCAGCAAAAACTCGTGCAAGCTGACACCCGACAGCGCCACCACCACGCACAAAATATTCAATACCAGACCGACGCCCATGACGGGCAAAGTGCCGAATCGGCGAATCAGGTGGCCGGTGAAAAAGCCAGGTGCAAACATGCCGATCACATGCCACTGTAAGACCAGCGCGGTGTCCGAAAAAGGCAGTCCACAGACCTGCATCGCAATGGGTGTGGCCGCCATCAACAGGTTCATCACGCCGTAACCCAGCGCACCGGCTGCTGCCGCCACGATGAAAGCCGGTTGCCGCATGATCACGCCCAGCGGCCGACCGCCTGAATGGGCAGTTTGCACCGACACGGGCGGAAAGCGAATGCCAGACAGCAGCAGCATCGCCAGCAGTGCCACGCCGGCCAAAGCCAGGTAGGCACCGGCAAAGGGAATGGTGGTCAGGTTGCGTGTGTAAGCCGCTAAGTTCGGCCCAGCAATAGCGCCGATCAAGCCGCCTGCCATCACCAAAGACACCGCTTTTTCCTTGAACTCGGGCACCGCCAATTCAGCCGCCGCAAAACGGTACAGCTGCGCGTTGGCGTTGTAATACCCTGCTATCAAGGTGGCACCGACCAGCAGCCAAAACTGGCTGGTGTAGGCCGCCCAAGCGCACAACAGCGCCGAGCCCAACGCTACAGCCAAACCCAGCTGGAACGAATTTTTTCGGCCAAAGCGTTTTTGGGTTTTCGCCACCAAGCCGGTCGATAGCGCGCCGCCGACCACATAGCCCATCACCGGTAAAGTGGCCATCCAGCCCAGTGGTGCCAGACTCAGCCCGACCAAGCCATTGATGGCGATGAAGGTCACGTTGTTGGTCAGGAAAAGCCCTTGGCAGAGCGTGAGAAGCCAGAGGTTCATATTCATAAGCTCGTGTTTATACATGAGCTCATGACAGAGGTATCTAACGGTGATGCCGCGACTCAATGTCGCGTCGGATTTTGTCAGTGATTCAAGGCCAGCACCAGCGCCGTCAGGGCGGCGGTTTCTGCCCGCAGCACTCGCGGCCCCAAGGTCACCGGCACAAACCCGCTGGCGATGGCCAAGGCTTCTTCTTGCGCGCTCATGCCGCCTTCAGGGCCGCTCAAAAAACACACGGCGGCGTTGTCTGGTAGCTCGGCCAGCGCGGCGGCCAGCGGTTGGGTGCCGTCGGCCAAAGAGAGCAGGCAGCGCAGCACCGGTCGTTCAGCCGAAGCAGCAGGCAGGGTTTTCAGCCAAGCCGCCAGATCGCGCACCGGTGCCACCGTTGGCACACGGTTGCCACCGCATTGTTCGCAGGCCGCCACCGCGACGGACTGCCAGTGGTTTTGTTTTTTCTCAGCCCGTTCGCCCGACAGGCGCAGCACGCTGCGGCTGGTGTGCAGCGGTTGCAGGCTGTTGACACCTAATTCAGCGGCTTTTTCGATCAGCCAGTCCATGCGTTCGTTGGCCGGCATGCCCAGCGCCAATTGCACGCGGCGGCCGGCTTCGCGCTCACTGGCGCGGTGCGCGCCCAAGCAGACGTCGACATCGCTGCGGCCCATGCGCGTGATCGTGGCGTCCCACTCCCCGCCCTCACCATTGAACAGCGTGATGTTTTGGCCGGGCTGCATGCGCAGAACCTGCACGTGGCGCGCGGTGCTGTCGGGCAGGCTCAATGTGGCGCCTGCCGCCATCGACACATCGGCAAAGAAACGGGCGGCCATTAAAACGTGTATCCGATGCGGGTTTCGTTGCCTTCAATCTCGTCGAGCAAGACCATCAGTGGCCCGAGCTGGCGGTAACGCGAAGCGGTGCTGCGGGCGTACTTGATGAAGCGCGGCGTGTCCGCCAAGTACTGCGGCTTGCCGTCACGCAAGGTCAGACGCGCAAAAATGCCGAGGATTTTCAGGTGCCGTTGCAGACCCATCCACTCCACCGCCCGGTAAAACTCGCCGAAGTCATCACCCACCGGCAAGCCGGCCTTGCGGGCTTTTTGCCAGTAACGGATGGTGATGTCGATGACGAACTCTTCATCCCAGCTCAAAAAAGCATCGCGCATCAGGCTGGCGATGTCGTACGTGATCGGGCCGTAGACCGCGTCCTGAAAATCCAACACGCCAAGCGCGGGGGCCAAGGTTTCCCCGCCGGGCCGCCCCAAGGGGAAATGCGCCCCCTCGGGGGGCAGCGAACCACACGCAGTGGGGAGCGTGGGGGCCATCAAGTTTCTGGGCATGAAGTCCCGGTGCACAAACACCCGCGCGCCACCCAACGAATTCAGATTGCTGTCTTTGATCTGCGCAAAAAAACCAGCCAGTTTGTTCTGCATCGCCGTGTCGACGGCCATGCCGCGGTGCTGGGCGATGTACCAGTCCGGGAACAATGCCAGCTCGCGTGACAGCAGGGCGTCGTCATAGGCTGGCAACACATCGGGCCGAGACGACAGTTGCCATTGAATCAAGGCATCCACCGCGTCCATGTACAGCTGGTGAATGAGTTGCCCATTTTGCGGCACGATGTCCAGCGAACCCTGCTGCTGGATGACATCCATCATGGTGTGCGAGCCGAGATCAGTCAGCAGCATGAAGCCTTGCGCCTGATCCCAGGCCAACACGCGCGGCGCATTCAGTCCGGCCTGAGCCATCAGTTCCGCCACCTTGACGAAAGGCGCGCAGTCTTCTTGCGCCGGTGGCGCGTCCATGATGATGCAGCTGCTGGTGCCCTGGTCAATCCGGAAGTAGCGCCTGAAGCTGGCGTCAGCCGAGGCCAGGCGCAATGTGGCGTGGTTCAACTGGCAACGTGCGCTTGTGGCTGTCAGCCATTGCGCAAAGGCGTCCGCGCGCGCCGGATCACTCCAGACGATGGCGGACGGGGCGGGTGTTACATCGCCTGTCAGGCGGGGTGTATTGGAAGTAGAAGGGGTCATGGATAATCAGACGGAAATCGACAAACTGGGTTCACCTCATATTAACGATGCGTTCTGCATCTCACACTCCCCTTATTCTCGCCCCCATCGGGCATGCCGTCCGCAGCCTGGTCAAATTGATCGCGCTGGGTCTCATGACTGGTGGGCCCGTGCACGCCCAATCTTTGCCGACCGGTCTGGTCGGCGGCGAGCTGAGGCCGACGCTCAAAAGCTCGCCAAGGTTGGCTGACAAACAGCCGGAGGGGCCCGGCAATGAGGTGCCGACTTTTGTCTATGGCGAACAAATCAGCGGCCGCACCAGCTTGGAAACCACTATCCTCGGCAACGCCGAACTGCGGCGCGGCAAAACCGCTTTGCGGGCCGACCAGCTCGAGTACTTTCAGCCTGACGATCTGGTGAAAACGCGCGGCAATGTGCGCGTCAGCAATGCCGGTAATTTGTTCTGGGGCCCTGAACTGGCGTTGAAAATCGACACCTTCGAAGGCACGTTCACGCAACCCACTTACCGGTTTTTGTCTGGCGGCAACGGGCAGGCCGCGCAAATTATCTTTGTTGACGACAAACATTTCGTTGCGAATCACGCCACCTACACGACCTGCGAACGCAGCGATGAAAACAGTTGGATGCCCGACTGGCGGATGACCGGTGAGCGCTTCACCTTTGATTTTGAGAAAGAAATTGGCACAGCCACCAGCGCCACCCTGCGCTTCAAGGACGTGCCTATCTTGCACTGGCCCGGCTCGATTTCTTTTTCTTTGAGCGACAAGCGCAAGTCTGGCGTGATGCCACCAACGTTCGCTGTCGATTCAATCGGTGGCTTCGCTCTGACGACACCTTATTATTTCGATATCGCGCCGAACCGCGATGCAACGCTGTCGCCAACCTACGCCAGCAAACGCGGCGTCAATCTGGCCGGTGAATTCCGCTATCTCGAACCCACCTACCGGGGTCAATTGCGCGCCAGTTACTTGCCGGCTGATGCGCTGCGCAACGAAGATCGCTGGTCTTTGGGCTATCAGCACAACGGCGTTGTCAACACGGGTCTTTCCAGCATTGGCAACATCGGCGTTGGCTTGACGCTGAACCGCGTCAGCGACAACAACTATTGGCGTGATTTTGCTGGTTTTGGTGGCACCAGCCTCAGTGGCAACGGTTTGGGCGGCACCACGTTGACGGAGCGCTTGCTGAACAACGACCTCAACCTGACTTGGGCCAAAGGCTTTTTAAGTACCGGGTTTCGTGTGCAGAAATGGCAGGTCTTGCAGGATCCTGCCTCGGTCGTTGTGCCGCCTTATGACCGGTTGCCGCAAATCACGGCACGCTATGCCCGTAGCAATGTGCCGCTGGCGGGCATGAACGGCTTCGATTGGTCGGTGGACGGTGACTTCACAAGCTTCTCATCCGTGAGTAGTCTGACCCTGCAACCGAACGCCCAGCGGGCTTTCACGCGGGCAGAAGTCAGCCGGCCGTTTCTCTGGCCTGCCGGTTACATCACCCCCAAGCTGCAACTGCGGGCGACCAGTTATCAGTTTGATTCTGCCTTGGCAACCGCCGGCGGCGCCATGTCCGCCAATGTGGTGGTGCCGACCTTCAGTTTGGATGCCGGGCTGCAGTTTGAACGCGATGCCTCTTTCTTTGGCCGCAATCTCACGCAGACGCTGGAGCCGCGCGCGTTTTACGTGCGCACGCCGTACCGCAATCAAAACTTCTTGCCGGTCTACGACTCGGGCGCAAACAGTTTTAATTTCGCCACCGTCTTCACTGAAAACGCCTTCGCCGGCAATGACCGGGTTTCGGATGCGAATCTGCTGACGCTTGGCGTGACGTCGCGATTACTCGACCCGGCCAGCGGTGCTGAGCTGGTGCGCTTTGGGGTGGCTCAGCGTTTGCGCTTTGATGACCAACTGGTCACGCTCCCAGGCGTCGCGCCCGTGACGGACCGACTGAGCGACCTGCTGCTCGGCGCCACAGCCAACTGGACGCGCCAATGGTCGGCAGACGCCACCACGCAATACAACCAGAAGCTGGGTGAAATTGAGCGGAGCAGCTTTGGCGTGCGTTACAGCCCTAGCAACTACCGCGTCATCAATGTGTCTTATCTGAAGCAGCTCGGTGTCAGCGATCAGCGGGGTATCAGCTGGCAATGGCCGATCAATGACCTTTGGGGCGACAAGGGCGAAGACCTAGGCGCAGGCCGGGGCCAAGGGGGCGGCCGTTGGTACAGCGTTGGGCGCTTGAACTACAGCATGCTCGACAAGACCCTGGTTAACTCCGTTGTCGGCTTTGAATATGATGGTTGTTGCTGGATCGGTCGTGTGGTGATGCAGCGCACGCCGGTGATCACTGCCATTGGAACCTCCCAGCTTGGAAATACCCAGCTCATGTTCCAGCTCGAATTTGTCGGTTTCGCCCGGATTGGCGAGAACCCGCTGCAAGCACTCCGTGCCAACATACCGAAATACCAACTCCTGCGTGAGCAGACCGCACCGCCCAGCCGGTTTACCAACTATGACTAAGCATTTTTCTCCATTCGTCCCGGTCCGGTCAACGCTGAGTGGACGGAGTCAACTCGTCGTGGCGTTGTCGCTGGCCGCGCTGATGCTACCGGCAGGTGCGCAAACCTTGCGCTTGCCGGGTGCGGCCCGGGCCGCCAGTCTGTCGCCGGCCGTCGCTGTGGGCACGGACTCGCAGCCTGGCGACTTTATCGTCGCCGTCGTCAATTCTGAGCCCATCACCAACAACGAAGTGCAGGCTCGTCTGGTCCGGATCGAGCAGCAACTGTCGCGTCAAGGCGCTGTCCCGCCGCGCAACCAGCTGGCGCGCGAGGTGTTGGAGCGCCTGATCATCGAGCGCGCTCAGTTGCAGCTCGCCCGCACGCTGGAAGTGCGCCCTGATGACGCCGCGGTTGATCAAGCTGTGGCGACCGTCGCCCGACAAAACAAGCTGACCTTGGACGCATTGAAAAGTCAGCTCATCGCCGATGGCATGGACTACACCCGATTTCGAGCTGACCTGCGCGACGAGCTGACCTTGGTGCGGCTGCGCGAGCGCGAAGTCGATTCGCGCGTCAAAATCAGCGAGCAAGATATCGACCAATTCCTGAGGGAGCGCGACGCGCAAGCTCAAGCCGGCCCTGAGCTGCTCAACATCGCACAAATCTTGGTGGCAGTGCCAGAATCTGCCACGCCTGAGCAAGTCAGTGTTTTGCAGGCCAAAGCCGAGCGCGCCGTAGCGCGTCTTCGCGCCGGCGAGCCTTTTGCGACCGTGGCTGCCGAGATGTCGGACTCGCCTGAAGCTGCCCGCGGCGGCGAACTCGGGCCAAGGCCCGCCGAACGCTTGCCAACCCTGTTTGTCGACGCCGTGCGCAGCCTTCAGGCGGGTGGTTTGGCGGGACCCCTGCGCAGCGGCGCTGGTTTTCACGTCGTCAAGCTGATCGAAAAAAAGCGAGGGATAACGGCACTCAGCGTGACCCAGACCCGTGCGCGACACATCTTGCTCCGGCTCAGTCCTGAACTGAGCGAGCAAGCCGCGAAAGACAAGCTGGCCGATTTCAAGCGCCGCATTGCTTCGGGACAAGTGGACTTCGCGACCGTGGCACGGGAGAACAGTCAGGATGGTTCTGCTAAGGAAGGCGGGGACCTTGGCTGGGCCTCGCCTGGCATGTTCGTGCCCGAGTTCGAGCAGGTCATGAACCAGCTCGCACCCGGCCAGCTGGCCGACCCGTTGGTGTCGCGTTTTGGCGTCCACCTGATCGAGGTGTTGGAACGACGTGAAAAAGCGCTCACCGAGCGTGAGGAGCGGGAGGTGGTGCGTAGCCAGCTGCGCGAGAAAAAAACCGATGAGGCCTTTAATCAATGGCTGCAAGAAGTGCGTGGCCGGGCTTATGTGGAATTTCGAAACTGAAGATGCTCGCCTCCGAGAAAAGTAAAACGGCATGAAACACATTGCGCGCAAGCGGTTTGGTCAGCATTTCCTGACCGATCGCGGCATTATTCAAGACATCATCCAGGCGATTGACCCGAAGCCGGGTGACCCCATGGTCGAGATCGGCCCTGGTCTGGCGGCGATGACGCAACCTTTGGTCGAGCGGCTGGGACACCTCACGGTGATTGAGCTGGACCGGGATCTGGCCAAGCAACTGCGCTCACATCCGCAGCTCACCGTGGTCGAATCGGACGTTTTGAGGGTTGATTTCCGCGCGCTGGCCGCGGATATTCTCTCAGCCCCCTCGGGGGGCAGCGAACCACACGCAGTGGGGAGCGTGGGGGCCAGCAAGCTTCGCGTGGTCGGCAATCTGCCCTACAACATCTCCACGCCCATCTTGTTTCATCTGCTGGATGTGGTTGACGTGATCGAAGACCAGCACTTCATGCTGCAAAAAGAAGTGATTGACCGCATGGTGGCACGCCCTTCAACGTCGGATTACGGCCGTTTGAGTGTCATGTTGCAGTGGCGTTATGCCATGGCCAATGTGTTGCCGGTGCCGCCGCAGAGTTTCGATCCGCCGCCACGTGTGAACAGTGCCGTCGTGCGCATGGTGCCGCACGCCGAGCCCGCCGTGCTGGACGTCAAGTTGCTCAGTGAAGTGGTGCAAGTGGCATTCAGCCAGCGTCGCAAGTTGTTGCGCCATACGCTAGGCCGCTGGTTGGAGGCGCGTGAATTCAGCGGTGACTTCAATGTTCAGCGCCGCGCTGAAGAAGTACCGGTGGCCGAATACATTGCGTTGGTGCAGGCAGTGTCAGCTGCGGAGCCCTCGAACAAGTTGAGTTGATTGAAGAGCAGACGATTTCAAACGTGAAAAAGCCCGCTTGATGCGGGCTTTTTCTTGCAAGCGTGGCGGATCACCACGAGTTTTGGAGACGAGCAGTATTAAGCTGCTGCCATCCAGTAACTCGCGTTGAAAGGGCTGCTCATGCGAAGTGCCAATGGTGACACGTCGATCAGCTTATCGGTCGGCATCACTTCACCGCCGTCGTCCACTGCTTGCTGGGCCTCATTCGCCCGATCCCCTTGGCCGATGTCTGGGGAGCGGGCTACAGAAAAGAATAGAAGCATCGGAACGGAATCTTTCGATCCGCCCAATAGTCCGCTGCATCTCTGAAGATGTCCAGCAGCTGCTCACGCGCTTCTTTGTCGAACTTGGCATTGGCTGGAATTTGTTCCAGCACCACGATAAAACCAGGCTGTTGGCCAGACTTGTGAACCAAGTCTGTCATGCAGTCATACAGCGCATCGAAGTTTTTCCCAAAATGGGCGGGGAAGGTGTACTGGGCCGCGATCATGTCCAGCACGTCCTGCTTGCTCTGGGCGTTGCCCAGGTTAGCGTACAGGAAGTGATGGCCTAATTCGGTTGCCGCATCTTGCAATTCCGGTACGCGAAATGCGCGTATCGATTGAACAATATTTGGCCTCACAGTACGAAGTGGTGTGTCCATCTTCGTGTCTCTTTCTAATAACAAGTTAACCAACAAATAAACTGAAACTTCACACTGACCAGATCGTTCCGCTTCAGCGAACGATCTGGCGATAACTGGCGTAGTGATCGTCGGTGTAAAAGCAAGCGTCAGGTGCAACCGGTTTTTCACCGCCACACACAATACGCCTCGCACCGCGGCTACGTTCCCCTGGCGTCTTGACGGTGTATTCACGGTAGTAACCGCGCTGCCGGGCCGGGAGTAAATGCTCTCGATTGCCAAACACCGTGCCATCCTTGTCGTACTTGAATGGTCCGCCCTGATAAATCAGCGTCATCATGGCCTGCCCTTGAGGGGGCAGTTGACTGACCGCAATCGGTTCATGTGGATTGGCGACAGGCCCTTTGGCGTGCACCGTGAAGGTGCCAAACCCGCCAGCCAGTGTCAGCAGTAACAGCAACGCGACAGCGATGGCCTGAAACTGCTCTCCCCAACTCCAACAACGATTGCGAAACATGAAAAACGCCTTTCTTGAACCCCAAGGTAGCCCTGTGCCGAAGGGTTAACCCTGAAACTTCAAGCGCCGTAGTTTGACTCATGTGGACAAAAATTGCAATAGGCTGCCCAAAGATTGGGCAGCCAGCGCGGTTGATGTCGTTTTGAAAGTTAGCGCTGGCTCTCGCACATGGGCTTTTAACGGCTGGCGTTGGCGTCTGCGACGGTCAGGGCGGTCATGTTCACCAGACGCCTGACCGTGGTGCTGGCGGTCAAAATATGCACCGGTTTGTCGGCACCCAACAAAACGGGACCTACTGCAATATTGCCGCCTGCGGCTGTTTTGAGCAAGTTGTACGCAATGTTCGCGGCGTCGATATTTGGCAGCACCAGCAAGTTGGCTTCGCCGCTGAGCGTGCTGTTTGGCATCACGAGTCCGCGCGCATCGGCATCCAATGCCACATCGCCGTGCATCTCGCCGTCAACTTCGAGCCAAGGTGACTTGTCACGCAGCAACTCGAGGGTTTGACGCATCTTAATGGCGCTCGGTTGATTCGAGGAGCCAAAGTTGGAATGCGACAGCAAGGCTGCTTTCGGCTTGATGCCAAAGCGCATCATTTCTTCCGCGGCCAAAGTGGTGATTTCAGCGAGTTGCTCGGCCGTCGGGTCATAGTTGACGTGCGTGTCGAGTAAAAATACCTGCCGGCCCGGCAAAATCAGGCCGTTCATGCAGGCGTAGGTGTTGACGCCGGCCCGCTTGCCAATCACTTGGTCGATGTATTCGAGGTGCAGCGCAGTGGTGCCCCAGGTGCCGCAAATCAGGCCGTCGACGTCGCCTTTGTGCAGCAACATGCTGCCAATCAGGGTCAAGCGGCGGCGCATTTCGATTTTGGCCATTTGCACGGTCACACCGCGGCGTTCCATCATGCGGTGGTAGGTCTGCCAAAAGTCGCGGTATCGGTGGTCTTGCTCGACATTGACGACGTCATAGTCGAGCTCTTCTTTCAGGCGCAGACCGAACTTGGCAATGCGCTGCGCAATGACCGCTGGCCGTCCGATCAGTGTCGGCCGGGCCAAACCCTCGTCGACGACGATCTGGCAAGCCCGCAGCACGCGCTCTTCTTCACCTTCTGCATAGGCAACGCGCTTGCGACTGCCCGCTTTGGCGGCAGCGTAAATTGGCTTCATCACCGTGCCTGAGGCGTAGACAAAACTTTGCAGTCTTTCTCGGTAAGCGTCCATGTCTTCGATAGGACGCAGCGCGACGCCACTGTCGGCGGCCGCTTGGGCCACTGCCGGCGCGATTTTGATCATCAGACGCGGATCAAACGGTTTCGGTATCAGGTATTCAGGGCCAAAAGCCAGCTGTTCGCCGACGTAAACGGCCGCGACCACTTCGCTTTGCTCTGCCTGAGCCAATTCAGCGATCGCATGCACAGCCGCAATTTCCATTTCGACCGTGATGGTCGATGCACCGGCATCCAGCGCACCCCGGAAAATATAAGGAAAACACAAGACGTTGTTGACCTGATTTGGGTAATCCGAGCGGCCAGTCGCCATGATGGCGTCATCACGCACCGTTTTGACGTCTTCTGGCGTGATTTCTGGATTCGGGTTGGCCAATGCAAAGATGATCGGATTCGCCGCCATCTTTTTGACCATGTCCTTTTTAAGAACGCCGCCAGCCGAGAGGCCGAGGAAGATGTCAGCACCTTCGATGATCTCGCCTAGTGTGCGAGCTGAGGTTTTTTGCGCGAACTGGATCTTATCTTCGTCCATCAGCTCGGTACGGCCTTCATAAACCACGCCAGCCAGATCGGTCACGAAAATGTTTTCGCGTGGAATACCCAGCTTCACCAAGAGTTTCAGGCAGGCCAAGGCGGCCGCGCCGGCGCCCGACGTGACCAGTTTGATCTGTTTAGGGTCTTTGTTGGCGACTTTGAGGGCGTTCAGAATTGCCGCGCCGACGGTGATGGCCGTGCCATGCTGGTCATCATGAAACACCGGAATCTTCATGCGCTTGCGCAGCTCGCGCTCAACGTAGAAGCAGTCGGGTGCGCGGATGTCTTCAAGATTGATGGCGCCAAATGTTGGCTCCAGCGAGGCGATGATGTCCACCAGTTTGGCCGGGTCCAGTTCGTCGATCTCGATGTCAAAAACATCCACACCCGCGAACTTCTTGAACAACACGGCCTTGCCTTCCATCACGGGCTTTGACGCCAGTGGGCCAATATTGCCCAGACCGAGCACCGCGGTGCCGTTGGTGATGACGGCAACCAAGTTGCCGCGGCTGGTGTACTTGTAAGCAGCGTTCGGGTCTTTGACGATTTCTTCGCAAGGTGCGGCAACGCCTGGCGTGTAAGCCAACGCCAGATCACGCTGGTTGACCAACTGCTTGGTGGCGGTGATGGCCACTTTGCCAGGGGTCGGGAACTGGTGGTATTCGAGTGCAGCGCGGCGCAATTCGTCGCGTTTTTCTTGTTCGTGGTCTACCGGCGTATTTGACATGTATGGCGTCTCCTGCGGGAACGACCAGATGGCCGTCATTTGCTTGTAAGGAATGCGATTGTAGGCCCCGTGTCAGGGTGCCCTTTCGGTGAACCCGTGCAATCGGGTTCGGTTTGTTTTGACTTTTATCGACAGAACGCTTTTCAGCCTCAGCCCCGCATCAGCGCTTCAATCTCATCTGCATCCACCGGCACGCCGCGGGTCAGCAGTTCGCAGCCTTTGGCGGTGACCAAGGCGTCGTCTTCAATCCGGATGCCGATGTTCCAGAACTCTTTGGGCACGCCTTTGGCGGGGCGCACATACAGGCCGGGTTCGAGGGTTAAGACCATGCCCGGCTGCAAGATGCGGGACGGTTTGCGCAATACGTTTTGGCCGAGTGCGTCGGTTTGTCGCGTGGCTTTGCCTGTGGGTTCGGTGTAGTCGCCGCAGTCATGCACGTCCATGCCCATCCAGTGGCTGGTGCGGTGCATGTAGAACTGCCGGTAGGCGCCCGAGGCCAGCACGTCGTCGACTTTGCCGTGCTTGGCCTTGGGCAGCAAGCCGGTTTCCAGCATGCCTTCGATCAGCACGCGCGTCGCTGCGTCGTGTGGATCGGTGAAGCGCTTGCCGGGTTTGGTCACTGCCACCGCAGCATATTGCGCGGCCAGCACGATGTCGTACAGCGTGCGTTGGGCCGGTGTGAACTTGCCGTTGGTCGGAAAGGTGCGGGTGATGTCGCTGGCGTAGCCACCGAGCTCGCAGCCAGCGTCAATCAAGCACAGGTCGTCCGCCTTGAGTTCGGCGTCGCCAGCGCGGTAATGCAGCACGCAGGCATTGGCACCGGTGGCGACGATGCTGGTGTAGGCGGGGTATTCCGAACCGTGACGGCGGAACTCGTGCAGCAGCTCGGCTTCTAGGTGGTATTCACGCGGCCCACCTTTGAAACCGCTGCGCAGCATCGCCGCCGAGGTTTGCATGGCGCGCACATGGGCGCCGGCTGAAATCTGTCCAGCGCGGCGCAGGATGTCGATCTCATGCTTGTCTTTGATGAGTCGCAACTCGTCCAACACTTTGCACAAATCGTGTTGACTGCCCGGACACTCTGCGCCCAGACGCACTTTGGCGCGGACCTGGTTCAGCCAGCCATCGACTTGCGTTTCCAGGCCCTTGTGCGTGGCAAACGGAAACCACACGGCGCACTGGTTTGCCAGCAGTTGCGGCATGGTTTTGTCGATGGTTTCAACGCTGAAAGCTTGGTCGACGCCGAGCGCTGCCGGTGCGGCTTTGGGGCCGAGGCGAATGCCGTCCCAGATTTCGCGCTCCAAGTCTTTCGGCCGGCAAAACAGCGTGCTCTTGCCAGACGCGTCAATCGTCAGCCAAGCACCGGGTTCGCTGAAGCCGGTGAGGTAATAAAAGTAGCTGTCGTGGCGGTAAGGAAAATCACTGTCGCGGTTGCGCGCCACTTCGGGTGCCGTCGGCAGCAGGGCGATGCCGCCGCCTGCGGCTTTCAGGGCGCGCGCCACAACGGCACGGCGTTTTTCGTAAATGCGGGGGTTGATCACGGGCTAGTCCTGTTGCGGGTTGTCTCGGCGAACAAGGGGTCAGCGCGTCAGGCCGGCAGCGCGTTCAGGGCGGCCAGCCGTTCGGGTGTTCCCACGTCGGTCCATGCACCTGAATATAGCGCCGCGCTGACGCGCCCGCTCTGCATGGCTGTGCGAAGCAGGGGTGCCAGTGCGGCTTTGTGGCCGGCCGGTGTGCCAGCCAACAGCGCAGCCCGGTACAAACCCACCGTGCTGTAGGTGTACTGAACAGGTGCTTTGTTCAGCGCCATGCCGCCGGGGGACAAGCCAAAGTCACCGCTCGTGTTGTGCGCCGGATTCGGCACCAAGTAAATATGCGCCAGCGCTTTGGACGCCGCAAAGCGCGCACCGTCGGCGGTTGGGAAATGAAAGTCCGGCATGTAAACATCGCCTGCTAAAACCCAAAAGGGTGTGTTGTCTGGCAAGTTCAGCAGAGGCAAAGCGGTGGCTATGCCGCCGGCGGTTTCCAGCGCGCCGCCAAATTGCGCGCCCTCATGCGAATAGCGAATCGACAAACCCCAGGTGCTGCCGTCGCCGAGAAGCGCCGGAAATTGTTCTTCCAGCCAAGCGGTGTTGATGACGACATGCTTGACGCCGGCGCGTGCCAGCTTTTCAAGATGCCAGACGATCAAGGGCTTGCCCTGCACCTCCAGCAGGGGCTTGGGGCAGGTGTCGGACAGCGGGCGCATACGTTCGCCGCGACCGGCGGCGAGTATCAGGGCGTGTTGGATGGGGGCAGTGCTCATGGTGGCGAATTATCGCGCTGACGATTCATGACGCTGTTGGCGCATGGCCCGACAAGCCGGATGGGGTACCGACGCGGCCCCTGTAAAATGTGTGGTTTTGCGGCTCAGAAACTCGGTCAAAAGCATCTCAAAAGCTGAAAGCCGATCGCTGCTGTCGCCCTCCAATTTCACCGTTCATTCCCGCGAACTTCACTCTGGATTCTCCGCAAATGGCTGACAACACCTCCCCCCTCATGGCCAACGCCATCCGTGCTTTGGCCATGGACGCCGTGCAACAAGCCAACTCCGGCCACCCCGGCGCCCCGATGGGCATGGCCGACATGGCGGTTGCGCTGTGGGCCCGGCATCTGAAGCACAGCCCGCAAAACCCGCATTGGTTTGACCGCGACCGCTTCGTGCTGTCCAACGGCCACGGCTCGATGCTGATTTACGCGCTGCTGCACCTGACGGGTTATGCACTGCCGATGAAAGAGTTGAAAAACTTCCGTCAGCTGCACAGCAAGACACCGGGTCACCCTGAAGTTGGCTACACGCCCGGCATTGAAACCACCACCGGCCCGCTCGGCCAAGGCCTGACCAACGCGGTCGGTATGGCGTTGGCTGAAAAGCTGCTGGCCCAAGAGTTCAACCGCCCCGGCCACGACGTCGTTGACCACCACACCTACGTGTTCATGGGCGACGGCTGCCTGATGGAAGGCATCAGCCACGAAGCCGCCGCCCTCGCCGGCGCGTGGAAGTTGAGCAAACTGATCGCGCTGTACGACGACAACGGCATCTCGATTGACGGCCAAGTCGCGCCTTGGTTCATCGACAACACCGCCCAGCGTTTTGGCGCTTACGGCTGGAACGTCATCGGCCCGATTGACGGCCACGATGCCGAGGTCGTTTCTGCCGCGATTGCCAAGGCCAAAGACGGCAGCGACAAGCCAAGCTTGATCATTTGCAAAACGCACATTGGCAAAGGTTCACCGAACCGCGCCAACACCGCCAAAGCCCACGGCGAGCCGCTGGGCGCTGAAGAAATCAAGCTCACACGCGAAGTCCTCAACTGGCCGCATGCCCCGTTCGAAATGCCTGAAGAAGTCTATGCCGCTTGGGATGCCAAGGCTGCAGGTCAAGCCATTGAAAGCGCATGGGACGTCAAGTTCGCCGCCTACCAAGCAGCCTTCCCGGCCCTGGCCGACGAACTGACCCGCCGCATGAAAGGCGAGTTGCCAAAATCGTTCTCGCAACTGGCGGTGGACACCGTTGTGGGCGCACACACCCAAGCCGAAACCGTGGCTTCCCGCAAAGCCTCGCAACTGGCGCTTGAAGCCTTCACCGCAGGCCTGCCTGAGTTGCTCGGCGGCTCTGCCGACCTGACCGGCTCCAACCTCACCAACACCAAGAGCACGCCTAATTTGCGCTTTGACGCCAAAGGCGCCGTGGTGCTGACCGAAACTGCTGACGGCCAAATGATTGGCGGCCGCCACATCAACTACGGCGTGCGCGAATTCGGCATGGCCGCCATCATGAACGGCATCGCGCTGCACGGCGGCTACATCCCTTACGGCGGCACCTTCCTGACCTTCAGCGACTACAGCCGCAACGCGATTCGCATGGCCGCGCTGATGAAACTGCGCGTGGTGCACGTCTTCACGCACGACTCGATTGGCTTGGGCGAAGACGGCCCGACGCACCAGTCGATCGAGCACGCCGCCAGCCTGCGTTTGATCCCCAACCTTGACGTCTGGCGTCCGGGTGACACGGCTGAAACAGCCGTGGCTTGGGCCGTCGCTTTGCAAAATAAAAACAAGCCAACCGCTTTGCTGCTGAGCCGCCAAAACCTGCCTTACGCACCGAAGGACGATGTCGGACAGATCAGCAAAGGCGCGTACGTGCTGGCTGAACCCGAAGAAGTCGGCTTGAAGAAAAAAGCCCAAGCCATCATCATCGCCACCGGCTCTGAAGTGCAGCTGGCCCTGAAAGCGCAAGAGCTGTTGGCCAAAGAATTCAAGATCGCCGTGCGCGTGGTGTCTATGCCCAGCACAACGACCTTTGACAAGCAAAAAGCCGCCTACAAATCAGACGTGTTGCCTGAAGGCATTCCGCGCATCGCGGTCGAGATGGGCGTGACCGACGGCTGGTGGAAATACGGTTGCGCGGCCGTGGTCGGCATCGACACTTATGGCGAGTCAGCACCGGCTCCGGTGCTGTTCAAACACTTCGGTTTCACGCCCGAAAACGTCGCCAACACCGTGCGCAAGGTGCTGTTCAAAAAATAAGGCGTTGGCCTTTCGAATTCGGAAAATCTATAACTTCAGGAGCTCCAGGACATGACTATCAAAATTGGCATCAACGGCTTTGGCCGCATCGGCCGCAATGTGCTGCGCGCCGCTGTGCAAAACTTCAGCGACATCCAGATCGTCGGCATCAACGACTTGCTCGAACCCGAGTACCTCGCCTACATGCTGCAGTACGACTCGGTGCATGGCCGCTTCAAAGGTGACATCTC
>Ga0208916_10000599_pt1 | contig 16630 bp, 12 predicted proteins | sample DEB19_08_DNA_5_FD_184523 | JGI IMG/M metagenome (GOLD analysis project Ga0208916, IMG submission 184523) | Aqueous microbial communities from the Delaware River and Bay under freshwater to marine salinity gradient to study organic matter... | ecosystem: Environmental > Aquatic > Marine >... | reverse complement strand
GAATTTATGGATGGATATTATGTTAGACGATTTAAAACATACTATAAGCTTAGTTGATATTTTATCTGTAAATGATAGTGAAGCAAGACAATTAACAGGCGAATATAGTTTAGTAAAAGCGGCTAAAAAGATATTAACTATGGGCCCTAAATACGTAATTATTAAAAAGGGAGAGCATGGTGCTTTGTTATTCCACGAGAACGAAGTGTTTTTCGCACCTGCTTTACCATTAGAAGAAGTATTTGATCCAACTGGAGCTGGCGATACTTTTGCAGGTGGTTTTGTGGCTCATTTGGCTAAAACAAAAGATTATTCTTTTGAAAACATGAAGTCTGCAATCATTGTAGGCAGTGCTTTAGCTAGCTTCTGTGTTGAAAAATTTGGTACACAACGATTAACTGAGATCAATACTGCAGACATTAAAGAACGCATACAATCGTTTGTTCAGCTGGTTAATTTTGACATTGAATTAGTTTAAATTTGGTGATTCATAAGAATCCGATTATTTTCGTGTTCGAATAACATCGATAAAATACAAAGCATGAACAATTATAAACATACAAAACAAATTAAGAAACCACTCTAAGAGGAAGGTGCTGATTGTTCGTATGTCTAAAAATATACTCAGAAGCCTTCCAAAATTTGGAAGGCTTTTTTGTTTGGATTATTGAGGTGATTTAAATAGTAAACTTGATTGATTAATAATATAAATTAAAAAAAATGCGTGTTGCAGTAGTTGGTGCCACTGGGCTAGTTGGCACAAAAATGTTACAAGTACTAGCTGAAAGAAATTTTCCAGTAACTGAATTAATCCCAGTAGCTTCTGCGCGTAGTGTTGGGAAGGAAGTTATTTTTAAAGGTAAATCCTATAAAGTAGTTGGCATGGAAGAAGGTATTGCAGCTAAACCTGCGATTGCTTTGTTTTCTGCGGGTGGAAGTACTTCATTAGAATGGGCTCCAAAATTTGCTGCAGCTGGCATTCGTGTTATTGATAATTCTTCTGCATGGAGAATGGACCCTACTAAAAAATTGGTTGTTCCTGAAGTGAATGCAAGTGTGCTAACTGCCGAGGATTTTATTATTGCGAATCCAAACTGTTCTACCATTCAAATGGTTGTGGCATTGCAGCCGCTGCACGAAAAATATAAAATTAAGAGAGTGGTGGTGAGTACGTATCAAAGTGTAACGGGAACAGGAAAGCAAGCAGTGGATCAGTTATTTAATGAGCGTAAAGGAGAAAAAATTGCTGCCGAAGATATGGCCTATAAATATCAAATTGATTTAAATGTAATCCCTCAAATTGATGTGTTCTTGGACAATGGCTACACTAAGGAAGAAATGAAAATGGTAAAGGAAACCAATAAAATCATGCAAGACGAATCTATCCGTGTTACTGCAACAACGGTTCGTATTCCAGTGGTAGGCGGACATAGTGAAAGCGTGAATGTAGAGTTTGAAAACGAATTTGATTTGAAAGAAGTAATTACAATCTTAACAAATGCACCTGGCATAATTGTTCAACAGGACGATGCCGCGCAATTATATCCAATGCCATTATGGGCACACGAAAAAGATGAAGTGTTTGTTGGACGACTACGTCGGGATGAAACACAAGACAAAACTTTAAATATGTGGATTGTAAGTGACAACTTACGTAAAGGTGCTGCAACGAATGCCGTTCAGATTGCGGAATATTTAATAGCAAAAGGAATTGTTTAAACAGACTATGTGGTTAGTAGTATAAAAAATCCCGCCCCGATTCTTCGGGACGGGATTTTTTATTAGCGCATACTAGTTTTAGTTTGCTCCTTCCACCAAATCAATAAATTCGTCTTCTGTTATTATTTTTATAGTTCCAATTTTTTTTGCTTTTTCTAGTTTACTTCCTGCATCTTCTCCGACTACTAAATAATGTAATTTACTGCTTACGCCACTGAGTATATGTCCGCCTTTTGACTCTGCCATGGCTTCGGCATCTGACCTTTTTAATTTGTTTAAAGTGCCAGTAAATAAAAAATTGAGTCCGGATAGACTGCCGTCCTTAGTAGCTATTTCGGTTTGAATAAGATTCAGTCCTAATGATTCTAATTGCTGTAGGAGTTGAATGTTTTGCGCTTCGTGAAAAAAATGATAAATACTTTTTGCAACTTTCACACCAACATCTTCAAAGGATTGCAATTGTTCTTCGCTAAAATCTTTTAATTCTAAAAGGTGATTAAGGTGACTCGCAACAGTTTTAGCCGTTGTTTCTCCTACAAATCGAATGCCTAATGCATATAGTAAACGATATAAGGGTTGTTTCTTTGAAGCATCAATTGCAGTAATTAAATTTTCAACACTTTTTTTGCCAAAGCCTTCTAGTTTGCCAATTTTTTCAAAGTCCAACGTATAAATATCCGGGATGGACTTGAGTAAACCTAACTCGTAAAACTTTCTAATATTTGCATCCCCAAAACTTTTAATATCCATTGCGTCCTTGCTTACAAAGTGTATGATGCGTTCAACAATCTGCGCTGTACATAAGGGGTTATTGCATCTCCAAACGGCTTCTGTTTCTTCTTTCTCTAATTGGGCATCACAAACAGGGCAGGTTGTTGGGAATTCGATTATTTTTTCTGTGCCTTTTCTCAATGCGGCAATGGATTGAACAATCTGCGGGATTACATCACCGGCTCTTTCTATGAGTACGGTATCTCCTAATCTTAAATCTTTTTCTCTTATGTATTCTTCGTTATGCATGGAGATGCTTGAAACCGTGACGCCGCCTATGGCAACTGGCTGCAACTTTGCTACAGGGGTGACTGCTCCTGTTCGGCCTACTTGAAATTCTACATGCTCTAATAGGGTAGTTGCTTGCCTTGCTTTGAATTTATATGCAATGGCCCACCTTGGATGGTGCGAAGTCATACCTAATTTTTCGTGCAAAGCCATGTCATTTATTTTAATAACTAGGCCATCAATCTCGTAGGGTAGTTGGTCCCTTTCTAATTCGAATGTGTTACAAAAATCAACCACTTTTTCAATGCCATTGAGGATTCTTTTCTCCTTTTGAGGGGATCTAAACCCCATATTCCACAATAGTTCTAGGGAGCCACTATGTGTTTTAAGTAATTCAGGAAGTGCCGCTCCAGGTATTAAATTAAAGAAGCTAATATTATAAATAAATGCATCAAGGTTTCGATCTGCAACTTCCTTTGGGTCCTTCATTCTCAAACTACCTGCCGCAGCATTTCTTGGATTTGCGAGTGTAGCAATATTTTTTTCTTTTAATCTTTCATTGAAATCATGAAATGCTTTTTTACTCATGATTACCTCTCCCCTTATTTCCAATTGTTGAATTCCGTAATGTGAGAGCGGAATACTTAGTGGAATTGATTTTATTTGTTTTATGTTTTGTGTAATATCATCGCCAGCAATACCATCACCTCTTGTACATGCTCTTACCAACATGTCGTTCTCATATATGAGGGAAATACTTGCGCCATCAAATTTGGGTTCAACGCAATAAGTGATGCTGTCTATTCCAGCACCTTCGATTGCTTTGCGGTCAAAATCAATAAGGTCTTCGGCATTGTAACTATTCTCCAAACTCAACATAGGTACCAAATGAGGTACCGTTTCAAATGCATTGTTTAAGCTATTGCCCACTCTTTGGCTTGGCGAATCTTTGGTAATGAGGGATGGAGAAGCAGCTTCTAAGGCGACCAACTCCTGGTATAATACATCATATTCATAGTCGCTAATTAAGGGCGCAGCAGCAACATAATATTGGTATTCATGAAATTTCAACACTTTCCTAAGTGTATCTAGGTCAATATTGTGGGGATTCTGTAAGAAGTCCTTCGTAATAGTTTGAAATTGCTGTATTTGAGCTTTATTATACATGAGATTAAATGTCTGCTAAATTACAAATAGTTTTATTCTTTTATTTCGTATTTTGTTGAACTATTGATATTATTTCACGAATCCTAATATGTCACAAAATTTTAAAGAAGCGCATGCGCTTGTAAGTACCTATCCAACGGTTCCGTTAACGGTTGATTGTGTTATTTTCGGTTTTATCGACAATACATTAAAAGTGCTACTTATTAAGAGTGATCTAGCGCAGTTTAGTGGCCAACTTTCCTTACTAGGTGACAATGTGCTTTCGGACGAGGATTTGGATAATGCCGCGAACAGGGTGTTAATCGCAAGGACTGGAATGAAAGATGTGTTTTTGGAGCAGGTACACACTTTTAGCAAACCCAATAGGCATCCTGGAGGCAGGGTTATTACCACTGTATATGCGTCCTTGTTAAACATTCACCATCATGCTTTAGAAATTTCAGAGAATGAATTAGACTGGCATACCGTGAATGAAATTAAAGTGATGGCATTTGACCACAAGGAAATTTTGGATATCTGCTATAAATGGTTGCAAAAAAGAATTCAGGAGCATCCTCTTGCGTTTAATTTACTACCTGATCTATTCTCTTTAAGGCAGCTGCAGCATGTATATGAAGCCATATTAGACACAAAATTTGATAGGCGCAATTTTAGAAAAAAATTCGCAAGCATGGGCGTGTTAAAAGATGCGAATGCGTTGGAAACAAATGTGACGCATCGACCTGGCAAGCTTTATACGTTTGACCTAGCCAAATACGAACAGGAGAAGGCTAGTTTTATTGGCATCGATTTTTAAAAAACACGTCCCCTTCCTTAGAATTTAATATCTTTATACACTATATAAATAGGTATTATTATGTTGTATTCAATGACGGGTTACGGACGAGCAGAATCTACTTTCAAAGACAAGATATTTTTAATCGAAATTAAATCCTTGAATGGCAAGCAGTTCGATTTACGTTTGAATATCCCGGGCCTACTTAAGCCATACGAAGTGGAGATTAGGAATAAACTCAATGAATCATTATTTAGAGGTACAGTTGAATGCAATGTTAGCGTTAAATCAAATGGTGTTTCAAAGCCGGTTAGCATTAATAAAGCATTGGCAAAATCGTATTACCAACCCATTGTAGAATTAGCAGAAGAACTAGGAATTGCAAAGGATAATATTTTAAGTACTTTATTAAAATTACCCGATGTGGTGTCCTCGACAAGCGAAGTAATTACGGAGGAAGAATGGAAGGCATTACACCAATTATTATTACAGGCTATTGAACAAATTATTTTGCATCGAAAAGACGAAGGCAAATCATTGGAGAAGGATTTATTAGAACGCTTGTCAGGTATTGAAGCACAACAAGCTGTGATTGAAGTGTATGAGCCAAACAGAAGAAATAAAATAAAAGAAGGTTTAGTAAAATTATTAGAACAGCATGTTGGTGCGGATAAATACGATAATAACCGATTAGAACAAGAGTTGATTTATTACATTGAAAAAATTGACATTTCTGAAGAAAAAGTTAGACTGACTAATCATCTTGATTATTTTAAATCCGTCCTAAAAGAATCAGAGCCGAGTAAAGGAAAAAAACTTTCATTTATTTTGCAAGAAATAGGAAGAGAAATTAACACGACTGGTTCTAAGGCAAATGACTTAGACATACAAAAGGCGGTAATTTTAATGAAGGATGAGTTGGAAAAAGCAAAAGAGCAAATCTTAAACGTATTGTAAAATGGCTACGTTAAAAAACATCTTATTATTATTTGTACTTGTTTTGGCTGCTTGCCAAACTATTCCATTGCATGAACAAAGCACTACCTATCAAGATCATCAATGGGCTTCAAAACAGGCGAACCATTATCAATTTATGGTATCGGACACAGCGGCTACTTATAATATTTACTTTGTAATTAGACATCATAATGCGTATCATTATAAAAATATTTGGATTGAATTAACGACTAAAGCTCCTGGGGATTCGGTGACAAAGCAGGCGGTCAATTTAAACTTAGCAGACGATCAAAAGGGATGGCTTGGCACAGGAATGGATGATATTTATGACCAACGAATTCCGGTGAATGCGCAGCCCGTTAAATTAAAAAAAGGGCGCTATGACTTTACTATACAGCATACCATGCGGGAGGATCCCTTGCAAAATATTTTATCTACGGGGATTAGAGTTGAAAAAGCCAAATAATGAAAAAGGTTACATTGCCATTCAGTAAGTTAACGTTTGTGCGTATCATTTATTGGTTGTTTTTAACTTATATGGTAGCTGCTTTTATATGGTGGTATGTTTCTCTCGAAAATCAAAATAATCAGATTGCTTCAGTGAAGTTCGGGTCTATTCAACTAAACGATCCTGCGCTGAAAGCCAAGGTGAGTAGTATTACCGAAGTGCAACAACGAAAAAATAAACAGTATTTAGGAGAAGGTTTAACATTCTTATTTCTATTTTTGATTGGTGCAATTTATGTATATCGATCTTTATTAAAGGAGATTAACTATTCCATGCAGCAGCAAAATTTTATGATGGCGGTAACGCACGAATTAAAAACTCCAATTGCAATTGCGCATTTGAATTTAGAGACCTTATTAAAAAGGCAATTAGAACCTTTGCAACAAAAGAAAATAATTGAAATAACCTTACAAGAAACACAAAGGCTAGATTCGCTTTGCAATAATATTTTATTGGCTTCCCAGTTAGATATGGGACAGTATGAAACCAATAAACAACAAATTGATTTTTCAAATATTGTAATTACTTCTATTCAGTCTTTTCAGCAAAGATGCCCCCAGCGTATTTGTAATATACATATTCAGCCCGAAGTGCTAATACAGGGAGAGCCTGTGCTAATGCAACTCCTGTTGAGTAATTTATTAGAAAACGCAAATAAGTATTCTGATTCTGAATCTCCCATCTCGATTGAATTGGCAACACAAAACAACAAAGTGATTTTACATATAATGGATCAAGGAGTAGGTGTGCCAGTTGGGGAAAGAGAAAAAATATTTCAAAAATTTTATCGGATTGGAACAGAATTTACAAGGTCCACAAAAGGGACAGGATTGGGCTTGTATCTGTGCAAACGAATTGCAGAGTTTCATCATGCTACATTAGCTGTGAGTGCAAACGAACCTAGAGGAAGCATTTTTACATTTACTTACACTGTATAACTTCTATGTCAAAATATTCAATATTATTAGTCGAAGATGAAGTGCATTTACATGATGCGCTAAAGTTGAACCTAGAACTAGAAAGATATGAAGTGAGTTCTGCATTTGATGGTCCTAATGCACTTCGACAAATTGGGCAAGCTCATTTTGATTTAATCATATTAGATGTCATGTTGCCTTCCTTGGATGGGTTTTCTGTAACAGAAACGGTTCGGCTCAATAATATCGACACGCCAATACTTATCTTAAGTGCTAAAAACACAAGCGCAAATAAAATTCAAGGTTTAAAATTAGGCGCGGATGATTATATGACAAAGCCATTTAATTTAGAAGAGTTGTTGTTAAGAGTTGCTAAACTTATCCAGAAATCAGTTAGTAATAATCAAGTAAGTGGAGTGGAAGCCTATCATTTTTCAGGAAATAATATAAATTTTAAATCCCTCGAAGCGCAAACTTTCAGAGGAGAAAAAATTGACCTTACAAAAAAGGAAGCCATGCTGTTAAAGCTCCTAATCGAAAACAAGCAGACTGTGGTTACGAGGGAGCGCATCTTACAAACCGTCTGGGGCTATAATGTGTTTCCTAGCACCCGAACAATTGACAACTTTATTCTAAATTTTAGGAAATACTTCGAATTGGATCCCAAGAGCCCTATTCATTTTATATCTATTCGGAGCGTAGGCTATAAATTCCAGGATTAACCCTCTTCTTTATACAATCTTTTGACAGTTTAAGCGTTAATGATAGTAGTTAATTAAAGCTCATGTCACTTACTTCCATCCAAGATTTCGTAGAACCCATCAATTTAGACCTTCTTTCAAAAGATGAAGGATATAGAGATACGCAGTTAGGTAAACATATATTGGCGAATGATGGCGAAATGCCGGACATCACCAATGCGGATATTGTAATTATTGGAGCTGGGGAGTGTCGAGGAGCGGGTTTCCCGTTGTCTGGACATGAAGCTGCTAATGGGGTAAGATCGGCGCTGTATTCGCTTTATTATTGGCATGCACAAGTAACTATCGCGGATATTGGCAATGTAAAACTTGGGCAGTCCATTTCAGATAGTTATGCGGCTTTAAGAACAGTGATTTCGGAACTAATTTTACAAAATAAAAAAGTGGTTATTATTGGAGGATCGCATGACCTTTCATTGGCACAATATCATTCGTATACGTCTATCCCGACATTGGTAAATGCGGTGGTAGTGGATGCGAAAATTGACCTTGATTTAGAAGCACGACTTCCGGCAGATCATTTTTTAGAAGAGTTATTTACAGGATTACCGAATCATCTAAATCACTATGCGCATATAGGTTTTCAAAGTTATTTTATGCATCCGCATATGCTAGAAACCATTGATAAGCTGCGATTTGATTGCTTTAGATTGGGAACAGTAAGAGAAGGAATTGAGGAAATGGAGCCAGTTATTAGAGATAGCCACATGATGAGTTTTGATATTAGTGCCATTCAAAATGCGCAAGCCCCTGCGAATCGTATTACCCCCAATGGTTTTAATGGAGAAGAAGCTTGTACCCTTATGCAATTTGCAGGGATGAGTTGGAAAACGAGTACCATTGGTTTATTTGGCTATCAGGCGGAGCAGGATGTAAATGGTTTAACAGCAATGCAAATGGCTCAAATGGTTTGGTATATTATTGACGGGGTACAAAAAGGAAAGAAAGAATCACCTATTACAGACACAGAGCGCTTTAAGGAATTTCATATTGCTTTTTCGGATATTGAAACAAAGTTCATGCAAAGTAAAAATACTGGAAGATGGTGGATGCAATTACATAATGAACAGTGGTGTCCATGCAGTTATAAAGATTATTTAGTAGCTTCCAATAACGAAATTCCAGAAAGATGGTTAAGAGCATTAGAAAGAGAGTAAACAACTCATTACAATTTATAGCAATAACAAGTTTGTTGTTACTGACTAGCGCATGTAGTGTTCAAAAAGCACAAAAAACTTTATTAGCAAGCCCTTCATTGAAGGGGGCGCATGTTGGAATTGCCGTGTTCAATGATACCAAGCAAACTTGGATTGATCAATACCAGAGCGATCATTATTTCACACCAGCAAGTAATACAAAAATACTAGCCACTTATGTGGGATTGAAATACTTGGGAGATTCTTTGCCTGGATTTAGGATCGCAGAAAGCACGGACACCTTATTTTTGACACCATTAGGAGATCCTAGTTTTTTACATCCCGACTTTAGCTATCAACCAGTGGTAGATTTAATAAAGTCAACGCGTAAGCAAATAGCAATTTCCGTTGTCGATCAAAAAGACAGATTTGAACCATTTGGTGATGGCTGGGCTTGGAATGATTATGCCGAAGACTACCAACCAGAAAGAAGTAGAATGCCTATTTATGGAAATGTGGTACATTTTTACCAAGCAAATGGTAAAACGGAAAAGCGCCCTACTTATTTTTTTAAAGATTTGAAAATAGAGGATAGTTTACAAACCAAAGTCTTTACTAGAAAGCGCACAACCAATACTTTTTATCCTACACTCAAAAACAATGCTGCTAAATATTATCAAATTCCTTTTATAACGTATCAAACGCCCATGTCTGTACTTTATTTGAGAGATAGTATCCACACTGCTTTGCCGGTTGTGTTTATTAAAGATGCTGCTGAAAAAGCAAGTAGAATTCTTAAAACTGTTCCAACAGATTCTCTTTTGAAAATAATGATGCGTCGAAGCGACAATTTTTTTGCGGATCAGGTATTGTTAATGGCAAGTGAGCAATTGTTAGGAAAGATGGATGATGCTGCATTCATTGATACCGTTCTTAAAACTGATTTTGCAAACCTGCCTCAAAAAATGAGATGGGTGGATGGTAGCGGTTTAAGTAGATACAATTTAAATACCCCTGAGAATTATGTTGCAATTTTAAAACAAATGCAGGACCAATTTGGTCAAGCACGTGTCACGAATATATTTGAAACTGGGGGAGAGGGTACGCTATCGGCTTACTTCAAAAATTTCCCTGGCGAACTACATGCAAAAACAGGAAGTTTAGGTGGTCAAATTGCATTGAGCGGTTTTGTCTACACACATCAAAAACAGAAATTATATTTTTCTGTGCTTGTCTCCAATCACATGAGTACTTCAAGTGCAGGCGTAAGACGTGCAGTAGAAGCGTATTTGAAAAAAGTAGTTAGTAAAAATTAATTAGCCTTTTGGTGCCTCAATTTGATTGTAGCTATTTGCTAAAAAGTCCATCCAAATAGGCTTCCTTAAATTCGATATAAGTAGGGGCGCCGCTTGCTGTAACATTGGGTAAATCACAATCCAACAAAGCCTCAATTAACGCATGCATTTCCTTTTGAGTAAGAGATTGTCCAGTTTTGATGGCCATTTGACGCGCCATACATCTGATTAATTTTTCTCTCTTGCTGAATTTTAAATCACCGCTAAAATGTTTGAATTGCTCAAGTAATAATTCAATTGCATTTTTCTCATTACCTGAAATTACGTCGGCCGGAATACCTTGTATAATAAAACTATTTTGACCAAAGGATTCAATTTCATACCCAATCAGCGCTAGGTCCTCAACCATTTCACCTAATAAAACTGCATCACTCAAGCTCAATTCAAGCACAACAGGGAATAAGCTTTTTTGGGTAGCATGTGGTTGAACACTTGCTTTTTGGTATTTTTCATACAATACCCTTTCGTGTGCTAATTGCTGGTGAATTAAAATATATCCACTGCCAGCAGGGGCTACGATGTAAGTATTATTGATTTGAATGAGTGCCACATCCTCATTAATTTGTAAGCTATTGGTGTCTTTGTATAACCCCATCGAGGAAGGTTTTACAATAAAGGAGTCCGTATTATAATCCGCTTGGCCAGATTCATTTGTTGTACTAGGCAGGTCCGTAAAAAAACTTTTCCAGTCCTGTGTTCTTGGGTTGTCTGACTTGGGAATAAAATGCGCCTGATTTTTTTGTGTAAAACCTGCATACAATGAATTGCTTGTTGCATTTTGTATTTTCTCGCCAGTAAATGGTTGTTGAATGGCGTCCAATCCTTGAATATTCGCGTCCAATGAAAAATCTAAAGAAGGTGCGATGCTAAATTGTGCCAAAGCATGTTTCACAGCTGCTTGTACAAAAGCGTATATAATTTTATCGTCCTCGAACTTGATTTCTTGCTTGGTGGGGTGCACGTTAATATCCACTTTGGAGGGATCAACGTCGATATATAAAATATAACTTGGAAAATTTTCTTTCGACATCAAACCCTCAAAAGCATTTGCTACTGCATGGTGTAGGTAGGCGCTTTTGATAAAACGTCTATTCACTAAAAAGTATTGATCACTTCTTGTTTTTTTAGCAGTCTCTGGTTTCCCAACAAATCCAGTGATTGTTAAGTAGTCTGTGTTTTCTCCAACTGTTACCAATTTAGTTTGGTAACTATTGCCTAAAACTTGTATCGCTCTTTGCTTAAAGCTTCCTCCTTCCCAATGGTAAACATCCTGGCCATTACTTGTTAAGCTAAAGTATACTTCGGGAAAGGCCAACGCAACACGGGTGAATTCTTCAATAATATGTTTGAGTTCCGCAGCGTTACTTTTTAAAAAGTTGCGTCTAGCTGGCACATTGAAAAATAAATTTTTCATGCTAATGCTAGTTCCTATTGGATGCGAAATAGGGGTTGTTTCTAAAACCTTACTATTTTCAATTTCGACATTTACGCCTAATTCATCTTCGGCACGTCTTGTTTTTAAACTTACTTGAGCTACTGCAGCAATGGACGCCAAAGCCTCCCCTCTAAATCCCATGGTGCTAATTCGGAAAAGGTCATCAATTGTGCTAATCTTACTGGTAGCATGACGAGCAAATGCGTTTTGCGCATCGGCGACACTCATGCCCTTGCCATTGTCGATTACTTGAATGAGTGATTTTCCGGCGTCATTGATAATTAATCGAATTTCAGTGGCCCCTGCATCTACGGCATTCTCCAATAATTCCTTAACTGCACTAGCAGGTCTTTGTATAACCTCGCCGGCAGCAATTTGATTGGCAATGTGATCTGGAAGTAAATGAATAGTATCGGCCACTTTTAACACTTTTAAAGTGTGTAAAAGTAGTAAATTTGCATCTTAAAATCTCAACTAATGACTAGAACGGCGGACATTAAAAAAATGCCTCATGTATACCTACCTCAAGACTTCGTTTTGACCAATTGGGAAAGCCTTGAGCCCTATTTCAAAGAATTAACAGAAAGACCTATTGATAGCAAGACAACGCTCGAAAAATGGCTTAAAGACTTGAGTGAATTAGAGGCTTTTGTCAGTGAAGATGCTTGTTGGAGACAAATTAAAATGACCTGTGACACTACAGATAAAGCTTTGGAAGACGCGTTTAATTTTTTCTGTATGGAAATTCAGCCCAAAATGCAGCCTTATGCGGATGCGTTGAATAAAAAATTAGTACAATCTCCTTTTACAGCCGAATTGGATGCGAAGGAATATTATACTTATTTACGTTCTGTAAATAAAAGCATTGAGTTATTTAGAACTGAAAATATACCTATTCAAGCGGAATTGAGTGTGTTGCAACAACAATACGGAACCATTGCAGGTAAGATGACTATTCAGATGAATGGTCAAGAATATACTTTACAACAAGCAGCTAAATTTTTAGAAGACGAGGATAGGGCGGTGAGAGAAGAAGTGTATCGTAAAATTCAGGACCGTCGTTTACAAGACCAAGAAAGTTTACACGAATTATTTACTACGCTAGTTGAAAAAAGACATCAGACTGCATTGAATGCAGGTTTTGCAAATTACAGAGATTATAAGTTTGTAGAATTAGGCAGGTTTGATTACACGAAAGAAGATTGTTTTCAATTTCATGCAGCAGTAAAAACGCATGTGATGCCGTTGATTGATAAAATATATACGCGTAAAAGAGAAAAATTAGAACTAGATAAATTAAAGCCTTGGGATACAGAAGCAGAACCAGCGGGCACATTGCCTTTAAGACCTTTCACCGATGGGAATGATTTGTATGAAAAATCGGTTGCTTGTTTTGAAGCATTGAATCCTTTTTTTGCAGACTGTTTACGTAAAATGAAAGAACTAAAACACTTTGATTTAGAAAGTAGAAAAGGGAAAGCGCCAGGTGGATACAATTGTCCACTAGCTGAATCAGGCGCTCCATTTATTTTTATGAATGCAGCAGGTCAAATGTCAGATGTAACAACAATGGTACATGAGGGTGGGCACGCAGTGCATTCCTTTTTGTCACACCCATTAGCGCTCAGCGGTTTTAAAGAATATCCAATGGAGATTGCAGAAGTCGCAAGCATGGCGATGGAATTATTTACGATGGAACATTGGCAATCTTTTTTTGACAATGAGGCTGATTTAAAAAGAGCGAAAGAACATCAATTAGAACGCACCATTACTATTTTCCCTTGGATTGCAATTATTGATAAGTTCCAACATTGGGTGTATGAAAATCCAACACATACTATTGAGCAAAGAACAAATACCTGGCAGAATATCGTAAAGGAATTTTCAAGTAAGAGTATTGATTTTTCGGGATTGAAACAATATCGTGCAATAGGATGGCAAAGACAATTGCATTTATTTGAAGTGCCATTTTATTATATCGAATATGGTATTGCACAATTAGGTGCAATTGGCATGTGGATGCAATATCAAAAAAATCCAACCCAAGCTTTAGAAAACTATATGAATGCATTGGAGCTAGGGGGTACTAGAACATTGCCAGAATTATACAAAACCGCTGGGTTAGAATTTAATTTTTCGCCTGATTATGTAAAAACGTTGATGGATTTTACAAACGAAGAACTAGAAAAACTATATAATTAATTTTAGTATAACGCAAAAAAATACCCCCGAATTTCGGGGGTATTTTTTTGAAAATTTTTCCAAGTATAATTTAAAAAATTAACCTTCGGTCGGATTGTTATTTACTGGTCCCTCGCTCGGCGCAGCGCTTGGGCCCGTAGGTCCTTGATTAGGATTATTAGGTCTATTATTTGGATTGTTATTTCTTGGTCCATTAGGATTACTAGGTCTATTCATAGGTCTAGTGCCAGTATTTGGTCCACTGTTAGGTCCACTTGGTCTATTCATTGGACGATTTGGATTCATTGGAGGTCTAGGTCCTTGATTTGATTGGCCTGTAGGTCCGCCTTGTGGACGAGGTCCAGATGGACGGTCATTGTTAAAAGGACGACGCTCATTATTATTTGGTCCACGATTGTCTCTAGGGCCAGGACGACCTTGATCGCCTCTTTGTTGGTCGCCTCTTTGTTGATCTCTTCTGCGTCTATCGTTCTTCTCTAAACTTCTTAAACTTATTTGACCTACTACATCTACAAAATCAGGCTCTACTTCCTTAGGTTTTCCGCTAGTTACTTCGACTGCTTCTAGCTCGTCAACAATAATACCTTGCTTATTTAAATTCTTGATTTCCTTAACGCGTTCAATTGTTAAAGGAAAATGTTTTGTGTTATTAGGAAGGGTATACCACATTAGATTTTTGAAGATATCCTTCTTGATTAAAAAGGCTTGACCCATTGCTGTTTGCAAATTGTCAGCATAATCAGGGAATGCCTGAAGCGCATCCAAGTAAGTATCTAATTCAAAATTCAAACAACATTTTAAACGACCACATTGGCCACTTAATTTGGTTTGATTAATGGATAAATTTTGATAACGTGCAGCAGTCGTGTTCACGCTTTTGAAATCGTGTAACCAAGTGCTACAACATAATTCACGTCCACAACTCCCAATACCACCCACTTTAGCGGCTTCTTGACGAATTCCAATTTGTCTCATTTCTACCTTCACCTTAAACTCGCCAGCAAATAATCTGATCAATTCTCTAAAGTCAATACGGTCGTCTGCAGTATAAAAGAAAGTACCTTTTTTGCCATCTGCCTGAATTTCCACTTCGCTCAGTTTCATCTGCAATCTTAAGTTTCTTGCATGTGCACGGCTCTTGGCTAAAATATCGGCTTCTCTGCTTTTGCTAATTTTGTAAGTTTCTAAATCCCTATCGGTACTTGGTCTAAGGATTTTTTTCATGTCAGGATTGAATTCATCCATCCCTCTTTTCTTTAATTGCAAACGAACTAATTCGCCAGTTAAAGAAACCTCTCCTAAGTCATAACCATTGACACCTTCTACTGTTAAGTAGTCGCCTTTTTCGTAATGCGCTGAAGTTGGGTTTTTGAAAAATTCCTTACGACTGCCTTGCTTAAAGCTGATTTCTACCACTTTGCATTGGGCATCTATATCGTCTATTGGTAAATCGCTTAACCAATCGTGTACGTTTAATCGGTTACAGCCACCAGTGCTACATCCGCCATTGCTTTTGCAACCGCCTGGTTTGCCAGTTCCACATGATCCACATCCCATATATCTAAGTTCTAACTGTTAATGAATAAAATGCCCCGCATAACTACTTCCCACTCATTCCTGCCTCACAAAGCTACGCTTCTGTCAAAATTAAGGTTTTGTTCTGAATGATATGATAGAACTTAATGCCCAGTGCCATAAAAAGCATCTTTGGATTGGCATTTCGCTCAATATAGTAGGTGGCTTTGTCTAATTCCTGTAAAATAGCCTCCATTTGGCCTACTCCGGCTATTTTATTGATCCTAAGTGCAAAATCCTTTAAAGATGGGTCCATTGGTAGCTCATTGCCCATTACTTTTAAATGGATACTTTGCTCAATAAGGTGATTAAAGTACTTCAAAAACTGCTTTTGAGGCTCTCTTCCCATCTTACTCATGTCGTCCACCCATTTCATTTGGGCCAGTGGACCATTTTTGAGGATTGCGTTAAGCCATTCTCTGATTTGAGCTAGGAAGTCACCATCACTATGTTGCAATAGGTGCAAAGCCTCTAAATAGTTGCCATCTGACATAGCAGCCACTTGACTTGCTTTTTCAGGTTCAATCTGACCTTTTTCAATTAGGGCTTTCTTGATATCCTCCTTGGTCAACCTTGGTACTTTAATGTATTGACAACGGCTAAGTATAGTAGGAAGGATATTTTCCTCAGAAGTAGCTACCAAAAGGAAAATGGTATTATCTGGGGGTTCCTCAATGAGTTTTAATAATTTATTCCCTTCTCTCCCTAAATATTCGGGCATCCAGATAACAAGCACTTTATAGGCACTCTCGAAGCTTTTAAAAGATAGCTTTTTTAAAATCTCGGCACATTCGTCTGCACTAATATTACCCTGTTTGTTTTCGGCCTTAATAAATTGAAGCCAATCAAAAACGTTCCCATAAGGGTATACTTTAATAAACTCTCTCCACTCCTCAATAAAATTGGCACTTATATTTTTAGATCCAGGTTTTTCGGTAATAGTTGGGAAGGAAAAATGCAAATCGGGGTGCATCAATTGGCTTGCTCTTGCATATGCCGGTAAGCTAGCAATTTCGTCAGGGCTATATACTTTAGGCGTTGATGGTTCAGCAGGTGCGCCAAACATGTCAAGGGTTGCTTCTTTTTTGTCGTTGGGGAGGCTTACAATGTATTGGGCAAAAGCA
>Ga0208916_10000598_pt1 | contig 16632 bp, 16 predicted proteins | sample DEB19_08_DNA_5_FD_184523 | JGI IMG/M metagenome (GOLD analysis project Ga0208916, IMG submission 184523) | Aqueous microbial communities from the Delaware River and Bay under freshwater to marine salinity gradient to study organic matter... | ecosystem: Environmental > Aquatic > Marine >... | reverse complement strand
AAATCCCGCAATTTCTTGTCAAGTGGTTATTTTTTACTCAGATTCTGGATTTACGCGTGAATTTTCCGCAGATTTCTTGTTTTCGAGGGCAAATGTGCTGGTTCTGATGTCGAATTTTCTAAATTCTGGCATCAAAATGGCAAGTAACCCGACAGTAACTACGCAAATAATTCCGCCACTTGTTACTGAAATCGACAATGTAGTAACCGCGGCCATAGAAGCTGCTCGCATTTGTCCGGCAAGTGGTCCCAATGAATATGACAGAAGTTCGATACCTGCAAGACGTCCACGGAAATTATCGGGGATGGTTTGGTTCCACATGGCAGATCTAAAGAGGGCGCTGACCATGTCCGATGCCCCGGCCAAAGTTAGAAAGAGCAGTACTAGCCACAAATAATTTGTGGCGCCGGATAGTGCGATTGCCGCCCCCCAACCAATGGCCGCCCACATGATTGCTTTGCCGTAAAAGTGAACATGGGAAATCCAGCCGCTAGTTAAAGTGACAATGATCGACCCAACTGTCATGGCGGCATACAACAATCCCAGCGCCCAAGGGGCTCCAAGTTGATCTGCCCAGAATGGAATCAGTGCGGTTGGCATCGCAAAAAACATCGCAGCAAGATCTACAAGATACGTTCCTAATAAATCCTTGCGACTAAATGCATATTTGATACCTTCAATTAACCCTGCCAGAGATGGCTTTTCAGCCTCGTGAGATGGCGGGATTTTCTTCATCATTGCGATTAAAGCAATTGAGATGATGAAAGTTGCAATGTCTGCTGCATAGCCAACTGGTACTGAATATGCTGAAATCAAAATTCCGCCCAAGGTTGGCCCGATGATGACACCTGTCTGCCAACGAAGGCTCATCAGAGCAGCAGCTGCCGGCATATCCTCGTGGTCAACTAACCGCGGAAGAGCTGCCTGCATTGCAGGTTGTCGTAAGCCACTGGTTGCGGCAAATAATCCCGAAACGATGTAGATCAAAATCAGACTGGGCGAATCCATCAGCGAATTAACGAGCAGTGCTCCGGTGAAGATTAATGACAGGGCTTCAGTGACCCAGATTAATTTCTTGCGATCCAGCGAATCGGCAAGGACCCCACCGTAAAGACCGAAGATGACCAGTGGAACGATCTCAACAAGACCGCTAACAGCTACAGCCACATATGAGTTTGTAAGTTCTTTGATCTGGAAAGGCACGGCGACATAAGTGATCATCGAACCGAAGTACGAGATCAAACCCGCCGCCCACAAAAGGGAAAAATCCTTAGATTTTTTTAGCGGGGAGATATCAATCGCGTACTTAGCCACCCCGCTACCCTAATTGAAGCTTTGGGCTTCGGTAGGGAACTGGCCCTGCCGAACATCATCTGCAAACTCGCCGGCAGCGGCCACCATTTCGGCGCGCAGATTGCGATAGGCCTTGGCCAACTTGGGTGCCTTCTTCGTAATTCCCATTAAATCGGTCCACACCAAAACCTGGGCATCGCAATTAACTCCTGCGCCAATTCCAACAGTTGGAATCTTTAGTGCGGCTGTAATTCGAGCTGCTAATTCGGCGGGAACTAACTCAAGAACAATCGCAAATGCACCAGCAGCTTCTAAAGCTTTTGCCGCTTCAAGAATGACATCACCATCGGTGCGACCCTGAACCTTGTAACCACCTAATTGGTGCATTGATTGTGGTGTTAATCCAAGGTGACCCATCACCGGAATTCCGCTATTTACAAGCTTTTTAACTGTTTCAAGGTGAGCACCTTCTAGCTTTACCGCCATCGCGCCTGCTTCTTTGAAAAAGCGAATCGATGTTTGCAGAGCCAATTCGGGGGATTCTTCATACGATCCAAAAGGCAGGTCTGCCACAACCATTGCGCGCTTCGATCCGCGCACTACTGCGCGAGCAAGCGGAATTAACTCATCAACCGTTACCGGGATTGTGTTTTCCTCGCCCAAGAAGTTATTGCCGGCGCTATCGCCAACTAATAGGACAGGGATTCCCGCCTCATCGAAGATTTCAGCGGTCATGGATTCATAGGAAGTAAGCATCGCCCACTTTTCACCGCGCTCTTTGGCAGCGGCTAAATCCAAGATTGTGATGCGTCGGTGCAGCGCACCTCCGTATAAAGTTTCCATTGTTTCCTCTCCTCGAAGCCACGTAGGTGGTCCCCGGGTACATGGAAAAGGGTACCCCCGTTACACTTGAAAAATGAAGTTGCGCGTGGCGCTAGCCCAAATCAACCCAACGGTTGGTGACCTTGCGGGCAATGCTGCGCTGATTGCAGATTCAGTGGCTAAGGCAAAGGCACACAGCGCCAATCTGATTGTTTTCCCCGAAATGATTGTTACGGGCTATCCCGTTGAAGATTTAGCGCTTCGCCCATCTTTTCAAGCAGCCAGTATCCGTGCGGTTCAGGAAATTGCAGCCAGCATTACCGGTGAGATCGTGGCTGTGGTTGGTTACCTTGACCAAGGTCCAAAGAATGCTGTTGCCATCATTCACAACGGAAAAATTGCAGCTACCTATGTAAAGCGCCATCTACCTAATTACGGCGTCTTCGATGAGTTCCGAAACTTTGCACCAGGGGATCAAAGCCTGGTCGTTCGAATTCATGGGGTCGATGTTGCCGTTGCTATCTGTGAAGATATTTGGCATTCATTAGATTCCATTGCAAGCAGAACACCAGGGTTATTGGTCGTTCCAAATGGTTCTCCATTCGAACGCAATAAGGATGATGTGCGATTAGGGCTAGTGCAAAAGCGGGCTAAGGAAATTGGCGCACCTGTTGCATACGTCAATATGACCGGTGGCCAGGATGATTTAGTTTTTGATGGCGACACAATTGTTGTCGGCAAAGATGGAACTCTGCTGGCCCGCACGCCACAGTTTGATGATCAGTTAATTGTTGTTGATATTGATTGTGCTGAAGGCACATCCCGACCTGATGTTGTTATCTCTGAAGAGCCAACCGCACACGAAACACCTGCTAACTCTTCAATCGCAGCGCCACTTTCAGATGAAGCTGAAATGTGGCAGGCACTTGTTATGGGGCTTCGCGACTATGTTGGAAAAAATGGCTTTAGATCAGTTGTCCTTGGATTATCTGGCGGCATTGATTCTGCGCTAGTTGCTGCAATTGCAATTGATGCCTTAGGTGCCAAGCGAGTTAACGGCGTTGCAATGCCAAGTAAGTATTCATCTGGCCATTCAGTAGAAGATGCACAAGCGTTGGCAGATGCCACCGGCATCCACTTCAGAATTACACCGATTGCTCCAATGGTTGATGCCTACATGGATAACTTGGTTTTAAAGGGTTTGGCTGAAGAAAACCTGCAGGCACGTGTTCGCGGAACAACTCTGATGGGGATTTCAAACCAAGAAGGCCATCTTGTATTAGCAACAGGAAACAAGAGTGAGCTCGCTGTTGGTTACTCAACTTTGTATGGCGATGCTGTCGGTGGCTTTGCTCCGATTAAGGATATTTACAAGACCGATGTGTGGGCGCTATCTCGCTATCGCAACGCGCTGGCCTTAGAGCGCGGGGAGATAGCACCAATTCCAGAGCGCTCAATTACAAAAGAGCCAAGCGCCGAACTTCGCCCAGATCAAAAGGATTCAGATTCATTGCCCGACTATCCATTGTTGGATCAAGTACTACGCGCATATGTTGATGAGGACCATGGTTATGAAGCACTTCTTGCCGAAGGCTTTGATCCCGAATTAGTGCGTCGCGTAATTTCATTAGTCGATAAAGCTGAATACAAGCGTCGCCAATATCCACCTGGCACCAAGGTTTCAGCCCGTGCTTTCGGAAAAGATCGTCGCTTGCCAATGACTTCACGCTGGAATGAGCAGTAATCTGCAAATCATTTGCAACTCGCTTAAATAAAGCATTTCAGTAGAATTTAGACATGCAATCAATCATTACCTGGTTATTTACACGAAACCGTGTGGTTGATTTTTGCCTGTCAGCTTCTTGCAGCTGCTAATTCTTAATTCTTTTTCGCAACCAAATTAAATCGTTTATTACATCTATTTTTCAGGGGGAATTATGGCAATTTATAACAACATCACAGAAGTATTTGGAAATACACCACTAGTACGTATCAACAAGATCACCGATGGTGCAGCAGGAAATGTTTATGCAAAGCTCGAGTTCTACAACCCAACCTCATCTATTAAGGATCGTTTGGGAATCGCGATGATCGATGCGGCTGAAGCAAGTGGTGCGCTCAAGCCAGGTGGAACGATTGTTGAAGCAACATCAGGAAATACCGGAATTGCAGTAGCAATGGTTGCGGCAGCTCGTGGATACAAGGCGATCATGACGATGCCTGAATCAGTATCAAAGGAGCGTCGCAAGCTAATCCGCGCATACGGAGCAGAGCTTGTATTGACCCCTGCTGCAGAGGGAATGAAGGGCGCAGTTGCTGCAGCTGAAAAGCTGGGCGAGTCAGGTGCGGTTCTAGTTCGTCAGTTTGAAAACGAAGCTGGCCCATTTATTCACCACTCAACAACCGGTCCAGAAATTTGGCGCGATCTTGATGGAAAGGTCGATGCATTTGTTTCAGGAATTGGAACAGGTGGAACCATCACTGGAACAGGTCGCTACCTGAAGGAACAAAATCCAGATATCAAGGTATTTGGTGTTGAACCAGCTGCATCACCAATTTTGAATGGTGGAGCGCCAGGGCCTCACCCAATTCAGGGAATCGGACCTAACTTCATCCCTAACATTTTGGATCGCACTGTGTATGACGAGATCTTGGATGCAACGGCTGAAGATGCAATTAAATTTGCACGTCGTGCGGGCGCAGAAGAAGGAATCCTTGCTGGAATTTCATCAGGAGCCACATTGTGGGCTGCAATTGAGGTTGCAAAGCGTCCAGAGTTTGCGGGAAAGAACATTGTTGTAATCGTTGCCTCAAATGGCGAGCGTTACCTATCAACAGTTCTGTATGAAGATTTGGTTGACTAATTAATGGCAATTCTGAATCGCATCATTGAAGACCTTGATAACGCGATCAGTCATGATCCGGCTGCGCGTAATCGTTTAGAGGTCGCCTTGGCATACCCAGGTGTGCATGCGGTTTGGGGACATCGAATCTCACACTTTTTGTGGAACAGAGGTCTGAAGTTAATTGCACGAATTCATTCCAACTTAGTTCGTTCTGCAACCGGAATCGAGATTCATCCTGCAGCAACTATTGGGCGTCGTTTTTTCATTGACCACGGTATGGGAGTTGTCATTGGTGCAACAACAATCATCGGTGATGATGTGATGTTGTATCACGATGTAACTCTTGGAGCTCGAGGAATTGAGACTGGAAAGCGTCACCCAACTATTGCCGACAATGTGATCATTGGCGCTGGTGCGCGCGTGCTCGGAAATGTGACCGTGGGCGAGGGATCGCGCATCAGTGCTAACGCAGTAATTACAAGTGATTTAGCCCCAAAAACCCTGCTAGACAGAGCGGATTTCTTCGTTATCTAGGGGTAGTTAACATGGCCGTAACCTGCATTTGTAAGAATGCCGACCATGAGTACAGATACAAGTAAGCAACAAGAGTTTGTTCTTCGCACCCTTGAAGAACGCAATATCCGTTTCGTACGTTTGTGGTTTACGGATGTACTGGGCTTCTTGAAATCTGTCGCGATCGCACCAGCTGAATTAGAAAACGCCTTTGAAGAAGGTATTGGTTTTGATGGTTCAGCCATTGAAGGATTTGCTCGTGTCACTGAATCAGATATGTTGGCAAAGCCAGATCCTGCAACTTTTTCTATCTTACCCTGGCGTACAGAAGCACCAGGTGCTGCACGTATGTTCTGCGACATCACAATGCCTGATGGCTCAGCATCTCCTGCAGACCCGCGCAATGTTTTGCGTCGCACTTTAGATAAGGCAGCAAAGCTGGGATACACCTGTTACACCCACCCTGAAATTGAGTTTTTCTTATTTAAGAATCGTCCAGAAACAGATGTTGCGCCTGTGCCAGTAGATCAAGGTGGCTACTTTGATCACACACCTGCAGTTGTTGGTCATGACTTCCGTCGCCAAGCAATTACCTTGCTTGAAGCAATGGGAATTAGCGTTGAGTTTTCACATCACGAAGGCGCTCCAGGTCAGCAAGAAATCGATCTTCGTTATGCAGATGCATTAACAACTGCAGATAACATCATGACCTTCCGTCATGTCATCAAGGAAGTTGCACTAGATCAAGGTTTTCACGCTTCATTTATGCCAAAGCCATTTACAGATCATCCTGGAAGTGGAATGCACACCCACGTTTCATTATTCAAGGGTGAAGAAAATGCATTTTATGATTCCACAGCAGAGTTCAATCTTTCAGCGGTCGGACGTTCATTTATCGCAGGTCTAATAAAGCACGCGCCAGAAATAACTGCGATTACAAATCAATGGGTGAACTCATACAAGCGTTTGCATGGCGGGGGAGAAGCACCAGCATTTGCTAATTGGGGACAAAGTGATCGCGGAGCTTTGGTTCGCGTGCCGATGTATAAGCCAAAGAAGGAAAACTCAACACGCATTGAATTCCGTTCACCTGATACTGCATGTAATCCATATCTTGCATATGCGGTTATGTTGGCAGCAGGCCTCAAGGGCGTCGAAGAAAAGTACGTCTTAAGCGATTCAAAGGATGCGGTTGCATTGCCTTCCAATCTCAATGAAGCGATTACTGAGATGGAAAAGAGCGCTCTAGTTCGCGAAACCTTAGGTGAGCATGTTTTTGAGTATGTACTTCGTAATAAGCGCGCGGAATGGCTTGATTACAGTCGCCAAGTCAGCGCCTTTGAACTCAATCGCTATTTGCCAGTCCTTTAACACTCGCGTTACCCTTTACACATGAGCAACCGCAGCCTCCTCCTTAGCTGCCGTGGCGGGGCCAAATAACCGGTCCCCTCGCCGCGGGGTTTGTCGTACCGGTTAACAAATGACAAAACCCGCCAATTAATAAGGAGCATTACATGAACTTCCCGAAGCAAGTACCTTCGAAGATGCCGGTGCATCGTTATGAACCATTCCACCCAATAGATCTTCCAGATCGCACATGGCCCAATAAGAAGATTACTCAAGCACCTAAGTGGTGTTCCGTTGATCTTCGAGATGGCAATCAAGCACTTATTGATCCCATGGATACACCTCGCAAGTTAGCGATGTTTAAGCTTCTTGTCGCCATGGGTTACAAGGAAATCGAAGTTGGTTTTCCAAGTGCAAGCCAAACTGACTTTGATTTTGTTCGAAAGATTATTGATGAAGATTTAATTCCTGATGATGTTGTTATTCAGGTTCTTACCCAAGCACGCGAGGCTTTAATCATTCGAACCTTTGAAGCGATCAAAGGCTCAAAGCAGGCGATTGTTCACTTGTACAACTCAACATCAACGCTACAGCGCCGAGTTGTGTTTGGTCTTGATAAAGAGGGTATTAAAAAGATCGCTACTGATGCTGCCAAGATCTGTTTAGATTTAGTGGCAACCGTTCCTGAAACCAAGGTTTCATTTGAGTACTCACCTGAGTCTTACACAGGTACTGAGCTTGAGTTTGCTGTTGAAGTTTGTAATGCAGTTAATGATGTGTGGAAGCCAACACCGCAGTGGAAGACGATCATGAATCTTCCAGCAACTGTTGAAATGGCAACACCTAATGTTTATGCAGATTCAATTGAATGGATGTGCCGTAACCTCAATAATCGCGACAGCGTGATTGTTTCTCTTCACCCGCACAATGATCGCGGTACAGGCGTTGCAGCGGCAGAGCTTGGTTATTTAGCTGGTGCTGATCGTATTGAAGGAACATTGTTTGGCAATGGTGAGCGCACCGGAAATGTTTGCTTAGTAACACTTGGAATTAACTTAGTAACTCACGGTATAGATCCACATATTGATTTCTCAAATATCGATGAGGTACGTCGCACAGTTGAATACGCCAATCAATTACGTGTTCCTGAGCGTCATCCTTACGGCGGCGACCTTGTGTTTACTGCATTTTCTGGTTCACACCAGGATGCAATTAAAAAAGGCTTTGATCATTTAGCGCGCGATGCAAAGGCTGCCGGTAAAGAGGTTCGTGATCACACATGGGCCATTCCTTACCTTCCCATTGATCCACTTGATATTGGTCGCTCATATGAAGCGGTTATTCGTGTTAACTCACAATCAGGTAAGGGCGGTGTTGCTTACTTAATGAAGAACGAGCACCATCTTGACCTGCCTCGACGTTTACAAATTGAGTTCTCAAAGAATGTTCAAGCAAAGACTGATGCCGAAGGTGGCGAGGTTAGTGCTGATGATTTATGGAACATCTTTGAAGATGAGTACCTTCCAACTGAGAGCGCTCCATGGGGACGCTTCCGTCTTAAGGGCTTGTCACAAAGTTCTGTACTTGGTGAAGATGTTCATCTAGCTGTTTCACTTACAGATCGTGGAGAGCTTCACGAACTTAAGGGTCAAGGCAATGGACCAATCGCTGCGTTCTGCAATATTTTGCAGGCATATGGTGTTGATGTTCGAGTTCTTGATTACTTCGAGCACGCATTGTCTGCCGGAGGAGATGCATCAGCTGCCGCATATCTTGAATGCGCAATTGATGGAGATGTCTTCTGGGGCGTTGGAATTGATCCAAACACGACTACAGCATCATTAAAGGCTGTCGTGTCTGCGATAAATCGCGCAATTCGCTAACCGCACGCACTACCTTTGCCCGTATGAGTTTGTACCGGGATGAGGCGATCGTTCTGCGTACCCAAAAATTGGGTGAAGCAGATCGCATCATCACGATGCTTACTCGCGACCATGGTCGTATTCGCGGTGTGGCAAAGGGAGTTCGTCGCACTAAATCTAAGTTTGGAGCGCGGTTAGAGCCCGGTAGCCATGTTGATATTCAGCTGTACACCGGAAAAACTTTTGACACAGTTACGCAAGTAGAAGCGTTAATGAATTACGGTGAGGCGCTCACTGAGGATTACCAACGGTGGACTGTTGCGGCAGCAATTCTTGAAGCTGCAGAACGTTTTACCAGTCAAGAAAATGAACCTGCGTTACAAGAGTTTCAATTAGTAGTTGGCGGAATGAAAGCCCTTGCTGAAAATCGCTATGAACCATTGTTGATTTTGGATGCATTCTTACTTCGCTCGTTAGCTGTTGCTGGTTACGCACCATCGATGACAATTTGTTCACGTTGCGAAAAGCCAGGACCTCATCGCTACTTTTCACTAGTCGGTGGCGGTTCAGTGTGTGCCGATTGCAGACCATCTGCTTGCGCAACACCGGCACCTGAAACTTTAGAACTCATGGGCGCATTGCTCAGCAGTGATTGGGATGTTGCAACAGCAAGTGATGGAAAATTTCGCCGCGAGGCTAGTGGTTTGATCGCCGCTTACTTACAATGGCACCTTGAACGTGGCTTACGTTCATTGCCGATGGTGGAGCGGGTATGACAATCAAGATTCCAAATCATGTAGCGATTGTGATGGATGGCAATGGCCGCTGGGCAAAGAATCGCGGCTTACAGCGCACCGCAGGTCATGAAGCAGGAGAAGCTGCGTTGTTTGATGTTGTTGAGGGCGCAATTGAATATGGCGTTAAAGAAATTAGTGCGTACGCATTTTCTACAGAAAATTGGCGTCGTTCTCCTGATGAAGTGAAGTTCTTGATGGGCTTTAACCGCGATGTGATTCGCAGACGTCGTGATCAGATGAATGAGATGGGTGTTCGTATTCGCTGGGTCGGTCGCCCAAAGCGCTTATGGAGCAGCGTCATTAAAGAGCTTGAAGAGGCTGAAGAGTTAACTAAGAAGAACAAGGTTCTAACCTTGAACATGTGTGTTAACTACGGCGGACGTTCAGAAATTGTTGATGCGGCAGCTGAACTTGCACGTGATGTAAAGCGCGGAAAAATTAAAGCTGATGCGATTACTGAAAAGGTATTTGCAAAGTACTTAGATAGCCCACAAATGAGCGATGTAGATCTTTTCTTACGCTCATCGGGGGAGCAGCGCACGAGTAACTTTTTGCCGTGGCAAAGTGTCTATGCCGAACTAGTTTTTATGGATGTGTTGTGGCCAGATGTCACACGTAAAACATTGTGGAAAGCGATCGAGGAGTACTCAGCACGAGATAGAAGATTCGGGAAAGCGTAAACGATTAGTACTTTTAGCACTTTGAGCAGAGGCCGAAGATCTCTGCTGTATGTCCTACATCTCTAAACCCGTGTTCTGCAGCCATTGATTTCGCCCATTTTTCAATTGCACCACCTTCAATTTCAATGGTGTCACCACAGCTCTTGCATACCAAGTGATGGTGATGATTTTCTCCACAGAGACGATAAATAGCTTCACCATCATCACGACGTAAAACATCAACAATCTTGTCATTGACCAAGCTTTGCAATGAGCGATAAACAGTTGTTAAACCTATTTTTTCGCCTTCGCGCTGCATCAGTTTGTACACCTCTTGAGCGCTGGCAAAACCTCCAGCGCGTTCTAGAGTGCTTAAAACACGGGGATTAGATCTACTCACCGATGTTTCCAACAATCAACCACATCGCAACAACTCCAGCGATAGTTGCAAGCATTGTTAAACGGGATGGATGGCGCGAATGTGCTTCAGGCAAGATGTGAGAAGTAGCTAGGTAAATAACAAATCCTGAAAACGCTGCTAAATACAACGCCATGGATTGATCAGAGAATGCGATGTAACTTCCAAGAGATGCCCCACCAATTCTCATCAAGGCATCAACGCCAAGGAGCATGAATGATGTCTTGGTCCAATGACCGCTCTTAATTAATAATGAAACCGTATTTAAGCCATCGCTAAATGCATGAGCCAAGATCGCAATAAAGACTGCGTATCCCAATGCATCGCTGACCTTGAAGGCAAGACCAAGAGCTAGTCCATCTAAGAAAACATGTCCTGCCATCGCGAGCGCACCTAATGTGCCCGCAATATTGACTGAATGTTCGTGGTCGTGACCGTAATCGCTATGAGCTGGCTCATGTGAACCAAAGAGTTGCTCGGCGAAGTGAAGGGTCAAGAAACCAATCACAAGTGCAATTGAAACGACAGGAACACCACCGAAGACGGAAGTGTTCATCTCGAAAACTTCAGGCAATAGATCAAAGGCAACTAATCCCAATAAAAGACCAGCTGATAGGCCGAGCACTAAATGCAGGCGATCTCTAACTTTGATGGCAATAAACCCACCAGTTGTTGTTGCAAGTGCAGTGAGCGCGGCGAGGGCGATGGCTGTATTCATGTCGGTAAAGTACCACAAATGAAAATGGTTTTCATTTCCATATTCCGCCCGATACGCTCAGCCCATGCTCGCAATCGCCAGATTCTCAGTTCCACTCGCAGATGCTGCCCATTTTGAAGCACACCTCAATACCGCCCTTGAAGCATTTTCTTCCTGCGCGGGTTTTGTCAGCGGGGAGTTTGGGCAAAATCTTGATGACCAAAGTTTATGGTCTCTCGTGACTCATTGGGAAAATGTGGGTTCATATCGCAGAGCATTGAGCAATAACACTGTGAAGATGAATGCAATTCCGATTCTGGCCCAAGCTATCGATGAGCCAGGTGCATATGAAAAGCCGTACAGCGAGTAAAATAATCGCACGGAAGTAACATCAGTTGCTTTTCGCCGACAGCCAGCCGGGCAGTACCTATTCACCGGCTCTTAGATTCGCCGGATAGGAAAATTAAATGGCAACGGACCGTTTAGAAAATATCGTAGGACTAGCAAAGCGTCGTGGGTTTGTTTACCCGTCATCTGAAATTTATGGTGGACTTCGCGCATCATGGGATTACGGCCCACTAGGTGTTGAACTTAAGAACAATGTAAAGCGTCAATGGTGGAAGTCCATGGTTATGGGACGCGAAGATGTTGTTGGCCTTGATTCATGTGTGATCCTGGCAAAGGAAGTGTGGGAAGCATCTGGTCACGTTGCAACATTTAGTGACCCTCTAACTGAGTGCACCGCTTGTCACAAGCGTTACCGTGCAGATCACCTTGAAGAAGCGTACGAGGCAAAGCATAAGAAGAAGCCAGAGTCGCTGACAGATATTAACTGCCCTGCATGTGGAAACAAGGGTCAGTTCACGACACCTAAGCAGTTCAGTGGATTGCTAAAGACTTTCCTTGGACCGGTAGAAGATGAATCAGGTCTTGCTTACCTGCGTCCAGAAACTGCACAGGGAATCTTTATTAACTTTGATCAGGTAATGACAACATCACGTAAGAAGCCTCCATTTGGTATTGGCCAAATTGGAAAATCTTTCCGTAATGAAATTACACCTGGAAACTTTATTTTCCGCACACGCGAGTTTGAGCAGATGGAGATGGAGTTCTTCGTTGTTCCAGGTAGCGACGAGGAATGGCACCAATACTGGATCGATACTCGTATGGCTTGGTATGTAGATCTGGGAATCAATCCTGAGCGTCTTCGAATCTACGATCACCCAAAGGAAAAGTTGTCGCACTATTCAAAGCGCACGGCAGATATTGAATACAAGTTTGAATTTGCTGGCACCGAATGGGGCGAGCTTGAAGGTATTGCAAACCGTACAGATTTCGACCTCAAGGCTCACTCTGCTGCATCAGGTAAGGATCTTTCTTACTTTGATCAGGAGAAGGGCGAGCGTTGGACTCCATACGTCATTGAACCTGCAGCAGGTGTAGATCGCTGCACACTTACCTTCTTAATGGATGCATTTACAGAAGATGAAGCTCCAAACAGTAAGGGCGAGATGGAAAAGCGTGCTGTTCTAAAGCTTGATCACCGTCTTGCACCGATTAAGGCAGCTGTTCTTCCTTTGTCACGTAACGCTGATTTGTCTCCGAAGGCACGTGATCTTGCAACACAGCTTCGCAAGAATTGGAACATTGATTTTGATGATGCCGGTGCAATTGGTCGTCGCTACCGTCGTCAAGATGAAATCGGAACTCCATATTGCATCACCGTTGACTTTGAAACACTTGAAGACAATGCGGTAACAATTCGCGATCGCGACACAATGGCGCAAGAGCGCATCGGCCTGGATCAGGTCGAGGCATGGTTAGCACCTCGTTTACTAGGTTGCTAAAACCTCTCTTACTCCCACTAGCAAGCGGTGATCATTACATTGATCCACCGGTTGTTCTTGCACCCATGGCTGGAATTACCAATGCACCATTTCGCACACTGTGTCGCGAACAAGGAGCAGGTTTATTTGTTTCCGAAATGGTTACGGCTCGCGCATTAATTGAACGACGTCCAGAAACATTGCGAATGATTGTTCCTGGTAAAGATGAGTGGCCAAGGTCAGTTCAGTTGTACAGCGTTGATCCAACAACAATGCGAGCAGCGGTCACCATGATTGGTAAAGAAAATCTTGCCGATCATATTGATATGAACTTTGGTTGCCCAGTACCAAAGGTAACTCGTAAAGGCGGAGGAGCAGCACTTCCATTCAAGCGAAAACTGTTCACCAATATTGTCGGCGCAGCGGTTGAAGCAGCAAAACCATTTGGAATTCCAGTGACGGTAAAGATGCGCATTGGCATTGATAGCGATCATGAAACTTATTTGGAGGCGGCACAATCTGCTGCAGATTTAGGTGTTGCATGGGTCGCATTACATGCACGTACAGCTGCGCAAATGTATGAAGGTAAGGCGGATTGGTCTGCAATTGCACGCCTAGTTGAGCATTTAAAACCAACTGGAGTACCTGTTTTGGGCAATGGCGATATCTGGTCTGGAGCTGACGCGGTCTCCATGGTTGAGCAAAGTGGTTGTGCAGGCGTTGTGGTTGGCCGCGGATGTTTAGGGCGACCATGGTTATTTACCGATCTCGTTTCTGCCCTGAAGGGTGAAGGTAAGCAAATTACGCCAACCTTGCATGAGGTTCGAGAAGTGATGTTCCGCCATGCAAATCTGATCGTTGAGTATTTGGAATCTGAAGATCGCGGTATGCGCGACATGAGAAAACATATGGCCTGGTATTTAAAGGGTTTCCGTGTCGCACGCGAAATTAGACATGATCTTGGAATGGTTTCGTCGCTTCAAGAAATGCGCGATCTCTTAGATCAATTAGAGGATCAGCCATATCCAACAGAAGTAGGCGAAAAACCTCGCGGACGCACATCTCATGGACGCCCACCAACTTTGCCTGATGGTTGGCTGAATGATCCTGATGAACTAGTTCATGTTGAACTAGAGGATGCGTTTTCGGGCGGATAAATGTTTTTATTTAGATGGATTCGTCGAACAATCACAATTATTTTAATTCTTGCTCTACTTGGCCCTGCCTACGGAATTTCTCAAGTATGGCGAGCTGCCAATAACCCTGTTGTGCGACAAGCAGATGTAATTGTTGTTCTTGGAACTGCGCAGTTGAATGGTCGACCAGGTGAAGCACTAGAAGCGCGATTGATTGAAGCAAAGCGAATTTATGATCTTGGATATGCGCCATCAATTATCACCGTAGGCGCAGGCGCACCAGGGGATCGCACAACGGAAGCTGCATCAGGAAAGTATTGGTTACGAACTCATGGTGTACCTTCACGCAAAATTACTGCAATTGAAGAAGGCCGTGACACATTAGTTAGTACAAAGGCCTATGCAGCGGTGATGAAGAAGCGTTACGTAAGTGATGTCATCATCGTGACCGATCCATTTCATTGCAAACGTGCGATGACGATGGCTAATGATCAAGGTGTAATTAGTACATGTTCCCCCGTGCAAACAGGGCCCAACACAATCGCAAATAGTGGCTATAGATACCTACTTCGCGAGGCTGGTGCCTACCTTGTCTATATAACAGTTGGTCGTCGGGGGATTCAGGTTAGCGATCACTTACCTGGCGCAGATATTGTTACTAAGGTAATCCCGTGACCTATAACGCCCATGATCAAGAACGTTTTCTTGATGAACCTGCTAAGCGCCCAGGGCGCACAGAGTTCATGCGCGATCGCGCACGCGTTATTCACTCAGCATCATTGCGACGTTTAGCTGCCAAAACTCAAGTCGCGGTGCCTTGGGAAAATGATTTTCAACGTACTCGTCTTTCACACTCACTGGAGTGTGCCCAAATTGGTCGCGAGCTAGGTGAATCACTAGGCGCAGATCCTGATCTACAGGACACCGCTTGCTTGTCCCACGATTTAGGTCACCCACCATTTGGGCACAACGGAGAAGAAGCACTTGCTGAAATTGCAAAGGATCATGGCGGCTTTGAAGGAAATGCTCAAAGTTTTAGATTATTAGTTCGGCTGGAAGCAAAGACTGTCGATGCAGATGGAAAGAGTATTGGTCTTAACTTAACTCGAGCATCGCTAGATGGTGCAACTAAGTATCCATGGCCTCGCGCTGAAAATCCGCGCAAATTTGGCGTGTATGACGATGATGTCGAGATCTTCACATGGATGCGTACCGGTGCACCGGTCGGCAAGAAATGTATAGAAGCTCAAATTATGGACTGGTCTGATGACTGCGCATACTCTGTTCATGATTTAGAGGATGCAATCTTTGCAGGACAGGTATCGGTAAAAAACTTTGATAATGATTTTGCTGATCTATATAAGGTAATGACAACAGATTACAAGAGTGATGCAACAGAACAAGAGGCGGTCGATGCACTTGCTCGTTTGTCATCGCTATCTGCGTGGCCACATTATTACGATGGCAGTCACCGCAGCCTTGCTCGTTTGAAGGATTCAACGAGCCAGCTCATTGGTCGCTTTGTTTTAGCTGCAGAGGTTGAAACACGTAAAGTGCATGGCAATGGCCCACTTTCACGATATAGCGCAGATCTTGAAATTCCACGTGAGCAAAAGATCGAAGTAGATTTCCTGAAGGCAATTGCGGGACATTACTTAATTAACGCTGCGCACTCACAAGATCGTTATGCAAAGCAGCAAATCATCATCGCTGAATTAGTTGAGATGCTGTTAGCCAATCCATCCGAACTAGATTCTTACTTCCAGAAGCCATGGAATGAGGCGGCGGATGAAATCGCCAAAATGCGCGTGATTATTGACCAGGTTGCAGCCTTAACTGACCCTGGTGCCTATGCCTTACATGCACGCCTACTTGCTAATCGGTAAGGTACGAACATGAGCGGTCGCATTAGAGATGAGGATGTTGCATACATCCGCGATCGTGCACCCATTGATGAAGTTGTCGCCGATTACGTTCAATTAAAGAGCGCTGGTGGCGGACAGAAAAAAGGGTTATGTCCTTTTCATGATGAGAAATCACCTTCCTTTCATGTAACACCAAGCAAGGGATATTTCCATTGCTTTGGTTGCCAAACAGGTGGAGATGTCATCGCCTTCTTAATGAAGATCGATCACCTGACATTTACCGAAACCATCGAACGCCTTGCAGATCGCATTGGATACACACTTCGTTATGATGAAAATTCATCGGGACCTGTTGTCACATCAAGTACTCGCAATCGCTTAATCGCCGCCCACGTTGAAGCGGCTAAGTTCTATCAAGAGTTGCTCAACACATCGCCAACAGCAGCACATGGCCGCGAGCTTCTGACAAAGCGCGGTTTTGATAAGGCTGCGTGCCAGCAGTTTGGTGTGGGGTATTCACCCGATGAGTGGGATGGCCTAACAAAACACCT
>Ga0208916_10000597_pt1 | contig 16673 bp, 10 predicted proteins | sample DEB19_08_DNA_5_FD_184523 | JGI IMG/M metagenome (GOLD analysis project Ga0208916, IMG submission 184523) | Aqueous microbial communities from the Delaware River and Bay under freshwater to marine salinity gradient to study organic matter... | ecosystem: Environmental > Aquatic > Marine >... | reverse complement strand
CTTCAAGTGGAAACGACCAATGATGTTTATTGCCCAGCCAGTTCGCCTCTACTTTCGACGCATAAATACGCGTAGACTTCTTCTCCATAAACCCGAAATCAATAAAATTCGCCCGGTTCGTCGCCTTATCATATACGATATTTTGTTGTTTTAGGTCGTGGTGCACCACATTATTATCGTGCAATACTTTTAGACCATAGAAAAGGCGGACGACTTCTAACCAAAATAGTTCAATGGCATCCACGTTTTCCTTGGTTTTTGTCCAAGTCATAACCTCTTCGCCAAATATTTCGAGGTCTTGCCCGCCATACTTCATAACGAGCAAAGAATAGTCGTCCATTCTCTCTGGGTTAAATTTCCCCGAGGGGCACTTACGTAAAGACCGTATATTGCTCAATATTCTGTCCACCTCACATTTTCTGGGTTTACCTAAATAAAACTCCTTTTCTTTGTCAGCAAAATCAATAAGTGCGAATTCTTTCAGTTCTTTGGCTGCGTTTGCGGAAGTCATTAACTTGGATATTTCGTTTTTGTTTCGGCGTTTGTTGTCACGACACTTCATCGATGGTTTATGCGCGCACCCAAATGTGCCTTCGCCGATAACATTCGCGCCGTTATCATCTACCGATTGTGAAATGCTTGCGCTATCTGTATTTTTTCGCGTTCGCCCAGAGTCCGTTGCAGGCATTTTATATTATACAATATCAACATAATATAAAATAAAATAAAAAAGGGGACATTTTTAGTTCTTCAATGGTTTACACAAATAAGTTACTTGCCGGGTTGGACATATATGGCCCTGGATTGGATACATGGTTTCCGGTAAATATATTTGAACTATTAATTACTCCTTGCACAGATAACCCAGCAGAAATGGGATTACGCAATGCAGCGTCTGTTCCGGTCATGACTGACGCAAACCCACCCTTCATTTTTCGTTGTTGATGACGTTTACGTGTATTCATTTTATGTAACCGTCTCTTGCCACCTTTCATATTTTGCATAATACGAGTGGACACAAGATCTCGCTGAGGGTCAGTATCAAATGTATTCAATGGATAAGGCGCAAGATTTGCGTTGCCACCACTAAAAAAAGAAGAGCTGCAGCCGCATTTGCCTCCTTTCCATTGTTTACGCGCCGTTTTTTTCTGTTTATTCTTTTTCGACTTTTTTCGGGATAGATTCAACTTCGCCATGATATATATTTACGTGATATAATATTGGTTATTCAATATCAACGTGTGTTAACATATGTCGCCGACAACATACGTTATGTAATCCTAAATCATCTAGAACGGTTCCCTCAATCGTCTTTTCAGCATTACCTTTAGTCAAGTAAATAACCTTTTCGGTCGACTTGCCGTTCAGCAACTTAATACGACGCACTTCATTTTGGTAGTATCTATATTTATCGGCCAACACCATACCACATGTAAAGCATTTTACTGGAATAATCATTATTGATTATGAATGTATATTATATCTATATATAGTTTTCTATAAATCAATTTTCTAGACTAGTACAAAAAGTGGCGAACCCACATGTTTTGAAATAGCTACATGTAAAAATCCGTTATATTTTAATTGTATATACTATAGAGAACTAACTATGGATAACCAATCTGGTGGAGTAAAACGGGTCGATCCAAAAAATCCCCCAGACCATGAAGACCGTGAAGACCATGAAGACCGTGAAGACAGTGAAGACAGTGAAGACCTCAAAATAACTATCAAGAATAGTGTTTTTAACCGGGTTTATAATATGGTAAATCGGGACAACTCCAGCATGAGTGCATTCAATGGCAACTCGCTGAAGGGGGTTATGATAAATTTAACTGTGAATGAAACCGATACTGGGTATAAGAATTTAAATACATCTGGCAAGTTTACAGTTCCAGTAACAAATTTTATACTCAAGTTTGTCATAACTGCAGATATCCCCAATCGTGATTTAAAATACTATAAAGGTGTACGTAAATTGTCTGAATCACAAGAAAGTTTTTTTAATGAAGCAAAATTACAACAAGATATTTGGAAACGGTCTATTATTGGCGGAAGACCTGCAATATGTCCATCAGTCGCTGAATTAATTATGTTTGATACGAAGCAATCAGAATTGCTAATGGATTTTTTTACGGATTCAAAAGCCAACAACAATGAAAACTCGACTACCGGTGATAATAATGGTGTATTCAAGTTTTTAAGAGAAAAATCGCAGATATCTTATCAGGACAGAGGAATCGGGGTTTTAGTGATGCCAACCATAACTCGGTCCTTCACGCTAAGAGAATTTTTAAATTTGCGCGATGATAATGGAAGAATATTCATTCGTAAGTATGAGACCGATATAATTTCAAATGCATTGGCACAGGTTGTACGGTTATTTATTGAAATTGGAGTCATTCATTTTGATTTACACCCTGGAAATGTCCTTATTTATTGGACTCCGGACGAACAACTAAAAACATTATTGATTGATTTTGGAAAAGCATCGAACATAATAAGTAATGTAAACGATTATTTAAATGAAGATGATAAGCCCACCATTCAACTGGAGAAAATAAAATTTTATAATGAATTTTTAGAAAATGCTAGTCTTCCTAATACATCCGAATATAAATTTAAATACATGCAACGTGTGCTTGATTATATTGCTATATTAGAGCGTTCTAAAACTAGCAAGGATGGGGTCAAGTATCAAATGATGTGGTATTCCATATACAGAAAACATGAGGACATACTTGCGACGGCATTTGATATATTATGTGAAATGGCACTAGTAGACGCTGGTAGAACCGGTATAAACCCAGAAACTATAACAGAATATGAGAAGGATGGGTCTTTGATAAATTTGGATACTCATCTCGACGAGTTTATAGTTAAAACTCCCGCCGACATGCAATTTCAAGCAACCGAACACAATGTGGGTGATAAACGTCCTCGTGAATCCGGTGGTAGAAAAAATAAACATCATAAAACGAACAAACGCAAAAAGGGTAAATCCAAGAGAAATAGACGTAATAAAAATAAAAATACCAGGAAAAAAAGAAAAAATTGAAACAATATAAGGTTTTCACATTTACACTATTGAACACTACCTAATATCTGTAAATATGTGGAGCTGGTTATTTTCACAAGATAGCGATGATGATGAAGCCGACTACACCGAGCAAGAATCGGCTTACGTAAAGAAACTCTATAAAATATACCGAAATAAGTATGATTATTCGAAAGTTAAAATCACAAATAAATACAGCAAAATCATATTGATATGTTCTTGTCATGGGGAATTTAGTGGCAGTCAATACTGTATGTTATTAGGAAATGGTTGCCCTGAATGTAAAAACGACAAACGATTTGCCCATCTTGTAAAACATTACAACGTTGACTCAAAAAATATGTAAATATAATGTAAATGAAATATATTATATTTTTTTTGGTATTGCTTCTTATTTTTCTATTATATGCCAATGCCACGTCATTAATGCTCGTTGCAACTTTAAACGAGCCATTTGATTCACTCACTAAAATAAAAACAGACAAGGCGATTAGCGATACAAAACTGGGTGGGTTCGCGAGCGGTTTTGTCGAAACGGGACCACCGGTTCCCGAAATAGACGAGAAAACCGCAAATAAAATCGACTATTCGAAAGGACTCAGTAATCTCGATATTCAATACCACGATTCGCCCGAAAAGATTGCAAAAGACGAAGGAATCAGTTTAGAAACAACCTCAACGCGCGTTTATGATCCAATCGAAAAAAAAGTAGTCACTATCATCCGTCCAGCAATTCAAAACAGCGTTACATATTATGAACACGGAACTTATAAGTATGGCGCGTCAACCTATGTCCCCGATTACACAGAAAGTGTACTATTAAGCGCGACGAACCATTATTTTACAGCCAAACCACCCAAAAATCCTAAATTTTCGTTCTATGACATTAACGCGGTTGAGTCGGGCATGTCAAAATATACACCAGGTAAATAACCAACATTACATTAATTTCATACCAGCGGTCGTCTTCTTTTTCTTTATTACCTTGCTGGGTTCGGGACTGTGTAACTTTTGATGGCACGGTTCACAAATGGATACTAAATTCGCCTTATGATTTTTATGAAACGTTCCAATAAACCCATCCTCATTTGCATCTTGTTGATGCTGTAAATGATGAATATCTTCACCAAGTTCTTTCTTACATAGCTCACATACCCCTTTTATTTTTCGTGCATTATATGTGCTCTGTTTGTTTGATAATACCCCGCCCGTTTCGGGATAATATTTATTCCGTATCGCATATGCCCTTTCCAGAAATTCTGCGTCCAAGTGCAACGATTTGCATACTTCCAACCCGTAAATACGTGGACCCGACCCCGCCTTTAATTTGCGGTCATATACCAGGCAATCATGTTCTCGGTCATAGCTAACTTCCATGTGCATTTGTGTCAATCGAGACAGTTGAACAATTTCTTCGTAGTCTACAATTTCGTGAAAATGGGTCGCGAAAATATACGACGACTTCTTTTTGTCCAGTTCTACCAATCCTGCAACAAAAATACTCAATGCTGACTCCATTTCTGTGCCCGAGCACAATTCGTCGCCTAATATTAAACTATTTTCATCCGCCAACTTCAATATAACGCGAAGTTCACTCATTTCAACAGCAAACGTAGAGAGCCCCTTGAAAATATTATCATTTCCCAAAATACGAGAAAAAATAGCGGTATATGGTTTAAATACAAACGACGAGCACGGGACATACATGCCCGTCTGGGCCATTATCACGGATACACCAATTGCACGAATAAGAGACGTTTTACCAACCGCGTTGGTTCCATACAATAAAATTCCATCGCCTCCACTGTCGATTCGTCCAATAACAACATCGTTCGGTACATATACTTCGTCTTGTTGTAAATGTTCAATTAGACAATGCCGCATATTCACTGCACATACACCCGATTTTGTAGCAGCAGAATCGATAACCGGTCTACAGTAATTATATTTCTTTGCAATATACGATTTCGTGGTGAGCACATCGAGCTTCGCTACAAATGTGGATATATGTTCTAATGAATCCAAATAAACGTCTTCCAACTTTGTTAAAACTTGTATATAAGACTCGGCAATTAATTTATTCAATATAAATTTATAATGTAAAATCGTTTTACAAATCTCGGTTAATTCTGGAAAAGTGATTTCCAGGTTCGTGCCAGATGCTTTTACAAACTTCACATCATCTGCATTAAACGAAAACTTGTCATCAATCCGTACAATTCGGTCATTCTTTGAAATAGAAGATAGATTTTGCTTAAGAATCAATGACCGTTTCGATGTAATAAGCAGCCCAAGTCCAGACTTTTCCGTTTCATGAATCTTGACATATTCAGTATCAGTCGGTGATTGCTCGGTCGAATTAACAATTCCATTGAAAATACTATAAATAGCATTAAAGTAAGCTTGTGATTTATTGTACTTTTCCATGACTTCATCCAACTCGGCTGATACACCGGGTTGAATAATCGACGCCGGAAACGTATTCATGGAGTTTACCGACTGGCATTGATCCAATATAAAATGTTTACCCATAAACGTCATAATTTCGGTTATTTTTTTGTCCATTACTGGACCACATTTATCGGGTTCTCCATTCTTCAAAAAAGATTCACATAAATATTGTAAAATTCCCGTGTCTTCATATAAACACATATTCATTTGTTGTACTCTATCTAATGATGTATACAAAAGATAAATCGAACTAGGATAAATCGTCTGTACAACGATTTGTCTGCATATTTTATCAATATCTCGCAATTTTGAAAGCTGTTTTCGAAAAGAATCGACCATATCATAATGTTCTCCGTCGGTCATGTTTGCAATCATCGAATATTCTTTCGATAACCAGTTCTCATCAAACGTCGGGTTAGTAAGCTGATGTTGAAATAATCTGCGACCCATTGGCGAATTGCACTTGTTTAACAGTGACATAATCGACGATAATTTCCCCATTTTCTTGTTCTCGGCGGACATGTCGCCAATGATATTTAATTGTAATAAAGTGTGATTTGGCAATATAACTCGCTTCGACGTATTATTAAATTCGGGTAAACAAATTCGACGCACCAAGGTTGGATTGTGTTCCTGAATGAAGTTTAGCAAATAACAAAACGATTGAGTCGCCAAAATATGTTCTTGAAATTCTTTGCAGATGTCAAACGTATCCTCCTTATAAAAGAACGACAACACTTCCTTCAAATACCGTTGTTGGGCGCAACGCATTATTTTCTCATTTTTCAACTCCGTCGAATCGATTAAATGGACAACGCTATTGTGAATACCCGCATATTGACTAATGGATTGAATTGTTGGTTTATCAAACGGCGATATAATGATGATTTCACTTGGACTGTATATCGATATGAACCGTTCCAGTTCATCAAACGTAGTAACATTCATATAAAAAGGCGTTTCATGCTGAAAAATAAACGATTGACCTGTGAAAATATTAACAACAGAAACTCCGTACACCATCGTATCTTTGGACTGTACTGACTTGGCAAACGGTTTGTATACATCGAACCAAATAGTCATAATATTATTGGAAATATTATTATTGCTATCGGTTTCACATGATATAAATGTGCCGGGCGAATACACTTTATCCAACACTCGCCGTATTACTTTGCCGTCTTTTTCTTGAACAAACACGGGAACGGTATATCCGTTCTCGGTAAGTTTTGTTATATATTTATCAATAGTAAAATCGCGAAATCCCGCCATGACAATTATACCGTTCTCGTATGATTGTGTTTTTGCCGAAACGTTAAGTTGGCATATTTCCGCAAAATGCGTGATTTGACTACGCACAATATCGTCTCCGTCGGCCAGTTTGATTCCATACACCTCAAAGAATGCACCCACCTGCATCAAGACCACACTATGCTTGCCGTATTTTGTTTGATATTCTTCTGTATATTTAAAATATTCACCATATATTGACTTTGTATCCGTATCCATCATAATGTTCTCGAAGTTAATTAATATATCAAGAGCTGTTTATGTTATTATCTTAATCATTTTTTGTAAAATTGACATATTTTTACCCAAAAAAATATCTCAACAGAATGTAAAACAATGGTTAAAGTTGGCATAAATATAACCATAGATGATGACGATGGATATGGATATTATTGTGACCCAAGTAAATTAGATCATGATTATATACGCCCACGCATAAACCCACGAACTGGATATGTGCAGTACTATAACTTTAACAATCCCAACGAAACAATACCAGAAGAAGAAATAAATGATATTGAAAATATGTATGACCAAGAATCGTATTATTCAAATACATCGTTAACCGATAAAATCAATTCATATAAATCAATATTCATATATGGTTGCATAATAGTGATAACATTCTCTGTCACCAGTTCGCTAGTACACTACAAAATTATATGACTTATTTCTCGGTATCGTGCAAAAAGTTATACAATAAATTATCGGGATTATGGTTTTGGATTTCACCACACATTAACATAGCGGTTTCATACATTTTGCGCAATACGTCGTTTGGGGTGATTGCCCCGACTCGAATAAACCCATGTTTTATCAAATATTTACGTATTTCATGAATAGGGGCTTGTTTGATGAGGTGGGTTTTGGTCGAGATATTGTTTCGTATTGTTTTATTCGATACTAAAACAGATACTTTTGGCATTATTTTCGACCGACCAATCTTATATGTTCGACGTATTGTTTTTTTTCGTTTCATTTTCTTGGGTTTTGCTTTGTTACGGTTCATATTTTCTAATTTCGTTTGAATTTGGTTTGACTGTATGGCATTTTTCATTATTGTACTGATATTCGCGGGCGAACCATTGACATTGTTCGCATTAGTCTCAATTGTGCTGTTGATATTAGGATTATTCGCTACCATATTGGATTGCGCTACGCTCCCACCGACATGTTCTCCATGCATATTTTTTCGGGTTTGATTCATCATATTACGATATGTGGGTAACGTGCCGTTTTTCAAACAACCATATTTGGGTGTAGGTAATATTTGTGTATTGATTCTTGCAGTTGGACTGGTAACAGTTGTATATACATTATTTGTTACATCTTGCATGGCCGAAATATTCGACTGTTGCATAAACGGCGGCGAATGCACATTAGGTAATTGTTTTAGTGTATGATTTTTAGGAACTGCATTCTTCGTAACGGTCTCCTGCAAATTCTTAAAATATTCCTTAGCATTATCGAAATCATTTTTAAAAGCAGAAACATCATTGTTGCTCGTGGTTGGCTTTGATGTAGTATCGAATTTCTGTTTATACTGGGTTTCTTGATGTTTTCGCATCATATTTATGATGGACCGTTTTTTCAATGAAGTATTGTTAACCGGTTTTGCCGCGGTCTTCATTTTAATTTTCGCGTCAGTTGCCGGTTTATCCCGTTTTTTTCGCGTAGTATTATTCGAAAATGAAAAAAGGTTCGGGTCTATTGCTAATATTTTTTTATCACTCATACTTAAAATGTGGTTAGTTATATTATATCTACATCTTACGAAAATAATAATAAGGTTGTTATTATTTTCCTAAATCCCAATAGTCATATTATACATAAATGTTCTGCAAATAGTCAGGAACCGCCTCCTTCTTTTTATTGGTTTCGAAAACATCAAATGCGCATGTCAAATCGTCAATAGTAATCTTTTTACGCAGTTCAGTCGACTTTCCATATATGCGGCGACTGTGATGAATTTTCGCATATGTAAACAGCTGTTCCATATCTCTACCATAATGAACAAACTTCTTATGGTTACGTGTAAACCATGCACGTAATATTGGTGTGTCAATATTCAAATTCCATCCATTATCGGCTATTTTTTTCTCAAATATCCGCATCAATTCGTCTGCTGTATACGGGTCCATACGAAATTTCCAAATAAATCTTGATTCTAACCCGCGGTTTACTTTGAAGAACGTACCATTTAAATCGTCTTCATATCCGGCAATAATAACCATCAAATCTGTCTTGTGGTCACTTAATGCTTCACATAATGTATCTAAACACTCCTTTGAAAAGCTGTCATTCCCGTCTTGTGCTGCAAGTGAATACGCTTCATCGATAAATAACACGCCGCCAATACATTCTGTTACAACCTTATTGGTTTTGATAGCAGTTTGTCCCAAATACCCTGCAATCAAATCACTGCGGGTTACCTTTTTAAACACGTTGTTTTTCAAAATACCAACCTTCGAATACATTTTGCCGATAAGTTTGGCAATTTCGGTTTTACCTGTTCCCGGCGGACCACATATAACAGTGTGTTTAAAGTCTCCGTTGCCCGCATCGCCACTGCCCAGATTTTGTATAAAATATAAGAGTTGGTTCATAACGGCGGTTTTTATGCCGTCCATGCCAATCATTTCATTTAACAACACCATCTCTGTTTTGATAGCGTGCAATGATTTCAAATCGATATTGTATTGTGTTTCGGCATCATATTCATGGGTGTTAATGATATGTAATAAGTCTACCAGACTTTTAACGTCGGTTTCTATGGTAACCGTTTTCGTTTTTACACATATGTGTTCTACGTGTGGTATAGTGGACGCCGGTGCAGGCGAGGTGAGCGGTTTATAATCGAGGTCGTGTAGTGGCGGTAGAATTCCACCCAGCGGATTTGCTATATCGGCCAAATTTGCATCAAATGATAAGTATACATCCGGCGGCGGTCCATATTTACGATGAAACTGTCTATTTATACTGGAAGTGAGTCTGGTGCAATCTTCTATTGTGAGTTCCGTTTTATTACAATATCCATCCAAATAATGAATGAATTTCTTTGACCGATGCATAGTTAATCTAGTTATTGCGGTTCCTTTTATCTACATTCGATAAATTAGTTTATAGACGAAAAATTGAAAATGCCGACTGCAACAAATCAATTACAAATATATTAACGAATTATGTCGTATCAAATGAAATCCGCGAGCCATAACCACACAACAACCGCCCGGCCCATGCCATCTGCCGCGCCTGCGCGAAAGTTAAAACTGCGAACACCCGCACTGAACAACGAAACACAGGCACTGAAATCTGTTATACAGACAGAGGCGTATGTGGAAGAACACGCAAAGTCGATTGCCGCTGCAATGACCAAGGTGGAACAAAAGATTTTAGGGCATTTGGGTGAATATGTGGAAGAACCGTACCAAATCATCGAATCGTATTTCGAAGGGAAACATTTGGACCGTTTAGTTCGCCATCAAATCGAGTCATACAACAATTTCGTGAATTACCAGATTCAGCGGACGATTGACATGTTTAATCCAGTAAAAATACACTCGGATAATGATTACATTGCCGAAAAACAACTATATATGTTAGAATGTTTTGTTACGTTCAACAATTTCAAGCTGTATCCGCCGCAAATACACGAAAACAATGGTGCGACCAAGATTATGTTGCCACAAGAAGCGAAACTTCGCAACTTTACATATGCATCCACCATGACAGTCGATATCGATATCGAATACGTTGTTCGCAATACAGAATGCATGGATGCGCCGCGAATTATTAAAAAAACGATGCCCAAAATCAACATTGGTAAAATGCCAATAATGTTGAAATCGTCGATTTGTGTATTGAACCAAAACAACAATTTCACGAATTCACAGCTAACCGGCGAATGCAACATGGACTGTGGTGGTTATTTCATTATCAAGGGCTCCGAAAAGACGGTGTTGGGTCAAGAACGCGCGGCTGAAAACCGGATATATTGTTTCAATAGCAAGAAATCCACCAAGTGGTCGTGGACGGCGGAAATCAAATCTGTCCCCGATTTCAAGTGTATCTCCCCCAAGCAAGTTGAGATGATGATTTCGTCAAAGAACAACGGCTTTGGTCATGGCATATACGTAAATATTCCGCGCATTAAGCAGCCGATTGAACTGTTCATTTTGTTCCGCGCTATTGGCATTATTACCGACAGGGATATTTGCAAACATATTCTATTGGATCTGGATGACAAGGACTCGGCTATATGCCTACAAAGACTCCATGCGTCCATCGTCGATGCGAATGACTATTTAACACAGGAAGATGCCATCAAATACATTACAACATATGCGTTATATACTCCTATAAACATGGACAAAGAAACCGGCTTAATTAAGAAGCGCGAGTTCACTGTAGATATATTAGAAAATGATCTGTTTCCTCATTGCAAAACACAAAACCAAAAAGTATATTTGCTGGGATATATGGCGGCCAAGTTGATTAGTGCCAGTTTGGATTGGATTTCGGCAGACGACCGCGATTCGTATCTTAACAAACGTGTTGAACTTACCGGCACGCTTCTCAATAATCTGTTCCGTAATTATTTCAATAAACTGGTAAAGGAAATGCAAAAACAGGTGGTCCGTGAAATCAACACCGGATCATGGCGTTCCAGCGAAGATTACGGCAATATCATTAACATGACAAACATTTACAAAATTATGAAATCGACCACCATCGAGAATGGCATCAACCGTGCACTTTCTACCGGCGATTTTAGCATTAAACAGTCAAATAGTAGCAAGGTGGGTGTTGCGCAAGTATTGAACAGATTAACATATGTTTCTAGTTTAAGTCATCTTCGTCGCATCAACACTCCTCTAGAAAAAAGCGGTGAGCTAATTGCGCCGCGTAAGTTACACAACACTACGTGGGGATTTTTATGCCCCGCGGAAACTCCGGAAGGCCAATCCATTGGTGTAGTGAAAAACATCAGCTACATGGCTCACATTACGATTCCTACAAATAGTTCGGCGCTGTATGAATACGTCAAGCCGTTTATCGTTTCATTCGACGACATTGCTGACCCGAATGAATTGTATGGCAAAGTAAAGGTATTCGTGAATGGCGCGTGGCAGGGGATTACAAACGTGCCAGATGAGCTGTATAAAGATTTAAAACAAAAAAAATATACAGGCATTATCAACATATACACGTCTATTATTTTCGACTATAAAACTCTCGAAATTCGTGTGTGCAGTGATGGTGGCAGATTAACTCGACCTGTATTACGTGTTAGAGATAATAAGGCCTTAATCACGAGCGACATTATCAACTCATTGGTTGACCGCAAACTCACCTGGAACGATTTGCTTACCAACTGTAATATTGACGAGGCAGTTGTCGAGTATATCGACCCGGAAGAGCAAAACCATGCAATGATCGCTATGAAATCAAAGGATTCTTATCTGCAACCGACGACTGGTCATTTCGATTACACTCACTGTGAAATTCACCCAAGTACTATATTTGGCGTGTTGGCGTCATGTGTACCGTTCCCGGATCATAACCAAGCCCCCAGAAACACTTACCAATGTCTACATCCAAAGGAAGAAGTATGGATGGCATCTGGAATTAAGAAACCAATTGGTGAAATCAAGATTGGTGAAAAGGTGCTTTCATTTAACCCGACTAGTATGGAAATTACGACAACAACTGTTGTTAACCAGTTTGTTCGTAAAAATGAATATCCCATTCATAAGGTTACTACGATCAGTGGTCGTGAAATAATTGCAACCGAAGACCACAAGTTTATGACTGACCAGGGGTGGTACACTGTAGGGGACATGATGCAAACCGCTTCATTAAAAATCGGCATTTGCATGTCAAACTATACAATTAATAATGTACATATTGCAGATAACAAATTAATCCTCGATGAAACTGCGTTCCTAGAAAAAATGCGGTCGTTGAATATAGATGAGACGACAAATCGCAAACTCAATAAGTTACAACAATATGTTGTGCAATTAGTCGACAATAAATTATTACCCCTCCATTATAACAATGATAAATTATGTGTATTATCCAGAATGATAGGATTCTTATATGCAGACGGTTCTATCAATATATATGAAAAAAACAAGAACGACAAATACAATTATAAAGAATTTCAATGTGCTTTTAATTTTGGACAAATGAATGACGCTCTACAATTCAATAACGACGTCGTGCAATGTGGGTTCACCCCGTCCAAAATCATATCTGCAACGCGCACATTTACACCGACAGACAGCGACCGTTCCCAGACACATAGCACATTTGCGTGCACTTACAATGGGTGTTTTCCCGCATTCTTAATTGCATTGGGTACATCTTATGGTAAAAAGACAACTACCATGAGGAACAATATACCTGATTGGATTATGGAAACGCCTGAATATAGTGTGCAGTTTATGAAAGGGTTTCAAGGAGGTGACGGATGTAAAATATCATGGTTTAAAACTGTGGATTCGCGGAAAAAAGACCCAACTGCTTATATCATCCGCACCGCTAAAACCAGTCAACAAGTCCATCCTCACTACAAGGATTCTCTTATTGCATTTATGAAACAGTGTCAACAAATTTTACATAAAAATGGGGTTAAAACAACTGGCGAGATTCATGAAGAGCAAATTGCAGATGACCGCGTTTGCATATCATATACCATATCAAGCAATCATGATAATTTAATTCAATATTTTGATACAATTGGATACGCATATGCTCAAACAAAAAACAACAAGTCGTTCCAAGTGATTGAGTATCTTAAATCAAAAAAATCACATAACAATAAATACATGGAATTTGACGAATGGCAAAGCAATGTTGCTGTACAAAATGATTTCCTGTTTATAAATGTAAAATCCATCACACCTGAACCAGACGGACTTATTTCCGATATAGAAGTAGATAGTGAAAATCATTCATTCATTGCCTCCCAATTTGCAAGCAGCAATTGCGCCATGGGTAAGCAGGCAATGGGTGTATACGCAACAAATTACGACCAGCGAATGGACAAAACAGCGTATGTTCTTAATTATCCATCTCGTCCACTCGTAGACACTCGCATTATGAACTTCTTGCACCTCAATAAGATTCCATCGGGTACACAAATACACGTCGCGATTATGAGTCATACTGGATATAATCAGGAAGATAGTGTCTTGATTAACAAGTCGTCGATTGACCGCGGATTATTCCTCGCAACTATATACCACACGGAAAAAGACGAAGACAAAAACATCATTCGTGATGAAATCATTCGTTGCAAACCAGACCCAGCAAAAACAAAGGGTATTAAGTTTGGCAATTACGACAAATTAAACGCGGACGGGTTTCTTCCTGTAAACGAACGCGTAGAGAATCGCGATGTCATCATTGCAAAGATTGTGCCGATTAAAGAAAACCGTAATGACCCGACCAAGACGGTAAAATACGAAGACCAAAGTAAGACATATCGCACAACCGAAGACACATATGTGGATAAAAATTTCACTGGACGTAACGGCGATGGATACAATTTCGCGAAGGTCCGTATGCGTGTATTGCGAAAGCCCACATTTGGTGACAAGTTTTCAAGTAGACATGGTCAGAAGGGTACTGCTGGAAATATCATTCCTGAATGTGACATGCCATTCACTGCGTCAGGCCTTCGTCCAGACATTATTATTAATCCACATGCAATTCCATCGAGAATGACGATTGGGCAATTGAAAGAAACGCTTCTCGGTAAAGTATTATTGCAGCTAGGAATGTTCGGCGACGGAACCAGTTTTGGCAATCTGGATGTAAAGACGATTTCAGCAGAGCTGTTAAAGCTTGGTTATGAAAGCTATGGTAACGAACTCATGTATAATGGGCTCACTGGCGAACAGCTTGAAACAAATATATTCATTGGGCCGGTCTTTTATCAAAGACTGAAACACATGGTAAGTGATAAGCAACACAGCCGTTCGATTGGACCCATGGTAAATCTAACACGACAACCGGCAGAAGGTAGAAGTCGCGACGGTGGGTTCCGCATCGGTGAGATGGAACGAGATGTAATGATTGCTCACGGAATGACTCGCTTCTGCAAAGAACGAATGTATGATGTATCGGATAAATATAACGTACATGTGTGTAAAAAATGCGGAATGATTGCATCGTACAATGATGGCAAACAAAGCAAATTGCATACCAGCGGCGACTTTTCCATACATTTCTGCAAAACATGCGATAACCGGACCGATTTTGCAAAGGTTGACATTCCATATGCATACAAACTCATGTCGCAAGAACTACAAACTATTAATATTGTACCTAGAATCATAACCGAATAAAAATTACAAACATTGATTATATTTCAATAATGCATATTATGCAAACTACTGTTATGTGTTTATATTTACTGTATTTTTTTTACACAGCATATCTAGGTGTAGTTATATTATTATCATCACATACAGTATAATGCCAAGGTGTGATTGTTCCCATTGTTCTCGTCGTTCTGCTGCGAAATGCAATTCGCATCGCGAAGAGAAGTCTGGGTGCAGTCGTAAACGTAAACAGAACTCATGCGAATGTAACAAGCGTAAACCGAAATCATGTGTATGCAAGAAATGCAAGCCGACTGCATGTGAATGCAACAAATGCAAGCCACGTCTATGTGAATGCGATGACAGTGACAGTGACAATAATGACAGCGACAATGCTGCGGACTGCAATACACAATCACATCAATTCATAATAACTGTAAAAAACTACTAACTAAAAGATTTGTGATATATAACTTCCAATTGTAATTAATCAAGTTACAATATGTTATTTTGCAATGCATGCTCCGTGATATTTTTTTCGTAACCGTTTAATTATTTAATACATATATATAATTAAACTTATATGCCCAAATCTTGCTACCAAAGTGACGAGTCAGAAGAAGACTGTGAGGAATCTTGTTCAACGCCGCCTACATGCAACAAGCCTTGTAAACCGAACTCAAACAAGAGTTGTCGTAAATCGATTAAGTTGGGCAAATGTGGCCGCGATGGTAAAGACGGTCGCGACGGTTGTGATGGGAAGGATGGAAAAGACGGTGAAGACGGAAAAGACGGTAAGCACGGGCGCGATGGAAAAGACGGCAAGAATGGCGAAGATGGGCACAATGGAGAAGATGGCCGAGACGGAAAGGACGGAAAAGATGGCGAAGATGGTCGTGATGGACGGGACGGAAAGGACGGAAAAGATGGCGAAGATGGACGCGATGGCAGAGATGGATGTAACGGAGAAGACGGATGTGATGGAGAAGACGGATGTGATGGATGCACTGGACCCCCTGGCCCACCCGGTCCACAAGGTCATAGAGGGTGTGATGGCCCACCCGGCCCAACTGGTCCCAAAGGATGTCACGGGTCAACTGGATCCAAAGGTTGTGATGGCGATACTGGACCGACTGGCCCAACTGGATTAACCGGACCCACCGGACCCAAGGGATGTAATGGCGATACTGGGCCGACTGGTCCTAAGGGTTGCACTGGAGATACTGGACCGACTGGACCCAAGGGATGTCATGGCGATACTGGAGAAAAAGGATGTCGTGGACATAAAGGTGATACTGGGGAGTCTGGACCAACTGGTCCTAAGGGTGAGAAGGGTGAGAAGGGTGAGAAGGGTGAGAAGGGTGAGAAGGGTGAGAAAGGTGAGAAAGGTGAGAAAGGTGAGAAAGGTGAGAAAGGTGAGAAAGGTGAGAAAGGTGAGAAAGGTGAGAAAGGTGAGAAAGGTGAGAAAGGTGAGAAAGGTGAGAAAGGTGAGAAAGGTGAGAAAGGTGAGAAAGGTGAGAAAGGTGAGAAAGGTGAGAAAG
>Ga0208916_10000596_pt1 | contig 16734 bp, 17 predicted proteins | sample DEB19_08_DNA_5_FD_184523 | JGI IMG/M metagenome (GOLD analysis project Ga0208916, IMG submission 184523) | Aqueous microbial communities from the Delaware River and Bay under freshwater to marine salinity gradient to study organic matter... | ecosystem: Environmental > Aquatic > Marine >... | reverse complement strand
GTGCGCAGCGAAAGCAATGGCGTGATCCGGGAGGCCGTGCTGCGCGAACTCAAACGCGGTGGCCAGGTTTACTTTTTGCACAACGAAGTCGACACCATCCAAAACCGGCGCGAGAAGCTGGAAGCCTTGCTACCCGAAGCACGTATCGCCGTAGCGCACGGCCAGATGCCCGAACGCGAACTCGAAAAGGTCATGAAGGATTTTGTCGCACAGCGCTACAACCTGCTGCTGTGCTCGACCATCATTGAGACGGGCATCGACGTGCCAACCGCCAACACCATCGTCATGGCGCGCGCGGACAAGTTCGGTCTGGCGCAGCTGCACCAGCTGCGCGGCCGCGTCGGTCGCAGTCACCATCAAGCCTATGCCTACCTGATGGTGCCCGACCTTGAAGGCCTGACCAAACAAGCCAGCCAGCGGCTCGACGCGATTCAACAAATGGAAGAACTGGGCTCTGGTTTTTACCTGGCCATGCACGACTTGGAGATTCGCGGCGCGGGCGAAGTGCTGGGCGAAAACCAATCCGGCAACATGCTCGAAGTGGGCTTCCAGCTCTACAACGAAATGCTGTCAGAGGCCGTGCGCTGTCTGAAAGCCGGCATTGAACCTGACCTGTTGAATCCGCTCCACGTTGGCACGGAAATCAACCTACATGCGCCCGCCCTGCTGCCGGATGACTACTGCGGCGATGTGCATTTGCGTTTGAGCTTTTACAAGAAACTCGCTGTTGCCAAAACCGCCGATCAAATCGACAACCTGCTCGAAGAAATCGTCGACCGCTTTGGCAAGTTGCCACCGCAGGGCCAGACACTGATCGACATGCACCGCCTGCGCGTGCTGGCCAAGCCGTATGGTGTGGTCAAGGTTGACGCGGCACCGGGCGTGATCAACATCACCTTCCAGAAAGACCCGCCGATCGAGAGCATGGCGATCATGCATCTGATTCAAAAAAACAAACACATCAAGCTCGCTGGCAACGACAAGCTGCGTATCGAACGCGAACTCCCTGAGCCGAAAGACCGGGCCCAGATGGTCCGCGATGTGCTGCGTTCGCTAGGCCAGCCGCGGGTTGAGCCCGTGCCCGCCGTGTCGGCAAAAGCAGCTTGAAACACCCGACCCACACAGCCCTGACAACACCCCACAATTGACCGCGATGACCAGCCACACCACGCCCGAATTGACATCCACTACCCCCTCCTACGCCCCTGGCCTTGACGTGAAACCGAGCGTCAACAAGCGGCCCCTCAGCGACTTCAAACTGATCGCCTTCGACATGGACTCGACGCTGATCAATATCGAATGCGTCGATGAAATTGCCGATGCGGTCGACCGCAAGGCTGAGGTTTCTGCAATCACCGAAGCGGCGATGCGCGGGGAAATAAGCGACTTCAAAGAAAGCCTGCGCCAGCGCGTTGCCCTGCTGAAAGGCGTGCACGAAGACAGCATGGATGCGGTCTACCGCGAACGCTTGCGGCTCAATCCCGGTGCAGCAGAATTGGTGGCTGCCTGCAAAAAAGTCGGCATGAAGGTATTGCTGGTGAGTGGTGGCTTCACGTTTTTCACCGACCGGGTGCGCGACGAATTGGCGATAGATTTCACCCGCTCCAATGTTCTTGACATGGCGGACGGCTTGTTGACTGGCCGCATGCTCGATCAGCCTTGGGGTGACATTTGTGACGGCGAAGAGAAAAAGAAAATGCTCTTGCAAACCTGCGCTCAAATGGGCATCAGCCCACTGCAGGCCATTGCCATGGGCGACGGTGCCAATGACCTCCCCATGATGAGCGTGGCCGGTCTGTCTGTGGCCTATCGCGCCAAGCCGAAAGTCCGTGAGCAAGCGATGGTGGCGATCAATGAAGGTGGATTGGACCGGTTGTTAGAAGTCCTGCAGCCCTGACAACTGCAATAGATCAAAACATTTAAAAAATCATTAACTCATCAGCAAGTGTTAAAGTTCCGTGTTAAACAACACATTGCTATATTTTAATGATTCCCATCCTCAAGCGCCATTTCGCTTTATGGGCGTCTGCACTGCTCTTGATAGCCTCTGAAACACAGGCCGCCACTTGGTTTTCACTCGAAGTGCCTTTGAGCGCCAACGCCGTCACGGTTGAAGTGGATCTTGAATCTCTGCGCAGTCGTGGTGACAAGCGAGATGTGTCGACCCGGATCACCTACCCACAAGTTCAAAAAAAGCAAGACATCAGCTTTCAGTCCGTCATTGCAGAGCTTGAGATTTCGTGCAACAGCGATCTGGACGCCTGGAAAAGTGTCAGTTTTTTCCTGAACAGCAGTGCAAAAGGCAACCCGCTCAGTACTGAAAATTACGGAGCCGCGGGACTTCCCAGAAGTGGCTTGAAATTGTTGCCTGAAAAAGCATGGACTCACTTGCAAAGAAGCGCCTGCGGCAAAACTGCGACCACAGACCCCTGAGCAGCTGAGGACTCAGCGGGCGGCCATGGCGGCTGACTTAACCAAACTTGCGGGCGGCATCAATCGCCAAACCCGCACCAATACTGCCAAACAAATCGCCTTCAACGCGCTGCGCCTTGGGCAGCAATTCACCTACGCTCTGGCGCAACAGCGGCACACCACTGGAGCCACCGGTGAAAAAAACGGTATCGACTTGATCGGCAGAAACACCCGCATCGCGCATCAGTTTGTTAACCGTTTCACCGATGCGGCCGACCAGGCCGGCAATAGCGTGGTCAAACATGGCGCGCTGTAAAAGCACCTCTTTTGAGGCGCCAATTCGGCTCAAATCCATCGTCGTTTGAGGCTCGGTAGACAAGCTGATTTTGGCCGCCTCGACCTGCAAGGCCAGCCAATGACCATCTTTTTGCTCGACTAAATTTTGCAAGGCTTGGAGCTTTTCCGGCTCGCGCCCTTCACGCGTCACCTCGACAATCTGTGCCCAAGCCTTGCGTGTGTAGGCTTGGTTGATGGTGTGCCAAGTGGCCAAATTGAAGTAGGGAGACGACGGCACTTGCAAGCCACTTTTAAGTGGACTACCCAAGCCTAACAAGGGCATCACACCCGCCAAACTGAGCTGCTTGTCAAAGTCAGTACCGCCAATGTGCACGCCACCACTGGCCAAAATATCGTCTTTGCGGTCCAACTTGCCGGCCCGATGGGGGCCGAGCCGAACCAGCGCGAAGTCCGAGGTGCCGCCGCCAATGTCGACCACCAGCACCAGCTCTTCGCGGCTGATCTGTGACTCGTAATCAAAGGCAGCGGCAATCGGCTCGTACTGAAACTCAATATGGCGCAGCCCCGTCGCACGGGCGATTTCGGCCAGTGTGTTTTCGGCCAGCTTGTCGGCTTGCGGGTCGTCATCCACAAAATAAACCGGACGCCCGAGCACGGCGCTACCGAAGCTTTGTCCGGCTGACAACTCCGCACGGCTTTTGAGCTCACCAATGAAGAGCGCCAGCAGTTCCCGAAACGGCAACACCCGGCCCGCGACTTCAGTGAAGTCATCCATCAAGGAGGTGCCGAGCAGGCTTTTCAGGGAGCGCATGAGGCGACCTTCGTCGCCGCTCAGGTAGTCGGCCAGAGCCGCCCTGCCGTAACTGGTCACGCTGTCTTCGGCATGAAAAAAGACGACCGATGGCAAGGTCAGCTTGTCAGCTTCTAGCGCCAGCAGCGCGGCTTGGCTGGGCCGGTGCCAACCGACGGTCGAATTGGAAGTGCCAAAGTCAATGCCACAGGCCTGGGCTGCGCCCCTCACATGAGACATCGCGGTCAGCCCGGCTTCTTGAATTGCTTGTCAGCCCAAGCGATGGCGCTGCTACGGCTCAGCTTGAACGATGCCGCCACACGCACGTCAGCCAGTAGGTCGCCAGCGTCATCGTGAGCACTCAGCGTGCCATACGGGTTGTCTTCGTCAGGCACGATGTCCAGCGAGACCGTGACGCGCGCAGTCCCGGCGGTGACCGTGATGCTCTGGTGCAGCGCGGCATGCAGCTGTTGTTCTTGCCGGCGCACAAACTCAGAGGCGGTCTTGACCAAGGTGTTGAAGGCGGCGGTGTCAAGCGGCTTGGGATTTTTCTTGTCGCGACCCATGGTCCAAGGCCCGATCAAGGCCGGTTCGGGTTCGCCGTCTTTGATCATCGCCACCGCCCAACCGTCATCGTCTTCATTTTTCAGCACCCGTGCCGTCCAGCCATTGTCTTGCCACAAGCGCGGCTGCTGGATAATTTCGGGTTCTTCAGGCATGTCGGAGGTATCGGAAGGGTTCAAGGGGGTTCAAATCAGGTAAAAATGAGTCTATGCCTCAGGGCGCTCGATTCTAAAGGTCTTATGACAACAGCCCCATCTCCATCATCAACGGCCAGCCTCCACATCGTTTGCCCGCACTGCCAAACCACCAACCGCGTCGCCAAGGCCGACTTGGGCAAGGCGACCGACTGCGGACAATGTCACAAAGCGCTGTTCAGCGGCCAGTCAGTCGCCATGTCTGAAGCGGCTTTTGACAAGCACTTGCTACGCGATCAAATTCCGCTGTTGGTGGATTTTTGGGCGCCTTGGTGCGGCCCTTGCCGCCAAATGGCACCGGCTTACGAGCAAGCCGCACAGCAATTGGAGCCGCAGGTGCGGGTCGCCAAGGTCAACACCGAAGAAGCTCAAAACTTGGGGGCCCGTTTCAACATCCGCAGCATTCCGACCTTGGCCTTGTTTTTAAATGGCCGAGAAGTCGCCCGTCAAGCGGGCGCCATGGGCGCGGCGGACATCGTTCGCTGGACGCAGTCGCAGTTAGCGCAACACCGCTGACTTGACCGATGTTCAGGCGTCGTCGCCTGTCGCCAGTTGGGCCGCTGCGCGCAGCTTGTCTTTCTTGCTGGGCCGCTTGCCTTTGATGCCGCCGGTGGACTCGCCCGCTGCACTGCGGCTTTCAGTGGCAGCCAAAACAGGTGTCAGGTCAGTCGGCTCAAACCCGGCTACTTGCTCACGCGGCACGCTCAAGCCTTGACGCTTTTCGATCAATCGAAAATGCGCTTCGGTGGCGGCGCTGACAAAGCTCACCGCCAAGCCAGACTCGCCTGCACGCCCGGTTCGGCCGATGCGGTGAACGTAGTCCACCGCCGAGCGTGGCAAGTCGTAATTGACCACCACCGGCAGCAAGGCCACGTCCAAGCCGCGGGCCGCCACATCGGTCGCGATCACCACTTTGACGTCTGAGTTTTTAAAATCGAGCAGCACCTGCGTGCGCTTGCCTTGGCTCAGTTCGCCGTGAAAAGGTTCGGCTTGCAAGCCAACTTTTCGGAGCTTGTCGGCCACCATCTCGGCGGCGTGTTTGGTGGCCACAAAGACCAGCACGCGGCTCCATTTTCTTTGCTCAATCAGATGCCGCAGCAACTGGGTGCGCCGGCTGCTGTCAACCTCGATCGCCAGCTGCGCGATGGCGCTGATTTCAAGCACCTCGGGCAGCACTTCAACCCGTGCCGGCGACTGCAGCAAGCCCGCAGCCAACGCCTGCACCGGTGCGGGCAAGGTCGCCGAGAAAAACAGGTTTTGCCGGCGGGCGGGCAGCAAGGCCAAAATCCGCTTGAGTTCTTCATCAAACCCGAGGTCGAGCAAGCGATCGGCTTCGTCCAGCACCAACGTCTGCACCGCCGACAAGTCGAGCGCGTTGTGGTCAATCAAATCCAGCAGGCGGCCGGGCGTTGCCACCACCCAGTCGGTGCCGCTGCGCAAGCCCATCATCTGCGGGTTGATCGAAACGCCGCCAAAGACGACAGTGACTTTGAGTTCGGGTGCGACTTGCTGCGCCAGCAGGCGAGCCACCTCGCCAATTTGCACGGCGAGTTCACGTGTCGGCACCAAGATCAGCGCCCTCACCCGCCGTGGCCGCGTACTTGGAGCCGCTGCCAGCATTTGGAGAATCGGCAAGCAAAAAGCGGCCGTTTTGCCAGAGCCGGTTTCTGCCGACGCCAGCACGTCGCGGCCGGCCAAAATCAGCGGAATGGCGGCCGCTTGCACAGGCGTGGGCTGGCTGTAATTGAGGCCCGCCAGAGCGCGAAGAAGAGGCGACGACAAGCCGAGTGTGGAAAAAGACATGCGGGGGAGTTTTGAAACCGAGTTGACGCCGTGGAGAGCGATGGATGAGCGCAAAAGAATTGATTTTAAGCGCCAGCTGGTCGGCCGGCGCCTGAGGCCGCATAATCATGGCCTTCCGACAGGCAGGCGCATGGCGCCGCACTGCACCCCTTCTGCGCTAGATCGCTACCCAACAAAATTTAAGGCTTCCGTGAGAAAAACGTTCAAACTTCAGGTCGAAGGCAAAAACCCGGACCGCGTGCTGGACGCCCACAAACACGAGATCCGCAAGTACGTCAAACGCCAACGGCGCGTGCCATTGCCAGCCGGCGTGGATTTCTGGGACTTCGACTGCAAGTTCGGCAGCACGGAAGAATCCGCGGAGGTCGTGCATTTGGCCGAAATCATCCCGCGCATCGACGCCGCTGTGGCCGAAGGCGCTGAACAGTTTTTTGTCGAGCTTGTGGCCAAAGACGGGATCCGCAGAGTTCGCCCAGCGGGTGAGCTGCCTTCGCACCAGCACGACGGCTTTGATCAAGGTGACGACGACCTCACGCCCTGATGTCGAATTCCGCTTCGCCCATGTAGCGATGCGGACCCAAGGCCGCCGTCAGCGCGGCCGATTCAGCAGCCTGCCACTGGTTGAAAATCTCCAACTCCTCGGTGCTCAAATCATCCGCTGACGGCGACTCGCCGTAAACAGCCACCAATTTTCGGTACATCGAATACACCGGCAGCACCAGCGAAGCATCGCCCAAGGCTTCATTCAAGGCCTTGCAAAAACGCTTTTCTGCCGTGCGCTTTTCCAGCTCGCTGACATCCTCATAAGCAAACAAACGAACGCTGTAGCTCATGGGGCGGCGACGTCCATACGACGGCGCAAGCGTTTCGCCTCGTCCATGTCACCCGCTTGCTCTGCACGCAAAGCCTGCACACCCAGCCAAGCCAGCAAGGGCCGACGCCAGCCTTGTGCCGACGCGGTCTCAACGGCTTGCGTCATGGCGGCAGGGCTGACTTGACCCGTGCGCAGCAGCACACCAGCGCCCACCAGACGTGACAGCGGCTCGTCCATGGCCTGCATCACGCTGGCTTGTGCCGTGGGTGTAGCCGAGGCCATGCGTTGCTGGGCGGTTGGCAACAGCGCAGCGTGTTGACCGGTGGCACGCCCGGCCAAGTAGTCGGCATAGGCTTGGTCAGCCGCCGTCGCATCGGCGCGCAGCAACTCAAAACCGACACACGGCTCAAACACCAAACTGGCGACGCGGGTGGCGCAGCGCAGCAGTTCAAGCCGGGCCAAAGCGTCCGGTCGGCCGGTGCTGGACAGCGCCTGCCGCGCCTTGTCAAACTCCAGCGCCTCGACGCGCGTGTTGCCCGTCAGATAGGCGGTGACAAAACGGTCGCTGGCGCTCTTGGCGCTGAGTTGCCAGTCCGGCACGGCAGGCTGGCTGGTGCAGCCTTGCAATAACAACAACGCCGACAGCAACAAACTGACAGCGGACAGAAGTGTAAAAAGTCGAGAACGACAAACAGTCATGGCAACTTCACCTCAGTTTCACGGGCAAACGGCCATTTGCGATTGACCTCATTGACCAAGCTGTCGACCTTGATCAGGCTGCTCTCCACTTCAGCGCGCAATGTGCCGAGGTCGGCGGTGGCGACTCGGGCGTTAGCACCGACAGCCTGGGCTTCGATCAGCACCGCATCAACCCGCTTCAGGCTGCCGCGGGCTTCGCCCAACAAGCCGTTGAGCTGGACGATGGTGGCGCGGGTTTCGGGCATCACGCCACCCGCGCCAAACACCTGTGTGTCGGCGTGCAAGGTCAGCCCGTCCAGCCGCGCCAGCAAGGTGTTGGTGTGCTCCAGTGTCAGCAGTAGTTTTTTGGCTTCAAGGTCATTGCCGAGCAAGACACCGAGTGCGCCGGTCGGGCCTTTGAGTTTCTCGGTCAGTTGTTGCACGTTAACCAGACTACCGCCCAAAGCGCCTTGGTTGCTGACCAGCGTTTGCACGCTCTCCACCAATTCGCGAGCAGCCGACATCAGTCGCGGAATGTCCGCCGATGCGTCGCCGCGCAAGACCTCGCGCACAGCACCATCCGGCAGTGGTGGATCGGTCAAAATGCCACTGTAAGCGCGGATATTGGTGTTGCCCACCAGCCCGCGTACCAGCGTGAAGACGCTCGACTGTCGCAGCCAGTAGGCTTGCTTCAGCGGCACATCGACCAAGATGCGCGCCTTGCCATCAGGCGCTAACTCGATACTGCCGACGCGACCAATCGGGAAGCCTGAAAAGGTCAGGTCCATACCGACCACCACGCCTTCAGAGTCATCGCTGACAAGCACGAGTTTTTGCGTGGTCTCAAAAGCACCGCGCGCATACAAAACGTAAACAGCCGAACCCAGCACCAGCGCCAGCATGAAGGCCAGCAGCAGCAAGGCCTTGAGTTCAAGCCGGCGTGCCGGCGGCACGGGTTCAGAGTCGCTCAAAGATGACATTCAAATCCAATGAAGGGCAACACAAAAATTCAATAATAGTTGCCGACGAGTGAGACCACTTCGATCAGCAAGATGACCACAAACATGCGCGCCAGCGCACGCAATTCAGCGCCGTGCTGGATGCCACCGGGGGCTTCGTCCAGCATGGCCGAGGCCATCGGCATCAGCGACACGGCCAAACTGAAAAACAGCGTCTTCAAAACAAAAATCAGCGTCACCGCTGGGTTAAAAACCTGGCCAAAAAGTCGCGTGTAAGCCGGCAATGCCGAGGCATTGAAACCATACACAGCCACATACGCCAACACCAACGCGACGACACAGCTCAGCGCTGCCAGCGTGATGCTGGCAAAGACACCGGCCACCACGCGCGGCATGACTTCTTGTCGCAGTGGGTCACGGCCTTGCGCGCTGATGGTCGCCAACTTGCCATGCCGGCGCATATCGGACAGCTGCGCGCTGCTGGCCATGGTGGTGCGCAAGGCGACGAAGAGTGCCGCGCTCAAAGGAATCAGCTCCAGCACCAGCACCCGAATAGTCACCTGCAGCGCGTATTGCGAGAGCCCGTAGCTCTGCGCCGTGACCACCACAATGCGCGTGATCACCAGCGTGATCAGCGCACACAGCAGCGTGAACCAAACCAAAATTGGCGCGGTGCCCTGCACCATGTGACGCGCTAACAGCACGCGGTTGCTGGGCGAATAACTGGCCGGTGAAAAAGCCAGCACCAAGATTTGAGCGCCAAAATACAGCACGCGCCACCAACCGACAAACCAGTTGATGATGAGTGCTGCCGTCGTCATACGCTGACCGGCTCGGTGAGCGTGGCCATGGTTTGGCCCAACTGCACTGGCCCACCAGCCAGCCAGTCAGGATTGAATTGCAATGGCCCGGCCGGGAACAACAAGACGACGGTGGAGCCGAGCAAAAACCGGCCCATCTCGTCGCCTTTTTTCAGCGCAACCTGCGGCGATGCGTCCGTGTAATGCCATTCGCGCACCGTGTTTTGGCGCGAGCGGTTCACCACGCCATGCCAGACCGTCGCCATGCTGCCGACAATCGTCGCGCCAACCAAGGTCAAGACCATCGCTCCATGCGGCGTGTCAAAAACACAGACCAAGCGTTCGTTGCGGGCAAACAGTCCCGGCACACCGCGCGCGGTGACAGGATTGACAGAAAACAAATCACCCGGCACATAGATCATGCGCAGCAAACGGCCATCGCACGGCATGTGAATGCGGTGGTAGTCACGCGGGCTCAGGTAGATCGTGGCAAAGCTGCCGCGCCTAAACTGCTCAGCCAGTGTCGCGTCGCCGCCGACCAGCGCGGTGGTCGAATAGTGATGGCCCTTGGCCTGAAAAATCTGATCTTCCTCAATCCGGCCAAACTGGCTGATGGCGCCGTCGACCGGACAGATCCATGCAGCGCTGGCCAGTGGCCTAGCACCTGGCTTCAAGGCACGGGTGAAAAAATCGTTAAATGACAGGTAGCTGGTGATGTCGGCGTTAGCCGCTTCGCTCATGTTGACGGCGTACTTGCCGACGAACCAACGAATCAGCGCGGTGGTGATCCAGCCGCGCTGGCGTGACGCCACGAAGCCAGCGAACGTCGTGATGGCCTGCTTGGGCAGGAGGTATTGAAGAAGAACTTTGTAACGATCAGGCACACGGACTCACGGAAGTGGGGGACATCGGTCATTTTATAGAGCTTGAATTCGGACTTGACGCTGAGCTGCCACTTCAGTAAGCTCCACGGATGCGTTTTAGACTGATCAAGACCACTTTTGCACCTTGCATGGCCTTGGCTTTGGGCCTTTTGATTCACCCTGCTGCCCACGCTACACCAACCCCGGACGAGATGGACACTTTGCTGGCCGACAAAGGCCTGATGTCTCAAATCCAGCAAGTCAGGCAACGTGTCAGCTTACAAGCCTCCGAACTGGTCGTCCACGCCATCGGATTTCTCGGCGTTCCCTACTTACGGGGTGGCAACACCGCAGAAACTGGTTTTGACTGCAGCGGTTTCGTCAAAGCTATTTTCGAACAGACCGTTGGCTTGGTTCTGCCGCGCCGTGCAGAGCAGCAGGCAGCCGCCACCCAAAACATCGAGCGCAAAGAATTGCTGCCTGGCGACCTGGTTTTTTTCAACACCATGCGTCGAGCCTTCAGCCATGTCGGTATTTACATCGGTGACGGCAAGTTCATCCACTCACCCAAGCCCGGCGCTGAAGTGCGCGTGGAAAGTCTGGCCACAACGTATTGGAATCGCCGCTTTGATGGCGCCCGCCGGGTCGAGACCGACTCAGAAGACACCGGCCAGTCAATGGCCGCGGCGCTTCGTTCACAGGCCAAGCCTTAGCCCATCGTTCAGCGGCGTTGGCTGAAGGACTCCGTGCTGCTGCCAATTTTCTGAGTCTCGCTGGCCGAGGCCAGCTTCTCAGGCTCCGCTTCAGCTGCGATCGCCTTACGGTACAGCGCGTTGACTTTGGGTAATCGGGCGAGGATGTCGGCCCACTCAAAGTCAAACGGCAAACCAATCCATTCGCCGGACTTCTTCAGCTCCGCGATGCAAACCCGGATGGTTTTGCTGATCTGGTCAATGCTGGCCAGCTCTTCAGGCGTCAGGTCTTCACGCGGGTTGTTGGTCAGGTCAGCTTCAAGCAGCATAAGGTTGTCATGCGCAAACGCACGTTCACGACGAATCGCCTCCGAATTTTTCTTCGGTGGGGGCGGCAGCAAGGCGACGTTCAAGCGAGCAGTGATATCGCGCAGACTTTGTTGCGTGAAAAAATAGAACAGCAAAAAGCAACACAGCAGCAGCATGAGCAGCAGGATGACGATGAGAAGAGCAGTGTCCATGGGACTCCAGAAGGTCAGCGCTTAGCGTGGAATTTCACGAGCCTCAAGGGTATCCATTTTTCAAAGCCAAAAAATACTTTTTCGCTAATTTTCCACAAGCGGCAAAACGCACGGATATGTTTGCTGGCGCATCTCCACTAAAGCTACCGCTGATTACTTCCGCGTAGGCGGCAAGTCCGTGCAGCTGCCATGCGCGACTTCTGCCGCCATGCCGATGCTTTCGCCAAGCGTCGGGTGCGGGTGAATCGTCTTGCCGATGTCGATGGCGTCCGCGCCCATCTCGATCGCCAAGGCGACTTCACCGATCATGTCGCCGGCATGCGTGCCGACCATGCCGCCACCCAAAATTTTGCCGTGACCATGCGCTTCCGGGCTATCGTCAAACAGCAGCTTGGTGACACCTTCGTCGCGGCCGTTGGCAATCGCGCGGCCTGAAGCTGTCCACGGGAACAGGCCTTTTTTGACTTTGATGCCTTGCGCTTTGGCTTCGGTCTCAGTCAGGCCGACCCAGGCGATTTCGGGGTCGGTGTAGGCGACGCTTGGAATCACGCGGGCGTTGAAAGCCGCACTGGCCAACTCTTTGTTGCCGAGCAACTCGCCGGCGATGACTTCAGCAGCCACATGCGCTTCATGCACAGCCTTGTGCGCCAGCATCGGCTGACCGACGATGTCGCCGATGGCAAAGATGTGCGGCACATTGGTGCGCATCTGAATATCAACCGGAATGAAACCACGGTCGCTGACGCTGACGCCGGCTTTGTCGGCAGAGAGCTTCTTGCCATTTGGCGTGCGACCCACCGCTTGCAGCACCAAGTCGTAGGTTTGCGGCGCTGGTGCGCCCTCGCCTTCGAAGGTGACTTCAATGCCGGCCGGTGTCGCTTTGGCTGCCACGGTTTTGGTCTTGAGCATGATGTTGTCAAAACGCGGCGCATTCATTTTTTGCCAGATTTTGACCAAGTCGCGATCAGCGCCTTGCATCAGGCCGTCCATCATCTCGACCACGTCAAGGCGCGCACCGAGGGTGCTGTAAACCGTGCCCATTTCCAAGCCGATGATGCCGCCGCCCAAGATGAGCATGCGCTTCGGCACTTCCTTGAGATTGAGGGCACCGGTTGAGTCAACCACGCGGGGATCTTCGGGCATGAACGGCAAGCGCACGGCTTGCGAGCCGGCGGCGATGATGCACTTCTTGAACGCAATGGTTTGCTTCTTACCGGTTTGTGCTTGGGCGTCGCCTGAGGTCTCGCTGACTTCAACATGATTAGCGCCGACAAAGTTGCCGTAGCCGCGAACCACGGTGACCTTACGCATCTTGGCCATAGCGGCCAAACCGCCGGTCAGCTTGCCAACGACTTTTTCTTTGTGCGTGCGCAGCTTGTTGATGTCGAGCACGGGTTCGCCAAAGCTCACGCCGAGCGAGTCGAAATGCTTGACTTCGTCCATCACGGCGGCGACGTGCAACAGCGCTTTGGATGGGATGCAGCCGACGTTCAGGCAAACGCCACCCAAGGTGGCGTAGCGCTCAACCAAAATAACTTTCAAGCCGAGGTCAGCCGCGCGGAAAGCCGCCGAGTAACCACCGGGGCCAGCGCCAAGCACCAACATGTCGCACTCTAAGTCAGCGCTGCCGGCGAAGCTGGCTGCGGTGGGCGCTGCGGCTGCGGGAGCAGCAACTGCAGCAACTGCTGGATTGGCGGAAGCTGGCGCGCTGGCGGCAGGCGCAGTGGCGGCCGCGGGCGCGCTGGCTGCGGCATCAGCGACTTCCAACATCAGCAGAACCGAGCCTTCTTTGACGGCGTCACCGATCTTGACTTTGAGTTCTTTGACGACGCCGGCATGGCTGGCGGGAATTTCCATCGAGGCTTTGTCGCTCTCCACCGTGATCAGGCTTTGTTCCGCTCGGATGGTGTCGCCGGGCTTGACCAGCACTTCGATGATGGTAACTTCTGCAAAGTCACCGATGTCTGGCACTTTGACTTCAATCAGATGGGCTTGACTCATTTACTTGCTTTCAACTTGAGGGTGAACACCTCCACCGGTCCGGCGGAGTTTTTGTCAAATTCGATGCCGGCGTGAATGCCGGCTAGGGCAATTTCGCGCGCTGTTTTGGCTTTGTCCCAGCTGTTGTGCATGGCACCCAGCGCAAAGCTGCGGCCAGAACCAACACCCCAAAATTCTTTGAATTCAAAAATTTCGCGGTAGCTGTAAAGGCCATAAATGCCCGTCGCGTTGGCGATGACGACGCTGAACTGACTCGACTCATAGGGGTCGTTGTCGTCTTCCTTGGTCTGCAAGAAAAAACTTTCTTTCAGAACCGGATGCAGCAGCGTGAAGGTGTCAAAGACTTCGTCCTTGCTGCCAAAGCGCAACTGCTCTCGCGGCAAGGAGGCCAGCGCTTTGCGCAGCACGGGGAAATGCGCGACCGTTCCGGCCATGCCGATGTAGCTGCTACCGGTCGGCGTGTCGATCTTGAAGATCTTGCTGTTCGACTCGAAGCGGCTGCTCAGCCGGGTGTCGCCGAACGTCACCAAGGTGTCGGCGGCAATCGCCACCTGACCATTTTTTTTCACCACGACAAGGGTTGTCATGTTGTGAGGCTCAGAGCAAAACGCGACGGAAGTCACCCAGAATCTGACTCAAATAGACATTGAAGCGGGCCGCAGCGGCACCGTCAATGACGCGGTGGTCATAGGACAAACTCAGCGGCAACATCAGGCGCGGCACAAACTGCTTGCCATCCCACACCGGTTCCATCGTGCTCTTAGAGACGCCCATGATGGCGACTTCAGGCGCGTTGATGATTGGCAAGAAGTACTTGCCGCCAATCCCGCCGAGACTGGAGATGGTGAAAGTAGCGCCGGTCATTTCAGCCGAGCTCAACTTGCCGTCGCGGGCTTTCTTGGCCAGCTCGCCCATTTCCTGGCTCAGCTGCAAAACGCCTTTTTTGTCGGCATCGCGAATCACCGGCACCATCAAACCATTCGGCGTGTCAGCCGCAAAGCCGATGTGCCAGTAGTTTTTATAAACGATGGCATCGCCGTCGAGCGAGCTATTGAACTCAGGGTATTTTTTGAGCGTGGCCACGATGGCCTTGATCAAGAACGCCAGCATGGTGACCTTGACACCCGACTTTTCGTTCTCTTTGTTGGTCGAGACACGGAAGGCTTCGAGGTCGGTGATGTCAGCGTCGTCGTGGTTGGTGACGGCCGGAATCATGATCGCATTGCGCAGCAGATTGGCACCGCTGATCTTCTTGATGCGGCTCATCTCCTTGCGCTCGATCGGACCGAACTTGGCAAAGTCGACCTTCGGCCATGGCAACAAGCCCAAAGCGGCGCCATCGCCACCTGAGCCCGCCGGTGCTTTGGCAGCCTGCGCTTGAGTGCGAACATCGCCTGCCATGACAGACTTGGCGAAGCCTTGCACGTCATCTTGGGTGATGCGGCCTTTGAGTCCGCTGCCTTTGACTTCGGCCAACGGCACACCGATTTCACGGGCGAATTTGCGCACGGATGGCGATGCGTGCGGCAGTTGGCCGGTCACCGCGGTGGGTTCATGCGCCGGCATCGCTGGGGCAGGCGTCGCCACTACAACGGCCGCAGCCGAAGAAGCCGATGAAGCGGGTGCGCTGACCAAGGCCACAGGCGCGGCGATTGCAGCGGCTTGCGCGACAGGTGCCGCAGGTGCGGCCACCGTCTCAGCAGCAGGCGCAGCGGCGGCCGAGGCATCAGCCTCCAGCACCAACACGATCGAGCCCTGCTTGACCTTGTCGTCCAGCTTGACGCGGAGTTCTTTGACCACGCCGCCGTGGCTCGATGGGATTTCCATCGACGCCTTGTCCGACTCGACGGTCAGCAGCGATTGGTCTGCCTTGACCGTGTCACCCGGTTTGACCAGGATCTCGATCACTGTCACCTCGTCGAAGTCGCCAATATCGGGAACCTGAATGTCTATCAATGCCATGTTCTTTGTCTCCAGTTCGTCAGTCGCTTGAGTCGCTTCAATCACTATTCAGTCGAAGATCAAGCGTAAAGTGGGTTGATTTTGTCAGTGTTGATGCCGTACTTTTGGATCGCCTCAGCCACCTTGGCAACCGGCAAGGTGCCATCTTCGCTGAGGGCCTTGAGTGCGGCCAAAACGATGTAATGGCGGTCAATCTCAAAGTGCTCACGCAGCTTGCTGCGGAAATCGCTGCGGCCAAAACCGTCGGTGCCCAACACTTTGTAGTTGCGGCCCTTTGGAATGAACGAGCGAATCTGCTCAGCATAAGCCTTCATGTAGTCCGTTGACGCAACGATTGGACCTTCGCTCTTGCCCAGCTGCTGGCTGACAAAAGAAACGCGTGGCTCGGTCGTCGGGTGCAGCAGATTGTGACGCTCGCAGTCTTGGCCTTCGCGGGTCAGCTCGTTGAAGCTTGGGCAGCTCCAGACATCAGCCGCAATGCCCCAGTCTTTTTCAAGCAACTCTTGCGCAGCCATGCTTTCACGCAGGATGGTGCCGGAACCCAGCAACTGAACCCGTTGGGCCGACTTGCCGCCCGGCTTGCACAGGTACATGCCCTTGATGATTTGCTCTTCGGTGCCAGCAGTCAAGCCGGGCATCGCGTAGTTTTCATTCAACAGCGTGATGTAGAAATACACGTTTTCTTGTTTTTCCACCATGCGTTTGAGGCCATGGTGAAGGATGACACCGACTTCGTGGGCGAAGGTCGGGTCATAGCTGATGCAGTTAGGAATGGTGCTGGCCAAAATATGGCTGTGACCGTCTTCGTGCTGCAGGCCTTCGCCATTCAGCGTGGTCCGGCCCGAGGTGCCACCCAACAAGAAACCACGTGCCTGCATGTCGCCAGCAGCCCAAGCCAAGTCGCCAATGCGCTGGAAGCCGAACATTGAGTAGTACACGTAGAACGGGATCATGATCCGGTTGTTGGTGCTGTACGAGGTGGCCGCCGCAATCCAGCTGCTCATGCCGCCGGCTTCGTTGATGCCTTCTTGCAGGATCTGGCCCTTTTTGTCTTCCTTGTAATACATCACCTGGTCTTTGTCGACAGGCGTGTACTGCTGACCATCCGGGTTGTAAATACCGATCTGACGGAACAGGCCTTCCATCCCAAAGGTGCGGGCTTCGTCCACCAAAATCGGCACCACGCGCGGACCCAGCGCTTGGTCACGCAGCAGCTGCGTGAGGAAACGCACATAGGCTTGCGTGGTCGAGATTTCACGGCCTTCAGCGGTCGGGTCCATCACCGACTTGAAGGTGTCAAGCGAGGGCACGGTGAACTGCTCATCGGCCTTGACGCGGCGATGCGGCAAGTAACCGCCCAAGGCCTTGCGGCGCTCGTGCAGGT
>Ga0208916_10000594_pt1 | contig 16761 bp, 19 predicted proteins | sample DEB19_08_DNA_5_FD_184523 | JGI IMG/M metagenome (GOLD analysis project Ga0208916, IMG submission 184523) | Aqueous microbial communities from the Delaware River and Bay under freshwater to marine salinity gradient to study organic matter... | ecosystem: Environmental > Aquatic > Marine >... | reverse complement strand
CCATCTCCGAGAACCGAACCACAGGGTCTTGAAACCGTGACAACAACGATGCAGCCAACGCAGACCCAGCAGCATCAGTGGCCAACGGAACCCCCGTCAACGACAACGCCTTAATCCCATACTGAGTTTGCGAAGCAGTACCAGACGCAACACTAGAAGCCGTACCACCATCAATCTGCACAGCCACACGATTCACAACCGTCTCAGCCCCATACACATTTGACAAAGACTGAATCGGAACACCAGCCGTACCACCAAACGAAGCCACAGCCGTCCCAAACGACACCGCAATCCGAGCATCAAACTCAACAAACCCCGAACGATTAACAAACAAACGCCCACCCTCAGCCGTCGCCACATCCTGCAACGCCTGCAACACATTCGTCGCATCCTCATACGCAACCGTTCCACAGGTAGCAATCCCAGTTTCAATGTTTCGCAACGCAGTCGAGAACGCAACTTCTGGTCGATCCAAGATCGCTGATACACGGGCAGAGGTCAACTGTGATGAAGGGTTGAATGCAGTCAGCACAGTCTGACCAAGCTGACCGAGCGCATCGGTAGCCACAATCGTTGCTGTTGACAGGTTCGGTTCGGCATAGTCAATGTTCAAGTCGTACACAAAACCTGAGAACATTGAGGTTGTACCGGCTGTTCCTCCGTACACCTGGAACTTGCGTCGTGGAGCGATACCCACAGTCCCACCCGAATACCATTCTGACGCTGTATTGAGTGGGTCAAAGTAGCGAGCAGCTGCACGATCATCAGCGACAATGGTGCAGTTTGATGAAGGAAACGAATCAAGTTGTGTCGCACGGCCACGATTGATATTGATGTTCGTCACATACTCAGTCACATCAACAAAGTCTGTTGACCCATCCAACACATCAGTGCCATCCAACAGGCTCGTATCCAACGTGAACGCATCAGCCAAGAAGCCGACATCGAGCAACACCTTGTATGTCGAACCCCACTTTGTAGCCTTAGCCACTAGCGCACTCCAACAAACCCAGCAAACTGATTACCGTTCTTGCGAGCGAAGTCTGTGAACATATCGTTCAAATCAGAGATGAGCGTTTCTCTATCACTAATCATCCCAGCTTCCACATTCACAACAATCGGAGTGCCATTAGCGTTGAAACCAGTTGAGTTGCCAGTCACCGTTGCAGCAATAGTATTAGCAGACCCAGCCATTGGATTATTCACATTGAATCTTCCAGTAACTTGAGGATACAAATTGCCGATCTTGCCAGCATCCTCAATCGCTTTGCCATATTCCTGCATTGCAGTAGTTTCACGTTCAATCGCCTCAGCCACAGCAATAACAGCCTCAGCCTGATTCTCTTTAGCGGTAGTCAACGCATCAGACAGATCCTTGAATATCTCAGAATCCTTAGAAACACCAAAGATCGCTTCATTCAACAAACCAGTCGCCTTAGTTAAACCATCAGTCGCCTCAGTCTGCGAATCAATAGCATCAGCACTCGACAACTTCGCTTCAGCCAACGCAATCTCAGCCTCACGAATCGCCTGAGGTGTTGACTCAGGATCAGCACGAACCTTCTTCAACGCCTCCTCGGCGTCCTTGATCGCAAATAACGAACCTTCCACGTTGTACCCAGCACGTTCCAACCCACGCTGAGCCAACTCCAACTCCCTCGCAGCCTTCCTAGCCTGCGGAGAATCAGCACCATACCCAGCCACAGCCTGATTGAACGCAGCCTGAGCATCAGTAACACCCTGGTTCGCAGCCGTCAATGATTCACCAGCCTTGATTGAAGCCTTCTGGGATTTTTCAAACGCCTTCTGTGCAGAGTTACTTGACTTCAACGCATCCGTATAAATCTTCAACTTCTCGGTAGCGTTCTTAATAGCCTTAGCCACACCGTTTGGCTTATCATCAAACAAGTCTTCTGTGATCTTGCCAGTTTTGTTGAAGTTTCGCTCAGCTTGATCAGCAGTTATCAACTCAGTTTTGTAACGATTAATAGGAATAGCAACCCTGTCAAATGATGCTTTTAGATTGTCGATGTTGATTGCTGTTCCTGTCAATGCTTTGTAAGCATCTTTGGCTGCTTGACCTGCTGCGAATGGTGCCTCTGCCACAGCCTTAGCAAAGTAGTAAGCCTTGTAAAGAACATTGATTAGTTCGGCACCAGCGATGGTCATGTTTCTAAATGCGTTAACAACTGATGTTCCAGCTCCACCAGATTCAAAGATCAGTTGCTGGAACCCTGCAATCAAACCATCTTCACTGATGACACTGGTGATTCGTTGAACAGCAGGAGCAACATTGTCAACTAAGAACGTGGCAAACTTATCCAAGTATGGGAGTAAGGCTGCACCAATCGTTTCAACAATCTCACCAAACTGTCCTTTGATAATTTTTAATTTGCCACCAAATGTGTCAGAAGCAGTCGCAGAAGCACCAGCAAATGTGGTGTTCAACACATCAAGAACCTTATTGAAATCTTTTGACTTGATCACGTTCTCATCTAGAGGGATACCCAACTTCTTCAATGCAGTGAAGTTGCCCATGCTTGCCTTGCCCAAACTGATGCTGACAGTCTCAAGGTCTTTGCCTGTAGCAGCAGCGATATTTTGGCTGGTTATCAACAGACCTGTTGCCTTGTCATAGTCACCTGTAGCACGGGTGAGATTGCCTAACGCTGTACGAAGATTCGTATCAGACTCACCAGTCAAAAGTTGTTGAGCAGAAATCAGACGCTCAGTTGAATCAATCAACTGGTCGCTAGCTCCGAAGGTTGTCTCCAACTGTTTAGCCAACAACGCTTGCGATCTTTCATCTTCCATCGCAGCCTGAACAGCCTTAGTGGCAAACGCCCCAACAGCACCGAACGCAGCAGCACCAGCAATCGCCATAGTTTTGAATGACGGCAACAGACTCGACACCTCGGTCTTTAGACCACCCATGCCATCGTTGACTTGTTTGATGCCCTTCTTGTATTGCTCTGCGTCAGCAAGGAACCTAACTACGAATGTGCGAACGCCAGCCATACGGCAATTCTAGATGACATCCTCACAAGCCGAGCGCAAGGAACGGAAGTCATCCAATACAGCAGACCATAATGCTTTACCTTCTAGACCTTCATACTTTGTGATTACTTTGCCAGCATCCCACCAAGCATCATTCATCTCAACACCAACTGTTCGTTTGCGTCGAGGTTGTGCAGTTTGACGTGGCGATCTTGGTGTTGGGTTCCGTGCAGGTTCGTATTCAAAGTCGGTGTCAATGAATGCACCTGATTGTTCGTGGAACTCCCAAGGTTGATCTGGTGCATGTTGTGGAAGGTAGAAGATACGAGCAGGGTCTTTGGTTGCAGGGTCGCCTTGAAGGTTGAGTCGTTCATGCAGTTCACCCCATATCGCTCGCCACAGTCCTGCTGGTACACGCTCAGCCATCGGCAACACCAAGTGATAGTGAGGGTCATCTAGACGATGCGAATATGTCGAATAGGCAAGATATTCAAACCCGTCAAGATTGGCGTTCGCAAACGACTCACCGTCCATGTCAACCACCAACGCTTCAATGAACCGAACAGCAGTATTCCCTCTAGTCCTACCTTGGTGATACTCAACAGGCGACCACAACGCACCATCAGACTTGTTGGCATTCTCCTCATGGTGCATCAAACGCTCTTTGAGGTCAACCCAATTCGTGGCAAACGGCTTCGGCTGAACAGACTTAACCGAATCAAAATAGACAACCATGAACGCCTCCCTACCTACACAGTAGCGAAACCACAACCAAAGTCAACGATCTTTAAGTTTGTCCAAAACCTTATCAATCGCATCCAAATAGACCTTCGCGATATTCTCTTTATTCTTACGCACAGTAGGCCAAAAGAAATACCCTGACCTCCCACGATGCCTAAGAAACTGGGTAGTCCTACCCCCACCTTTACGCCCCATCTCAGTACCAGCGAAAGACTTTGCCCCAGCCACAGTCCTATTCGACGAGCCATGTTTGCCACCACCAAACTCGGCACCAAAGAACACATCACCCCTAGTCACCTTGACTTTGCGAGTTCTGTTAGGTTTGCTCGCAGATACAAACCCAGATTTATCTTGCAATTTAATTGTAGGGATACGGTCACGTTGCGCCCTCATACCCTTCATCACTTCTAATGCTTGACGATTACGAGTCACAGATGCAGCCTCATAGGTCGCTGCGATAACGAGCAGTTCTGCAACACCTTGACTGGCGATACGTGCTTCCTTGTTGAAGTCAGGGTATGTCTTCGATAAGTCACGAAGGAAATCTGCGATGCCTTCAATCTGCACCGGCGCATTCATCGCATCGCTTGCATTGAATGATCCTGCTCGACCTGCCATACAGCAATACTACTTGCCTAGATGAATAGCTCTCCATCGAAGGTACGCCAACATCGTGAACAACATTCGTGGTTCTTCTGCCAGCAACACCGAAGGTGCAATCCCTGTCTCGCAAGCGAGATATGAAATTACCCAGTGGGCTGACTTATCTCCAAAGGGACGATCACTGCTTCTGCGCTATCTCCCACCTCTAGTGCTTCAATCTCATCGCACCATGATTCAAAATCTAAACCAGTCTTCTTCAACCGTTTCTCTGCATGCCATCCAAGGTATGCAAGATCGGTCAAGGTTAGTTCAGCTTCAAACTTGGCAACACTGCGATTGTATTTATTTTCAAACGCAATGAAGTCAGGAAACGCAGCCATGATTGTGCGTTGCTTGCCATCTAATGCACTAGTCAAACTGAGTGCTATTTTCATTCTCTACCTCCCTAGGTATTTATTAGATTATGAGAACTATGCGCCAGTGCCTGTCTTGGTGATTGCACCCGAGATTGGATACGTGATTGATACGGTGGCCAGGTCGCCTATGGCACCATTTACGGGTGTCCAACTCGTTGGGAGCGCCGAAAACGCATACGAAGGATTACTAGACGAAGCAGCAGCAGTGCCGTTTGGCTTCACTGTCATCGGTACAGCAGTACCAGCAGTGAACGCATCCCAGAACAACTTCTCAATCGTTGGGTAGTCCTGTTGCAACTCAATCGTGACCGAGGAATCAATCATTCCTTGGATTCGGGTCATCGCAGACGAACCCATTGCCGATGTCATAACTTCAGCAGCTGTCGTCGACAGAGTGATGCTTGTGACGTATGCCGAAATATCGGTGTTGGCAGTACCGAAGGTGACTGCCACGTTTGTGAGAACTTGCTTTGCCATGATTCTGCTCCTGCCTATCGGCGTTCGAGTTGATGTCTGCTCGGCTGAGCCGATTGCATAACACTACACGCCACAAGCAACCTACGGCAAGGGGTCAGGCGTACACCGTGACAACGAAGTCAATCGCCAAATATGTTGCATCATTCGCTTCAAGGGTAGAGATGTTGTTTGCTGACTCGACAATCAAATCCTGCACAACCCCACCCAAGGTACGATCCGACTCAATCGCCTGACGAATAGAAGTGGCACCCTTATATGACAGGTATCCATCCAACAGATTTTGTGCAGTGCGCTCAGCTGAACGACCAACCACAACACTGATCGTGAACCTGTGGGTGATCAAACCCCCACCCATAGCCCCGTTGTATTGGATTGAATCCAGCAACGGCCAAGCGAACGGGGTGTTCACATTGTCTGGCTGATAGGCGTAAGCACGAAGTCCTGACACGGTTGCCAAGTTGGCTGCCAAACCAGTTTTGATTTGTGAGACGGTAGTGGATGAACTCATACGAATAGACGCATGCGCCGGTACGGCTCGACGAGTTGTGCCACGTCAGGGTCGAGCGCACGGCTCACCCTGATTGCACCCATGTCGCCAAACCCAGCAACACCCAACGGACTGTCATATCGTTTGAACAAACGTGATGCCTGAATGATTGTTGCCTGCGTGACCGGCTCAGGTATCGCAGGCCAACCAAATGTGGCTGTCACTTGAACCAATGCTTGTTGACCGTAGTTCGCATTCAAGGTTGGGAACAGATAACGGTAGACGGCACGGATTCTGTCATAAGCCCAACTGATGCCGTCAAGGTTTCCATTCAATGGTTCCAACTGGTAATCGGTTGGCGACCATGTGACATCGAATGAACCAACAGCTGCTGATGAAGAAGTCCTCAATGTGAGTGCCGTTCCTGTGATGTCATCAATGTGGACATAGAAGGGATCGTCTGCTTCGTACACTCGGGTTGTTGCTGAACCGTCAGCCCAAAACTTTCGGTTGCAATATCCATCAATGAGACGTGATGCAGCACCAGCACAGTTGTCAATTAGTTCGTCATCAATCGTGTCAGCTGTACCAATGCGCAAGGCTGCTTTGATTTGATTGCGTGTGGCGTAGCCATTGGTGATTGCCATAGTGTCCTGATTCTAGTTGATTGACGCTGCCCCACGATACTGCGTACCTTCCAAACTGTAGTTCACAAATGGATTAAGCGAATAGACCTGACATCCGTACATGTCAAACAATCGTTGCTTCATGTCTCGAAGGTGTATCTCATACAACTCCCAAGGATGCTCACCTTGCACATAGCCTTCAACACGTTCAGCACCACCCAAAGTTCCACAGTCAGCACCTACCAGCACAATGAATGCAGCACCAAGATACGCAGCCAAGTGCATTGCGCCATGAATACCAGACGAACCAATCACTAGCGAGTTGTCAAGCGTAGGCCAATCCTTGCCAGCAGGATCAAATGATCCACCAGGACGACCAGTGGTCGTTGGAAACGTAACAATCTTGGGCATGAACCCTAAGAACTCTGCATCAGTTCCATGCTCCCGTTGAGGAGTGATCACAGCTACCGTCTCATCCAGTCGTGCTTCCTTCACAGCATCACCGTGATAATGGCTGAACACGTAATACCTGCTCAGACCAAAGACAGACCCAGCGAAGTTTGTTGTTACACAAATCTTGTCATCAAAGAACTTCGGTGCCAGATAATTCAGTGTTGCACCAGAACCAAACACATAGATTGTCTCGCCATCATGCACACCTTGAAAGTCGCTTAATCCCATCCCAAATCCCTTCGACGCTTCAAATCCCAATGCCCAGCGTCAGGAATACCTGACTGCCAACGCAACGCATGCAACGAACCATTCTCCTGAAAACTGCGCTGATTCTTATCAGCCAATGATTCATCTGATCTGATCGTTGAAGAGTTGTCATGAATGATCCCAGCCTGCGAAATCTTCACCTCAACATTCACTCGACGAGCACGATCCTCAAAGTCATTGTCCTCAAAATACGCTGGAACATAACACTCACTAAACAACCCAACCTTCTCAACCACACCAGCACCCACCCAAGCACAAGACCACGCTGGCATTGCACTCGTCAACGTGATGGAGTCAGCTTCACAATCTTTGTAGAACGCTTCCAGTTGACCTGGTTCAAACAACGCATCCGAGTTCATCAATATCCAGCCATCAGCATGAGGCGTTGATTTGATGCCAAGATTCCAAGATGGTGCCACACCAAGGTTTGTTGGCATACGCCACAAATACCAGTTCTGGATATGTTGCCAAGGCGCAGTCCAAGCCAACATGTCAGGATCGTATCCATCACCGTTGTCAATGATGATGAGCCGTTCAACGGGATAGTCAATCGAGCGAATCGCTCGTTCCATCAGGTCGTATCTGTTTAGGACGGGGATGATGATGACTGGCACCATGCTGATAGCTCCTTCATCACAGGTTTCCAATAAGCGTCCCAAACGGTATCTGCGTTGTATTGGCTGGCAAAGTCCACAGCCACTTCATCAACGCCTCTAGGAGCCTCGTAGGCATGTCTCAGGGCATCCACAATGGAACCTACCTGTGGGGTACAGAACCATGATCGTTGATGGTTATCCCAGAACGGCTGCACTTCCACAGCCCACCCAGACCCAACCAACTCAGGTTGTGCAGTGAAGTCCGAAACAATGACTCTGGTGCCACACGCTTGAGCCTCGATCACAGCCAACCCGAACCCTTCACCCATAGACGCTGATAGCAGTACGTCAGCAGATGCATACATTGTTGCCACAGCCTGCTGAGGGAACCCTGTGCGATAAGCGTACTGATCGACAAACTTGTATTGAGTCTCACGAATACCACAAGCATGCAACAGATGAACAAGGTTCACCCCACCCATTGCACCATCTTTCTCGGTGTGCAAATACAGCATTGCGTCAGGTTTGTCTTGAGCAAAAATACCGAATGCCAACAGATTTTCTGAGAATGATTTGCGTGAAGGACTAGCGCCCTTGTTCGCTGCGTTCATCATGACCACAAACTTGTCGTCAGGAATACCCATCAACTCACGACCAGTGAACTGTCTGTCACCGTTCGCAAACTTTGCGTCAGGATTAAACACAGACTCAATACCGTGAGGTGCATAGAAGCATTCGACTCCAGCATCATTTAACATTTTTTGACCAAACAACGACATCGCAATCGGTTTGACATTAGGACGTTTACACCACTCAACAACATCAGCAGGACATGGCGCATGATCAATCGGAACCCATGACGCAATGTTGCTCACAAGCTTCAACGATTCAGACTTCAACGGCCACACATCAAACAAAGTCATCAGCAAAGGTGCCAACTCTTTATTGCCATTAGCCCAATCCATCCAATGCGCAACCATCACATCATCTGAATACGGTGCCATACCTCTTGGATATAACTTGACACCATTCCACAAAGACGAAACTCCTTCGAGTCCGTACATCGCATGTATTGCTACTTCGTGACCTTCTTTGATGAGCCTTGGGACGGCTTGCGCTGTTTGCGTACCGTAGCCGGTGGGGACGAATGGTGCGTTTGAATACCAGAGGATGCGTAACGCATCGGCATTGGTAGGTCTGCCACTTCTGGCAAGTGTGCTATTCCCCGATGTAACAGAATCTCGGCTTCTAGGTCGGGTAACTCGACCAAGGTGTTCTTGACGATTACGTGCATTGCCCACTTCCTTCTCCTTCGCAGATCGCAGGGGATAAATAAAAGAGGGTCGGTACGCCCTGCGTGTTCGTACCGACCCTCAAACTTACACCGATATTGCTATCGGTTGCACTACCTGAAACCAATTACGGCTGGAGGAGGTGCTTGATGTGTGATGTTTGTGGCAAGTTGCCATCAACTCTCCACGTGGCCCGGAAAGTAACTAAGCCTGCATTGAAGGCGTACTCGTCTGAACGATCAAGCTTCAATCCACCGACGGTGCGAACGTAGTACGAAGGCAAGTGACCTACGATTACGGACTTTGTACCTGTGGTGGCTTCTGCCATGTTTGGGTTCTCGTAGATTGGCTTACCCAAGAGCATGTCTGGGGAGTCCATCGAGAGTGCTGGTTGAAATACGTAATTGCCGGCCGTGTCTTTGAGTTTTCTTACACGACCAACTGACTGACCTGTCATCATCCAACCAACGCCTGGAAGGTTACGTGCTGCACCATCCAAGGAGTAGAGAAGGTCGATGAGGTTGTCTGCTGTGAAGCCGGTTGCTGTGCCTGAAGTACCACCAACAGACGAAGCTGCGACAATACCCTTTGGCTGATTCGTGCCTGAACCAACAGTCAATGCTGAACCAACTGCGTAGCCCAATGCGTTACCTGTCATCTGAGCCAAGAAGCCCAAGATGTCAACACCCGAATCTTCAAGCAACTCGGTTGTGAGCTGGGTGAGGAATGAGTATTTGTATGCGCTCAAGGTTACGAATGCATTGAATTGTGGATCGGACTCAGAGATTGCTGTGCCTTCGCCTGGCAGTGCTGCTGTTGACCAGCTGAACTGTGATGGGATTTGCAGGTTCTCGCCACCAGCAGTGTTCAACACTGTTGATGTTCCAAGAACTGGTGCAACCAAACGTGCCTGTGCAATCACTTGATTGTAGAACGAGGTTGGAACTGGTGCGCCAGCCGAACCCTTAGTGATGTCACGACGCTCAAAGTTGTGCGAACGGATGTCGCCCTTGATGAGTGAACGGATCATTGCAACATCTTCGTTGACTGGTGCCGAAGCAACAGGTCGAACTTGATCTGCAATTTCACGGGTTGCTGCGTCCATGCGAAGTTCACGTGATTCATCTTCACGGAGTTTGGCAATGGTTGCTGCTCGCTCGTTCAGTTCGTCATTGAGACGGCTGTAGGTCTGCTCTTCTTCTGCTGAAAGGTCACGCTTTTCGGCTGTGGCCACGTCAATGATTGCTTTGGCTTGATGCCATGCTTGCTGACGGATTTCAACTTGACGCTCTAGATATTCTTTCATGATATTTTTCTGCTTTCGGTTAGTTGTGGATTGGGGATACGCAGGGAGGTATTGCTTCTCAACCTGATGTGGCTCCACATACAGCAACAAGGTTGACGGCTCCGTCAACGATGCAGTGAACAAATGCTAGGCGATGGTCTTCAACAAATCAAGGTGCTTCGCCATCACACCCAAACGAGCCGGTGCAGTTTCCTGAACAGGTTCAAGTTTGGCGACAGTTTCACGAAGCAACATGGCATGATCATTTGACAATGTTTGACCTGATTCAAGGTTTGTGATCGCTGCTGCAAGTTGATCTGCGTCAATTCCTGTGCGAGTAGCGAGTGCATCCAACGAGCGTACCGAAGCAGTAGTGGCTGTATATGCAGGGAATCCTGTGACAACGCTTACTTCAAACAGTTTGATTTGGCGTAGTTCACGGGACTGACCATCATCAGACCACATGTCGCCACCAGAAGGAACAGTGAAACCAAATGACATCGAGTTCACATCACCTCGTTGCATCAGCACAGACAGGTCACGACCAATCGTGGTATCGGGCAACGATGCATCGACGAGCAGTCCTTTGGAGTCTTCAGATAGTCGCAGTGTTTTGGCACGGGTTGTGGCAAGGAGCATGCTTGAATCGTGGTTCATATACATGCGCACATTGTTCTTAGATTTGAGTGATCGTGAGAATGCGCCTGGTGCAATCCGTTCAATGAATGGTAAAGGTTCTGAAGGAGAGTTGAATACAGCTGCATAACCTGTGAAGGACATGCCGTTGCCTTGTGGATCGGCACGGAGTTCAAAGTCGTTTGATGTTATGCGACGAGTTTCAACCTGTTCAGTCATGTGAATATCGTACCAAATCTGCGAATTAGATATTTGCGATGAGGTTCAGTTCACGTTGACGAACAGTCAATGGAACGGAACGAGTTTGAATAAGGTCTGCTGGGATAATCCAAAACTTGCACAACGCATCTGGAAGGATGACACCTGATACGAGGTCGCATCCTTGCGCACCGTCATAGAACGCACAGTTTGCGCACATCAATCCTTCTGCTTTGAAAGGGTTCTCTGTGAAGTAATGCGCACCATCGCCACCTGATGTTTGATCAAACTGACCGAAGGTATCTGCGATGTCTTCTAATTCAGCGTAAAGGGCTTGTTGATGACCTGTCCACACAAAGTTTTCGTTGAGGTCACGCTGTTCCATGTCTGCCACTTTAGTCGCTCTTGATGTGTCTGTGCCGTCAGCTTTGATTGCTTCAGCCTTCGACATAAACCAGTTCATCGCAGGTTCAGGATCAAGAGGGTTAATACCCCACAAATAGAACGCCACAGCACCGGCACCAGGAAACTCTTCATCATCAGCATTTGAGTTCTTTGATGCATCCAAATCCACAAGATGTCTTGCACCCCAAGCATTCGCACGAATCACTTTGTCTTCGCTGATGTCACCTCTTGCCATGTCCCGTGCCTCACGCACAGTTCTATCCACCAAACCATCACCAGCCAAACCTTGACCGTAGTAGTCCAAACCTTTACGTGCAGCCGAACGAATATATGCAGGCACATTCAATGACACTTGACGCTCACCACCAGGTTCCATGTCCTCAGCAATCGACACAGCAACCATCTGATCAATCGCATCCTGCTTCGTGGTGTGGCAACCAATGACTTCACCATCTTCTTTGATGGTTGCCCAACCTGAACAATCAGGTGATTTGTCTGTAATGAAATAAGGCATTAGATCAACAACAATACTTCAGCATCATCAGCCAATGTGGAGAACGTGATTGAACCCAGCGCACCAACATCTGCACCACCAAGTTGAGCTACAGCCACAGCCGATACAAACAACGGCAGTCGAGGTTTAGGTACCTGGATGACAATCTGCTCAGGTGGCTCATGCTTAACGACTGGTGAAGCAGGCTGCTTCCACCAACGTGACCCAGAAGGGGGAATGTACGGTGGTTCAGGTACTACTGATTGCGCTGTCGCTGTAGCATCCAAACCACCAACAGCAGCTGAAGCAATCGCAGTTTTGGCAACCTTAGTTGTCGCAGAAGCATCAAGCCCACCCAAAGTTGCTGACGCAATAACATCTTTGGCAACCTTCGTTGTCGCAGAAGCATCAAGCCCACCCAAAGACGCAACAGCAACAGCATCAGTCTTCCGTGCTTTAGCTTGTGCAGAAGCATCAAGCCCACCCAATGAAGCCGAAGCCACAGCAACTTTGATGACAGTCGCAGTCACAGCATTCGCCAACCCACCAAGAGCTGACGATCCAGTTGCGACAGTTAGGAACTGACCACCATCCAACACCTTTGAACTATCAAGTGTTGAACTATCAAGAATGAACGCAGCTCCACCACCAAGCCCGAAGCCTGCGTTGTTGAGTATGGTTGAGTCGAGGACGAACCGTTGAACGGCCATCACGAACCTACGATGCGAGCGTCAGTGCGACGGTGAGATTGCCTGAACTGATCGTGTACGTGTCACCAGCGTCATACGGGTTCGCTGTGATCGTGCCAGAGAACAAGAAGTTCCCTGCCGACAACGCATCCCAACAAGTGAAATGGTTTGCATCTTCCGATCCTGCGATGTTTGTCCAACTGATGTCAGCATCCGATGCCAACGCACCAGAAGCAGAAGCACCAAACGACACAGACTTGCGTGTCGTTTCCACAGCAGGGTTCGCAGTACCAGCAGCACCAGGATCACCAACGTGCAACTTCACATATGGCACAGCAACCGAGAACGCAGTTGCATTACCCAATGCGTTCATCCAAGCGTTGCCCAAGTATGCGCTGATTCCGTGTGCCATTAGTCTTCAACCCTTTCAGTGATCGTTAGAATGCGTCCGTCAGCGTCACGTTCAACCGTGCGAATCGTAGGCTTGGACTGTGGGATGTTCACTCGAACCACAGTCTCAGGAACATTGATGATTGGTGCAGGAACATTCACAGCTGGAGGCGTATAGTTCAACACCACTTCAGGCATATTGATGTCCATGTTCTGCGACTTCACCTCATAAGCAGCAGCAGGATCGTTCGGACTGATCTGCGATAAACCTTGCAACATCACCGAAGGAACACCAGTGTGCAAGATGTCTGGCAATCCTAGTGATGCCAACACTGCTGATGGATCAAAACCTGTGGTGATAAGGCGTTGAGCCATCAACACTTTGCGATCCAACTCAGACAAGTTTGCAGCCGACAAATCCACGTTCGCCAAAGGAACCCGATACACCTCGCCACCTTCAACTGGTGGCATGTCCTCGATGCGATGGATGTCATTGATTGACAAGAAGCCTGATTGCAGACCTGTTGAGAATGCTGCATACCGTGAAGCCTGATCGCCACGAAGCAGGCCATCAACATTGAACTTGAGGAATGCTCGACTGTCCAACAACTTCTGGTATCCATCCTCAATCTTTGAGATGTACGGACGCAACGTGTGCTGAACGAAATGGATGCCGTTCTGTTCTACCGACGCATACGACATCGCTCCAGCTGTAGTCACACCAAGCATTGATGGTGGACATCTGAAGATGCGACCAATCTCTTCGATGGCGAAGCGACGTGATTCTAGGAACTGTGCAGAATCGTTGTCAACGGTTGTTTTGGTGAACTTAGCTCCACCGAACAAGATGCCTGGTCGATGTGACCGGCGCAAACCTTTGTGACCTTCTTCAAATCCGTTGACCAAATCTTTTGCTTGTTCACGGGTCAGGTTGCCTGGGAACTCGATGATGCCTGAAGCTGCTGATCCTTGACCGAAGAACCGTGCAGCGAACTCCTCCAATGCTTTCGCCAAACCGAGGTTCTCTTTGATTAGGTCAATCTTGGAACGGCCACGAAGTTCACCTGGCAAACGCATCTCAGTGATGTGAATCATGTCGTCGGCAGTGATCACATCACGGTTGTCATACACGAAGATTGGTCGGCGTGTTACTTGATCACGGGAACATTCAACCAGTTCAGGGTTCAACACAACCAAACCAACAATGCCTTGATCGTCACGCAGAATACGTGTGAATGAGTTGCCATTCAACAGCAATGACACCAGCACTTGCTGGAAGTGTTCTGTGCGTGTCACACCAGTTTCAGGTATCTCAAGCCATGTTGGTCGAGGACGGAATGCTTTGCGTTCTGCTCCTACACGAATGTAAGTATCGACAGGCAAAGTTGAAATTGAATCGGAGATGAGACGCACACAGGCGTACACAGCCTCAATTTTGAGTGAAGATATTTGGTCAACTACTGTGCCAGCGTTAGTTGTGAACGAGAAGTTTTCGCCTGCTGCAAATAATGATTGAAATGAGACGGCTCGTTCCTCGGTGCCTTGGTTCAGAAGTCGTGACAACATTTACTTTTTGACCTTCCTCTGCCCACGCTCATAAGCGAATGCGAACAATAGAACTGTGAAGCCGACGAAGATCAGCCCGATGGGTACCGACAACAAGAATACCCCAAAACCGATAAGCGAAACAGCGAGAAGTTCTAGCAGGAAGATTGTCATGATCCTAGACTACAAAGAAACCAGGTGTAGGTGCGACTTCCTGTTTAGATGTCGCACGATCTGATGCGATGGCCAACGCAATCGCAGCGTCAATCTTTCGCTTTGACTTACCTTTAGACAGTCGCCAACCTGATTCAGTTGATCGTTGCGCAGCTGACAACACTTGATCAGCGAACATTGGATCGCCATCATGTGCGATCACCTGATTCACAATCAGTTCGTACAAGTTGCCACATGCAGGAATCATTCGTGCAGCTGACTGGGGGAACTCCACCATCACATGATTCTCCGACAACACTTCAGCCGAACGCTGGAAGAACGCAGGGTCATAAGCGTTCTCCACCACATTGAACTGCCCGTTGATGTCACGAATGTATTGTTCAACAGCAGACACATCCATTGCGTTAGCGTCAGGATGCCAAATCTTGGCTCGAACAACCACACGACCATCCTGTGGTTGAGCAATCACGACTGCTATCGAGTCATGTTTCAACGCCATATCCACACCAACGAACGTGGGCAGATCAGGTTTAAGTTGCATATCTGACCGGCACAAGTCCCAGGCTCCAGGAGGTAGCCACGATTCACCGTCCGTCCTGACCCATTGGTTCAGTCTGTATCTCCTCATCGCAACTTCAGCTGTCTGGTTCATGCTGACTTCCATGTCCTCGATGTCCAGCAACCCTTCAGCTAGGTTCGGGTTTGCAGCAGCCCAACCATCACGATCCGAAATCAGACAACCCTCTGGTGCTTCCCACCAGAAGAACCCGAACCGTTCATCGTCCTGATCGCCTGAGATGACACGCTTGCCGTAGTTGTATAAACGACCACACAACGAGTCAGGGTCATACCCTGCTGTGGTGATACCGATGATCTGTGGGTCTTTACGTGCGCCCATACTCAAACTCAAGGCGTTCCAAAGTTCCTCGTTGGGCTGTACGTGAACCTCATCGAATATCACGCACGAAGCATTTAGGCCTTGTTGAAGTTTTGCGTCAGCTGACAACACTCGATAGATCGCCCCAGTAGACGGAACCTCGACCACATCTCGGTACACCTTGCAAATACCAGACAACGCCGGTGACTGACTGATCTGCCACTTCGCTTCATTGAACACAATTCGTGCCTGCATCCTGTCACCAGCAGCAGAATAAACCTCAGCACCAGGCTCACCCTCAATCAAACCATACAACGCAATCACAGAACCCAACAAGGACTTGCCGTTCTTCCGAGCCAAACCCACAATGCTGCGACGGTACCGAAGCAGGCCATCAGCACGACGCTCATACAACGAATCAAACAAACCCTTCTGCCAACCCGTCAACCTCAACGCCTCACCAGCCCTTACACCCTTGCTCACATGCAAGAATGTCTCAGCAAAGTCGGTGACTTGTTGGCCGTCAGACCTCGGATACAGCTTCGGTGTCGACCACGCTGGACTTGCGTTGCCTGTATTGATCAAGTTCATTTGCCACCCTTATCTCTTGGAGTCCAAGTCTCGCTCGATCCGAAGGGGTGAAACCCATCAAACTCATCCAAGCCGTGTTCTGCGCATCCATCTGCTCGATCTGTTTCACAGCAGGATGCGTCACCACCTGACCATTCGGACTGGTGTACCACCTGCGTTCGACATCGTTTCCCAGCCACAACTCCAGTTCGGCAATCTTGTCGAAGTTCTTGCACAGCCTGGTCATGAGTGGTGTGTCGTGCAGCTCCGACAAATGCCGACGACCACCAGTCCACAACACCTGCCAGTAAGACGTGCCGACCAAACCAAACCCTTCTGGCACCGAAGGCACAACAGCCATATCCACCAGCGCAAGTGCGCTCGATGACATCGGTTGCGCCTGCAAACCGTTCCGAATACGGGAACCCTTCAAACGCTTCTGCTCGATAGGAACCGTCTTCGTTCCACCACCAGTTCCCGTCCTTGGTCTGCCCATGCGCCAAGCCTAGTCGGGGGTGCGCAGCCGACCATGCATCTGCGATGC
>Ga0208916_10000592_pt1 | contig 16767 bp, 17 predicted proteins | sample DEB19_08_DNA_5_FD_184523 | JGI IMG/M metagenome (GOLD analysis project Ga0208916, IMG submission 184523) | Aqueous microbial communities from the Delaware River and Bay under freshwater to marine salinity gradient to study organic matter... | ecosystem: Environmental > Aquatic > Marine >... | reverse complement strand
CGCAATTGTTGAAATTGATGATGTTCAATCACCTGTTCCAGGCGTATCTGTTCACAGAGGTCGAGTTCTCAATGGCAGCATCGAAGTTGGCAGTGATGCATTAGCTGAAATTGATAATGAGCGTCGTAACGCTATTTCTCGCGCACACACAGCAACACACATGGTTCACAAAGCTTTCCGTGAAATTCTTGGCGAGACTGCGACTCAGGCAGGTTCAGAAAACTCACCAGGTCGATTCCGCTTCGATTTCCCAGCAACTGGGTCGGTTCCGGTCAGTGTTTTGAATGATGTCGAATCACGAGTTAATACATTGCTATTGGACAACCTTGAAGTAACCGCTGAAAGCATGAGCCAAGCAAAGGCTAAAGAGCTTGGTGCGATGGCCTTGTTTGGTGAAAAGTATGGCGATGTTGTGCGAGTTGTAAGTGTTGGCGACTGGGCACGAGAGCTGTGCGGTGGAACCCACGTTTCTCGTTCGGGACAACTTGGAGTTGTTAAATTACTGAGCGAGTCCTCAATCGGCGCAGGTGTTCGACGCGTTGAAGCTCTCGTAGGCGTTGACGCATATAAGTTCCTAGCTCGTGAACATATTCTGCTTAATTCCTTAACTGAATTAATTAAGGGTGCTCGAACTGAAGAGCTGCCAGAGCGAATTTCAGATCTTCTCAACAAGATGAAGGAGATTGAAAAGGAACTCGCAGCGGTTCGTTCTGCTCAGGCGCTTTCACAAGTTGGAGATTTAGCTAAGAGTGCGACCGTAGTAAATGGCATCTCATTGATTTCTACAGTTATGGCAGATGGCGTATCAGGAGATGATTTACGTAAGATCGCTATTGATCTGCGATCAACCAGCGCAAAGAGCGTAGTTGCTTTGATCAGCAGCAACGATGGCAAACCTGTTCTTGTAGTTGCTGTTAGCGATGGAGCTCGTGATGCTGGAGTTAAGGCTGGAGCATTGGTCAAGGTTGGTTCAACAGTTCTTGGCGGTGGCGGTGGCGGTAAAGATGATTTCGCTCAGGGTGGCGGAACGGATTCAAGTAAATCTTTAGATGCCTTAAAGGCGATCTCTAACGCCTTAGTTGGATAGTTAATGCTTCGCGGACGTCGTATCGCATTTGATTATGGTGATGTACGTATTGGTGTTGCCGTAAGCGATCCGGATTCAATTCTCTGCTCTCCATTAACGACGCTGCAGGCAGCGGATAAGCGTCTTGATACGAACATAACTCAGTTACTTCAGGAGCATGAACCGGTCCAAATATTTGTTGGTCGTCCTGCTCTCTTGTCAGGTAATGACGGGGTAGCTTCAGAAAAAGCATTGGCCTTTGCAGAACGAATTCGAAATTTAACCCACGTCTCCGTCGAAATGATTGATGAACGGATGAGCACGGTAAGTGCGGCACGAAACTTACGTGATTCTGGAAAAAGTGCAAAGGAATCTAAGTCGAGCATAGATATGGCTGCAGCGGTAGCCATCCTTGAATTCGCACTTGAGATAGAAAAGCGCAAATGAAGAAGAAGGTTGTCGCGTCAATTCTTGCCTTGCTGACTTTATCGGCTCTCTATATATCGCGTTCGGGACCATCTGTTGCGCCTGATTTTCCAACCAACACCATGATTGCAGAGCAATCCGAGGTTGTTATCGAAATTCCTCAAGGTTCTTCAGGTTCTGAGATTGCAAAGTTACTTTTTGAGAACAAAGTTACTAAATCTTCTGAGGCATTTTTTCGAGTTGCGGTAGGTGACAAGCGCTCAGAAAAGATCGCGCCAGGCAATCATCGGATATCACAGAATATCTCTGCGCGACAAGCACTAGAGCAGTTACTTGACCCTAATCGCATTCCTAACCTTATAAAAATATATGAAGGTGGATGGAAGAGTGAAGTAACTGATGCACTTAGGAAGTATGGCTTCACATCAACGGAAATAGCTGCCGCGTTCAGACAAGCGAAATTACCTGAGGGTTTTAAAGATATTGAAGGCCTTTTATTTCCTGCGCAATACACATTTGCAAAGGGAGTAACTGCGCAACAGGCTGTACAAGCAATGGTTGATCGTTTTACAAGTGAAATGGTTTCACAACAGTTACTCCAAGGTAGTCCGGAATTTTCGGCAGCACAGTTATTGACGATTGCGTCGATAGTACAAGCCGAAGGTGATGCAAAGGATTACGCCCAGGTTTCGCGGGTAATTAGAAACCGTTTAAAGATAGGCATGCCGTTGCAATTGGATTCAACGGTTCATTTCGTGAAGAAGGTTCGCGGACAAATCTTCTTGAGTACGCAATCAACGTTGATAAATTCGCCGTACAACACCTATAAGCGCTATGGATTGCCCCCTGGTCCTATCGGAAGCCCTGGTGTTGAAGCGATGAAGGCAGCGTTAGAACCTGCCACCGGGGATTGGCTGTTCTTCATTACAGTTGCACCAGGGGATACCCGCTTCACTAAATCAATTGAAGAGTTTAATTCCTGGAAGAGTTTGTATGAAAAGAATCGAAAGGCAGGGGCGTTTAAATGATTAATGCTGGTGTCTTGGGTTCGCCGATCTCTCATTCATTGAGTCCGCTCTTACATACAACTGCTTATAAAGCTTTAGCAATCGATGGTGATTACAAAGCGTATGAAGTTGCTTCAGGTGGACTTGAAAACTTTCTTCTGAATCAAGGTAAGAGTTTAAACTGCTTATCTTTAACGATGCCACTTAAAGAGGAAGCTCTTGCTATCGCGGATCACGTATCAGCAATTTCTCGACAGATCGCTAGTGGAAACACTTTGCACAAAGAAGAGGATGGTTGGCATTTAACAAGCACCGATGTCGAAGGGTTTTCATTTGCGTTAGCTGGTTCGGGCAACCTTTCAACTCAGACAGTTTTGATTATTGGTGCAGGAGCAACTGCGCGGGCGGTAGCAGCAGCTTGTAATCGTGAAGCAAAATCGATAACTGTTGTTGGTCGATCAGCTTCACGTCATGAATCAATTCGTCAGTCGGCTGCGAATTCCTCAATTACCTTTGTCGATTGGGATACCAATCTAGATCTAGATAGCTTCGATTTAGTAGTAAACACCACCCCTGCGGACACTGCGGCCGTATTTCTTGATCGGGTCAACGACCCTCAAGGAGTTTTCTTCGAGGTTATCTACAACCCTTGGCCAACCGCATTGCTAAATAAGTGGAAACAGGTTGGCGGTTCTTATGTTGATGGTTTGGATCTATTAATCCATCAAGCGATTTCTCAAATCGAGATATTTTCAGGCCAAGAGGTGGATCGATTATCTATGGCTCAGCTACTTCGAAGTGAAGGATTGAAAGCGCTTCACTAATCCACAGTCAGTTTGCACTTTAAAGATTGGCTTTAGGCTCTGGGGATGAGGTTGATTTTTAGTCTATTTCTGGTTCCGATTACCGTCTCGGATTTAAGCAGACATGTGATTCCAAATATCTATTTGAAGATTCTTTTTTGTCTAATGCTTCTTTGCTTCATTATTAATGGCATCCCGCTGCCAGGTGTCTACCTTCCTTGCTTGTTTACGGCTGTAGTTCTTTTCCTTTTTAAGGTGGGTATGGGCGATATAAAACTATTAACGATTATGATTTTGACCTTCAATTGCCAGATCCTTACTTTGCTTATATTGGTATCTGCAGGAGCATTGGTTCATATAGTGATATCAACTGCTCGAAATCGAGCGATCCCACACTCAATTCCATTGGCCCCAGCGATTTTCTTTGGCTTCATAACTTATTTGGCGACGGGATAAGCGGGTTATCTGCAAGAATACGCACATGCGTTGGTTAACAGCTGGTGAGTCACACGGTCAGGCACTCAGTGCGATTGTTGAGGGTATCCCTGCCTCAGTAAAGGTGACGACAGCAGATATTGATTACCATCTGGAACGTCGACGCTTAGGTGTTGGACGCGGAGCACGGCAAAACTTTGAAGCTGACAAGGTTTCTATTCTCGGGGGAGTTCGTCTTGGTTTGACCCAAGGTGGTCCCATTGCGATTCAGGTTGGCAACTCTGAATGGCCAAAATGGGAAAAGGTGATGTCGGCCGATCCCGTCCCAGAGGATGAAATTAAGGATTTAGCCCGTAACGCACCGCTTACTCGTCCCCGTCCTGGACATGCAGATTTAGTTGGAATGCAAAAGTACGATTTAGATGATGCTCGACCAATTTTGGAACGCGCCAGTGCGCGTGAGACAGCGGCACGAGTTGCACTTGGTGCTGTAGCGCGAAACTTTTTAGAACAAAGTGTTGGAATAACTATTTTGAGTCATGTGCTGTCAATTGGCTCAGTGCGAGTTCCGGAAAATACCAAGCTTCCTGAAGCTGGGGATATGAAAACAATTGATGCCGACCCTGTGCGTTGCGCAGATTCGGCGACTAGCGAAAAGATGATCCTTGAAATTGAAGGTGCACATCGTGACGGAGATACATTAGGCGGGGTTGTTGAAGTTCTGGCATTTAATATGCCTCCTGGTCTGGGCTCACATGTTCATTGGGATCGACGTCTCGATGCACGTTTAGCTGGTGCTGTCATGGGTATTCAAGCTATTAAAGGTGTTGAAATCGGTGATGGCTTTCAGACTGCAACTCGTCGTGGTTCTGTGGCGCACGATGAAATCGAAAAAGACTTAACTGGAAAGATTGTTCGTCGCACCGATCGTGCTGGTGGCACTGAGGGTGGAATGTCGAACGGTGAAATTTTGCGCGTCCGTGCAGCGATGAAGCCGATTTCCACCGTTCCAAAGGCTTTAGACACTATTGATGTTTCAACAGGCGAGGCAGCAAAGGCAATTAATCAGCGCTCTGATGTGTGCGCTGTTCCTGCAGCCGGTGTTGTTGCTGAAGCAATGGTTGCTTTGACTTTGGCTGAAGCTGTCCTTGAAAAATTTGGTGGAGATTCAGTTTCAGAAACTAAGCGCAATTACGAGTCATATATGGCTCATTTGAACTTTAAGTAGGCAGTGATGTCTCGCATTGTTTTGATCGGTGCACCTGGAAGTGGAAAAACAACAGTTGGTCACGCCTTGGCTGCTCACCTGCAGTGGCCATTTATTGATACAGATGCTTTGATTGAATTAAAGGCTGACAAGAAGATCACAGATATTTTTGTGGTTGATGGCGAGGAGCATTTCCGCGCATTGGAGTTTGAAGTGTTAAAAGAGGTCTTGCGGGAAGATTCGGCGGTGATCAGCCTGGGCGGCGGAGCGCCAATACCTGCGGATGCACAAGATGAGATTCGTAAATCAGATTCAACAGTTATTTTCTTGGATGTCTCCCTGGCAACTGCCGCACCTAGAGTTGGTTTCAACCGTGATAGACCATTGTTATTGGGTAATCCGCGCGCACAATGGCAGGCTTTAAGTGACAAGCGCCGACCTATTTACGAGGAATTAGCGACACATTCAATTAAGGTTGATGACATGAATGTAGATGAGATTGTGGCGATCGCGGAGAGCATGATCTCATGAAGAAGATTTCAATTTCCGCCGAGCGTGAATACTCTGTGTCAATTGGTGGTGCATGGGCTAATGAAGTTCGCGAGCTATGTAGCGGACGAACACGTGTTGCAGTCATTACCTCGAAAAGTTTTTCACCTGACTTAACCTCACTGAATGATGTAGATGCGGAACTGCATCTGTTTCAGGTACCGGATGGCGAAGAGGGAAAAAGCATTTCCACTCTTACCAATCTCTGGAACTGGTTAGGTGCAGCTGGTTTTACCCGTTCTGATTTAGTAATCGGAATAGGCGGGGGAGCGATCACAGATTTGGCAGGCTTTGCAGCGGCTTCATGGTTGCGCGGTCTTGATTGGGTAGCGGTACCAACCTCTTTGGCTGGAATGGTTGATGCCTCAGTTGGTGGCAAGACTGGAATTAACTCCGATTACGGCAAGAATTTGATTGGTGCTTTTCACTCTCCGATCGCGGTAGTAATTGATCCCTCCTGGCTTGCAACCTTGTCTGATAGAGATTTATCAGCGGGCATGGCAGAGGTTATTAAATGCGGATTCATTGCAGATCCTCAGATTTTGAGTTTATGTGAAGGGAAGAATGTTTCCACCTTGCGATCTGAAACAGGATTACTTGAAGAGCTAATTTCAAGGTCGGTAGCGGTTAAGGCCTCGGTTGTTTCAGCAGATTTTAAAGAAAGTTTTGCACGTGAAGCTTTGAATTACGGACACACCCTTGGGCATGCAATTGAAAAATTCGCTAAATATCAATTGCGTCATGGTGAGGCAGTTTCAATTGGATTGGTTTATGCGGCTGAACTAGCTCACGCCCGTAAGCTGATTTCTTCCGATGATCTGGCTCAGCACAGAACTCTGTTAGCTAGTTTTGGATTACCCACTACATATCAACGTGATGCATGGCAAAAACTTGCGCCATTATTGGCACTCGATAAGAAATCACGAGGAAACACAATTCGTTTTGTTGCTTTACAAGGAATCGGTTCGACGACCCGGCTCGAGGATTTAACCTCCGCCGAACTTGATGCTGCCTATGAGAGAATTTGTTCATGAAGATTTTGGTAATTAACGGGCCAAACCTGTCACGTCTAGATATTCGTGACTCTTCGATTTATGGTGATCTCAATTATGCCGAATTAAAGTCGATGATTGAGATAGCGGCTACGAAGCATGACTTTGAAGCTGATGTTCGTCAAAGTGATGATGAGGCAACCATTATTGGATGGCTTCATGAAGCAGCTGATAAGAAGACACCAGTAATTATTAACCCTGCGGCATTTACTCATTATTCATATGCAATTCGTGATGCTGCCGAACTTGTTAAGGCTCCACTTATCGAGGTCCATCTTTCTAATCCGCTTGCTCGTGAAGAGTTCAGGCATACATCAGTTATTTCAGGTGTTGCGAATGGAACTATCGGCGGATTTGGGCCAAATTCCTATGTTTTGGCCATCATCGCCCTTTCAAATCTAGTTCAGAGGTAGCAGAGCACCCCTTCAGTACGGGTATCCTTAGCACCTCATTTAACAAAGTACTTATAGACAAGAGCGGGTGGATTTGCTGTGGCAACAACTAATGATCTAAAAAACGGAATGACTCTAGATATCGAAGGTCAACTTTGGACAGTCGTAGAGTTCCAACACGTTAAGCCAGGTAAGGGTCCAGCTTTCGTACGTACCAAGTTGAAGTCAGTTCTTAGCGGCAAGGTAGTTGATCGCACATACAACGCAGGCGTAAAGGTTGATGTAGCGATCCTCGAAAAGCGCGAAATGCAGTACTTGTACAAGGAAGGCGATGACTTTGTATTCATGGATACAAAGACATACGACCAGATGACGATTAGCGCAGCGACAGTAGGCGATGCCGCTAACTACATGCTAGAAAACACTGAAGCGATAGTTGCTGTCAATGAAGGTAACCCTTTGTATATTGAATTAGCAGCCTCAGTTCCATTGAAAATTACCTACACAGAGCCAGGAATTCAGGGCGACCGTTCATCTGGTGGAACAAAGCCAGCAACAGTTGAAACTGGAATCGAAATTCAAGTTCCACTTTTCATCAAGCAGGATGAGGTTGTTCTTGTAGATACTCGTGATGGGTCTTATCAGGGTCGCGCTAACTAGTGTCCGCTAGAAGTAAGGCTCGTAAGCAAGCACTGGATCTGTTGTACGAAACAGATATTCGCGGAACAAATCTGGTGGAAACGCTGATTGCGCGAGATATACCCGCAGAAGGTCCAGATGCACGCCCTATTCGTGATTACACCCGTGAACTAGTAAATGGTGTTTCAGATAATCGTCGCAAGATTGATGAGCTGATCACCACCTATGCCCAAGGCTGGGATATGGATCGTTTGCCAGCGGTGGATCGAAATATTTTACGTTTAGGCATCTTCGAAATTCTCTGGTCAACCGATGTTCCAACAAGCGTTGCCATTGATGAAGCGCTTATGTTGGCCAAAGAGCTTTCAAGTGATGAATCTTCAAAGTACATTCACGGTGTACTTGGAAGAATCGCCAGCCTCAAAGACACTATTTCGATCTAGGTATTACATACTCACTGGTTATCAGTGTGATTTCTTCTGGTGAGAATCCGGAAAAAGTCGAAAGATTCCTTAAATCCTCGCTGCGTAATGAAATTACTTCACCGTTCCAATCACTACGCATACGGGCGATCTTTGCAACCACCCCTGAAAATCTCTTTGATAGTTCAGATCCGTTTCCAACAACTTTTCGAATATCTACAGTGATTCTGCTGCTAGAAATGGTTTTGTCTGGTGCTGCAAAGAGTTCCTGAACCGGAACCCCGTACATCTGAGAAATGGTGACAAGTTTGGTTGCTGTAATGGCGCGATCACCACGTTCATACGAGCCCAGAGCGATCGGCGTTATGGCGCCATGCGACAAGGCCGCGGCCTGCACCAGGGTTAGTTTTCGAGACTCACGAAGAAGTCGTAGACGTAGATTGAGCTGAAGTATGTGTTGTGTTGTATCCATGCGGGCACGTTAACGCGACTCGACATCTAAAAAATAGGATATCCACAGCTTCGTGCAATAAATGCTAGTATCGCGCCTGCATCCTTTAACGACCCATCCAGAGAGGTGGGAAAGGAGATTTACATGAGCGTAGCCCTGTCCGCACAGGATATTTCACGTGCGTTGACCCGTATTTCACATGAGATCCTTGAAAAGAATCAAGGAGCTTCCAACATCGTTTTGCTCGGAATCCCTACACGCGGAGCCCACTTAGCAGCTCGCATTTCAGAGATTATTCAAGCAATCGAAGGAACTGAAGTTGCAACAGGAACCTTAGATATCACCCTGTTCCGCGATGATCTGCGATTGCGACCACCACGAGCGATCATGCCCACAAAGATTCCAACTTCTGGAATTGAAGGAAAAGATGTGGTGCTCATTGATGATGTCTTGTTTTCTGGTCGAACAATCCGTTCTGCTCTAGACGCCTTAGGCGAAATCGGACGCCCACAAACAGTTCAGTTAGCCGCACTTGTTGATCGTGGCCACCGCGAGCTTCCTATCAAGGCAGATTTTGTTGGCAAGAATCTGCCAACCTCGAAAAACCAAACGGTAAAGGTTTTATTGGCTGAAATTGATGGCCGAGATGAAGTAAGTATTGAAGAGGAGGCAAAGTAATGCGCCATCTACTGTCAATCGCAGACCTCAGTAAGGCAGAAGCGATCTCGATTTTGGATACAGCGACCGAACTTGCTCGCGTAAGTGATGGCGCCGTCAAGAAGCTGCCAACTCTGCGCGGAAGAACAATTGTTAATCTCTTTGCAGAGGATTCGACTCGTACCAGAATCTCATTTGAAGCAGCGGCAAAGAGATTGTCGGCAGATGTTATTAACTTTTCAGCCAAGGGTTCCAGTCTAAGTAAGGGTGAATCTTTGAAAGACACAGCAATGACCTTGCAAGCTATGGGCGCTGATGCCGTTGTTATTCGTCACTCTGCATCTGGAGCTGCTCAACGTTTGGCAGATAATCAATGGATGTCAGGAAGTGTTGTAAACGCGGGGGATGGAACTCACGAGCATCCAAGTCAAGCGCTGTTAGATGCTTTCACAATTCGCAAACATTTAGGTATGGGTGGTGCGGATCTTTCAGGGTTAAACGTTGCAATTGTGGGCGATGTACTGCACTCACGAGTTGCTCGATCAAATGTCCTACTTTTATCACTACTAGGTGCAAAGGTGACTCTAGTTGCACCACCAACCTTGTTGCCGTTAGGGATTGAAAGTTGGCCAGCAGAGGTTTCTTATGATTTTGATGCGGTGATTCCACATGTTGATGTTGTGATGATGTTGCGTGTACAACAAGAACGAATGACTGACTTATTCTTTCCGAATGCGCGTGAATACTCACGGTACTTTGGTCTAAATTCAGAACGAATGTCTTCTATGAAGCCAGGTGCAATAGTTATGCACCCTGGACCTATGAATCGTGGTTTAGAAATTTCAGCTGAGGTTGCAGATAGCGCGCGTTCTGTAATCACGGAACAGGTAACAAATGGCGTGAGCGTAAGAATGGCGATTTTGTATGTTTTGCTCGCCGGTGGAGCACTAGAAGCGGGGAGCAACTAAATGAGCAACGTGGATTTCTTAATTAAGAATGTTTCCTTGCCAGATGGAAAGGTTGCAGACATCGGCATCACCGATGGAGTAATAAGTAGTGTCGGTAAAGGTTCTAAAGATCAAGCAACAAACAGTATTGATGGCTCTGGATGTGTAGCCCTTCCGGGTTTAGTAGATCTTCACACGCACCTGCGTGAACCAGGACGTGAAGATGCCGAAACGGTTTTATCCGGAAGTCGTGCCGGTGTTAAAGGTGGATTCACCGCGGTATCAGCAATGGCAAATACCTCACCTGTTGCCGATACTGCAGGTGTTGTTGAACAGGTATATCGATTAGGGCAAGAAGCAGGTTTGCTCGATGTTTTCCCGATTGGTGCGGTTACTCAAGGCTTAAAGGGTGAAGCACTGTCAGAGATCGGCGCGATGGCAGACTCCGTTGCTCGTGTAAGAGTGTTCTCGGATGATGGCAACTGTGTCTCTGATCCGCTGGTGATGCGCCGAGCTCTTGAATACATCAAAAAATTTGATGGAGTAATTGCTCAGCATGCCCAGGATCCACGAATGACAGTTGGATCTCAAATGAATGAAGGCGAAATTTCCGCTCGACTTGGACTTAAGGGTTGGCCAGCGGTAGCAGAAGAGGCAATCATCGCCCGAGATGTTCTGTTAGCAGATCATGTGAAATCGCGATTACATATTTGTCACTTAACAACTGCAGGTGGAGTTGAAATCATTCGCTGGGCGAAAGCACGTGGAATTAATGTGACGGCAGAAGTTACTCCGCATCACCTTTTATTAACTGATGATTTGGCAAGTTCATATGATCCTGTTTACAAGGTGAATCCACCATTACGAACTGAAGCTGATGTGATGGCTCTGCGCGAAGCGTTAGCAGATGGCACCATTGATATCGTTGCAACAGATCATGCTCCTCACCCAACAGAAGCTAAAGAGTGCGAGTGGCAAGAGGCAGCCTTTGGAATGCTCGGTCTAGAAACCGCGCTATCGATCGTTCAAAAAACAATGGTCGATACGGGATTGATCTCTTGGCAACAGGTTGCAGAGCGAATGTCATATGCACCTGCTCGCATTGGTCGCTATGAACAGCAAGGTCAACCATTGGTTGAAGGTTCGGCAGCAAATATCGTTGTGATGAATCCAACCCAAATGTGGACAGTAGACCGCGATTTAGTCCTATCAAAGTCATCAAATACTCCATACCATGGCCAACAATTGCCAGGAGTAATCATGCATACCTTCTTTAAAGGTAAGCATGTGTTAAACAATGGAGTAGTCGCACAGAATGGAGCTAAGTGATGAGTTCTGCTTACTTAGTTCTAGATGATGGTCGAATTTTCGAGGGCTCATCATGGGCAGCGACCGGGAAAACTTTCGGTGAAGCGGTATTCCAAACTGGAATGACCGGGTATCAAGAAACTCTTACAGATCCTTCGTATCACAAGCAGGTAGTCATCATGACTGCGCCTCATATTGGTAATACTGGTGTAAATGATGAAGATAACGAGTCTGCAAAGATTTGGGTATCAGGATTTGTGGTTCGCAATCCTTCATCCCTTACCTCTAACTGGCGCGCACAAAATGATTTAGAAGCAGAGTTAAGCGAACAAGGGATTGTTGGAATTCAAGGTGTCGATACCCGCGCCATAACCAGACATCTTCGTGATCGTGGTGCGATGCGAGTTGGAATTTTTTCTGGTTTAGATTTATCGCGCGAAGAGATGGTTGTTGAAGTGCGAAAAGCAGATGCTATGGCTGGTGCCTATTTAGTACGCGATGTATCAACGCCAGAAACCTATGTAGTGCCTGCAATCGGTGAAAAGAAGTTCACAATCGCCGCCCTTGATCTAGGAATCAAAGCTGCAACGCCTAGAGCGTTAGCCGAACGTGGTGTTGAAGTTCATGTGATGCCATATGACGCAACCATTGAACAGATTATGTCTATAAAGCCAGATGGAGTTTTTCTTTCTAATGGTCCTGGTGATCCGTCGACTATGACAGAGGTAATCGATGTAGTTCGTGAACTTCTTTTGGCAGAGATTCCGTTGTTTGGAATTTGTTTTGGACATCAGATTCTTGGTCGTGCACTTGGATTTGAGACATATAAGTTGCAGTTTGGTCACCGCGGAATCAATCAGCCGGTCATCGATAAGAACACCGGCAAGGTGGAGATCACCGCACATAACCATGGCTTCGCTGTGAAAGCTCCAACCGATCAAGAGTTTTCAACGGTCTATGGTCGAGGTGAGGTGACACATGTGTGCCTTAACGATGGGGTAGTCGAAGGTTTGCAGTTGCTCGACAGATCAGCATTTTCGGTTCAGTATCACCCAGAAGCTGCGGCTGGTCCGCACGATGCCTCATATCTTTTTGATCGTTTTGTAGATCTCATGGCAAAGAAGGTGCGTGCATAATGGGTCTTGATATAACAATTAAAAGTGTTTTAGTTATCGGAAGTGGTCCCATTGTTATTGGACAGGCTTGCGAATTTGATTACTCTGGAACGCAGGCTTGTCGCGTGCTTCGCGCAGAAGGTATTCGAGTAATTCTCGTTAATTCAAACCCTGCGACGATCATGACAGATCCTGAGTTTGCGGATGCAACCTATATAGAACCAATTACCCCTGAAATCATCGAGAGAATCATCGCTCACGAAAAGCCGGATGCCGTATTGGCAACTTTGGGTGGACAGACCGCCCTGAATGCCGCGATTGGCCTTTACGAACGTGGCACTTTAAAGAAGTACGGAGTTCGCTTAATTGGTGCAGATGTTGATGCGATTCAACGCGGTGAAAATCGCGAACTATTCCGCGCAATCGTGGAAAAAGTTGGGGGAGAGTCTGCGAAGTCTCGCATCTGTCACACAATGGAAGAGATTCTCGCCGCAGTAGTCGAGCTCAACTATCCAGTTGTAGTCCGTCCATCTTTCACAATGGGTGGTTTAGGTTCAGGCATTGCATTTGATGAGGAAGAACTTCGACAAATTGCGGGTGCAGGATTGCGTCATAGTCCAACATCAGAGGTGCTTCTCGAAGAATCAATTCTAGGTTGGAAAGAGTATGAACTTGAAGTAATGCGTGATCGCAAGGACAACGTAGTTATCGTTTGTTCTATCGAAAACCTAGATCCGATGGGCGTACATACTGGTGACTCGATCACAGTAGCTCCAGCTATGACCTTGACCGATGTTGAATACCAAAGACTTCGCGATCTATCGATGGACATCATCCGCGAGGTTGGCGTAGATACCGGTGGTTGCAATATCCAGTTTGCGGTTAATCCAAAAAATGGTCGAATTATTGTGATTGAAATGAATCCACGTGTTTCACGCTCAAGCGCATTGGCATCTAAGGCAACGGGATTTCCTATCGCAAAGATTGCAACAAAGTTGGCTATCGGTTACACATTAGATGAGATTCAAAATGACATCACAAAGGTAACTCCTGCCTCCTTTGAACCAACCCTTGATTATGTTGTAGTGAAAATGCCACGTTTTGCATTTGAAAAATTCGCAGATGCAGATCCTCGCCTGACGACAACTATGAAGAGCGTTGGCGAAGCGATGGCGATCGGTCGCTCATTCTCTGAAGCTTTAATGAAGGCAACGCGTTCTTTAGAGCGAAAGGAAGCGATTTTTACCTGGCCCGAAATCAATGCTGCTGAGCTCTCAGCGCTTATGCAAGCGATGAAGGTCCCAACTGAATATCGTTTACAACAAGTTCAAAAGGCTATGTGGGCTGGGGCCACGATTGATCAAGTATTTGAGGCTACGAAGATCGATCCTTGGTACTTACGACAAATTGAGTTAATCAACGCACAAGCTGCTGTCATTGCTCAACCGGGCGAATTAACTTCCGAACTACTTCGCACCGCGAAAACGCAAGGTTTTTCAGATTCCCAAATTGCAATCCTTCGTGGTGTAACTGAGGATGAGATTCGTAAGGCTCGCCATCACATGTCTATCAGACCTGTATACAAAACTGTTGATACATGTGCTGCAGAGTTTGAAGCCTTTACTCCTTATCACTATTCGAGTTACGAAGAGGAAACTGAGGTTAAGCCTCGAACAACTCCTGCTGTAATCATTCTTGGAAGTGGACCAAACAGAATCGGGCAGGGTATTGAGTTCGATTACTCATGTGTTCATGCCTCATTTACTCTGCGTGAAGCAGGTTATGAAACCATCATGATCAACTGCAATCCAGAGACAGTATCGACAGATTACGACACAAGTAATCGTTTGTACTTCGAACCATTGACTTTGGAAGATGTATTAGAGGTTGTTCATGCAGAGACACAGGCAGGTCCAGTACTAGGCGTAATTACTCAACTCGGAGGGCAAACACCTCTTGGTTTGGCAGCGGGCTTGAAAGCTAATGGAGTGACAATTCTTGGTACCTCACCTGATGCAATTAACCTTGCTGAAGAGCGTGGAGCATTCGGAAATATCTTGGCTGAGCAAGGTTTGAAGGCGCCAGAGTTTGGAATGGCATCTTCACAACTAGAAGCAACCAATATCGCTCATGAAATTGGTTATCCAGTATTGGTTCGACCATCATTTGTACTCGGTGGCCGCGGAATGGAAATTGTTTATGATGATGCTGCTTTGGGTGGTTTCATCACCCGAGCTACAGATATAACTCCAGATCACCCAGTATTGGTAGATCGCTTCTTAGATAATGCAATTGAAATCGATGTTGATGCGCTTTTTGATGGCGAAGAACTCTTCTTGGGTGGAGTCATGGAGCACATCGAAGAAGCTGGCATTCACAGTGGTGACAGCGCGTGCGTGCTTCCATCGATGACAGTTACTGATGTACAACGCTCAGAAATCCGTACTGCAACAGAAAAAATTGCTCGCGGTGTTGATGTCCGTGGTCTCATCAATATTCAGTTTGCTATCGCTGATGAAGTTCTTTATGTGCTCGAAGCAAATCCTCGCGCATCTCGAACTGTTCCTTTTGTGAGCAAGGCAAGTGGTGTTCCGCTAGCAAAAGCAGCTGCAAGAATTTCAGTTGGCACAACGATCGCTCAACTGCGCACTGAAGGGTTGTTGCCATCTGTCGGTGATGGCGTTGCTCGTGGTGTCTCAGTTAAAGAGGCGGTTCTTCCGTGGAATCGTTTCCGCAGAACTGATGGGCGCGGTGTTGATGCCGTACTTGGACCTGAGATGAGATCCACCGGAGAAGTAATGGGTATCTCACCAACTTTCGGCGAAAGTTACGCCAAGAGTCAGATCGCCGCCTTTGGTCCTTTGCCAAGTTCTGGAACAGTATTTATTTCATTAGCTGACAAGGATAAAGAGACTGGAATTGAACCAGCTAAGGGATTTTCAGAGCTCGGCTTTAGAATTTTGGCTACTGAAGGAACTGCAAACTTCCTGAAGGATCATGGGATCGAGTGCACCACGGTGCGCAAGAACTCAGATGGCACCGGTCCTATGGGTGAAAAGACTATCGTCGAGATAATTAACGCTGGCGAAATTGATTTAGTCATTAACACTCCTGTTGGTCGCGGAACACGAGCAGATGGCTGGGCGATTAGAACAGCAGCGGTACAGCGTTCGATTCCTTGCATTACGACCACGGCTGGATTTAGCGCCGCGGTGGATGCGATCACCTTCCTTCAAAGTGGTCCTTTAAGTATCAAATCTCTGCAGGAATGGTTGGCGTAGATGTCACAAATAAACAAGAGCGCTAAACAGATATTGGCACCTGTTGTCAGTAACAAGCGTGTTGGTCAGTATCACCAAATTATCTTGAACATTGGTGACTTAGCAGCGGTGTGCAAGCCCGGGAACTTCGTCGCGATCAGCGTTGGTGGCGATACCTCAAAGATGGTGCTTCGCAGAGCTTTCGCAATTTCTCGAGTTTCAAATAGTTCAACTTTTGGTGGCACTATGGAACTTATAGTTGCACCGCACGGTCAAGGCAGTAAATGGCTGTGTGCGCAACAAGAAGGCGCAATGATCGATATCGTCGCTCCGCTCGGAACAGCTTTTGGAATTCCAACTGAGCCAGTTCCAGTGCTTCTAGTTGGTGGAGGTTACGGTTCTGCACCACTATTTGGTTTAGCCGAAGTTCTGAATGCTCGCGGCTGCAGAGTCGATATGTTGCTTGGTGCAAGCACCGCCTCGAAGATTTATGCACCAATGGAGGGCAAGCGCGCAGTTAATTCGATGCGTATCTACACCGAAGATGGATCTATGGGGCAAGCAGGTCGTGTTACAGATCCGATTCCGGAAATTATTAAGGATTTAGATATCGCAGTTATTTATTCATGTGGTCCGATGGCGATGTTGTCTGCGATTACTAAAATATCGGATCAATTTGGTGTTGTCCATCAATGCGCAGTTGAAGAATCTATGGCATGCGGAATCGGTATTTGCATGACCTGTGTATTGCCGGTGGAAAATGAAGATGGCTCTATTTCAAATTTACGTTCTTGTATTGATGGACCAGTGATGGATGGTTCAAAGGTTCAGTGGAATCAGGTAGGTACGCAGCTATGACCAGCCTCGATTTTTCTACAACCATCGGAAACACCTGGTTTCCTGCTCCAACATTTACGGCAAGTGGTTGTGCAAGCTCCGGACGAGAGTTAGCGCAATTCTTCCCGCTCCGTGAAATGGGCGGAATCGTCACCAAGTCTGTGATGTCAAAGGTTCGCCCTGGGCGACCAACT
>Ga0208916_10000591_pt1 | contig 16769 bp, 24 predicted proteins | sample DEB19_08_DNA_5_FD_184523 | JGI IMG/M metagenome (GOLD analysis project Ga0208916, IMG submission 184523) | Aqueous microbial communities from the Delaware River and Bay under freshwater to marine salinity gradient to study organic matter... | ecosystem: Environmental > Aquatic > Marine >... | reverse complement strand
GTCCGGGCGGCGAGGGGTTTCAGACTTTTGACCACCCCCCCACCTATCGATAACGAAACATTGTTTCGCCGTTTCGATCAGTGCCAGACGCCTCGCATCTGCAGGCTCGCCTGCTCTTCGTGTTGCTTCAGCCTGTCATGGCAGGGCTTGCAGAGTGTCTGCAGGTTGGCCTCATCCCAGAACAAGGCCTCATCACCACGATGCGGCTTGATGTGGTCGCACACTGGATCCGCTATGTGCTTGCCGCAGTCCTTTGCCTGGCACTTGTAGAGATCACGCAGGAACACCTTGAGGCGTAGCTGCTGCCACCGTGCCAGCTTGTACCAGCGCTTCCATGGTGGTGGTGGGGAAGGCATCTGACCTAAGGGCCGGGCCACCCAAGGCAGCCCGGCAATTCATAGGGAGGAAACGCCCCAGGAAGGGCAGCGATAGGGGCCGGTCAATTCCCGCAAAGCCACTACCGCACACCCTATGCAAACAGAAAAGGCCCGACACGTTGTTCGTGCCGGGCTTTGATGGCCCCTTGGGCCAAGGGTCGGGGCATTGGTGTTCGGGTCGCAGTGAGGGATTGAGGAAGCGGGCTTTTCCGCTTCAGTCCGCCTACTGGCTGGGTGCACACGCCGTTGCCGGGAGCTACTCGCTAGCGCTGAGGCTTTCAGTAGGACTGGCCATTAGCTGATTCTCTGCTCAACCATCAAGCCGGTTGACGCGCCTTCCCCAATTTCCGGCTTTTGCGCACACGGCGGGATGGCCGCGGCCGTTTCCGTGCGCCCTGGATCACGCGAACTGCTACCTTGCGACGGGCGTTGGCATCGAGCTGCTCGCAGCCCTCGTGAAAGCGAAGCTTGTCGATCTCTTCGTCTGTCACCCAGCCGATGATCTTGTCGACGCCGGCGGTGTTGGCCACCCGCAACCAGTTTTCATCGCACTCCCACATCAGCACGAACACATAGCCGGCGACCAGCGGGACGTGCCGCGTCACCTGCCGCCCGCGCCGCACGATGGTTTCTTCGACTGCCGGCACGAAGATGCCAAACCGACGCTTTGCAAGCTCAGCCTCGGCATCGCGCGAGAAAACCGAGACAACGTACCATCTGACCGTCGACCCGACGATCTCCGCATTTCGCGGGTCGAACGGACGAACCGGCTTTTGCAGCTCCGCCTTCGCGGCCTCCGACAGCATTTCGTTGAGCACTTCCGGCGAAAACGCCTTCGGTAGCGTCGTCATTTCCTCTGCATCGCTTTCCCCTCTCGCCGTGTGACGCCGTAACCCCGGATGGATGGCCGGGCCGTTTTGCTCAAAAAGATATTCCGCACTGGAATATCTTTTTCCGGGAGGAAGGCCGGGAGGTTCATGGGAACATCGGCCTTCAAACCCAAATCCGAGAAAGCCTTGTGCCGCAGGGCTTTCTTGAATTATCGGGAGTAATTGGGAGGTTGGGAGGATAGTTTCGTGTCTATGTATGTGTGCCTGCGCGCGCCCGCGCATGTGACATACAGAACTATCCTCCCAACCCCACGCAAGCTCCCACGCTCATTGATAACGTTACGCTTTCACCCGAATCACTCCGGGAGGATCAGGGGGGATTAGGGAGTATGAAATTGGGATTTAGCTGCTCTACGAGCAGTTGTCTGACTTCAGACCGGTATTCGAACCACTCACCGTGAAGACGGAACGCCGCAAGCAGCTGGTGCAATTCCTGCTCTCGCTGTCGATCGCCGGCGAACTCACCTATCAAACGAAGCCTGGTCGGGCTCGCAGCTTGCAGCGTCCGCAGTCGGGCAGCTGTGTTGATGGTCCATCCGATCTTGAGATGGCCGGTGGTCTCACACCTGATCAGATAGATTTTCGAGTTTGGATGGACTGCCGCCAGCCGCGAGCCCGGATCATGGAGGCCCTTTCGCTTGTGCACCACCGGCCGCCGTCCACGGTTGATGATGCCGTTTGGCCGGCCTGCACCTTTAGATCTCGAGCGTATCAGCATCGCTCACTCCTTTTTGCCCGTCGTCGCGCACGCGAATCGGCTTGCCTTCATGGTCGACGAAGTCGTTGACGCTCTTGACCAGCTTGATGTCGAGCCACCAGACGACGTCGCTCTGCTTTCGCTTGTAGCCGCGCTCATCCATCGCCAGCGAGAAGCCGCGGTTCTTCCAGGCATTCTCGCCGGCGGACGCGCACCAGGCCTCGTAGACCTGGTGCAGCACGCTCGACTGCACCCGATCGCCGATGGAATCCACCACGCATTGCGACAGGAAGCGGCCGAGCGGATCGGAGGCCGAACGATATTCGGCCGTCGCCTGCAGCACGTCTTCCGGTTCGCGCAGGCCCTTGTCGAGCCAGGTGCGCAAGCCGTCGAGCAGCCAGTTGAGAATGCCGCTGGCCTCGAGGCGCAGCTTGTCGGGAAGATGGATGTCGCGCTCTTCCTTCGGGATGGTGACACCGAACGGCACGAGGCGCACGCGGCGCCAGATGCCTTCGTCCGTGCCGGAGATCTGCGGCCGGTAATTGCCGCTCATCGTCAACTTGAACTGCGGATAGAACTTGAAGAAGTCGCGGTTGAGGTGGCGCGCCTGGATCGGCTCGCCGCCGGTCACGAGCTTGACCATGGCTTCCGCGAGCTTGGCGCCCTTCTCGGGCTCCGATGTCCGCAGGAAACGAACGCCGGGCAGGATGGCAAGATCGGGCGTGGCCTGTCCGCCGCCGCGCGCCTTGCCGTGGTCGAGGAACGTCTCGATCGGCACCGTCTCGCCGTAGTCGCCGGCGACGAAGGAGACGGCATCGATCAGCACGGATTTGCCGTTGCCGCCCTTGCCGTAGAAGAACGCCAGCAGCTGCTCAGTGACATCGCCGGTGAGTGAGAGGCCGAGCCATTGCTGGATGAAGGTGCGCATCTCTTCGCGCGGCTGCACCTTGGCGAGGAAGGCGTCGAACACCCGGCGCTGCGCGTCGGGAACGTATTCGACCGGCGCCAGCTTGGTGATCAGGTCGGCCGGGTCGTGCTGCTTGAACTGGACGTAGTCGCCATCGTCTCGCCGGCGCACCACCAGCGTGCCGTTGCGCACATTGATCATCATCTTGTCGGCATCGAGCTTGTCGATCGACACGGCGAAGTACGGGGCGCCGCGCTTGGACAGGGCGCCGAGCTTGTTCGCCGCCTCCGAGCTGCGGCCCCAGCGCGCGATCTTGTCGGAGTAGAGAATGCCCTTGTCCTTGTCGAACACCCAGTCGCGCGCGCCTTTCGGTGAATCGGGCATGTCCTTGCAGCCGCTGGCCGCGACCTCATCCGCCTCATCCTGGATGGCGCGTACCGTGTCGTGCTCGGCGATCTTGACGAGCTCGTCGGCACCGTCGCGGCTCCAGCGCCGGCCATCCCAGGCCAGCCAGCCGATCGCCGGACACCACAGCAGCCGGCCCCGGTAGCGCTCGCGGAAGCGCTCGGCATTGCCGAGATCCGTCAGCGGAAAGAACGCAAGGCGCATGTTGCGCGCCCCGGCATCCTCGTCATCACCGGGCGGCGCGCCGTCCCCTCCCCCCTCGCTCCAGCCGCCATCGGCGCTATCTCCCGTTTGGGAGCTTGCCAATTCGCTTCGCCCCCGTAAGGGCGCGGGTGACGACGGCGGCGATGAAATGGGAGGATCGACTGGATCGGGCGGCCGCAGCGGCGCGGGCGCGGCGGCAACGACATCGGGGTGATCTTCAGGGGAAGGAAGAACATGGACAGCCGCGCTATTCCCGGCTTCGCCGGGGCGCGGCTGGCTCATGATGGGCTTGCTGAAAAAGCGCGGATTCTTCGCGCCCAGCTTCATTGCGGCCGCGATCGCCTTGTTGACCGCCTTGGCGCCGATGGCCTTGATCAGGCCGGCGGCGGCGGCCGCGTCCTGCAGCAGGGCTTTTGCAAAGCTTTCGTTGACGCCGCCGGCAGCCGTGATGCTGCCGGCCTGCTCGGCGACTTCCTGCAGCACGATGGCGCGCGCATCGCCTTCGGAGGCCCGCAGGCGCACGATCGCCTGGTCGAGGGCCGCGAGGCCTGCCCGGCGCAATTCGTCGCCGGTGAGCGGCTCCAGCTCGGCGAAGGGCTGTGCAGCGTCGATCAGGGCGAGGACGGATGCCACGGTCACTGGAATAACCCCCGTGACGTGGCTTCCGGGCGCTCCATCGGCGGCTCGATGAAGATCGGCGCATCGGTGCCCTCTGAGAACGCATCGCGCTCACGCAGCGCGCGACAGACGGCAGCGACGACTTCTCGGCCCTGCAGGAGATCGGCCAGATCTGATACCAGCTTCAGATGAACCGGGCGCTTTGGAACTACAATGCGATGGCGTTCGGCGATGGTAACCAATTCGGCGACGTGCAGCATGTCGAGCATCTGCGCCAGCCATGGCTTGCGCGTGTGATAGTTTCTGTCCGTGACATCGATCGAGCCAGCGGCGGCATCAACGGTCCATACCTCGATTCCGCCGACGCGATTGATGATCTCTTGCGTTGGCGTGTACTGCATCGAAAAGGCCGAGCCGTATTTCGTGGGCCTTTCCAGCATCGGCAACTTTTCGTTCCAGCGAGGCGCGAGCGCGCAGATGACGCGCGAGCAGACTGGCTTGAAGTTGCGTAGCTGCGCCTCGAGCCGGTCCATCACGTCGCGGCTTGACTTGATCTCGACAGACACGATTTCGCGTTCGGTGACCGCAGCCAGGTCGATGCGGTTGGTCGAATAGCGCAGCGGCAGTTCGTGGATGATGCGCGCAGTCGGATACCTCTTGCGCAGTTCGGGCACGATCAGTGCCCGCATCCGTAATTCTTCCTCTGAGCGGTTGACCGGCATCAGGCCGCACCCCGCAGCACATCGTTGAAATCCTGCCCCGCCGGCGCAAAGGCGATGCGGATGATCCGCCCTTCCCGCGCGTAGCGGCGGGCTGCTCTGGTCATGGCGTATTCGGTCAGTACCGGTTCGGAATCGCCGTCGCCGAGCAGGATCAGCTCTTCGACACTGTCCGGGATCGACAGGCCGGGATCATCCGGGTCGGGCTGATCGTTCGGCACGCTGACGGCGCGGCCGTTGGGGCGCTTCAGCTTGGGGTGCGGCACCGTCTTGACCGATCGGCCGGCCATGTTGCCGAGATCTCCGGCGGCCCAGAAGGCGGTGTCTTCGATCGCGCGCTGCGCCTGGACCATCGCCGTGTAGACAGAGCCGATGGTCTCGATTCCTTCTGCAACAAAAAGGCGGGTCGGTTCTTTGGGCCCCGTCAGCCAGATATGAGCGCCCGACTTTGAGCCCCGCATCTTTTTCGGCTTAAGCAACTCGCCGGTTTCCGGGTCGTGCAACTCGATCTTCACGGGCGCCGCCGATTCCGTGATCCATGTGATGTGCAGTCCGCCGAACCGACCATCGGGCCGGATGAACGCTGCAACCATCGCCGGCCCACGATGCAGTACGATCGGCGATCGCCGGCCGCGTTCGTCGACCTCCTCGCCGTGGAAGTACGGCATATCGTCAGCGCAACGCAGCCCAGGACAATCATCCGGCACCACCATGCCGCGACCTTCCAGATAAGCCTGGGCCCGGGTGTTGTGGATTAGAAATGCTTTCTCCCAGACCTTCCACAGCCGCTTGCGCTCGGCTTCGCGAAATTTCTCCTCTGTCTTTTCGCGCGCGGCCCGCTTTTTGTCGTGTGCGTCTTGCAGCCGCTTCAGATCCTCCGGATCGGCCGCCGGCAGCTCGCCGCCGAGCCATTCGATCGCGCCCCGGAAATCCAACCCCTTCGCCTTTTGCAGGAATGTGATGATGTCACCGCCGGCGGGACACACGGCGCAAGTCCAACTCGCTCCCTTGTCGAGTATCTCGAAGCGCTGCGCGCCTTTGTTGCCGCCGCAGAACGGACACGCGCCGACCAGCCGCCCGCCAAGCTTGCGCAGCTTGGTGTACTCGCCGACTACCTTCTCCAGCGAATGGCGGCCCTTGATCTCTTCCAGTTCGGCAGCGGTGAGACGGCGGCTCATGCGTCGATCGGCTCCTCGTCGACGGGCACCAGGTCCATGTCTTTCTTGGCGGCGTTCTGCTGCGCGCGCACCGCGGCGGGCTTCTTCATCGCATCCTCGATCCGGCCCATGATGACGGGGTCGGCTTCGATCAGGTCGATCAGGCGGACGATGCCGGCGAAGTCGTCGCGCAGCCTCACCTGTTCCGGCATCGGGGCTTCCAGCATGCCGCAGGCCACGCGGCCGTCCTGGCTGATCTCGATCCGGCAGGCTTCGTTGTGGGCGGCGACCTGCATGCGGGCCAATGTGGTCTTGCCGGGCGGGATCATTGCGGTTGTCCCATAGGCCAAACCTTGAATTCGCCGCACCAATCGTTCGGGGCGACTTCGGGCCATCCCCAAATCAGCGTTTCGTCCCGCGCTCGATTGCCGGCGCTTGCCCCGGCGTCGAACTTGCGCGGTAGGCGCACCGGAGGGGAGCGGCGGCAGGTTCTGTCGCGATAAAAGCGGCAGATATGGCATTGTTGATCCGTCATGCTGCACCATTCGGCCGCAGGCCTGCGGCGTTGAGCCAATCGTTGATCTTGATGGCGGCGAGGCGTCTTGCCTCTTCGAAGCTGTGCACGGGGCGCCAGCTGGTGGCGGAGGCCTCGGGAAGATGAAGCCGGAAGCTCGCGGCATAGTGGCCGCGCTCGATCGGCATGATCTCGCCGACCTGGACGCGGCCGAGCAGGATCGTCTCACGGCCCAGCGAGGCCGGCTGAAACGCCACCACGCCCTCGTGCAATTCCCCGGCCATCGGTCGCTTCCCCTGTGATGCCGTGAGGGCCTCAGCGCTTCTTCCTTTTCGCCGTGGTCTTTTTGACCGCCTTCTTTGCGGCCGCAGCGCGCTTCGCCGGCGCAGCCTTGGCAGGCTTTTTCGCCTTGCCAGGCTTCAGCGCCACGACCTTACCCTTGGTGGCAGGCACGTCCGCCGCGCCCTTCACGACGGGCGGCACATAGTGTGCGGTCCGCAACTCCTTCGGCACCCAGCCGGAGCCCTTGAGGTTCTTGATCGCGAACTCGGCCAGCTCGCGCTTCGATCCCTGCGCGGCCTTCCGTGCCTCATCCGGATTGATCGCCTCGGCGATGGCCTTGATGACGAATCCTTTGGGCGCGCTGCCGAAATAGTCCTCGGCATCGAAACGTTTGGCGATCTTCTCGTTGACGATCGCCGCCGGCATGGCGTCCCGCATCGCCGGCAGCTTTTCGCGCGTGCCATGGCTGTAGCAGCTCACCAGCGAGCCGTTGACCTTGACCTGCGAACAGACCAGGCGGCCGAGGATCTGCGCCAGCGGCGACTTCAGCTCGTCCGTATCGAGGCACGCCGCGATCGCATCCAGCGTGCCGGCGACGAGCTGGGCCTCGAGGCGCTCCTTCAGGGCGTTCGTCAGTTCGGTCGGCTCCGGCGCCGGCTGGCCGGCGGCCTTCGCGGCCTTGGTGTCCGCCTTCTTCTTTTCCTTCCGCTCTTCCTTTTCGACCTTGGCCGCGGCTTCCTTCTGTGCCGGCTTGACCTTGCCGAATTCGATCTTTAGCAGCCCGTCGTCGTCAACGCTGACAAAGCAGCCGGCCTTCGCACGCATCTTGTCGGTGAAGGCCCGCGCCTGGATCGCCTGCAGGCGTTCTCGCTTTTCCAAAAACGCCTTGCGGTGCTGCTCGGACATCTCAGCGAAGCTGTCTGCCGCGGAGGCGAGGAGATCGTCGAGTACGGCCAGCCGCGCGGCTTCCGTCTCGTCCGGAACAACCTCCGCCTTCATGGTGGTGTAGTCGTACTGCTTGCAGCCGACGCTCTGCAGCGACACCGCAAAGCTCCAGCCCTCATCCTTCATGCGCTTGCATTCTGCGGCGAGCTTCTCATCCGCCATCTTTTTCGCAAGCTTGATGTCGGACACCTTATGGTCAACTCCGAAGAGATCGAGGGTGACCTTGCCGCCGCGAGCCACATATGCGTCGATGCCGACGAACTCGACGAGCGCCCCGCCCTCGGTGTCGATCTCGAGGACTTCCTTGACGTCGTATTCGTCGATCCTCCGGACGCCGCCATCCTCGTCACGATGTTCGGCGCGAAGTTGCTCCAGCACCTGATCCTGGGCGGCGTGATCGGCGGCGAGCGTGAACGCCTTGGCGGCGTCGGCCTTCAGCTCGCCATTGCGCCATGCTTCGCGCACCTTCGGCGAGAGTCCGCCCAGGGCTAGCACCTGCCGGACTTCGCGTTCGCTCTTGCCGTACTGCTGCGCGATTTCCTCTTCGGTTTTGCCCTTTTCGTCGCGCAGCCGGGCAAAGCCTTCGTATTCGTCGACGGGGTGCAGCTTGTGCACCATGACGGCAACGGCCAGCGAATCTTCGAAGGCCTGGTCGGCCGGCCGCACCTTGCAGTCGATCAGTTCAGAACTTTCCTCGCCATACTTCAGGCGCAGCGCCGCGAGCGAACGGTTGCCGTCGCTGACGAACCATATATCCGGCACGCCATCGTCGAACACCACTAGATCCTCGATCAGACCACGCGAATGGATATTCGCTGCCAGCTCCGGGATGCCGTCAAGCCGACCCGTCACGCGGGCATTCGACGGATGGATCGGCGCTTCATGGCCGAACCGGAGGTTCTTGAGCGGCACCTGGATGTGGTTCGACATCAACTCTCTCCCTGTGTTGGATTTTCGATCAGGAACGCCGCGGCGCGGCCGAGCGGCGAGGCCATCGAGCCGTCCGGATTCCGCTTCATGGCGTGATAGATGTCCGCCGGCGGGCAGCCGTATTGCAGCAGCAGCGACATCAGGATGGCCCCGTCCGAGGCGAGGACATCGACCGCGCTGTTGGCGTGCTGCGCGTTGATGAAGACTTCGGCGATCGGGCCGAGCTGCTTGTGCTCGACGCAGGTCAGCTCGCGGCCGAGACCGATCTTGTAGCGCTGGTTGTCGTGCACGATGGCGATGGTTTCGTGGGCGCGGCGCTGGGCGAGGCGATGGCGGGAGGTCATTGATTGGGCTTCCCATCGATCGCGCGGCGGCCGATCGGCGGATCGCCCATCACCAGCGCCGTCAGGTCGGCATGGCGCGGCGGTCCGTCGCGCAGCGGATCGTAGAGCGCCATGTCGCGCTTGACGAAGTCCGTCTTCGCGTGGATGCCGGGCGCCTCCGACTTGTATTCGGCGCGCTTGTAGGCGAGGTCCTTGGCCCGGTTGCGTCCACGATCGCGCGTCATGCCATCGCCTTCTGCCGCTTTGTGACCGGATGCTGCGTGAACCGCTCGCGATCGCCTTCCTTGGCGAACGTCTCGCGGCAGCCCGGCGGGATCCAGAACGGCGCACGCGGCTTGCAGCCCTTGATCCAGATCAGCCAGATGTAGGCCGTGGCGGTCGAACCGTCGGGGTCCCATCGGCCCTTGCAGAGATTGACGCGCTCCGCAAAGAACGCGATCAGCGTCGGCGGCGACTTGGAGAACACCCGCTCGTAGCGGCCTTCGGTCTCCAGCCACTGCAGGCGTACGAACATGGCAACGCCGGCCTTTGCCAGCTCCAGCGCCTTGAGCACGAACGCCTCGCTCTTTTCGGCGAACGGCGGGTTGGTGATGATCCAGTCGGCATCGTATTTGCGGGCGAGCTGCTCACAGGTGAGGAAATCGACGACGTGTTCGCCATAGCCGTAGTCGTGGATGTCGCTGGCCACGACCTCACGGAAGTATTCGGCCAGAACCTCCGCGATGTGCCCTTCGCCGCACGCCGGCTCCCAGGCAACCGCCTGTTTGACCTCGATCGACAGCGCGTCGAACACCAGCTCGATCAGTGCGCGCGTGGCCCAGGGCGGCGTGGGGAAATAGTCGAGGCTGTCATCGGCCTCAACGCGCGATGCCATGATGGCGCGGCTGCCGGCGACGTCGACCACGACGGCGCGGCCGGCCCTTACCCGGTCGCGGGCGGCTTCGATTGCGGCCTCGAAATCTGCCTCCGCCTGGCTGGCGAGACGACGGGCGGTCGACGACAGTTTCGGGTCGACGCCGATCTCCTTCAGCGTCGCCGGGCGGGGTTCGTCCCCAGTTGCGCCCTTCGCCTTGCCGCGCTCGCCCTTGCCGCGCAGCTCGCCGGCCTTCTCGGCGGCTTCCAGCAGCGCGCCGAGGTGCCGCTCGGTGCGCAGCTGCAACTCGGTGGCGTCGGCCAGCAGCTCGCGGTCCTGCACCTTGCGGGCATGCAGCTTGATGTAATCGAGCCCCTCGCGGATCTCCAGCGTCGCCTTGACCGTCTTGGCCTCGGCGATCGCGGCACGGGCGCGATCGTATGCGGCGAGGAGGTTCATGCCGTCCTCGATTGATCGAGCAGTTCGGCCGCGAGCGCTTTCGATGCCGCCGGCATGCGATAGCCCTGGCCCCAGACCGTTTCGATCTCGATCGCAAACGGTTTGAGCTTTCTGCGCATGTGGCAGACGAAGACGTCGATGATCTTGATTTTAGCCTCATCCTGTTCCGGTAGATGACCGTAGAGCGCATCGAGCGCCTGTATCTTGGTGACCAGTTCGCGCTTCAGAAGGATGCCGAACACCCTGCCCTCCTGGCGGGTGAGGCGCAGCTGCAGGGGCGTCTCGATCCGCATGCCGAGCGTTTCCTCGAGGCGGGCAACGCGGGCCCGCAGCTCTTCGTTTTCCGCTTCCAGCTTCTCGACCAGCTCGTCGCGCAGGGTCATGCCGCCTGGCTCCGATCGATACGGCGCAGCCAGCGGTTTGCGACCTCACGCCACACCAGTGAGCGGTCTGTCTTGGCCTTGGCGTGCGCCTTGTTGAGGCCTTCGGTGCCTTCGATCCTGATCGCCGCCGTCAGTTCCTCGAGATCGATGTCCTTGCGGGCATCGCAGATGATGTGCTCGGACGCGATGATCTCCGCGCCGGTGAGCGGCGCGCGCTTGGCCTTGACCAGCACCTGCAGCACCTTGCGCGCCGGCACGACGCCGCGGCGCTTCACCAGCGAGCGGATGCGGCCGACGGCGGCCGTGTCGCCCTCCGCGATCGCTGAAGATGGCGAGATCACGCGGATGCGGACGCCGGCGCGGCGGCAGACATTGTCGACGTCCTGGGCGGCCGGGTCGCCGGAGGCGAGCAGCGCCCGGTAGATGTCGAACGGCGAGACGACGATGCGATCGGTATTGTGGCCAACGAAGGCCCGCGCCCGCTCGTCGACGGTGTCGGCGCCGACGATCAGGATCAGGATTTCAGGGATGCGCAGCGTTGCCGCGGTGATCGCGGTGTGCTGGCCGTCGATCACATGCAGCGTGGCGGGCCCGGTTTGCACCACGATCGGCGGCTTGTACCGGTTCCAGCGGAAGTCTTCGATCGTCTTGCGGATCAGGCGGATCGAGCGCTCGGAAAGGTCGCGCTGGTACGTGCCGTCGACGTAGAGGCTGGTCGGCGCGATCCACTTCGGAATCGGCTTGGGCCCGAACTCGGTAGCGGGCGTCAGGTCCGGGAAGTTCATCGGCCTGATGGGACGAAGCTTAGACATCACATCGCCCTCGCCGCGCGCATGACGTCCGGATTCTCGCGGCGTTCGATCAGCAGCGGGCAGTTGGCGCAGACGTGGTGAGGCCTATCCGGCGATGTGCCCTCCGGCGAGCAGCCGCAGCACTCGGCCGCTTCCGCCAGCGGCATTGGCCGGCCCTGCGGCAGGTGACCGTCGAAGGCGCTCATCGCCGCGTCTCCTGGCTGGCGTTGCGTTCATCGTTGAGCGCAAGCCAGGCATCGACGCGCAGCAGCGGCAGCGTGGCGCCGGCCAGCATCAGCCAGGGATTGCCCTTCTCGCCGCCGGTTTCGAAGTAGCCCTCGATCGCGTGCAGCATCACGAGCGCGGCCCGCGTGCAGCGGACGCCCTCGGCCGGGCGGCGTTCCCAGTCGCGGATCTCGGCGGCGAGCGCGGCGAAGGCGGGCGTGTGCCGCACCTGCTGCGGCTGGCGGATCAGGACGTCGGCTTCGCGGATCAGCGCGGTGAGGCATTCGGAGAGCGGACGCATGGTCAGTCTCCCTCCGCTTGCGAAAGACAGACCGGAACGGCGTTGAGCGCCCGGCATTCCTGCCGCACCAGCTCGATCAGCGCGGCCATGACATGCATCCAGCGGTCGAGCCTTGCCTCGTCCTGCGCCGAGGCCGCGCCCATCATCGCGACCACCAGGAGCCGCACCGGGCCCAGCACGGCCCGCGCGCCGGCATCTTCCGGCGCGGCGATCAGTTCGCAGAACACCGCGTGCGAATTGGCGGCGAGCCGGGCGGCATCGTGACGGCCGTCGAGGAAGGCGGACGCGTGCGCCGCCACCTTCGCGGCCAGCAGGTTGGCGTGATCGGCGGGCGAGAAGTTCGCATACAGGATCGTCCTAGAAGGCACGGCGTTCCCTCCCCCGGTAAGGTCGGGCAGCGGCGGTGCCCTGAGAGGATGCTCCATCGCCGCCGCTGCCCTGGTCCGCCGACGCGGCACGGCCGGCGGCTTTGATGAAACGGTCAAGTTCGCGCGCGGAGAAGCCCGCACCGCTTTCGGCCGGCGACCGCTCGGCCGGCATGTTGGGCACTTCACCGATCGGCGAAGCGAACGGGTCGGGCGCAAGACGCCTCGGGAAGACGGAGCGCAGCCAGGCGAGCATCGCTCACACCCCGAAACGACGGCGCCGCGCCAGGCGCTCGTCCGGCGCGCGGCGGCGGGCGAGGTCCGGGCCGATGACGGCCATCACCAGCGCGAAGGCAAGGCTGATCGCTATCGCCGCGACGAACAGGTCCCAGTCGGCGAAGGCGTCGAGGTCGACGGCGAGATCGATTTGGGAAGACAGGCGCAGCTCGGCGATGATCCGCGCGTCGGCGCCGCGCGTGGTGTTGATTTCCGGAAGGTCCATCACAAGGCCCTCGCAAGCTTGAGAACGGGATGATCGAAACAGGGATCGGACGCCGCGCGGTCCAGCCTGGCAGGAGACGTCGGGTGTACGGGCCTGTCAGAACCGCGGGCGTCCGATCGGTCATCCGCCGGCGAAGAAGGCCGTTCCAGGCGAAGCGGATGATTGGTGTACAGCCCGCAAAAATCAGCGTGGCCGCGCGCATCGCGCTTGGCCGCAGACCGATACTTGCAGGGACAGAACGGCATTTTGGTTTCCCCAAAATTCAAGACGCAAAAGCTCACGCCCGGAGAACGATACGGACGCGGGTGATGAGGTGAGACGCTTTACGCTTACTGGGAACTGGGGTGCGGGGCGGTGTCAGCTATCCGAGCTGGCGGGCCTCGCGGATTCGAGTGGTACGACGTCTTTTGCATCGCCGATCGTGAAGCCGACGACAGGATGCGCAAAACCTTGGATGTGAAGAAAGATCGGCGCGCCTTCCGCAATGCGCCTGCGCTCCGCCTCGGTCGGCATCCAGGCGGAGATCATGAAGCCGTCGCGATCGCAGATCTCCAGCGTGTGGCAGATGCCATCCGTTTCGTGATTCCAGTTGGACGGCGCGCCGAGCCGGCGGGTGCAGTCGGTAAGCGGGATGGAATTCATGAGTGCCCTGCCCTCTCATGCTCTGGCGCTGCCTGTACGCCATCAGGCCAGGTCGGACGCTGTCCCGTTTGTTCGAAGATCACCTCGGAGACCGCATCGCGCATCATGGCCATGAAGGCGTTCTTGCGATCGACGTTCTCGACAAAGCGCATCGCGATCGAGCCCAGCAGCAGCGCGCCTTCCATCGTGTCGGGCATCGCGTAATAGGCGTTCCACATCGCGCCTTCGTGGCGCATGGCGAGGCGACCCATTTTCTGGTTCATGCCGCCCTCCGACTGGTTGCAGGAGTCGCGCGAGAGCGCTTTCGTTTTCGAACCTTGGCCGCAGCCGCAGCCTTTGCGAATGCCGCCGTGCCTTTGCATCTACGGCAGGTGACGGCGCGCGCCTGGTTCGTGACGGGATACGTGAACGCGACCTCCATCGCCGCAGCGAGATACGAGCCGCTATAGATGCCGCATTCGGCGATCACTCCACCAAGCGTGTAGCAGCGGACAAGATGCTTCAGGGGCCGGCGCTTCATGCCGCCCTCCGATCATCGAGCCTGATTGCTTCCCGCGGCGCGCTGCGTGCTGCGCTCCGGCCTAGGTACGTTCCCCGCGCTGGGGCCCGGTGACTTTCGTCGCCGCGAGAAAGGGCGAGGCCCCCGCCTGATGAGATCATCAGGGATCGTGGATTTCGAGGGCCTCTCTCAAGTGCCGCGTATCCTGCGGCTGGAATTGGGTGGACGTCTCTCCGCCCTGTCACGTCGCGATTGCGGGCTACGCCGCCCATTCTACAGCCCGGCGAAGTTGACGTTTCCGGATCTGTGCCGGGAAACTCGCCGCTCGCGTCCGACCACCGCTTTTCGCGCGACGATGTCCAGGAAATCAGTGCCGTCTCTCCGGCTGTCACGCCCCCGGCTGTCCACGGCCCTTCATTGCGGTCGGGCCGTCGCGACAGTCTGTTACCCTCGCAACCTAGTTGGGCGGCGTTCCCCGCGGCATATCCACGCGAGTTGTGGTCCCCATGATAGTCGGAGATTCCCATGGGGCTGTGCTTCGTCGCGCGACTTAGCGCCAGAGCTCCGCAGCAGTATTCCTCAAGCCCGCTTGCGGGGCCGCAGTTCATCCAGCACAACCATGAGCGCTTCGTAGGAAGGCGGGGTCTTGCCGGAGATGTAGAGGTTCGCCATTCGGACTGCGCCTTCGGACGGCGCTTCGTCTGGCTTTCCTGCGATGCGCTGCGCGAGGGCGAAGCCTGTCTTATGATCGCCGAACAATTCGACGCAGACGCGGCCGAAAGGCGGAAGATCGCCCCTGCGAAATTTTCGAGGAAATCGATTTCCTCGCGTTCTCCTTGGCCGCACCGGCGGCAACGTGCACGATTCGGCAATGGACATGACGCACCCCCACGCAACACTCTCGATCGAACTGGCCGCGCGCCTGCGCAACGTGGCGATGCTGTTTCAATTCGAAACAATGCACGATGAACAACACACGCGGGAACACCGTCTTTTTCCGGACGCAACCGTGTCACATTTCCAGATGACAGCGCGAACAGTTGATGCCTATTCTGACCGCTCAACCGACGGGTGTGATCGGCGGCCACCCGTCCTCGTACGGGGGAGTCAAGGGAATGGGTGTTGGAGTGCAAGAGGCTTTGGCAATGCTGCCGGAGGCGACGGAAGTACCCGACCTGTCTGGCTTGCCGGTCTACCACGTCAACGTCACAATGGAGGAACGCGTCGGCGACGAGGTGCGCGTCCTGCATGGAAGCATGGCTTTCGGCCAAATCGTCTGGAGCCACGTCGAGGTGTGGCCGGTCGGCGCCATCATGCAGACTGCCGACCGCTGCACCCAGCTCTCGATGCGACCAAAAAGTCAGCGAGGCCCGGTCGGTCATTGAGCTGCCTCCGCTACGCCCGTCAAGATCGACGCCAGAGGAATGCCGGTGTGCTCGGCAATGCGCCTTGCATCCTTAATGCGAGGGGTGCGCTCGCCGTTCTCCCAGCGCCACACGGTCAGCGGCCAGACGCCAAGCTCGGTCGCCAGCGCTTCCTGGGTAATGCCCCGGTCGCGGCGATACTTGGCTAGCGGATGTTCGTTGGCCGATGTCATGCGAATCATAACTAAACCAAAACGGTAGGAAATGCAATCCGACGAAATGTTTTCCCCTACCGGTTTGGTCATGGGTACCTGCCAGATTGGTAGTTACCCTCGGGGGATGCCCCGTAGAATCCGACCAAAGCACCCGCCGCGCCTTTATCTTGCAGAGTGGCGGGAAGCCCGCGGCATGACGCAGCAACAGGTTGCCGACGCGCTCAACAGCACGGACGTGACGATTTCGCGTTGGGAAACTGGCTCGCGCCGGCCGGACCTGGACGCGCAAGAAGCCTTGGCGGAAGTCTACGGCATCGAAGCGGTTGACCTGCGCCGGCATCCGGGCGTGGAAAGCGCCGATTCATTGCTGCGCGGCCAGCGCCCGGAGATCATCGCAAACGCGATGAAGATGATCAAAGCCATCAGAGAATAGGACCCCGGGGCCACGATGTAAGCCTCGGAATTGGCTCGCAAAAAAACGTCCTACCATTTTGGATAAGATTTTTGTTGCTTAAACCTACCAATCTGGTAGGCTGCTTCCCGTAAGCAAATCACGGGAACCGAGCCAGTGTCAGCGCGCCGCCCTCTTTTCCTCGATCTCCGGAAACGGCTGGTAGACCGCGCCTTCGCACACCATGCCCGAGTAGTGATCTTCGTCCCATGTATTGACGACGGCACCGTTGCTGACGGCCAGCGCCGTGGTTTTGCGGCCGGTATAGGCACCCATCGAATTCTTGGCGTTTGCCTTCACGCAGATTACCCAAGGCGTCTTGAAACCGTCGGCATTGAGCGAGGGGCCGCGTCCCGGCCGCGGCTCGGCGATCTCCGCATCGCGGATCGTGTACGGGTCCTTGAAACTGGTTTTGACGTAGCTGGCGGCGATCTGGCGATAGTTCGCCGGCGGCGGCCCAGCCTCATTGGTTGCCGCTGCGGTGGCCGTGCTTCCATCCGATTGACATCCAGCCAGCGCGACCGCGCAGGCAGCCAGCATGCACCATTGGCGCATCAGACCCTCCCTTCCCTGTCTCAAACCCGCCAACCCTACCACACCACAACCCTTTCGGGAATCGTAACCGGAGTACCCACCATGACCATGCGCCGCCCCGACCAGATCACCGCCACCATCGTCCCGATCTCGCACCTGGCCCGGCCGTATGCCCGCCGCCAGATCAGGTCGGTGC